>ERZ1066137.443-NODE-443-length-31540-cov-29.027600_pt1 | contig 31540 bp, 27 predicted proteins | sample MGYA00382784_ERZ1066137 | MGnify/ENA primary metagenome ERZ1066137 (study PRJEB33369, sample SAMEA5778367) | biofilm metagenome | biome: Industrial cooling water; feature: Water cooling tower basin; material: Biofilm | place: United Arab Emirates | collected... | reverse complement strand
CTCATCCGGGGACACCAACGACTCATCCGGGGACACCAACGACTCATCCGGGGACATCAACGACTCATCCGGGGACATCAACGACTCATCCGGGGACATCAACGGCTCATCCGGGGACATCAACGACTCATCCGGGGACATCAACGGCTCATCCGGGGACCTTGATCATCGCCTTAACTGAAGAAATAGTTAAACCAGCAGTACGCTTGTTTTTACCGTGTTAGAAAAGAACTGTTTTCATGCCGGATACGTTCTAAAAATTTCAACTGCCCTAATCGAACGCCAAAGGAGTAATAATGAACGACTACATTCCCCGCCCCGATAGTGAATTCACCACCTGGCAGATTAATTTTCTCAACTACGCCAGTGCCAATGCTGCAACGCTGAGTCTGACTCCAGCAGAACTGCAACCGCTGTTAACTGCCCAAACCTACTGGCAGGAAAGTTATAGCGAACATATTGAAGCCCAAGCCAGTGCAGAAGCGGCCCGGCAACGTAAGGATGAATCCCGTAGCTCCTACGAAACGATGATTCGCACTTTAGTGAAACGATTACAGGGTAGCCCTGAACTAACGAATGACCAGCGGGCGGCTATGGGGTTAAGCATACCGAGCGCAAAACGTACCGCTGTTCCTGTACCCACCACCGCACCAACCTTAACCGTCGATACCAGTCAACGCCTCCGCCATACGATCGCCTTTACGGATGGGAACCGCACCGCCAAACCCGATGGGGTCAGAGGTTGTGAAATTTGGGTGAAACTGGGAACCGCTCCCACTGATCCAGAGGAATTAACCTTTCTCGGTTTAGATACCCGCAGCCCCTATATGGTGAGCTACGACGGCAATGAAGCCGGACAAATGGCCCACTACATGGCCCGCTGGAGTAATACTCGTGGTGAAACGGGCCCCTGGAGTGAAACCGTCAGTGCCACCATTCCCGGTTGAAGGCATTAAGTTGCTCTAGCCCAGCAGTTGCTTAACTTTGGTGATGATGCCCGCTGGATCGAGGCCCTGATGGGGATACTGTTCCCACAGTCCACCGCAACCTTCTTCATGGGTGCCAAGGTAGGCAAATTTGGGGGTATAGCCACGCTCCAGCAACCAGGACCCAAAGCGGCTGCCCAGTCCAGTTTTGCGGTTAAAGGCTTCCACCACCAGAACAAAGGGTGCTTTGCCGATCGTCGCCAGCATCTCTTCATCCACCACGTTCAGGGTCGGTTTGTTGACCAGACCCACATCAATGCCTTCCTGCTTCAGCCGTTCGACTGCATCCAAAGAGCGATAGAGAGCATCGCCAAAGCTGACAATGTAACCAGCATTGCCCTCGCGGATCAGTTCATCCTTGCCAGGCACAAATTTGTAGTCTCCGCCAAACAATTCCTGACCATCGGCATTGAGAATCAGGGGTGTTTTGGAGCGGGTGGAAAAGATAAACCGCAGTCCCGGATTGGCAAAAATGGCTTCCACACAGGCGGTCATCTGATGGGCATCGGCAGGAAAATAGAGCCGAGTTTCATAGCCATCCTCCAGCCCATTATCGGCAAAGAAGTTATTCAGCCCGAAGTGGCAGGTGTTGTCCGCCATATCATCAATGCCGGAGTGGGAGAAGTGGCAAAGCAAGTTGGAGTAGTTCAACCGTGCCATCGTGATCTCGGAGATGCACATTTCCAGGAAGGCGGCAAAGGTGGCAAAAATGCCCTGTTTCCCTTTTTCCATCCCGAACCCGGCGGCGGCAGATAGATTACCCCGTTCCATAATGCCGGAGGGAATAAAGACTTCTGGATGTTTATCATGGATGATCTTCAGCCCACAGGACCCTTCCAGGTCGCTGTCAATCACCCGCACACTGTTTTTGCGTTCCTCTTCACTCAGGCGATCCAGCACTTTGACCACAGCTTCGCCAAATACATTCCGGTTGGAGCCAAACTTGTCACTGCTGCCCAGGAAAGTGTAGGTCTGTTTAGCCGGTTTAATACTATTTAGGTGCTCCACCGCTGCACTGTGGCCACGGGCTTCTAAGTATTGCAGGGCCAGTTTGACCGAAATCACATCGTGACCGTGGGTGGAGCCTTCCAGTCCCTCAATCCCAGGACACATCGGGCGTTTGTTGATTACGGCGATCGGACCGGGGGTATTCACCGCTTCATAGAGCCGGGCATAGAGGCTATCCAGGTCTTCCCCATCCCCTTCCAGCACCTTCAGACCGTGGCCTTCCAGGGTTTTGCGTACACTGAAACCGGGTAAATATTTGGAGGGGTGACCGGCGATCGTCACATCGTTATCATCAATAATCAGCTTGACATTGAGGTGTTGAGCCACGGCCAGACGGGCGGCTTCGGCATCATTGCCTTCCTGCTGGGAGCCATCGGAACCGAGACAGAATGCCACTTTACCTGGATGGGCCATAGCCACCCCATTGACGTAGGGCCACATATGTCCCAGCCGACCGGAACTGAATTTTACCCCCGGTGTTAAGCCCAATTCTGGGTGGCCCGGCAGTTTGGCCCCCGCTTCCCGATAATGCATCAGTTGTTCCGCGGGCAAATGGCCATGGAGGACAGACATCAGGTATTGCGTCGCCACCCGATGGCCCGCTTCATCAAAGAAAATCGGCACAAATTTGTCGGCAGCACCCCGGAACCAGGCATCCAGGATCATCACTTCAGGAACAGTGTCGTAGGGCCCGCCGGTATGGCCTCCCACCCCTCTGGCGGCTCCGGTGGCAGTAAAGTAAACGATCGCATCCCGGCACAGTTGGATATTGGCTTGCAAAATCTCCCGTTGTTCCGGGCTGAGGCTGGGTTGGCTTGGATCGAGGGCCAGGGGTTGGTAGGCACTCAGGTCAATGGGAAAGCGATCGGAAGTAACTGTCATAGGACGTTTCCTGGGAAGAGAGTTAACGGGCAGCAAAGGAACGCTAAGCGGCGGGGGGACTCAATCAAAACTGCAGGGGGTGAACCGTTGCCATAGACAAGCGATCTTGAACCAGCCAGCCTGCTTTCAGCCTTAATGGTACTTGCGGAAGGCTAAGGTGACGTTATGTCCACCAAAACCGAAGGAGTTGGACAGAGCCACTTCTACCGTCTGCGCCCGACTGGTATTCGGCACATAGTCCAGGTCGCACTCTGGATCGGGGATTTCCAGGTTGATCGTGGGGGGAAGCTGATCGTGGGCGACGGCCATCACACTGGCTACCCCTTCGATTCCACCGGCTCCACCCAGCAGGTGTCCGGTCATCGACTTGGTGGAACTGATCGCAACCCGCTGGGCCGCCTCCCCAAGTGCTTTCTTGATCGCAGCGGTTTCCGTTGGATCGTTCAGCGGGGTACTGGTGCCGTGGGCATTGATGTAACTCACCTGCTCCGGCAGCAGATTGCCATCCTTCATCGCTAACATCATGGCGCGGGCCGCCTCCACCCCACCGGGCAATTGACCCGTCATATGGTAGGCATCACAGGTCATGGCATAGCCGACAATTTCAGCGTAGATCCGTGCTCCCCGGTTAAGAGCGTGTTCCAATTCCTCCAGAATCAGAATGCCCGATCCTTCTCCCATCACAAACCCATCCCGATCTTTGTCAAAGGGACGGCTGGCGTGGAGAGGATCATCGTTACGGGTGGAAACGGCTTTACAGGCAGCAAATCCGGCGATCGAGAGGGGGGTGATCGCGGCTTCGGCCCCACCACAGATCATCGCCTTGGCATAGCCCCGTTGCACCAATCGAAAGGCTTCGCCGATCGCGTTGGAACCAGCAGCACAGGCCGTGACCGTACAGGTATTGGGCCCCTTAGCGCCGGTGTGAATGGCCGTTAGTCCCGCTGCCATATTGGCAATCATCATCGGAATCATAAACGGACTGCAGCGATCGGGACCACGGGTGAGGTAAATTTCCTGCTGGTCTTCCAGGACTTTGATCCCGCCAATGCCAGTACCAATGATTACCCCTACCTGAGTGGCGTTCAGATCGTCAATCACCAGAGCAGCATCGGCGATCGCCTGCTTACTGGCCGCCACGGCAAACTGGGCAAAGCGATCCATCCGTTTGGCTTCTTTACGCTCCATATAAGCTTCTGGAGTAAAGCCCTTGACCTCGCCAGCAATCCGGCAGTCATGGCGGGAGGCATCAAAGGCGGTAATCGGACCAATCCCGTTACGTCCCTCCAGCAAACCCTGCCAATACTCGTCCAGCGTATTTCCGATGGGCGTAATGGCTCCCAGCCCAGTCACTACAACCCGTTTAGATTCCAAATTCGTCATCATTTTCTCCGCCCCGGTCAGGCAGGAACTTTACCATCAATATAGTCCACGGCATCCTGAACGGTTTTAATTCCTTCCGCAGCTTCATCGGGAATTTCAATCTCAAATTCCTCTTCCAATCCCATGACCAGTTCCACCACATCGAGGGAATCTGCGCCCAAGTCATTGATGAAATTAGCCTCTGGGGTAACTTGGCTGTCTTCAACGTCCAGACGCTCGGTCACAATTTTTTTAACTCTGCCAAAAATGTCTTCCTGAGTCATAAATATTTACTCATTACCAGCAAAAAAACGACAGGCTATGCGGGACCGCTGCAGCCATTTCTTCATTCTAGGGCTATTTGGCCCTTCCACAGCAGAGAGACCAGAGGATTTTCTTGCCCGAATTTTCTAGGGAAATTGCAGCGCAGGCAGGACAAATCTGTTAACTTTACTCCGCCTCGCCTGCTTGTCCCCATTCTGCAGCCCCACACTATGACCGCTATCCTTTAATATAGTAGGAATGAGATCGTCAAGATGGCTTGAGCAGAGATGTCTCAGCTTTGTCTCTGTAAGGATGGGTGATGTTGAGGTCTGGTGCTAAACGTGCTGAACGATGGAAGGCTCACCAATTAATCCCTCACCTCTGGATTAAGCCGCCCCTGAGTTAAGCTGAATTTATTCCCTGACCGCCCGACTCGATTGATTACCCATCCAGGAATGTGTGACAGACCCGCTGAATTAGTGACTCCATGGAACTTTCAATTAAGAATCTGCTGGACAACTTTGCCGACGATAAGTTAGTTGCCCCCAAGGTGCTGGAAAAAAAGATGGGCTGTGAGGATGATCCAGCCAATCTGCATCAGTTACAGATCGCTTTAGATGCTTTAGAGCGGGTGGGCATCCTCGTGAAGGAGCGGGGCAAGTATCGACGGCTGAAGGATGAAAACCTGGTGGAGGGCAAGCTGCGCTGCTCCAGTAAGGGGTTTTGTTTTGCGATCCAGGATGATGACAGCAGTGAGGATATCTATATCCGGGAAAGCCAGTTGAGTAATGCCTGGAATGGCGATCGAGTGCTGGTTCAGGTTACGAAGGAAGGGCGACGGCGGCGCAGTCCCGAAGGAGAAGTGCGGTTAATTCTGGAGCGGGGAAACCCTTCTGTGCTGGCTCGGGTGCGACGGCTTGAGCAGAGCTGGCGGGGTAAACCCCTGGACGATCGGCTGCTGTTTGAACTGGAACTTCTCCCCAGTGAGGCGGTAGTGGATCTGAAGCTGGCAGAAGATCAACTGGTTCATGTTGAAATTGTCCGCTATCCCCTGGGGCAATACCCTCCTCTGGGCAAAATTACTCAGATTTTGGGCAACGATGCCCAATCGGCGGCAGATACAGAACTGGTTTGCTGTAAGTATGGCTTGAACCGTAACTTTTCTGAGGCAGTGCGAACTGTAGCGGCCAGTTTACCCAGCAAATTGAAGAAAACCGACCTGAAAAATCGGCTGGATTTACGATCGCTGCTGACCCTGGCCATTACCGACGAACCCCCGGGCAGTGCCTTTGTGGATGCGGCCTTCAGCCTGGTGCAAACCCCCACGGGTGACTGGCAATTGGGAGTTCATATTGCAGATGTCAGCCACTACGTCACCCCTGATAGTCCCCTCGATCGGGAAGCCAGTCGGCGGGGCACCACGATTTGCCTGCGGGGAGTCACCCTGCCCCTGTTGCCCGAATCTCCCCTGGGATTTGTGCCGGAGCAGGAGCGTCTGGCCGTTTCCCTGCTGGTGACCCTCAATGGTGCGGGGGAACTGCTGGAGTACGAACTGCAGCCCTCGGTAATCCAGGTGGATCAGATCCTCAATTCAGCCCAGGTCCAGGCAATTTTGACCCCTAGCGAGGCTTCCCCAGAGCCGACCCCAGCGGTGACGGAAGAGGTGACGCAACTGGCCCGGCTCAGTCAAGCGCTCCACCAGCAACGTCTGCAGCGGGGAGGGTTTGAAATTTCCCTGGCTCAGGCTTACCTGCATACCTACGATGACGAAGGCTTGCTCCCGGCTCTGACTGTTACCCCCGCCGCGATCGCCCACTCATTAGTGGCAGAGTTCCTCTTGCTGGCCAACCAGACCGTCATTTCTCACCTCCAGACCTTAGGGGTGCCAGCAGTCTACCGGGTTCAATCCCCGCCGGAGCTTTACGATGTCCAGGAATTGCTCAAACTGACCGGTAATCTGGGTATCCCCCTCAGCCTCAGTCAGGAGGATACCGTTCAGCCCCAGGATTACCAGAACTTTATCCGCCAGTTGGCCACCTCTGATGTCGCCCCTCTGCTGATGGAATTGTTACTGGAGACCCTCAAGCCTGCCAGCGATAGTGCAGTCTCTGGTCCCCATTTCAGTCTTGCTTCGGTCCAGGGCTATGGCCACTTCACCGCCCCCCTGCGCCGCTATACGGATATCCTCAACCATCGGGTGCTGCATGCCATTTTTGCTGAAGGGCGCGATCGGCGCAGCAGTCGCTCCAAAGAACAGGTAAATTTACGCCATAGTTCTGCTGTCGGTCAGATCAGCTGGAATGTCCTTCCCCCAGAAATCCAGCGAGAGTTAGAAGCGGCCATCACCCTCCATCTGCCCCATCTGCAAGAGCGGGAAAAAGTGGCCCTGCAGGTGATGAAAGACCTGGATGGGCTGATGAAAGTCAAACAGATGCAGGAGCGCACCGGCGAGGTGTTTCGCGGTTTAATTACCGGCATTCAATCCTATGGCTTTTTTGTGGAGCTAGAAGAATTGATGGTGGAAGGTCTGGTGCATGTCAGTTCGCTCCGGGACGATTGGTACGAATACCGCTCCCGTCAGCAAACCCTGATTGGACGTAAAAATCGGCGTCAGTACCGCCTTGGCGATCGGGTGGAAGTTCAGGTGAAAAATGTTGATTACTACCGCCAGCAAATTGATCTGGTAGTTGTGGGTGGGGGGAGTGAAGCCACCGAAGAAGACCTGGAGGAACCCGGTGTTGGTCCGGAAACCCCCTCCACCATGGAAGCAGAACTGGAGTAGAATCCTGGCAGAGAAGGGAAGAGAGAATCCATGCAGAATGCTCAGATTAACCTTCACTGCCCCAGTTGTGGCCATGCCAATCTGGAGGTAGATCGGTTTTGTCAGCAATGCCAGACCCCTCTGCCGAAGCGGTATCTCTGGGCAGTTGGCATGAGTCCCTCTCCCAATGTTGAACTTTTGGGGAATCGCTTTGTCTTCAAAACGGGACAAATCTGGCTGGATACCCACCCCGGGCTGACCTCTCCCTATGTCGTGGATCTACCTGCCCAGGCTCAGCCCTATTTGCGTTTATTCAGCTATCGGTTGCACATTCCCCAGCTCTTTACGATCGTTTCCCCCCCTCCCCCCAGTAGTGAAATCTTACCTGTTAGTGAAATCTTACTTTTGGAGCGTCCTCCCCTGGCCCAGGTGGATTGGGGCGATCAGGACCAGGATAGTGTTATTACCGCTCCCTATGTTCCCGCTCTGCCCTTACTCCAGGCCTGGGGGGAGGCTGGTCTGATCCGGCAGTTAAACTGGCTCTGGCAGATGGTACAACTCTGGCAACCTTTGCAATTGGAGGGGGTGGCCAGCAGTCTGCTCCAGCCTGAACTCCTGCGGGTAGAAGGCCCGATTCTGCGGCTGCTGCAATTAGCTTGGGATGAATCAGAGCCACCGGGATTATCCCACCTGGGTCAGCTCTGGTTACGCTGGTTGCCCGATGCCCATTTCTTCCTCAGGCCCCACCTGGCGGAACTGGGGGATAAACTACTCACCCGGGCCATTCAGACACCTGAGGAAGTGTTGCAGATCCTGGACCACTGGCTGGCGATTGCTACCAGTGGCAGGGAGCCGGAATTGCCGGTTTATAATTACCAGATCAGTCTGGCCACCCTCAGTGATCAGGGGATGAGCCGAAAACGGAATGAGGATGCCTGTTATCCCCCCAGTGGTTCGGTGATGGCTCCTGCTCCTGAAGGACTGGCGATCGTCTGTGATGGAGTTGGTGGCCATGCAGGAGGAGATGTGGCCGCGAATCTGGCCATTTCTGTACTGGAAAGTCATCGAGAGTCGATCGCCGCGCCGGGGCTGAACAGTGAGGATGTGGTCAGTGTTCTGGAAAATGCTATTTTTGAGGCGAACGATCGCATCTCTGAACGTAACGACACGGAAAATCGCCAGGAACGACAGCGAATGGGGACCACCCTGGTGCTGGCCTGGGGACAACGTCATCAAGTCTATATTGCCCATGTCGGAGATAGCCGGGCCTACTGGATTACCCGTCACGGCTGCTATCAGGTCACTCTGGATGATGATGTAGCTTCACGGGAGGTGCGGCTTGGCTATGCCCTGTATCAGGATGCCCTGGACCATCCCCTTTCCGGCTCTCTGATTCAGGCTTTGGGGATGGGGGACTCCCGCCATTTATCGCCCACGGTCCAGCGTTTCATTCTGGATGAAGATTGTGTTTTTCTGCTCTGCTCCGATGGTTTGAGTGACTACGATCGGGTGGAAGAATGCTGGCAAACAGAGATTCTGCCTCTGCTTTCGGGGGGGACAGATCTGCCTCAGGCCTGCGAGCGCCTGATCGAACTGGCCAACTTAAAAAATGGCCATGACAATGTGACAGTTGGGTTAATGCACTGCCAGATCAGGTTGGGTGGGACTCCTGAGGGGAGTTTCCCGCTAGCCCCCACCCTGACAGAACGGGCCACTGTGCAAATTACCCCGGAGCCACCTCCCCCTAAACCCGATCGCTTTGGCTGGAAACATTTCCCTCTGCTGGGGCTACTCCTCCTCCTGCTCGGTTGGCTGCTGTATGGACAACCTCAACAGTATTGGGATTTGCTGATTGCCCTGCTCCCTCAACAACTCCGGCCCCAGACCCAACCCGATCCCCCCCCAACGGTCTCCCCTCCTCTCTCCCCAGTAATACCATCTACTACCGTAGAGCCGACATCTTCCCTCCCCCTGGGGCCGCCTTCTCCTTCAGTAGCTTTAGTCTCCCCTGGCGTAGATACAGTTTTTCAGGTATCAAAGGTGATTACCTTCTGGCCTAAACCAACCGCGCAACCGGGCCAAGGTCAACTGCTTAAGGTCGGCAGTATTGTTCAGATGCAGCCTACCCCTGCCCCACCGACGGGTTGGCTTCCCTTAAAGGTTTGTTTAGCCGCTTCAGGAAATTCCACCCAGATGACTACCTCGGCATCCAAATTGCCAGCGGGACAGATAGGTTGGATTCAGGCTGAGCAGCAAGTCCACCTGCGATCGCTGCCCTCCACTACAGCCAGTAGTTGCCAAGAGGATAATTAAAATTCAGGGGGATAGTAATTGAAGAATTTCTTGTGCTGCTCGCTCCACTGCCCCCGGTGTTCCTAAGCTCAGCCGCATTTGCCCGTATTGTTGCAGCATGGTCTGACGTCTGACCGGGTTGAGGAGTAGTTCCAAAGCCTGCTGGGCAATGTTAGTCCCTGTGGCCTGGTCCTGCAGTAATTCTGGGACGATCGGCTGTCGCTGCACCAGGTTAACGGGGGAAACATAGTCTGGGGAGAAATCGACAAAGCGGCGGAATAACCACAAACTGAGGGGATTGACCCGGTAAATGACCACCTGGGGAATGTTCAGTAGCGCTGCCTCCAGATTAACCGTACCGGACTTGGCGATCGCCAGATCTGCTGCCGCCAGTACCTCTAACGGATCGTTAACCAGGTGGGCCCGCAGTCCATAGGTTTGAATGGCCTCAATCAGGGGTTGCCGATACTTGTCCCGGGAAAGGGGGATGAAAAATTTGACGGTATTGAGCTGGGTCTGGATCTGTTGGGCCGCCTCAAAGATCGGGGGGAGAAGGAAGTGGATTTCCTGTTGACGGGAAGCGGGAACCAGCGCAATAGCCAGGTCGGTGAGGTCTAGCCCGAGGGACTGGCGGGCCTGTTGACGGGTAGGGGCCGTTTGGATTCGATCCAGCAGGGGGTGGCCCACCCAGGTGACGTTGGCTCCGTGGGATCTATAGTAAGTGGCCTCTTCCGGAAAAATGGCCAGCAGGCGATCGCTGAGGGAAACAATTTTGCGGGTCATCCGATCCGTGTGATGCCAGACCCATTCCTGGGGAGCAATGTAATAAGCAATAGGAACGGAAAAATTCTGGCGAATAAAGTTACCCAGGGGAACATTAGCGGCAATGTAGTCAATCAGAACGACGAGATCGGGAGGGTGCTGTTGCAGGTATTGCCGGGCCCGCCGCTGAATTTGCAGGGTGGGTAACACGTAACGCAGGGCTTCGATCAGACCAATGGAACTGAGCCCGGTTGTATGGCCCACCAGGGTAGCTCCGGCTGCGGCCATGCGATCGCCCCCTAGGGCCACAATGTCCAGTTGCAGGCCTAGAGCTTGACTTTGCCGCTGCAGAGCTTCCACCAGTAGTGCTCCCTGTAGGTCCCCGGAGACTTCCCCCGTGCTGATAAAAAGCCGCACCATAGTTCAGTCCTGCTCATCAAACCGTTGGGCAGGAGTTAAACCCCGGCGGCCCGGTTGCAGCGATCCGAGCAGAAATTGGTGCAGATGGTTCAGGTGCTCATGGGCAGGTAAGCTGTCCAGTTGAGCGATCGCCTCGGTCAGGGGTAAACCAGAGCGATAGAGGATACGAAACGCTTGCTTTAGCAGAGCCAGTTCCTTACTGCCTGAGTCCAGTCCCGCCCGTTGCAACCCGACCAGATTAAGGGTACGGACTCGACAGGGGTTACCTTCAACTAGAACAAACGGGGGTACATCCCGCTCAATCCGGCTCATTCCTCCCACCATCGAGAGCCTGCCAATCCGAACAAACTGATGCACCCCAAGTACGCCGCTGATTCTGGCTCTGGATTCTACATGGACATGCCCCGCCAGACTGGCCGCATTAGAGATCACAACCTGATCCTCAATCACACAGTTGTGGGCGATGTGAACGTAGGCCATGAGCAAATTTTGGTTGCCAATCAGGGTGACCTCGTCCGTTTTGGTCGGTCCGTTAATGGTGACATATTCGCGAATCTGGTTGCGGTTCCCAATTTTGACCAGATTTGGTTGGCCATCGTACTTTAGATCCTGAGAGGGAGAACCGATCACAGCACCAGTAAAAATCTGGTTGTCCTCACCAATCTCAACCTGCCCTTCCAGCACCACATGGCTACCAATTTTGGTTCTTGCCCCTACCCGAACCTGTGCTCCAATCACGGCACAAGGGCCAACCTCAACACTGGGATCAAGCTCAGCGTAGGGGTGAATAACAGCTGTAGGATGAATTAAGGTTGTCAAGGTTTAATCCACCAGGGAAAACATTAACTCTCCTTCGGCGGCCAGTTCTCCTCCAACCTCAGCCCGGGTTTGCATCTTGCCAAAACGGCGTTGTTTAACCCAGAGCAATTCAGCGGTGAGAATCAGTTGGTCGCCGGGGACAACGGGACGACGAAAGCGCACCTTATCAATGCCAGCAAACAAAGAGAGTTTACCCTCTAGACCGCCCATTTGCATAAGAACAATCCCACCAACCTGAGCCATAGCCTCGACAATCAACACTCCTGGCATAATCGGCCGTCCGGGAAAATGTCCTTGAAAGAATTGCTCATTGACCGTAACGTTTTTTAATCCTACAGCCCGCTGGCCCGGTACATGCTCAATGATGCGATCGACCAGTAAAAAGGGGTAGCGATGGGGCAGCAGGTTTTGGATCTCTTCTACAGTCAACATGGGCAGGGTAGCAGCAGGGGAAAAAACTTCAGGAATGCTCAGGGTGGCTAGACTGACAGAGGTGTTCGCAACCGGGTTCGTGGCAGCAAACCTTGGGGATTAAATCGGGATCGGTTTTCTGACCCCCTCTATTTGGCTGGCCAATTGGCTATGGAGGGCATGGCTGCCTTTATAGACCAGATAGTGAGCGGGGGGGAGGGTGCCTAACAGGCTTAAATCCCCAATCAAATCGAGCAGCTTGTGCCGTACTGGTTCATCGGCAAACCTCAGGGGCGGGTTTAACCATCCCTCAGCACCACAAACCAGAGCATTTTCTAGCGTACCACCTTTGATTAACCCCCTCGCGCGCAACTGTTCGACCTGCTCGGCAAAACCAAAGGTGCGGGCGGGGGCAATTTCCTGGGCAAATTCTTCGAGTGTAAAACTGCACCACTGCCGACCAATCACCGGATGGTTGGAAAACTCAATCCCGTAGCTGAAGCGGGTGTTTACGGCGGGAAGGGCAATGGCAAAGCTATCTTCCTGTTGTACCGAAACGGGGTGTTGCAGTTGCCAGCGGGGCCGTAAACTCGGCTGTTGTTGCCAGCCACTCTGCCCGATCGCCGCAACCCACTCCTGGGCAGAACCATCCAGCAAGGGGACTTCCGCACCATCAATTTCAATGCGGGCATTGTCGATTCCCAGCCCAGCTAGAGCTGCCAGCAAATGTTCAACGGTTCGCACCCCCACCTCCCCAGAGACCAGTTCTGTGGAAAGCAGGGTTTGGCGCACCGATTGCAGCCGAGCCGGAATTATTGGGGAATCTTCCCTATCAAAATCCAACCGACAGAAGTAACGTCCCTGATCAGGTTCGGCGGGAAGAACTCGCACCTGGGCAGATTGACCACTATGCAGCCCTATCCCCGTACAGACAAAGGATTGCTGTAAGGTGTGTTGCCAGGCAGAGCTGAGGTAGGCGGTCAGCCCAGGGGGAAGAGAAAGGCTAACATCGGCAGACATTAGAACCGTTCTCCAATCCCAAAGCTGAGCTGAGAATCTCCCTCATTATTAAAACCGTAATCTATCCGGATGTTGCCCAGAGGGGTATTGACCCGCACTCCCAACCCATAGCCAAGCCCCTGCCCCGGTTTACCACGGACCTGTCCCGGTCGCCCAATCACGTCTCCCTGGGTTCCTAACGTGGAGGCAGCATCCACAAAGAGGGCCCCACCAATAATGCTGAACAGAGGAAAACGGTATTCAGCGGTGCCCTGAACAAAGCTTTTGCCCGTCCCTATTTCACCTTCCCCCCATCCCCGTACCGAATTGCTACCCCCCAGGGTAAAGGCTTCATAGGGGGGAGCATCGCCGAGAATGGTGCCGGCCTGAACGTTAAAGGCTAGTGCCTGGGGACCTTTATTGAAACGAATCAGGTTAACCGGGAAATAGTAGCTATAGCTGCCCCGGATCCGGTTCATGAAAATGTTGCCCAGTCCAATGGGAACAGATTGATCCATCCCCACCCGCACCAGATAGCCTTTGGTCGGTTTAGCCGGATCATTGCGGCGATCGCGAACAGCAGCGGCCTGGACCAGAAACAGGTCATCCTGCCCCTCACAACTAACCGTGAGACAATTGCCTTCTTCGTCTGTTTTAACAATGTCAAGACTAGCATCCCGGCTAGAAACCTTCTGATACTGGAAACCTAAAGAAGCAATCCAGGCAGTCGGAATCTTATCGGGATCACGGGTCAGGGGGCGAGTAAACAGAACTCCTGTACCCAGGCGGTTGATCCGGGGGTTTTCTCCATTTGCCAAATTGACATCGTCTGGTCCACCTGTAAAGGCAAAGGGCTGGGTGAGACGGTTAAACACATTCACAGTGTAGGAAGTGCGGAAGGGGTCTCCCTTAATCCAGGGGTCGGTAAAGCTGAGATCAAACAGGAGTTCTCCCTCGGTTCCGGCCTGCACCTCAGCGGCAAGCTTCTGGTTCCGCCCAAACAAGTTGTTTTGCTGATAGCTGACTGTTCCAAATAGACCGGCAGCAGAACTAAACCCTGCTCCAGCGGAGAAACTGCCTGTCCGCTTTTCCTTAATGTTGAGAACTAAATTGACTTTACGCGGATCCTGGCCCGGTTCCAGGGCAATCTGGACATCCTCAAAAATGCCTAGATCAAATAAACGGCGCAAATCGGACTGCACCTGATTGCGATTAAGTACATCTCCCGGCTGGGTGCGTAATTCTCGAATAATAATATATTCGCGGGTTCTGCCCTTCGCCGGCTGGTCTTCTTTGGTCAAATAACGGGGGGTAATTTTCTCGATCACCCCTTCGGCAACCTGCAGAGTGACAGTACCATCGGCGTCAATTTGGGGGGAACCCACAACCTGACCAAGTACATAGCCGTTATCCTGGTAAAACTTATTGACCTGTTCAATCCCCCGTTGCAACTGGCGCAAATTCAGATTTTGACCTACCTGGGGTGCAAAGATTTCGTTGACTTTCTCCTGGCTGAGTACCCGATTCCCGGCTACCTGTACCCCTCGTAACACCGGGTAGGGTTGCACAACGAAGGTCACCCTTACCCCTAAAGGGGTATCAGAAGGTTCTGCCCGTACGTCGGCAAAGAAACCTGTGGCAAAAATGGCATTGGTGTCCTGTTGCAGTTGGGAACGGGTTGCCGTTTGACCGGGACGGGTTGAAATGACCTGATAAACTAAATTTTCTAATTCACTGGTAACCCCTTGAACCACCACCTCAGCCACCAGCACGCGGGGTTCATCCGCCGCCGCTGGGGGGGAGGGAGGAGGCTCGGGCACAGCGGACGGGGCAGTTGGAGCAGGAGGTGGTGGGGTTGTCCCAGAAGGAGGCGTTGGGGTTGTCCCAGCAGGAGGGGTTGGGGTTGTCCCAGCAGGAGGGGTTGGGGTTGTCTCAGGAGGAGGCGTTGGGGCAGGAGCCTGGCTAATCACGCTGGCAGGAGGACGATCGTTAGCCGGTGTAGATGGAGTTGCCTGTTCCTGAACCATGCTCAGAGCTGGGCTATTACCAAGGGTAGCCAGGGCTGCAATCAATCCAGCAGAAACAGGTAGAGGAGCGCGCATGAGTTTTTTATTCACCACAAACACCACAAATGAATTAGGTTGGCTGAGACTGAATGAGGCAACCCCAAGGTCGGGGTGTATTGTATCGCACTGCAGCGGGTTGACAAAAGCCTGTTGATGGAGAGAGTTTTCCAACTGAGCAGTTATGACGGGCGGTTAATCAGCCTAAGAGTTCAGAGAGGCTGGGCCAAAACCCTGGCCATGACCTGTTCATAAGCAGATTCCACATTGCCCAAATCTCGGCGGAAGCGATCTTTATCCATAACCCGCTGTTCTGGATCCGTTTCGGACTGGTTCCAGAGGCGGCAGGTATCGGGGCTGATCTCGTCCGCAAGGAGAATGTGCTGATTGTGATCTCGGCCAAATTCGAGTTTGAAATCCACCAAAGTAATACCACATTGTTGAAAAAAAACAATCAAATGTTTGTTGATTTGGCGAGCGAGGGCTTCCAGTTGCTCGATCTCCGCTGCTGTGGCTAGTTCGAGCAAGAGCAGGCGATCGCGGGTTAACAGGGGATCTCCTAAGTCATCATTCTTGTAATAAAATTCCACCAATGGCTTTTTGAGAGGGGTTCCCAGGGGGAGGCCTGTTTGTTGACAGAGGCTACCGGCAGCAATGTTCCTGACCACGACCTCCACCGGGATAATCTGAACGGCCCGAACCAGCATTTGATCCGGTGCTGGCTGGGAGAGGAAATGGTTGGCAATGCCTGCTTTGGTCAGGATCTGGAACAAGTGGGCTGAAATGGTGCAGTTGATCCGGCCTTTGCCGACGATCGCCCCCCGCTTTTGGGCATTAAAGGCTGTGGCATCATCTTTGAAGTGCACCTGAAACACCTGGGGGTCGTCGGTGGGATAAAGAACTTTGGCCTTGCCCTCATAAATTTTTTCGTCTGTATGCATAAACTTAATCGCTGGGTAAGCTTAGAGTAGAGGGGTGTGATGTTATACGATCCTACCGTTTGAGTTATGAGCCAAGACTCATCTAATTCACCACCGCCTAGCGATATCAAGCTGGCCATGCGCAATATGGTGCGTAAGTCCGGTACTTCACTGCGCCACTTCGCCCTCACCACCCTGGGATTACTGGCTGTGCTGGTCGGGCTGGCCTATCTCACTCGATGACGCTCAATCCATACAATTTGTTGGAGTAAAGTAAGGCTGACATGCAGGTAGACGTTGACCTCCAGGATGCCTACAGTTCCTCAACTGCCCAGGTTCCCATTGCAGCAGAGACCTGGTTAACCTGGTTCAACCGCTGGTTTGAGTTGCTGAGTCCCCCTCTACCTCCCCACCGGAGCTGTGAACTCTGCCTGCGTTTAACTGACGATGGCGAAATTGCCAGTTTAAATTCTTTCTATCGTCAACAGCCCCAACCCACCGATGTGCTGGCCTTTGCTGCCCTGGAAGTTGCGGTACCCCGCTCACCGACAGACCAGACGGAATTGCTTCATCTGGGGGATATTGTGATCTCCGTAGACACGGCCCAACGGCAGGCCCTGGCTGGACAACATAGCTTAACCGTGGAACTGGCCTGGTTGGCGGCCCATGGTTTTCTCCATCTCCTGGGTTGGGATCATCCCGATCCCGCCAGTCTGGAGCAGATGTTGAAGCAGCAGTCCATCCTCCTGGCTGCGGTGGGGTTGGAAAATCCTGCTTTAGAAAGTTTTATATGATACTGCGGGGGTTGTTATTTAAGGTTATATATGCTTGATTATGCTAAGGATAATTTTTTATTTCGTTTCTATGATTTAACCTGCCCTGTGACGATTATGGTTATTACTGGCCAGAATATGCCTGTCAGGGCTGATGTTTAAGCGGTTAGTGGGTTAAGTTATTCAAACTGGATAGCCTCTGACCTTCTGGTGTGAGTTGTTTCATTAATACTAGCCATGGCCCAAAAAACTCTCTCTATTTCAGCTAAGCCCCAAGCCCCATTGCCTCTGCAGCGGCATTCGCTCCTGGTGGCCCATAATCTGCTGGTGAGCTTCCGCTATGCCTGGGCGGGTATCCACTATACCTTCATGACCCAGCGTAATTTCCGGTTTCATCTGGTCATTGGCACGCTGGCCCTCAGCCTGGGTACGTTTCTCCACCTGATGCCGGTCGAATTGGCGGTGATTGGGCTGACGATCGGTCTGGTGCTGGCGATGGAGTTACTGAATACGGCTGTGGAGTCTGTGGTGGATCTGACGGTGGGGCGGACTTACCATGAGCTGGCTAAAGTTGCGAAAGATTGTGCCGCTGGAGCCGTGCTGTCCACCGCGATCGCTGCGGTCGTTGTGGCATCCCTATTGTTATTGCCCCCTTGCATTAATCTCCTCCTCGACTATTTACTCTTACCCTGAACCTCCAATTAGCCTGAAAATGCCATTACCCTGGGAATAGGGACGCTGGGAGTTAAACGCTTGCTGCTGGTCATTGATAATTACGACAGTTTTACCTATAACCTGGTGCAGTATCTGGGGGAATTGCTACGAGAACTTTCCCTACCGCTAGAGATCCAGGTGTATCGCAACGATCAAATTACCCTGGCGGAGGTTATAGAACGGCAACCCGAGGCGATCGTCATTTCGCCAGGCCCTGGACGACCGGAAGATGCTGGCATTTCTAACCAGTTGATTGCGACCCTTGCCCCTCAACAGGTTCCAATTCTGGGAGTTTGTTTAGGACATCAGGCAATCGGACAGGTATTCGGTGGTAAGATTGTCTCTGCTCCGGAGTTAATGCACGGTAAAACCTCTCCCATTCACCATCGGTCAGTGGGGGTGTTTGCTGAACTGGGCAGTCCGTTTGCTGCCACACGCTATCACAGTCTGGTGATTGACCGACAAACCTGTCCTGAGGTTCTAGAAATCACAGCCTGGACAGAGGATGGCACAATTATGGGGGTGCGGCATCGCCAGTTTTCCCGGCTGGAGGGCGTGCAGTTTCACCCCGAAAGTATTCTGACTGGCAGCGGTAAGCCACTTTTGCGTAACTTTCTCCGTCAATTAATTCGTGAATAAACTCTAACCATAAAGAAAATTTATGCGTGTACAGAATTTATTCATGAATAAAATGGGTGACAGAGTAGATTAATCTGAAGAGATATCTCCGGCAATAGCAAGAACATTATTTGCGGATGCATCTATGAAGCGGCGAACATTTTTCCGCTACGCTCAGGTCAGCCTGCTGGCAGGTTTGGGTGTAGTTTCCGGTAGGCAGTTGGTCTCAGCACAGACCAGTGGGTCTCTCAGCGTGCAATGGTTAGGCCACACCTGTTTTCTGTTCACAGGTAGCGGACAACGGATTCTGGTCAATCCCTTCCGCCCCGTGGGCTGCACCAAAAACTACCGGCCTCCCAAAGTTGCTTCCGATATTGTCATGATCAGTAGCCGCTTGCTGGACGAAGGTTATATCGAAGGCTTACCCGGTCGCCCCAAACTCTTATTTGAGCCGGGTATTTATAAAGTTAATGGCTTACAAATTCAGGGCATCCGTACCAACCACGATCGCCTGGGTGGCGTGCGCTTTGGCACTAATATCTGCTGGCTGTGGAATCAGGGGGGAATCAAGATTCTCCATCTGGGGGGCATTGCCTCACCCATTAGTCTGGAGCAGAGAATTTTGATGGGACGGCCCGATCTGCTCCTCATTCCCGTTGGGGGAAGTGATAAAGCCTATACCGCCGCAGAAGCAAAAGAGGCGATCGCGACACTGGAACCGAAGCTGGTGATCCCGACCCATTACCGGACGGGGGCAGCCGATCCAAAGGCCTGCAATCTGGCCGGGGTAGATGAATTTCTCAAGCTGATGAGTGGCACAACCGTTCGGCGCACGGCGGGCAATAGTCTGGTGATCAGTCGTGGCAGTCTGCCCAACCCCGGTCCGGTGATTCAGCTTTTGAACGCCTAGGCTAGCCTGCTCATGCTTAAGTGGGGATTGGTCTAGATCAAATCACGCGACCATAACGGGCGATCGCTGGTCTGCCCTGGGATTGTTCTAACCAGGCCCACATCTGGTCCCCCCAGGAAAAATGCCACCATTCCCCAGGATGGCGGTTAAACCCTGCTTCGCCCATGATCTGGTATAGAAGGGTGCGGTGGCGATCGGCCTGTGTAGCCGACAGACGCATTTGTGGATCAAGATCGGCAGCTTGGGCCAGGTTGGCAAAGTAATGGGGGTGCGATCGCTCTGACAGTTCATCGATTTCGGAACCCATCCAGACCAATTGGCCCTCAGCATCCATCAGCGTCAAATCAACAGCGGCACCCGTACTGTGAGGGGGAGGGGTGTTCCGATCGTAGCTAGGTTGGGCCCAGATCTGATAGACCTGTTGCCAGAGGTGGTCTGCTTGAGCCGGGGTTAACGCTTCCCGCTGGCACCCTTCCCGCTGCAACACTTCTGCAAAGGTGTGTTCGACCATAAACTGCTGGACTGCGATGGGGCGATAGGCATCAAAAACATAAATTTGCCAGCCCGGTTGCTGCTGTTGTAAAGCAAGGTGAGCCTGGTGCAATTTGTCCAGCACGCCCTGCCGCAATCGATAGGGGGAAACATCGCCATAGGGAGCGCCCAGACGCAGGTAGGGATGGGGAGTGGGCAAATAAAAGGGTTGGGGTGGAATGGGAACCAGGGGTTCACCGCATTCCTGAATCGGGATGGACTGATAGGGTTTCATTACTGGGCAGGGGGCAGGGATATCTTAGCAGGAAGCTGAAAATTTTCCGGCGGAATCTCTCAAGTCGGTTCCTCCAGTGGAATTATATTAAAACAGATCTCCGGTCTGCGCGGCAGGCTATTGACTGGCCCATGCTCCCGCTTGAACGACCGTGATCGAGCAGGGGCAGCTTTGGGTTGACTAGATATAAACAGCGATCGCAACTCCACCTCTCCCCGTTTTTTTGTGGCGACAACGACTGGGTTGGACAAGTTCAAGGCTGCAGAATTTCTGCTTTTTTAAAATGAATTGAACTTTAGATAGATTTCTGGAGAACTACTTAGAATAAGAGCAGTGAGAATCGCTGGTTCAATCTTTATCTGACTGATGATTTTCCTGTAATTATCTATCTTGGAATTTATCCAAATTAGGGGTGTCAATATGACGCAATTCTATCCTTTTTTTGGCTCAATTTCATGATTGTTCTCCCCTGACTAAAACCCAGGACCAATTCGTTATCTCAAGCGTCAGAATAGTTGGCTGAGACTGGTGCAAAGGATTTTTCTAATTCCTTTTTTTGCCTGATTTTTAGCTAACCTTACCCCCTGCAAGTCTTTGCTCAATTGAATTTTTGCTGTGCTTTTTTGAGAATGCCATTGCCCATGATCACTGAATCCATCACTGAACTCTTGGAAATTGACGGTAAACCCTTTGTGCCACTGGAACAGATGCCTGTAGCAGAATGGCCTGGTGTCCTCAGCGATCGTCCTCTGCCCACCCTGACCTTAAAGGATGATGATTTATTTCTGGTTGCTGATACTTTAGGCAATATTTCTGGTTGTCTGGAAAGCGATCGCAATGCCAGTCTGGGGTTATTTTGTGCGGACACCCGCTTTCTCAGCCGTCTGGAACTGCAAATTGAAGGGCGATCACCCCTATTGCTAACCAGTACTGCCGAAAAAGGGTTTATTCTGTCGGTGCTCTGTACCAATCCCCATATTGACGATCGCCTGGCAGCGGATACCTTGGGCATTCAGCGGGAACTGGTCCTGAATGGTGGGTTGTTTGAAGAAATGGAAGTGTGCAACTACAGCACCAGCCCGGTGAAATTTCAGTTAAGTCTGAGCTTTGATGCGGATTTTGTCGATCTATTTGAAGTGCGGGGTTATGGGCGGCAACGACGGGGCCAATTGCTGCGGCGGATGGAAATGGCTCACTTCCCGGAGGTGGAGAGTTTAAGTCTGGCTTACCGGGGGCTGGATGGGCTGGTGATGGAATCGCGGTTGCAATTTCTCCACCATCGTCCCCACTTAATCCAGGGCTACACGGCAATCTGGAATATTGAGCTGGACTCCCATGAGCACCTGAAGCTGGGCTATCGGCTGGAACCCTTTACCCACAACCAACCCGCGTCACGGGTCAGTTCCCCCAGTACCCTCGGGCAGGCCAAGGCGGCGGAATTGATCGAGCAGCAACTCTGGCGGGAACAGGCTACCCAGATTCAAACTGATAATGCTTCCCTCAATCAAATTATTCATCGGGCTGAGCAGGATGTCCATTTGCTGCTGCAGACGTTTGAGCAGGGACGGGCTTTGTCTGCGGGGGTGCCCTGGTTTTCAACCCTGTTTGGGCGGGATGCCATTATTGCAGCCGGTCAAATGCTGATGCTCAACCCGGCTATTGCCCGCGATACCTTAACGCTGCTGGCCCACTATCAGGGCAAGGTGGTGGATGACTGGCGGGAGGAAGAACCGGGCAAAATTCTGCACGAAATCCGCACGGGAGAAATGGCCCGCTGTCAGGAAATTCCCCATACGCCCTACTACGGCACAGTGGATGCCACGCCCCTCTGGCTCATGCTCTACAGCGAATACTACAGTTGGACGGACGATCGGGAAACCCTGGAACGACTCTGGCCCAATGCCCTGGCTGCGATGGGCTGGATCGATGCCAACCTGACTGGGAGCTACGTCAGCTATGCGCGTAAGTCGAAGCGGGGACTGGTAAATCAGGGGTGGAAAGATTCAGGCGACTGTATTGTTAACCGCAAGGGGCAATTGGCCAGTGGTGCGATCGCCCTCTGCGAAGTGCAGGCCTATGTCTATGCCGCTAAACTGCGTCTGAGTGGAGTGGCCCGTTTATTAGGGGACAACGAACTGGCGGAAATATGGCAAACCCAGGCCCGGGAGTTGAAAAGCCGATTTAATCAGGATTTCTGGATTGAGGATCTGGATTACTGTGCCTTAGCCCTGGATGGGGAAGGTAAACCCGTGGATAGCATTACCTCCAATCCTGGTCACTGTCTCAATCTGGGCATTCTTTCGCCAGAAAAAGCCTACAGTGTGGCGGAACGGTTACGGGCCCCGGATATGTTCAACGGTTGGGGGATTCGCACCCTCAGCAGTCTATCGCCAGCCTACAATCCGATGGGCTACCACATTGGCTCCGTCTGGCCCCACGATAATGCTTTGATTGCCCTGGGACTGCGATCTCTGGGGTTAATTGATCAGGCTTTAGAAATTGCCGGTGGCATTCTGGATATGACCCGCCATCAACCCTATGGACGGCCACCGGAACTGTTTTGTAGCCATGAGCGGCTGAGTGATAATACCCCCGTCACCTATCCGGTCGCCTGTTCTCCCCAGGCCTGGGCTACGGGTAGCATCTTTCAGTTTTTACAGATCATGGCCAATTTGGTGCCCGATGCTCCCAGTAATTGCCTGCGGGTGATTGATCCAGCCCTACCGGATTCGCTGAACCGACTTTACCTGAAAAATTTGCGGGTCGGCACCACCCTGCTGGATCTGGAATTTGAGCGGGTGAATGGGGCAACTTCCTGCCGGGTGGCTAATAAGCGGGGGAACCTGCGGGTGCTGATTGAAGCTTAGGTTGGAGGTTGAGTTAAGTCCTCCCTTTGAGGGGTAGGGGGACGACGGGTCCAGACCGCGGTTTTGAATCGTTCCTGGGCACCGCTAAAAGCCTGACGCATCACGGTTTTAATTTCCTGTGGATCAGGCTTTTTACCCCCCATCAGATCGCCAAAGTAGACACAGGCGGCTTCACCTAAAGACCAGGTATAGGCTGCGGCCCAGGAAGCTCCCACCACACTACCAAAGCCGGGAATAAATTTAATTAACTGCTGTCCAATCATCTGAGCCAAAAATCCACCGGCGATCGCACTGATCACACCTCCTGCCTGGGCCGGAGTCAGCACCTGTCCATACAATTTGCCCAACAGCGTTACCATGGTGATTTGCAAACTGGTTAAGACTGGCATAGTGGCAAAGGGGAGGGGGACGATCGCCACGGTTCCCGCCATCAGGGCAAAGGGTAAGATGTAGCGCCGGCCGGCTTCCCGGTATAGGTTGCCAATCCGATTCACTGCTTCCCCCGGCCCCAGCAGTTGATTGATCAGCCGGGCTTCCGCTTCGGGTAACAGTTCAGAGAGGGCCTCGACCAGGGCTTCCAGTCCGTAAAAGACGGGGGTATAACCATCCTCTTCTAGGGTGAAATCAATCAGGACCGTGCGATCAGACAGGTCGGCAAACCCGGTTTGAATTTCTGCCGCTGCCCGGATCAGATCAGGATCGCCAGGAGGATAGGGGGGATGATCGGCAGTCTGGGGAAGATAAATTTCGTGCAGGCAGGTGAGGGCCAGCAGGCAGGGAACCTCGGGATGTTGCTGGCGGAGTTGGCTGACTATTCCCCGCAGCGAATCGATCGCAAAGTCGTTAACTTTAACGGTTAATAATAAAATTTTGGCGGCGGGCTGGGCAGTAGGAGCAGTGCTCAACTGGCTTTGCAGTTCCGCAATGATCGTGGCGGTTTCACTGGCGGTTTCCCCCAGACCGATCGTGTCGGTGAAAATCAGCAGGGGCACCTCATCGGTGGGATAGGCATACCGCTGGGTATGGGCGGTGTGGGGGCGAAATCCCTGCCCAACGATCGCTGCTGAAACTCCAGTCATGGCGCGAATAATTGAACTTTTCCCGGTTTGGGGTTTGCCCACCAGAATGACTTCTGTGCTGGGTAATTCGGCGCGGATTTGCTCTAAGATTGCTGCAATTTCTGCCGCATCAACGCTAAACCAACCCGTTAACTTTGGCAGCCAGGACTGAATTTGGGGAAAACTAAACCTCCCCGCAGGCTTCATCGCCATATCCAGGAGACTCCCTGTAGAGGGCATCAAGCTGTTCTCGCGCATCTTCAACGGTCATCGATCGCATCACCAGTAAAGGTTCGTCGATCAAGTGACCGGAGGCATCCAGCAGTTCTGGGTGCGCTACCATTTCCTGAGCGAGTCGATTTTTAGGTGGGTTGGCATAGTAGCGTTGGGACTCAATGCCGAGGGTGAGTAGATTGCGAATCAAGTTGCCAACGGCCAGAACCGCCAGAATGGTAAAAGCAATGATGTAAAGCAAGTGCAGCATTGATCTATCCTCCAGAGCGATCACTATTCTAATTTGCTTATAAAATTTTTATCTAGCACTTCTGACCGGGCAGGGGTTTACTCGACAATTCTTAACCGGAAAAACAGGTTGAGGGGTTGACCTGGGTAAAGTTACCTGGACGTTTATTTACTCTACTATCTCAGAATCCTTTTGCTCAAATCCCCAATCTCCCTAGCCCTATTTTGACAGTTGGCTACCTCCCCTGACCCGTCTCTGATTGAGGATCTGCCAGCATTCCATCACTAACTGATGCCAGCGGAACATCAGGGTGGTTTCTACGCCCGCCTGGCCTTCGGTAGCGGCAAATAGACTGCGGGCTGCCTGCAGTTCCAAATAAGCCTGATCGACTCGGGCTAGCAAATCTGCCTGATTGGGCGATAAAGCTGCTAAGTCTTCCGCAGATAGCTTGGAACGGGTGTAACTAAACCAGTATTCAAAATCCTCTAACAAAGGCTCAAGCAGCACTTTGAGCAGTTCCGGTTCGGGCAGGTTGGGTGTGAACATGAGATTAAAATGAGCTTATCTTCATTCTAATCTTAAACTCCTTTACATTCCGTTACAATACGCAAATTCGAGACATAAATTTTCCTGCTTTCTTCGTGGCGGATGTGCTAAGGATTAGGGCTAACTCGCGGAAGGGAGAACCTGCTGGAGAAAGCTGAGACTGAGGTTGAGGACTGCTGGTTGAATTTCATGGCCCATAGGGAATTCCTGGTATTCCACCTGTGCGCCGATCGCCTGCAACTGTGCTCTAGCCTGCTGAGCGGACTGGAGGGGAACAACGGGGTCATACTGCCCATGCACAATTAATATGGGTGGAAGTTGAGCGCCCGCCTGAGGAGAACGGTGTAAATAACCGCTCCAGGAAATTAAGCCAGCCAGGGGGAACCGCAAACCCAGATCCAGGGTCATCGCGCCTCCCTGAGAAAAGCCGGCCAGAACGGTGCGGTCCCAACTGATCCCTGTGCTTGTGGGCAACTGCTCTAACCATTCCCCTAATAATTGTCGGCTGCTCTCTATCCCCTGTAGTGTTTCCAGGTCATACCACATCCAACCCTGAGGTGCCTGGGGATGGGGCAAGGGAGCTTGAGGAAAATGAAATTGCAGTGTGGGTAAGGCCAGGGGGGAGGACTGTAGCACCTCGGCGATCGGCATTAGATCTTGGGCATTTGCGCCCCAACCGTGCAGCATAATGATCTGAGCTGTAGCCGCCTGCCCCGGAGATGGAGCAATAGTTTGAACCTGTAAGGCAGACAATCGATCGCCCTCTCAATTCAAGAAATTTACTCCAGTAATTTTAACTGCCTGGAATTTTCTTTGTTGCCCCTAACTCCTCCCTTCAGTTGAGCAAAGTTATACTCAGGACAAAATTCATCTTCTATTTCATTTTCAATATTTTAATTTTGTGCTGAAATCTGGCTAATAAGTTGCTCAAGTAACTTCAGACCAACCAGGGAATTGCCATTGCGATCGAGGGGAGGGCTATAAATTCCGATCGCCCCATTTTCTGGAATGACCGTCAATAAAATGCCACTCACACCGGACTTGGTTGGCAACCCAATGCGCTGAGCAAATTCCTGGGAGTATTCGTACAAGCCACAGGTGAGCATAATCTCGTTAACGATCGAGCGATGAGTAGTTTGGATACTTGCTCGTTCAACGGCTAACAACATCCCCAACCCCGTCAGATCGGCGATTGTTCCTGCCAGGCAGCAAACGGCATTATAGGTTTCTAAGGCAAGATTGGGGGTATGGAGATACCCAGATTGATGGAGTAAAGTAGCGATCGCCTGGTTGCGCTCATTCCGTTTTGATTGCACCGACTCCAGCATGACGGTATCTAGAAACAGATCACAATTTGCCTGTTGATTGAGCCATTGTCGCAAGGTTTCACACCGTTCTAAGGCGGTTTCGCCGGGGAGCAAATCACACAGAGCGATCGCACCACTGTTAAGCATCGGATTACGGGGCCAGCCGCGATCGGTTTCTAATTGCAAGAGCGAATTATAAGGTTGATCAGAGGGTTGTTGCCCAACCCTTTGCCAAACAATTTCTGGCCCCAATCTTTGCAGTAGAAAAATCAGAACAAAGGGCTTAACCACGCTCATGAGCGGGAAGAACGCATCCACATTTCCAGCGTTATAGATAGCTCCATTATTCCACCGCACCTGCACTGCTAGAAGATGCCGATCCACCGCTGCCAGACGAGGAATATAACTCGGTATTTCTCCTTGCTCTGTGTCCGAGTGCAGCAGTTTTACCCAGGCTTCCAGGTACTGTTGGAGTTGCATCAAAGCTTTTATTGAACTATCCATAGAATACCAATTCAGTATCTTTAAAGAGGAAAAGCTTACAGATCAAGCCTGCTTCAGTTGTCTCCTCAAATCGAATAAATTAATGCTATCCTGAAATCAAGGCATTTCCTTATCAATTCCACTAGTGTAATGACAACGTTGCTTCTTGACCTCAGCCCAATTCTTTCCAGCAGGGCCCACACAAAGCTAACCCGTCAGGAGTTCCGCCAACTGTGTAATGCTAATCCAGAAATGAAGCTGGAGCGAAGTATAACGGGAGACTTGATCGTTATGCCTCCTACGGGCGGTGAAACTGGCAACTGGAACTCAGAGATGAACCTGGAACTGGGGATGTGGAATCGCACTCAGCAAGCTGGAAAAGTTTTTGACTCATCTACCGGGTTTGAGTTACCCCAGGGAAGCGATCGATCTCCAGATCTGGCCTGGATTCCTCAGCAGAAGTGGGATGCCCTTAGTTCAGAACAACGCCAGGGATTTCTACCCCTCTGTCCAGATTTTGTGATTGAGCTACTTTCTCCCTCAGATTCATGGAAACAGGGCCAGGCAAAAATGCAGGAGTATCAAGATAATGGATGCCGACTGGGTTGGCTGATTGAGCCGAAAAGTAAACGGGTAGCCATTTATCGCCCTGGACAGCCGGTAGAAGTTCTGGAATCACCGGACTCTTTATCAGGAGAAGAGGTTTTACCTGGCTTTCAGTTAGATGTCAGGTTTTTATGGCGATCGTCATCTCCATAGGCACCACTGCTGAGATCAATGGGATACCTTGCCAGAAGTCTGGTTTGATTTAATAAGATTTTAGTTAAACAGGGATGGCTGTATGAGTATTTTTGAAGTTTTTCTGTTAATAGGTCTTGTAACAATTCTATGTAGTATTTCAGCCTGGTTGCTTTATAAGCAGTACATCAATTTCAGAAAAAAATTTCGATCTGAAGTAACAAATGAAATCCTCTTTCGTATATTTGGCTTATCAGTAGTTTTTACTATCTTCTCTGGTTCAATTGCTGCTTGTTTTTTTTATTTAGGTGCAGGGGATTTTTTTGTGCTTTTCCCCGCTTCCATGCTGCTTTTGAATACGATGCTCATTGCCATTGATCTGATTAAATGGCTCTTCCGTTCTTACCATGCAGGTTATCTCATCCTTGCGATCGAGCCATCAGCAAATTCTAAAAGTAAACGGGTACATATCAGATCCTGTATTATGAATATCATCAGTACCATTTTTTTGGTTTTTCTTTTCACATTTGCATCACCAAACGGATCAAATAACTATTTTTTCACCAGCATACTGCCATTTTTTATTTTATATTTTTCAACCAGTTCTATTTGTGATCTGGTTAAGGTATTCAGCAAGCTTGAGTTGAGGGAGCATGGTCTTTGTGGTGGCTTATGTTTCCTGCCATGGGAGAGGATTGAATCATATTTTTGGGAACCATCACAACCGTCCATGCTAAAAATTCATTACAGTTCAGTCCCATTTATATCCATTCCAGTCCAAAGTAGTCTATCTATTCCTCCAGACGATCTAGAAACTGTAAACCAGATTCTTGGGAACAAATTAACAGGCAAGCAAAGTTCTCATGAAGTTATTTAGATTGCAATAGCTGTCATTAGTTTTTGCCGTGCTGCGTTAAGCGCTTCAGGCAGTTTAGCCGCATCCCGTCCCCCAGCTTGAGCCAGATTTGGACGGCCACCGCCTTTACCACCACAGAGTTGAGCAATTTCACCGATGAACTTTCCGGCGTGTAAGTTTTTCTGCTGAGCTTCGGAACTGAAAGCAGCCACCAGATTCACCTTTTCCGGTTCAGGAACAGAAGCTAACACAACCGCTCCCGTGACCAGTTTTTGCAGTAACCGTTCCGCTGCGGTTTTCAAAGCTTCAGCATCCACCCCTTCCAGTTGGGCCACCAGCACTTTAAATGAGCCGATCGCTTCGACTTGAGCCAGCAAACTATCGGATTTGGCCAGAGCCAGTTCATTTTTGAGTTCAGCTAACTGTTTCTGCGTCGTTTTCAGTTCCGTTTGCAGAGCGGTGACCCGATCGGGGACTTCCTCTGGCTTGACCTTAAACCGATCGCTGAGATCCCGTACCACCCGTTCGCGCAGGTTGAGGTATTCCAGCACCGCCGGGCCAGCCACCGCTTCAATCCGCCGAATTCCTGAGGCTACCCCGGTTTCAGCAATAATTTTGAACAGGCCAATCTCTGCCGTATTGCTGACATGGGTGCCGCCACAGAGTTCCATTGACACACCGGGCACATCCAGCACCCGCACTTCTGCGCCATACTTTTCACCGAACATGGCGATCGCCCCTTTTGCTTTGGCTTCCGCGATCGGTAAAACACTGGTCTGAGCGGGATGAGCTTCGGCAATCCAGGTATTGATCTGATCTTCGATCGCCTGCAATTCGACCGCCGTAACGGGACGGGGACAGTTAAAATCAAACCGGAGCCGATCGAATGAAACTAACGAACCCGCCTGGGAAATGTTGTCATCCACCAGCTTTTTCAATGCCGATTGCAACAGGTGAGTGGCCGTGTGATGGGCCTGGACCCGCCGCCGACAGGAGAGATCAATCTGAGCCGTGACCCGATCGTTGACCTGCACACTGCCCCGTTCAACCCGGCCATGGTGGACAAAAATTCCAGATTCTTTCTGCACATCTTCAATCCGCACCAGCAGCGTATCGCCAGACAGATAACCGCGATCGCCAATCTGCCCCCCAGACTCGGCATAGAAGGGCGTTTGATCGAGAACAATCTGCACCGTTGTTCCAGCTTCTGCAGTTGTGACGGTCTGACCTTCCACCAGTAATGCGGTGACGATCGACGGACTGGAAAACTGACTGTACCCAAGGAATTCGGTGGTATGAACGTGCTCAGCCAGCTTATCTAAAGTTCCCTGCACCGTCAGGTCAATGGTTTCATGGGCATCCCGGGCCCGCTGGCGTTGTTGCTGCATTTCCGCTTCAAAGCCTTCCAGGTCAACGGTTAAGCCCTGCTCCGCCGCAATTTCCTGGGTGAGTTCCAACGGAAAGCCATAGGTATCGTAGAGCGTAAAGGCATCCTGTCCAGAAATTTGCTGTTTCCCAGGCTTGGACTGCACTTTGCTAATGATGTCTGCCAGCAATTTCTCACCCCGATCGAGGGTTTTGAGAAAACTGTCTTCTTCCCGCTGCAATTCAGCCTTGATGCCATCGCCTTTTAAGCGCACATTCGGGTAGGCAACTTCGGCTAGGGCGATCGCCGTTTCCACCACTGCCGCTGTAAAGGGTTTATCAATCCCAATCAGCCGCCCATGCCGGACAATTCTGCGGATCAGCCGCCGCAACACATAGCCCCGGCCCACGTTGGAAGCGGTAACGCCATCGGCAATCATGTGCATGACGGCCCGCAGGTGGTCACCAATCACCTTGAGCGAAATTTTAGTGGAATCGGTGCTCTTGCTGTAGTCCAGGTCGGCAATTTCCGCGGCTTTCTGGATGATCGGAAAAATCAGATCTGTTTCATAGTTGTTTGGCACCCCCTGCAAAACCTGGGCCATCCGCTCCAGCCCCATGCCAGTGTCAATATTTTTGTTTTTCAGCGGACTCAGATTACCCTCTGCATCCCGGTTGTACTGCATGAACACCAGGTTATAGAGTTCCAGAAAGCGGGAATCGTCATCGAGATCAATATCCTTCTCGCCCTTTTCGGGATGGAAGTCAAAGTAGATTTCGGAACAGGGACCACAGGGACCCGTTGGACCCGCCGCCCAGAAGTTACTTTCTTCACCCATACGTCGAATCCGCTGGGGAGGTAGGCCAATCTTCTGATTCCAGATTTCAAACGCCTCATCGTCATCCTGGAAGACGCTCACCACCAACCGATCGGCAGGCAAATGATAAACTTCGGTTACCAACTCCCAGGCCCAGGCGATCGCGTCCGGCTTGAAATAATCGCCAAAGCTGAAATTGCCCAGCATCTCAAAGAAGGTATGGTGACGGGCCGTGCGACCCACGTTCTCAATGTCATTGTTGCGAACACACTTTTGCGATGTGGTGGCACGGGGTACTTCAGCTTCCTGCTGGCCCAGAAAGATGGGTTTGAATGGCAACATCCCGGCGATCGTCAGCAATACGGTGGGATCTTCCGGCACCAGGGAAGCACTGGGGAGGATTTTGTGACCTCTGGCTGCAAAAAAGTCAAGAAACCGCTGGCGGATTTCTGCCCCGCTCATGCTTGGTATCGATCGGCGTTCCTGCACAGACTGCCGCTTAGCCATAATCCCCTTGCCTGCTACCACTGGTATTTTGAGTACGTTTATCAATCTAACACTTGGTAGTCCTTGAGTGCAGATTATCTGGTAGTCCTCCAAGGCAGATTTTGAGCAACGCCAGAAAATTAACCTTGTAGATACTGAGCCTGACGAAGTAGTATATGCAGTAAATAACCTACTGAATGACCTACTGAAATTTTCATGTTTTTTTGAACAAACGTGAAAAACTCTTTCAGAATAGTCAAGAATAATTAAACGGTAATTTAATTTATCTATGCACATAACAGAAATTTCCGTTAAAAATTATAAATCCCTTAGGAATATCACTATAAATCCTAAGAGATTAACCCTTGTGGTTGGTGCTAATGCATCAGGAAAAAGTAATTTGGCTGATTGTCTAGATTTTATTTCAGAAGTTATCGCTTTGGACTAGAAACCGCCGTAAGTCGTAAGCGGGGGTTTCCTACGGTGAAGTATATTGACTAAAACGCTCTTGCTTTCACTTTCTACAAATGTTTCTTCTAAGTCGATTTCATCAGCCGCTACATATTCAGTAGAAAAGTTAGCCCATGAATTTTCTAGCTCTATAGCAATCTCGTTAGAAATTCTTACCCCCAATATTTCTGTACTCCAATTCATTCCTGAAAATGGGGATTGTTGCAAGATTTTCAAAGGCAAAATTATGTCTTTATCGGGATTTATGAGCGTATCGAATTGAACTTCTATAAATAAAGCTTGTTTACCTGTTGCTATCAGGGCTATTTCATTCTAAATAGGACTTTAAGCGTGTTAAGAGTAAAGCCAGCGT
>ERZ1066137.421-NODE-421-length-32427-cov-11.530613_pt1 | contig 32427 bp, 30 predicted proteins | sample MGYA00382784_ERZ1066137 | MGnify/ENA primary metagenome ERZ1066137 (study PRJEB33369, sample SAMEA5778367) | biofilm metagenome | biome: Industrial cooling water; feature: Water cooling tower basin; material: Biofilm | place: United Arab Emirates | collected... | reverse complement strand
GTCGATCTACTCGGTAATCGTCGGTTGGAAGTAGTCGAATAGGCCCTGGGGAACGGGCTTGTCGAACCGCAGCGTCACTCGGACTACCGGGATTGACTCGTGGTTCTTGTCGAACATTGACGTTTGGAACGGATTCGTCGCCCGGGCCCGTCCCAGGTAGAAGAAATCCGTACCGTCGTTGTCGTCCTTCTTCGCGAAGACATCGATCTCGACAGAGTTGCTCACAATCGCCTTGACCTCGGCGCTGTCGAGCGTTCGGCGGCTGCGCGTGAACCACGTCATGGTTCGTGTGTCGATGAGCTGATCCTCGTACTGGGTGCTCGCGGTGACATCTTCCGCCTTGTGATACGTCACGAAGATCGGGCAAGTGCTCGTGTCGGAGTCGACCTTGTAGCCGAAGATCGTGCCCATCATGTTGGATCGCCAGCGGAGCAGCCGTGACGCGTCCTTTCGCGAGTACTGACGTCCAACGCTGAACGGAGATGCATCGCCGTACTTGTGGGGGATGATTGCGCGGGCAGTCCAGAGCAGGTCGTGGACTTCGTTGCGGTAGTCGCGGTTACCCGCCAAGTCGCTGTAGAAAGCATCGTCAAGTTGATACCGGCCGTCTTCCCCGAGTACAACCGGACTTGTACCGTATCGGGATCGCTCTGATTCGGTGAGGAACTGGAACGTGAGCGTCCTCAACGCACTGCTCGTGAGTTCCGCATCCGCTTCTCCACCAATCGTGGCTGTGTGCTGCGATAGTTCGTCGAGCGACAACGGAATGCCATCCAGCAGCTCGAAGAGCACATCCGTTTCCGCTAGCCGTTTCGCGGCGAGCACCTCATTACCAAGGAAGTCGAGCATCCGCGACTGCACGTCAGTGAGGTTGTGGTCAACCTTCAACGTGCGGCGGAGGAGCTCCGGGAAGTGCTTCAGGCTTGTCGCAAGGACGACTGGGTCGGTCGAATCAGACTCAGCGAAGTCGATCAGGCGCGGCGTACGCCCGAGCCGAGATCGCATGGCCTCCAGCGATGGCTTCAGCAATGCGGCGCTGCTGAGTTTGGTCACGGCGACTGAGTCGAGCACGCGCTTCTGGGCGATTCGGTCGAAGCGAATACTGGAGATGTTTGCAAGCACCCCGCGCTCCTCTGCTTCGATGAGTCGGCGCCGGAGCGACTCCTTGTCTTGGGAGTTGTCTCCGAAGAGGGCGATGGGGATGAGGTAGTTGTTCGCGTAGTTGCCGATGAAGTCAATGACGATTGTGTAGTCCTTAGCGGGGGCTTTCCGTAGTCCGCGGCCGAGCTGCTGGACGAAGACGATGGCGGACTTGGTCTGCCGAAGCATGATCACTTGATTAACCGAGGGGATATCCACGCCCTCGTTGAAAATGTCGACGGTGAGGATGTAGTCGAGCTCGCCGCGCTCGAGTTCCTCGACTGTCCGCAGCCTTTCTTCGACGGAGTGCATCCCGGAGAGGGCGACCGTCTTGAGCGGCTTGCCGTGAAGGGTCAGCTTGTTCAGCTGGGCAGAAAGGGCCGTTGCCTCGTCGACTCTGCTGCAGAAGATCAGGCCCTTGGGCGAGGTGCACGCCTGGCCATCGAGCTCAAGATTGCGAACCACGTGTTCAGCTCGGAGCCGTGAGGCCAGTCGCTCGACCGTGGTCGCGTCGTCCGTGGTCGTTCCGTCCTCGAACTCAACGTCGGCAACACCGAAGTAGTGGAACGGAGCGAGCATGTCGGCTTCGAGCGCTGCCTGAAGGCGAATCTCGTACGCGACGTTGTAGTCGAAGAGCTCGAAGACATCTGATTGGTCTGACCGTTCCGGTGTTGCCGTCAGGCCGATCGTGAATGCCGGCTTCAGGTGTTCCATGACCCGCCGGTATGTCGCCGCGCCGACGTGGTGGGACTCGTCGACTACCACGTAGTCAAACTCTTCTGGCAGCACGTCGTTCAGAAGGTCCGGCCGGGACAGCGACTGAATGGTGGCGAAGACAAAACGTTTGTCTGTCCCTTTGCTGCCGCCGGCGAGCTTCCCAATGTCATGCGCTGAGAGCCCGAGAAGGTTGGTGAATTCTTCGATAGCTCGATCGAGAATCTGCTCCCGATGGACGATGAACAGGAAGCGTTCGGGCTTGACAATTCCCACGTGGAAGGCTGCGAGTGCAGTCTTGCCCGTACCCGTCGCAGACACGACGAGGACCTTCTGTTTCCCCTCCGTTCGCATTCGCTCGATTGCCGCGAGAGCTTCTCGCTGCATGTCGTTGGGCTCGAAACGGATAACTGCGGACTCGGATCCCGTTTGTGCTTCGGCTGGTGCTGGTGCTGGGGCCGAGGCGGGGGATGCTGCCGGCTTGCTAGGAGCCCAGACGGTCGTCGGTCGGGGTCGTGCCTCGTACTCGGCGATCCACTCAGAGGTGAGGTCGAGAGAGTTCTCGAGTTGCTCGGACTCCAGCTCGTCGAGTTGGCGGGAAAGATTGCTTTGGGGTGAGCCGGAAACCTTGATGTTCCATTCGAGATTGGCCACGAGAGCAGACTCAGTCAGGTTCGCGCTGCCGAACAGCGCCACCGAGCGGTCCGCCCGACGAAAGATGTAGCCCTTCGCGTGGAAGGCCTTACTTGAGTGCACCCGCGACGCGACACCGATCCTCTCGAGAGCCTTCAGTTCCTTGAAGACGCCGGGAGTGTTGAACCCCAGGTAGTCCGACGTCACGATCGTCCCGGTGCCCTTGAAGTCCACAAGTTCTTGCTTGATGAGTGCGAGAGCCCGAGGGGTTACGAATGCCACCGAGAAGAGGAAACGCTCGGCGTGCTTCAGCTCACGGCGGAGTACACGGAGGACGGAGGAGTTCTCGTTGTTGAGCACGACCTCGGGGTTCAGGTTGTGTGGGATGAGAGAGGTCTCGAGCAAGTAGCCGAACTCGGTCTCTCGACCGAGCGGCGTGTTCCAGAAGTCCTCTCGGGGTTCAGACACCGGCCGCTCGCAGTTTCTCAACAGCGGGAATGTCAGCGGGCGCCCATTCGAGACTGTCGAGCGCGGCAACAGGGAGCCACTGTTCTTCCACGTGCTCATTCGATCGCGGCTCGCCGGCGACGAGTTCACACATGAACGTCGCCAGGGTGACAACTGCGAAGTCGTACTCGTGGGTTGTCGTCTCGAGCGGTTCGAGCACTACGATCTCGCAGCCGAGCTCCTCGTTGATCTCTCGGATGAGAGCGTCGGCGAACGACTCGCCTTTCTCGACCTTGCCGCCGGGGAACTCCCACATCCCAGGTAGCGCCCCACTGAGGCCGCGACGAGCGCAGTAGACCAGGCCATCACGGACGATGACCGCCCCAACCACGGTGATGTGCTTCTTCATCGACCCTCGCTCGTCTTGATCCACCACAGTCTTGACGATAGGAGTGACATGGCCATAGGTGCGGGAGGACGCTCAGGTTCTAAGGTGCCGCGTCGCCTCGCTCACACGTCGACGCAACGGGAAAGGGCCGGGGCCTCCGTGGAGACCCCGGCCCGAGCATCCGTCGCCGGACGAGCTGCCGACTAACCCGCCACGAGGTCGAAGCGGTCGGCGTTCATGACCTTCGTCCAGGCGGCGACGAAGTCGTGCACGAACTTCTGCTTCGAGTCGTCCTGCGCGTACACCTCGGCGTACGAGCGCAGGATCGAGTTCGATCCGAACACGAGGTCGGCGCGGGTGGCCGTGTATTCCACCTGACCCGTCGAACGGTTGCGCAGGTTGTAGGCGTTGAAGCCGGCGGGCTCCCACACGTAGGTCATGTCGGTGAGGGTGACGAAGAAGTCGTTCGTCAGCGCTCCGACCTGGTCGGTGAAGACGCCGTGCTGCGTGCCGCCGAAGTTCGTGCCCAGCACGCGCATGCCGCCGACGAGGCAGGTCAGCTCAACCGCCGTCAGGTTCATGAGGCTGGCGCGGTCGAGCATCAGCTCTTCGGCCGGCACGGTGTAGTCCTTCTGCAGGTAGTTGCGGAAGGCGTCGTGCGTCGGCTCGAGCGGAGCGAACGAGTCAGCGTCGGTCCACTCCTGGGTCGCGTCACCGCGCCCCGGGTGGAATGGCACACTGACCTCGACGCCGGCCGCGCGCGCGGCATCCTCGACCCCGATGTTGCCGCCCAGCACGATCAGGTCGGCGACGCTCACGCCGGTCTCGGCCGACAGCGCCTCGTAGACGCCGAGCACGCGGTGCAGGCGCTCGGGCTCGTTGGCGTGCCAGTCGCGCTGCGGCGCCAGGCGGATGCGCGCGCCGTTCGCGCCGCCCCGCTTGTCGGAGTCGCGGTACGTGCGCGCCGAATCCCACGCCGTCACGATCAGGTCGGTCTGCGACAGCCCGCTGTTCCGGATGCGCTGCGCCACCTCGGCGACGTCGTAGTCGGCCTTCCCGGCCGGCACGGGGTCTTGCCAGATGAGGTCCTCCGTCGGCTGCAGCGGGCCGACGTAGCGCGTGCGCGGGCCCATGTCGCGGTGGGTCAGCTTGAACCAGGCGCGGGCGAAGACCTCGCTGAAGTACTCGGGGTCGCGGTAGAAGCGCTCGGAGATCTCGCGGTAGACCGGGTCTTTGATCATCGCCATGTCGGCGTCGGTCATGATCGGGTTCTGCCGTGCGGTGCCCTCGACGTCGAAGGGCTTGTCCTCCTCGGCGATGTCCACCGGCTCCCACTGCCACGCGCCGGCCGGGCTCTTCGCGAGCTGCCAGTCGTACTTAAACAGCAGGGTGAAGTAGCCGTTGTCCCACTGGGTGGGGTTGGTCGTCCAGGCGCCCTCGATGCCGCTGGTCACCGAGTCTTTGCCGACACCGCGGCTGACGTGGTTATTCCAGCCGAGACCCTGCTCGTGGATGTCCGCACCCTCCGGAGCGGGCCCGAGGTTCTCGGCTCGACCGTTGCCGTGCGCTCGGCCCACGGTGTGCCCGCCGGCGGTGAGCGCGACGGTCTCCTCGTCGTTCATCGCCATGCGGGCGAAGGTCTCGCGCACCTGGGCCGCCGTCTTCAGCGGGTCGGGCTGGCCGTTGACGCCCTCGGGGTTGACGTAGATGAGACCCATCTGCACGGCGGCGAGCGGGTTCTCCATCGATTGGGGCACGTCGACGCTGCCGTAGCGCTCGTCGCTCGGCGCCAGCCACTCCTTCTCGCTGCCCCAGTAGGTGTCTTTCTCGGGGTGCCACAGGTCTTCGCGGCCGAAGGCGAAGCCGAAGGTTGTGTGGCCCATCGCCTCGTACGAGAGCGTGCCGGCGAGAATCATGAGGTCGGCCCAGCTGATCTGATTGCCGTACTTCTTCTTGATCGGCCACAGCAGGCGGCGCGCCTTGTCGAGGTTGCCGTTGTCGGGCCACGAGTTGAGCGGGGCGAAGCGCTGCGTGCCCGAGCCGCCGCCCCCGCGGCCGTCGGCAATGCGGTACGTGCCGGCCGAGTGCCAGGCCATGCGGATCATCAGACCGCCGTAGTGGCCCCAGTCAGCCGGCCACCAGCTCTGGCTGGTGACGAGCAGCTGCTTCACGTCGGCGACCAGCGCGTCGACGTCGAGCTTCTTGAGCTCGTCGCGGTAGTTGAAGGCGCTGCCGAGCGGGTTCGTCTTGGTGTCGTGCTGCGCCAGGATGTCCAGATTCAGCGCGTTCGGCCACCACTCCTGCCCGCTCTTCATGGACGTGTGCGCCCCGTGAACGACCGGGCACGTGCCCTCGACGACGGTCATGTTGTCCTCTTTCTCTGGGTGGCACCGAGGCGGCCCGATCGGGGCGCGTGGATGCGGTGCCGAGGTGTGCGATCCCCCGAGTTCAGGCTAGCTCCAGAGGGCTGAGACCGGAGCGCCGTATAGGCGGTCGGCATAGCGGTATCCCGTTTCCCCGGTGTTCAACACGATGCCGGCCACAAAGCGTTCGCCCAGTGCGTCGCGCAGGCGGGCGAGGCTCTTGAACTGCCGAGCCGTGAACGAGCTCGCTGACTTCACTTCGATGCCGATCACCCTGCCGTCGTCGAGCTCGATCACGATGTCGACTTCGTCGCCGTCGCGATCACGCCAATGGAGAAGGTCGTACCGCCGCGTCGACCACGTGCGTTGCCGAAGCAGCTCCGCCGCGACGAAACCTTCCAGGAAGGCGCCGAAAGCTTCTCCGTATTCGAGTCGTCCCAGCTGTTCCGGTGTAACCCGCGCGAGCCATAGTGCGAGCCCGGAATCGACCACGAACGACTTCGGGCGGCCGATCTCGCGCTTCGCGAGATTCGGTGTCCACGGGGGGAGGCTCGCCACGAGTCCCACATCGTGCACGAGATCGAGGTAGCCCGTGATGGTTGTTGCCGGCACTGCTGTTTCGTTCGCGAGCGTCGCCTTGACGAGCTCGGCCGATTGGCGTCCCGCCAGCGTTCGAAGTACCGCCATCGATCGAGCTGGTCGCACTTCTCGTTTGAGCTCAGACATGTCGCGCTCGACGACTCCACGCACGTAGCCCTCGAACCATGCGGCGCGCACGCGTGCCGTTGCCGCATAGATCTCGGGGTAGGAGCCGGCCGCGAGCAATGCAGCGTATTCGGTTCGAGTGTGCAGCCCGTCGGCGCGCGTGATCTGCTCAGGGCTGTCGAGAACGATGCTGACGAAATCATCGACCTCGCCCGTGATCTCGCCGCGACTGAGTCCGTGCAGGGTCAGGCGTCCGACCCGTCCGGCGAGACTGTCTGCCGTTCCTTTCACGCGGAGGAGGCTCGCTGATCCCGTGAGGATGAACCGCCCTGGACGGCGGTCGCGGTCGATCGCTGCCTTCACCGCCAAGGTCAGTGAGGGCAGTCGCTGGATCTCGTCGATCACCAGTTGGCGCCCCGAACTTTCGGCGATGAATCCCGCTGGGTCAGCGATGGCTGCCGCGCGTACTTGTTCATCGTCGAGAGTTAGGACACGTGCGTTGGGGTCTGCGATGTGCTGCGCGAGAGTGCTCTTGCCGACCTGGCGAGCCCCTTCGATGACGATTCCAGGGAAGTGCTGCAGGTACTCGCGCGCCACCGGGGCGGCGTGTCTCGCGAGGAGGCGATTCACCCCCACAGGTTATCGTGAATCCGTACTTTTGCGGCATCGAATCCGTACTTCTGCGGCTCTCAATCCGCAGATTCGCGACAGTAGGACGATCAAGCCGATGAGGACATGACGAAGCGGGCCATCGGACGTCGACGAGAGGAGCGTCTGGTCGCGGAAACGCCCGGTTGGATTAGTGGTGGCTCCGACGGGCGTCGATCCCGTGACCTCACGATTTTCAGTCGTGCGCTCTACCAACTGAGCTACAGAGCCGTGGGGCGCTGCCGCCCCGTACGGAACAAGCCCCCTCCGAGGAGAGGGCCCGTCGCCGTGGCGACCCTGACGGGACTTGAACCCGCGACCTCCGCCGTGACAGGGCGGCACGCTAACCAACTGCGCTACAGGGCCTTGCAGATATTCAATTGTATTGCTGTTCGTGACCCCAACGGGATTCGAACCCGTGCTGCCGCCGTGAAAGGGCGGTGTCCTAGGCCACTAAACGATGGGGCCGTGGTGGCGCGAGCCGCACAGCAACCGATGCACCAGCATACGGGTCGGGCCACGACTTCGCCAATCGGGTTCGGCGACGGTCCGTGCGGGCTCCCGGCCGCGGGGCGGGGGGCGGGCTAGCGTCGCGGGCAGGATGCCCGAGCAGCGCTCGGCCGGCGGCACGCCCCACCGGGGCGCGCCGTGCCTGGTTGTGCGGGGCATCCGTTGGTACTATTGTCAATGGTGCTGGTGTGACAGTTGTGACAGTTGTGACATAACGAAGCGTTGTCACGATCGACATGCCGGCCGGACGGGGAGAGACATGCGGGCAGCACAACGCGGGGGGAACGCGATGGGCACGAGCGGCACGGCGCCGGTGCGCCATCGCGGCCGCGGCATCGTCGCCGCGCTCGCCGCCGTCGCCCTGCTCGTGACCGGCGCTGTCGCCGTCACCGAGCGGCCCGCCTACGCCACCGACTACCCCTCGTGGAACGACGTGCTCGAGGCCCGCCGCGACGTCGCGCGCGCGCAGCAGAAGATCACCGAGATTCGGGCCGCGATCGAGGCCATCACCGCCGAGGTCGCACGCACTGAAGCGATCGCGCAGGAGAAGGGCGCCCTCTACTACGAGGCCCAGCTCGCCTTCGACGAGGCCGCCTACACCGCTGACCAGCTGCAGGCGCAGGCCGACGCGGCGCAGGCCCGGGCCGACGAGTCGCGGCTGCGCGCCGGCCAGTTCGTAGCCGAGCTGGCGCGCTCGGGCGGGGGCGACCTCTCGGCCTCGCTGTTCACCAACCCCGGCCAGGCCGACGAGCTGCTCTCGCGGCTCGGCTTCGCCAGCAAGATCACCGAGCAGGCCGAAGGCATCTACGCCGCGGCACTGCAAGACCAGAACGCCGCGCAGTCGTTCACCGAGCAGGCCAACGTCGCCAAGGGAATCCGCGACGAGTTGCGCGCCGAAGCCGAAGCCGCCTACCAGGAGGCGCAGGTCGCCGCGCAGGCGGCGATAACCGCGCTCATCGCGCAGCAGGAGAACCAGGCCCGCCTCGAAGCTCAGCTCGCGGTGCTCGTCGAGAACCGCAACGCCACCGAGGCCGACTACAAGGCCGGCATCGCCGCCCAGTACGGCGCGGGCTCGAACCTCGACGCCGGGCAGATCGTCAACGGCTGGGCGGTGCCGGTCAGCGGGTACATCAGCTCGCCGTACGGAACGCGCATCCACCCCATCACCGGCCGCGTCTCCTTCCACTCGGGAACCGACATCGCGGCCGGCTGCGGGCGCCCCCTCTACGCGGCCTCCAGCGGCACCATCACCTACGCGGGCTGGAACGGCGGCTACGGCTACTACGTGCGCATCGACCACGGCAACGGCCTCACCTCGTCGTACGCCCACATCCAGCAGGGCGGAATTCTGGTGCAGCAGGGGCAAGAGGTCGTCGTCGGGCAGCAAATCGCCAAGATCGGCACCACCGGCCTCTCCACGGGGTGCCACCTGCACCTCGAGATCCGCACCAATGGCACGCCGCAAGACTCCATCCCGTTCCTGCGCAACAAGGGCCTCCGTGTCGGGTAGGCGCCTCTGATGAACGCCCCGGGGGGACGCGGCCATCGGGCCGTCGCCCTCGTGACGGCCCTCACGTTGCGCTCTCCACCGCGCTCGTCGCCGGCTCGGCGTCGATCACCAGCCCCGCGCTCGCCGCCCCCGCCCCGCCCAGCTGGGACGACGTGCAGGCAGCGAAAGGTGACGCCGCGGCCACCCAGCGCGCTGTCGACCGCATCGTCGGAGTCGTCGAGCAGCTCAACGGCGAGCTCGAGCAGCAGCGCATCGCCGCGCTCATCGCCGGCGAGCAGCTGCAGCAGGCCACCCTCGCCGCCGAGCAGGCCGCGCAGACCCTCGCCGCCACCGAGCGACGGGCGGATGCGGCGCGCGAGCGCGCCGACGCCTCCTCACGCCAAGCCGCCCACCTGGCCGCGCAGCTCGCCCGCGCGGGTGGAGGCGACGTCACCGTCGCCCTCGTCCTCAGCGGCGACGATGCCGACGCCCTGCTCTACCGCCTTGGGCACGATGAGCGCCCTCGCCGGCCGCACCGACGCCGTGCTCACCGCCGCCGTCGTCGACCGCAACCAGGCCGATGCCCTCACGGCGGCCGCCGAGACCGCCGCGGTCGCGCACGCCTCCGCAGTGGAGGCAGCGGAATCCGCCGCCGTCGAGGCCGCACGGCTGGCCACCGAGACCGAGCAGCGGGTCGCCGTGCAGCAGGTGCGGCTCGGTGAGCTCGCCACCCTGCTGGCCGAGCTCACGGGACGCTCGGCCGCGCTCGAGCGCGAGTACCTCGAGTCGATCGTGCCGCCGGGGTCGGGCATCCCCTCGCCGCAGCCCAGCGCGCCGGGCCCGCAGCCGAACGCCGCCGCCGTGGCGACGGCCATCGCCTTCGCCCGGGCCCAGCTGGGCGAGCCCTACGTGTTCGGCGGTGCCGGCCCCGACGGGTGGGACTGCTCGGGCCTCACGATGATGGCGTACGCCGCCGCGGGCATCGCGATCGGCGGGCACGGCGCGACCGCGCAGTACAGCCGTGCGTCGACGCGCGGGCTGCTCGTGCCCTGGGCGCAGGTGCAGCCCGGCGACCTGATCTTCTACAGCACGGGCGGTTCGACGTCGGCCTCGAAGTACCACGTGACCATCTACATCGGCAACGGCCAGATGATCGAGGCGCCCTACCCGGGCGTGCCGGTGCGCATCACGACGGCGCGCAGCTTCGACCGCGTGCCGTTCGTGGCGCGGCCCAGCGGGTAGCGCCCGACGCCAGCGCGCGAGGCGTGCGGCTAGTGCGCGCCCGGCACGTACGCGGCGAGACCCGCCTGGATGACCGCCTCGGCTTCGGCGGCGTCGCCCCAGCCCTCGGTCTTCACCCACTTGCCGGGCTCGAGGTCTTTGTAGTGCTCGAAGAAATGCTCGATCTCTTTCTTCGTGAACTCGGGGATGTCGGCGACGTCCTGGATGTGGCTCCAGCGCGGGTCTTTGGCGAGCACGCAGACCACCTTCGCGTCGCTGCCGCCGTCGTCGGTCATGTTGAACACGCCGACCGGCCGCACGGTGAGCCCCACGCCCGGCAGCAGCGGGTACTCGGTGAGCACGAGCGCGTCGACGGGGTCGCCGTCGAGCCCGAGGGTGTTCTCGAAGAATCCGTAGTCGGTCGGGTACACGAACGTGGTGTACAGCACGCGGTCGAGCATGACGCGACCGGTCTCGTGGTCGATCTCGTACTTGTTGCGGCTGCCCTTGGGCACTTCGATGATCACGGGGTAGGCGCCCACAGGGTGCTCCTTCAACGACGACAAATCAGCGGGATTCTGCGCGAGAGCGCGGCTCTAACCTTAGTGGATGCCCTCCGAGCGCTCCGCGGCCCCGCGACGCCCCCGGCTCACGCCGGCGGTCGCCCACACGCGCCACGCGGTGCGCGAGGCTCTCGCCGAGCTGCCGGCGGGCTCGCTCGCCCTCGTCGCCCTCAGCGGAGGCCCCGACTCGCTGGCGCTCGCCGCGGCCGCCGGGTTCGAGGCACCTCGGCTGGGGCTGCGCGCGGGCGCGGTGATCGTCGACCACGGTCTGCAGAGCGACTCGGCGGCCGTGGCCGAGCGCGCGGCGGTGGCGGCGCGAGCGCTGGGGCTCGACCCGGTCCAGATCGAACGGGTGGGGGTGGTCGGGCCGGGCGGCCCCGAGGGCGCCGCGCGTGACGCCCGGTACGCCGCGCTCGAGGTCGCGGCCGTCGAGCACCGAGCCGCCGCCGTGCTGCTCGGCCATTCGCTCGACGACCAGGCCGAGACCGTGCTGCTCGGGCTCGCCCGCGGCAGCGGCACGCTGAGCATCGCGGGCATGGCCCCGGTGGCGGGGCTGTTCCGCCGACCGCTGCTGGACATCCGTCGCGCGACGCTCGCGCAGGCCTGCGCCGACCAGGGGCTCGAGCCGTGGAGCGACCCCCACAACAGCGACGAGCGCTTCGCGCGCGTGCGGGTGCGGCGCCGCATCCTGCCGATGCTCGAAGAGCACCTCGATGCCGGTGTCGTCGAGGCGCTCGCCCGCACCGCCGCGATCGCCCGGGAGGATGCCGAGGCTCTCGACCGCATGGTCGACGAGATCGCCGAGGAGCTCACCGCGCTCGCCGACGGCGGCTGCTCGCTGACGGTCGCCGGCCTCGTGGCGAACCCTCCGGCGATCCGGCACCGGCTGATCCGACTGGTCGTGCGCAGCGAGTTCGGCGCGTCGATCAGCCGCGCGCAGACCCTCGAGGTGGCCCGGCTCGCGACCGACTGGCACGGGCAGGGGCCGGTGCACCTGCCCGGCGTTAGGGTGGAACGCACCGCAGGGCTGATCGTGTTCACGCTCGCCCCCGACACCACCCCCGACCTGGCTGAGGAGTGACCCGTGGACGTCGACGACATCCGCTCTGACCTGACCGAGGTGCTCGTCACCGAGCAGGAGATCCACGCGAAGCTGGCCGAGCTGGCTCGCCGCGTCGAGGCCGACTACGCGGATGCTCCGCCGCTGCTGGTCGGTGTGCTGAAGGGTGCCGTCATGGTGATGGCCGACTTCGCGCGCGAGCTCGCGATGCACGTCGAGATGGACTGGATGGCGGTGTCGAGCTACGGCGCGAGCACCGAGTCGAGTGGTGTCGTGCGCATCTTGAAAGACCTCGACACCGAGATCGCCGGTCGCGACGTGCTGATCGTCGAAGACATCATCGACTCGGGGCTGACGCTGTCGTGGCTGCGGTCGAACCTCGAGTCGCGCGGCGCGAAGAGCGTCAAGATCCTCGCCCTGCTGCGCAAGCCCGAGGCGGCGAAGGTGCAGGTCGACGTCGACTACGTCGGCTTCGACATCCCGCCGGCGTTCGTGGTCGGCTACGGCCTCGACTACGCCGAGAAGTACCGCAACCTGCGGGCGATCGGCGTGCTCGCCCCGCACGTCTACACCTCGTAGCGGCGCTCCGCCGCGGGCGAACAGCACACAGTGCGCCAAGGGTCGCGCGATAACCTGGCAGGCACGTCTCATCGGAAGAAAGGTGCCGGGCTCAACGCCTGCCCATGAAGCTCAAGCGCATCACTCGAGGCCCGTTCCTCTACATCGTCGCCGGCGCCCTCGTGCTCTGGGCGGGGTTCGCCCTGCTCTCGGGCATCGGCGGGTTCCGCCAGATCAGCACCCAGCAGGGGCTCGAGTTCCTCGCCGAGGCCGAGCTCACGAGCGTCAAGATCGTCGACGGCGAGCAGCGGGTCGACCTCGTGCTGGCCGAACCCGATGAGGAGTTCGGGCAGAACGTGCAGTTCTACTACGTCGCGCCCCGCGGCGAGGCCATCGTCGCCGCGGTCGACGCCGCGAACGTGGCGGAGGAGTTCACCGACGAGGTGCCGCAGACCAACTTCTTCGTCAGCCTGCTCGGCCTGATCATCCCGTTCCTCATCATCGGCGTCATTTTCTACTTCCTGCTCACGCGCCTGCAGGGCGGCGGCGGCCGGGTCATGCAGTTCGGCAAGTCGCGCGCCAAGCTCGTCAGCAAGGAGACCCCGCAGGTCACCTTCGCCGACGTCGCCGGGGCCGATGAAGCCATCGAGGAGCTCGAGGAGATCAAAGACTTCCTGAAAGACCCGACGCGGTTCCAGGCGGTCGGTGCGCGCATTCCTAAGGGCGTGCTGCTGTACGGCCCGCCCGGCACCGGCAAGACCCTGCTCGCGCGCTCGGTCGCGGGCGAGGCGGGCGTGCCGTTCTACTCGATCTCGGGCTCCGACTTCGTCGAGATGTTCGTGGGCGTCGGCGCCAGCCGCGTGCGCGACCTCTTCACCCAGGCGAAGGAGAACGCGCCGGCGATCATCTTCGTCGACGAGATCGACGCCGTGGGCCGCCACCGCGGTGCCGGAATGGGCGGCGGCCACGACGAGCGCGAGCAGACTCTCAACCAGATGCTTGTCGAGATGGACGGCTTCGAGGCCAACACCAACGTCATCATGATCGCGGCCACCAACCGGCCCGACATCCTCGACCCCGCTCTGCTGCGCCCCGGCCGCTTCGACCGGCAGATCCAGGTGGATGCACCTGACCTGAAGGGCCGCCAGAAGATCCTCGAGGTGCACGCCAAGGGCAAGCCCATGGCCGAGAACGTCGACCTCGAGGTGCTCGCGCGCAAGACGCCGGGCTACACCGGCGCCGACCTGGCCAACGTGCTCAACGAGGCCGCCCTGCTGACAGCCCGCGCGCACGAGCAGATCATCACCAACGAGGCGCTCGATGAGGCCGTCGACCGCGTGATGGCCGGCCCGCAGCGCCGCACCCGGGTGATGCGCGACCACGAGAAGCTGATCACCGCGTACCACGAGGGCGGCCACGCCCTGGCCGCCGCGGCCATGCGCAACACCGACCCCGTCACGAAGGTCACGATCCTGCCGCGCGGGCGCGCCCTCGGCTACACGATGGTGCTGCCCGTCGACGACAAGTACTCGGTGACCCGCAACGAGCTGCTCGACCAGCTGACCTACGCGATGGGCGGCCGCGTCGCCGAGGAGATCGTCTTCCACGACCCGACCACGGGCGCGAGCAACGACATCGAGAAGGCCACAGCGATCGCGCGCCGCATGGTCACCGAGTACGGCATGAGCGCCACCATCGGCGCCGTGAAGCTCGGGCAGTCGAGCGGCGAGGTCTTCCTCGGCCGCGACATGGGTCACCAGCGCGACTACAGCGACAGCGTCGCCGAGCGCGTCGACGCGGAGGTGCGCGCCCTCATCGAGCAGGCGCACGACGAGGCCTGGCGGGTGATCAACGACAACCGCGAGATTCTTGACCGCCTGGCGACCGAGCTGCTCGAGAAGGAGACGCTCGACCACCTGCAGCTGGCCGAGATCTTCGCCGACGTCAAGAAGCTGCCCGAGCGCCCGCAGTGGCTCTCGAGCAGCGACCGACCGCTGCCCGACATCCCGCCGGTGCCGATGCCGACCAAGGCGCCCGTCGAGGCCGCGGCGCTCGCCAGCACGGCCGCCGACGCGCCCGCTCGCGCGAAGCGCGCCCCGCGGGCGAAGAAGGCCGACGCGACCGCCGAGAGCACCGTCGACGGCGCGCGCGACTGAGCCTGCCCATGACCGTCGACACCGGCCGTATCGAGGCGGCCGTCGCTGAAATACTGGCCGCCATCGGCGAGGACCCCGAGCGGCCGGGCCTGGCGACGACCCCGCAGCGGGTCGCCGAGGCCTACGCCGAGTTCTTCGCCGGAGTCGGCGTCGACCCGGTGCCGCTGCTGCAGGACGAGCTCGCCACGCAAGACGCCCTCGAGCGCACCGGCGAGGCCGTGCTGCTGCGCGACATCGCGCTGCGCTCGATCTGCGAGCACCACCTGCTGCCGTTCACCGGCGTCGCGCACGTCGCCTACCTGCCGGGCGAGCGTCTCGTCGGCCTCGGCAGCATCACGCGCTGCGTCGAGACCCTCGCGTCGCGTCCGCAGCTGCAGGAGCGCCTCGGCGAGCAGATCGTCGACGCGCTCGAGGCCGCGCTCGCGCCGCAGGGCGTGCTCGTCGTCATCGACGCGCGCCACGGCTGCGTCGGCGCGCGAGGGCCGCGGCAATCCGAGAGCACGACCGTCACGGTCGCCGCGAGCGGGATGCTCGCCGACCCCGCGCGCCGCACCGAGGTGATGGCGCTCATCGGCGGAGGCGCCCCGTGAGCGGCGAGCCCGGTGCGCCGCAGCCGCGCGCCGCAGCGGCGGCGGCGCGCCCCGAGGTCTGGGGCGTGCTCAACGTCACGCCCGACTCGTTCAGCGACGGCGGGCGCTACCTCGACCCCGCCGCAGCTCTCGCGCAGGGGCGGGCGCTCGTCGCCGCCGGCGCTTCCGTCATCGACGTCGGCGGTGAGTCGACCCGGCCGGGCGCCGAGCCCGTTGCGCCGGAGGTGGAGCGCGCGCGCGTGCTGCCGGTGGTGGCGGCGCTCGCCGCGGAGGGCATCCGCGTCTCGATCGACACCATGAATGCGGGCACTGCGGCCGCCGCCGTCGAGGCCGGAGCCGCGATCGTCAACGACGTGAGCGGCGGTCTCGCCGACCCCGCGATGCTCGGCACGGTCGCCGGGCTGCCGTGCGACTACGTGCTCATGCACTGGCGCGGCCCGAGCGCGGTGTGGGACCAGGTGAGCGAGTACGACTGGGCCCCGCGCGACGTCACCGACGAGCTGCGCGCGCGGCTCGCCGCGGCGCGGGAGGCGGGCATCGCCGCCGACCGACTGTGGGTCGACCCGGGCCTCGGCTTCGCCAAGCGCGCCGAGCACAACTGGCAGCTGCTCGCGCACCTCGACGAGCTGCGGGCGCTCGGCGCGCGCGTGCTCGTGGGCGCCTCGCGCAAGCGGTTTCTCGGCGCGCTGCTGCCCGACGGCACTCCCGTCGACGAGCGCGATCTGCTGACCGCGGTGCTCTCGGCCCTCGTGGCCGACCGGGTGGATGCCCTCCGCGTGCACGATGTCGCCGCGACCGCCCGCGCTCTCGCGGTGCAGCGGTCGCTCGCTGGTGCCGGTCTGCCCGCTGTTGGCGGTCTGCCTGCCGCCAGCGACCGCATCACCCTCACGGGCCTGCGCGCCTACGCCCACCACGGCGTCTTTGACCACGAGCGCCGCGACGGGCAGGAGTTCGTCATCGACGTCGTCGCCCACCTCGACCTGCGCGGTGCGGCCGCGAACGACGCGCTCGACAAGACCGTGCACTACGGCGAGCTCGCCGAGCAGGTCGTCGCCGCCGTCGAGACCGACCCGGTCGACCTCATCGAGACTGTGGCCGAGCGGGTCGCCGCCGTCGTGCTCGCCCACGGCGCGGTGCGGCAGACCACGGTGACCGTGCACAAGCCGCAGGCGCCCATCACGGTGCCGTTCGCCGACGTGAGCGTGACGATCGTGCGGGGTCGCGATGGTGCCTGACGAGCACCGCACCCACGCCCACCTCGCCACGGCCGTCATCGCGCTCGGCAGCAACCTCGGCGACCGCGAGGCCACGCTCGCGCGCGCGGTGGCCGCGCTCGACGCGCTGCCCGAGTCGAGCATCCTCGCCGTGTCGTCGTGGCACGGAACGGTCGCGCTCACCCTCGACGGCCTCGACCCCGCGAAGCCTGCCTACCTCAACGGCGTCGCGCTGCTCGGCACGCGTCTCGACCCGTACACGCTGCTCGACGAGCTGCTGCGCATCGAGGTCGAGAACGGCCGCGACCGCAGCGATCCGCAGGCCGAGCGCTGGGGCGACCGCACCCTCGACCTCGACCTCATCGCGCTCGACCAGCTCGAGATCGACTCCGAGGTGCTGCAGCTGCCGCATCCGCGGGCGCACGAGCGCGACTTCGTGCTCGCGCCGTGGCTCGAGGTGCAGCCGGATGCGGAGCTCATCGGTCACGGCCCCATCGCCGCCCTGCTCGAGCGCGTGCGCTCGGCGGCCGCGGCGCCCGCCGACCCGAGCGGAGGCGCCGCGTGACCCGCACCCGCCCGCTCACCCTCGTGATCGCCGCCCTGGTCGGGGTGGCGAGCGCCTACGGGCTCGACAGTCTGCTCGCGCTGCGCGGCTTCGCCGTGGTGGTGCCGCCGGTCTCGCTCGCCATCGCCCTCGTGCTGATCGGCGGGGTGCTCGTTGCCCTCGCCTGGCCGGTGCGCCGCGCGGCCGCCGGCGAGCACCGCATCGACCCGTTCTACGCCCTGCGCGTGGTCGTGCTGGCCAAGTCGAGCGCCGTCGCCGGCGCGCTGCTCGCGGGGGCATCGGCGGGCGTCCTGCTCTACCTCGTCACCCGTGCGGTGGTGCCGTTAGGCTCGAGCCTGGCCGCCGGGGGCACTGCGGTGGCCGCCGTGCTGCTGCTCGTCGCGGGGCTCGTCGCCGAGCACTGGTGCGCCCTGCCCCCCGACGACCCGACCGAGGAGGCCGCCCCATGAGTGAACCGATCGAGCAGGCCGAGCAGGCCGCGCGGGCCGAGCAGGCTGAGCCGCGCAGTCTGACCCGCTCCGAGACCGAGTGGCAGCGGGTGTCGCCCCGGTACATCCCGGTCGACATGATCGGCACCCTGGTCTTCGGGGCGATCGCCACGACGGCCGGATTCCTGCCGTTCTGGTTCGGCTGGCGGGAGGGCTGGTTCATCGGTGCCGGGCTCGCCCTGATCTTCATCATCACCCTCGCCCTGACGCCGCGGCGGGTGCGATCGATCGGCTACCTGCTGCGCGACGACGACCTCCTCTTCCGCCGCGGCATCATGTTCCAGCGCTTCGTGGCGGTGCCGTACGGCCGCATGCAGCTGGTCGACATCAGCCGCGGGCCGATCGCCCGCGCCTTCGGCCTCGCCGAGCTCAAGTTCGTGACGGCCGCCGCATCGAGCGGCGTGCTCATCCCCGGGCTTCCCCTCGCCGAGGCCGAGCGTCTGCGCGACCACCTGGTCGCGGTCGCCGAGACCCGCCGGGCGGGACTGTGACCGACCCGCACCAGGCCGGCGATGCCCGCGAGCAGGCTGCGCCCGCACGGCCGCTGGCCCGCACCGACTTCGCCGACGGCGAGTGGCATCGCCTGCACCCCGCAACGCCGCTCTTCCGCGGCGGCATCGCCTTCGTGGCCATCATCGGTGTGCTCATCGTCAACCTGCGCGACCGCCTCATCGCCCTCTTCGTCGGGGCGGATGACGACGACTTCGTGAACGGGGGCGACCTCGAGTCTGACGCCATCGACTACCTCGTGCGCGAGCAGCTCGTCCTGGTCGCCCTGCTCGCCGGCATCGGCCTGCTGCTGCTCATCATCGCGGGCTTCTGGCTGTCGTGGCGCGTGCACATGTTCCGCATCACCGACGAGGTGGTCGAGGTGCGGTCGGGCATCCTGTTCCGCACCAATCGCAAAGCGCGACTCGACCGCATCCAGGGCATCAACATCGCCCGGCCGTTCGTGCCGCGGCTGTTCGGAGCCGCCAAGCTCGAGATCACGGTGGCCGGCAACGACGCGAGCGTGCCGCTGGCCTACCTGCGCGGCACCGACGCCGACGCGCTGCGCCGCGACATCCTCCTGCTCGCATCCGGAGCCCAGCGCCCCGCAGCCGCCCCTGATGCGGTCGGTGCCGCGGGCGCCGCCGCGGTCGGCTCGGGCGAGGGCATCGGCGGGATGCTCGAGCAGCGCGCGGCGGAGCTGCTCGCCCCCGAACTCGACGTCGAGGTCGCCCAGCCGCAGTCGGTCGTGCGCATGAACCCCGGCCGGCTCATCGGCTCGACCCTGCTCAGCGAGACGACCATCATCCTCGTCGCCATGCTGATCGCCCTCACGGTGTTCATCGCCATCACCGGCGAGCTCGGTCTGCTGCTGGCGATGTTCCCCGGCCTCATCGGCCTCGGCGGCTTCCTCGTCACCCGCATCACGCGGTCGCTGCGCTACTCGATCGCCTCCACCCCCGACGGCGTGCGGGTCGGCTTCGGACTGCTCTCGACCACCAACGAGACCCTGCCGCCCGGGCGCATCCACTCGGTGAAGGTCAGCCAGCCGCTGCTGTGGCGGCCGGCCGGATGGTGGCAGATCGCTGTCAACCGGGCCTCGCGATCGTCGCAGAACGGCGCCGCCGGTCAGCAGCAGACCACGATCCTGCCGGTCGGCAACCTCGACGACGTGCGGGCCGTGCTGCGCCTGCTGCTGCCCGAGGTGGCGACCGACGAGGCGACGCCCGCGCTCGAGCAGGGCATCCTGGGTCGTGATGTCGACGGCGGCTGGATCGTGTCGCCGCCGCGCGCACGGGTGCTGCGCTGGTTCTCGCGCCGCCGCAACGGCTACCTGCTGGGCCCGACGGCGGTGCTGCTGCGCACGGGCGCCATCTGGCGCTCGCTGACCGTGGTGCCGCTGACGCGCACCCAGTCGGTCGCCGTGCGGCAGGGGCCGGTGCTGCGGGCGCTGCGGCTGGGCGAGGTGCACGTGCACACGGTCGCGGGCCCCATCGTGCCCGCCATCGGAGCGCTCGACCGCCTCGATGCGATGCGCCTGTTCGACGACGTTGCCGCCGCCTCGGTGCGCGCGGCGCGCGGCGACACCAGCCACCGGTGGCGTCAGGCGTGAGCGGCCGCGACGGGCGGCTCGGTGTCGGCGTCGTCGGAGCGGGTCGCGTCGGCCCGGTCATCGGCGCGGCGCTCGCCGCCGCCGGGCACGCCCTGGTCGGCATCTCGGCCGGCACCGACGACGAGCGCGACCGCGTCGAGGCGCTGCTGCCGGGGGCGCCCGTGCTCGAGGTCGTGACCATCGTCGAGCGCAGCGAGCTCGTCGTCATCGCGGTGCCCGACGACCAGCTCGGCGAGCTCGTCAGCGGGCTCGCCGCCCTCGGGGCGTGGCAGCCCGGGCAGCTCGTGCTGCACACGGCCGCCCGGTACGGCGCCGCCGTGCTCGACCCCGCGCGGCTCGCGGGCGCGATTCCGCTGGCCGTGCATCCGGCGCTCGCGTTCACCGGCACGAGCGTCGATCTCGCCCGACTGCGCGACGCGTGGTGTGCGGTGACCGCGCCGACCCCCGTGCTACCCATCGCCCAAGCGCTGGTCGTCGAGATGGGTGCCGAGCCGGTCGTGATCGACGAGGCCGACCGCCCTGCCTACGCCGACGCGGTCGGCGCGGTCGCCACGTTCTCGACCGCGCTGATCGGCCAGTCGGCTGCCGCCCTGCGCGCGATCGGCGTCGACGAGCCCGGCCGGCTGCTCGGCGGGGTGGTGCGCTCGGCCGTCGAGAACGCCCTGCAGGCGGGGGCGGTCGACAGCGTCGATAGGCTCGACCGGTGAGCACCGCCGCCCCGCCCCCCGCCGGTCTGCCCGCCGTCGAGTCGACCATCGCCGGGCTGCGGTCGCGGCTCGACGCGGTGCGCGCGGAGGGCCGCACGATCGCGTTGGTGCCGACGATGGGGTCGCTGCACGACGGGCACCTCGCGCTGGTCGATCGCGCCCGCGAGACCGCCGACGTCGTGCTCGTCTCGATCTTCGTGAACCCGCTGCAGTTCGGCCCGACCGAAGACTTCGACCGCTACCCGCGCGACCTCGAGGCCGATCGCGCCGCGCTCGCCGGCCGCGGGGTCGACGCCGTCTTCGCTCCTGCCGTCGACGAGATGTACCCCACCGGTCCCGTGCAGACGCGCGTCACCGCCGGACCGGTCGGCGGCATGTTCGAGGGCCGATCGCGGCCCGGGCACTTCGATGGCATGCTCACCGTCGTCGCCAAGCTGCTGGCCATCACCCAGCCGCACGTCGTCGTCTTCGGCGAGAAGGATGCCCAGCAGGTGTTCCTCGTGCAGCGCATGGTGCGCGACCTCGACATCCGCACCCGCGTCGATGTGGTCGAGACCGTGCGCGCCGACGACGGCCTCGCGCTCTCGAGCCGCAACGCCTACCTCGACGAGCGGCAGCGCCGCGCCGCGCGCTCCATCCCCGACGCGCTCGAGGCCGCCCAGTCGGCCGCCGACCGCGGCATCGACGCGGTGCTGGCCGCGGCGCAGGGGGTGCTCATGGGAGCCGAGGGGGTCGAGCTCGACTACATCGCCGTCGTGCGCCCCGACACCTTCCAGCCCGTCGACGACGACCACCGCGGCCCGGCCCGCGCCCTGATCGCCGCGCGGGTCGGCTCGACGCGGCTCATCGACACCGCGCTGCTGCACCTCGGCTGAGCCGGGCCCGAAGCCCGCATCCCGCCGCCGGTAGGCTGGGGGTCTGATGAGCGAGAACATCGTCGAGCCCGACACCGCTGACACCGAGCCCACTGTCGAGGAGATCGCTGAGCAGAAGCAGGTGCGCCTCGACAAGCGGCAGCGCATGCTCGACGTGGGCCTCGCTCCGTACGCGATCGGCCTCGAGGTCACGACGACGATCCCGGATGTCCGCTCGCGGTTCCCCGACCTCGAACCCGACACGGCCACGGGCGAGCGCGTCGCCCTCGCCGGCCGCATCGTGTTCAGCCGCAACACCGGCAAGCTCTGCTTCGCCACCCTGCAGGCGGGCGACGGCAGCCGCCTCCAGGTGATGGTGAGCCTCGCCGAGGTGGGCGACGAGAGCCTGGAGCGCTGGAAGGAGTTCACCGACCTCGGCGACCACGTCTTCGTCGAGGGCGAGGTCATCACGAGCCGCCGCGGCGAGCTCAGCATCATGGTGTCGAGCTGGGCGATCGCGGCGAAGGCGATCCTGCCCCTGCCGACCCTGCACAAAGAGCTCAATGAAGAGACGCGCGTGCGCCAGCGCTACCTCGACCTGATCGTGCGCGAGCAGGCGCGCCAGACCGTGCGCGCCCGCGCGGTCGCCGTCGCCAGTCTGCGCAGCACGTTCGCGAGCCACGGCTACCTCGAGGTCGAGACGCCGATGCTGCAGACGATGCACGGGGGAGCATCCGCCCGCCCGTTCGTGACCCACTCGAACGCCTTCGATACCGAGCTGTACCTGCGCATCGCCCCGGAGCTGTTCTTGAAGCGCGCCGTCGTGGGCGGCATCGAGCGTGTGTTCGAGATCAACCGCAACTTCCGCAACGAGGGCGCCGACTCGACGCACAGCCCCGAGTTCGCGATGCTCGAGGCGTACCAGGCGTATGGCGACTACCACCAGATGGCCGACCTGACACAGGAGATGATCCAGAACGCGGCGGTCGCCGTCTCGGGCTCGCACGTCGTCACGTGGGCAGACGGCACCGAGTACGACCTCGGCGGCGAGTGGGACCGCCTGAGCATGTACGACTCGCTGAGCGCGGCCGCCGGGGTCGAGATCACCCCCGACACTCCCATGGCCGAGCTTCAGAAACTGGCGGATGCGGTCGGCATCGAGATCGACCACCCGCTGCCCGGCAAGTACGTCGAGGAGCTGTGGGAGCACTTCGTCAAGGGTTCGCTCGTCAGACCCACGTTCGTCATGGACTTCCCCGTCGACACCAGCCCGCTCGTGCGCGAGCACCGCTCGCGCCCCGGCATGGTCGAGAAGTGGGACCTCTACGTGCGCGGCTTCGAGCTGGCGACCGCGTACTCCGAGCTCGTCGACCCGGTCATCCAACGCGAGCGCTTCGTCGCGCAGGCGGCGCTCGCCGCCGGCGGCGACCCCGAGGCGATGCGCCTCGACGAAGCCTTCCTCACCGCGCTCGAGCACGGCATGCCGCCGTCGGGCGGCATGGGCATGGGCATCGACCGCCTGCTGATGGCGCTCACCGGTCTGGGCATTCGCGAGACCATCCTCTTCCCGCTGGTGAAGTGACGCGACTGCGGGTGAAGTAGGGTCGCGTCATGGTGTTCGACCGCGAGGATCCGCTGAAGCTGCCCGGCGACGAGAACAAGAAGCCAGCCGTCAGCATGAACCGCCTCGCCCTCTGGCTGGTCGTCGGGGGCATCGGCGCTTACCTGCTCATCTCGGGCATCGTCGGCATCATCGCCAAGGGCTGAACTTCGCTCATCACCCCCGGACGGGGGACTGACGCGCAGCGACGCGTCGCCCTAGCCTGAAGGCACCCACACCCGAATCCGTGCGGATGCCCACCCAGCCTCCGCGCGTCGCCCGACCCGAACGGCGACCCCCATGATCTCTCATCGACTGCGCGCTGTCGTCGCTGGCGTGCCCATCGTGCTGATGTCGGCCCTGCTCGCCACCAGCCCGGCCTTCGCCGCCGACGCCCTGCGCATCACCACGCCCCTCGCCGGAACCGTCGTGTCGGGCCCCCTCACCGTGGAAGGCGTCGTCGCCGGCGACCGCACGGTCGAGGTCGAGGTGGGCCTGGCCCGCCAGGTGCTGGGCGACTGCGGCGCGCCCCTCGTGTCGAGCAGCGTGGCGGCCACGGGCGGGTTCAGCGCGAGCATCCCGACCATCGGTGTGCCCGACGGCACCTACTGCCTGATCGCGGTCGCCGACACCGGGCGGCTCTCGGCCGTGGTCGCCGACATCACCGTGCACAACGTCGTGAGCGCGGGCGAGGAGGTCGGCGGCCTGCAGCTGTCGACCGAGTCGCTCGACGATGCGGCGGGCGCCGTCGACCCCTCCGCCACGGCACCGCTGCCCGCCTCGCCGGCTCTGGTCGGCGAGCTGCCCCTGCTCGGCGCCGCCGTGCTGGCCATCGCTCTCGCCCTCGCCGCGGTCGTGCTCGGCACCGGTCTGTGGGCGCGGCGCCGCACCGCGGCCTGAGTCGGCGGCGCGGCGGCTCTCAGACGTGCGCCGTACCATAGGGGCATGCCGGACGACTTCTGGGGCAATGCGATCTTCTCGGTGACGCCCACCATCGTCGTCGGCCTGATCTTCTGGTTCGCGATGCGCGCCATTATCCGGGCCGACCGCGCCGAGCGCGACACCTACGCGCAGGTGGAGGCGGAGGAGCGCTCGCGCATCGCCAGCCAGCGCGCCGACAAGGCGGGAGCCGACCCGCACGAGTAGCGCGGGCGGGCGCCTCGCAGCGCCGATCAGTCGCGCGGTCGCAGCCGCACGTCGGGCATGACCGGCGCGGGCAGCGCGCGGCCGTCCCACCCCTCGACGATGCCGAACCGCCCGGTGGCCGTGCCGTGCTCGACGACCTCGGCCTGCCACTGCTGCCGAAACGCCACGATCTCGTCGTGGTCGCGGCCGATGAAGTTCCACCACATCACGATCGGCTCGCCGAGCGGCTCGCCGCCCAGCAGCAGCGCGCGCACAGGATGCTCTCCGGCCGCGATCCGCAGCCGCGAGCGACCCGGCGGCGCGTAGCCGAGGTGGGCCACGGGCAGCGCGATGCCGTCGAGGTGCGCGGGGCCCGCATCCACGAGCAGGCCGTGCTCGAACGAGGGGTCGACGGGCAGGTCGAGGGTCGCCCCGGCCGGGAGGTCGAGCTGCGCGCCGACGAGTGCGCTGAAGGTGCGCACGGAGCTCGTCGCCGACCCCGCGAGCGCGCCGACGAAGACGCGCAGCGTCGCGTCGCCGAGCGCGATCGGCTCGGGCGCGGCGTGCTCGAAGAACGGGGCGATGTGCCGGTCGCGGTCGGGCAGGGCGACCCACAGCTGCGCACCGTGCAGGCGCGTCGTCGCGGGCGTCGAGACCTCCGAGTGCTGGATGCCCGACCCCGCCGTCATGAGGTTCACCTCGCCGGGCCGCACCATGGCGTGCGCGCCCGTCGAGTCGCGGTGCTCGACCTCGCCCTCGAACAGCCAGCTGACCGTCTGCAGGCCGGTGTGCGGATGCGGCGGCACGAGCATGCCGCCCGTCTCGTTGACGTCGTCGGGCCCGTAGTGATCGACGAAGCACCAGGCGCCGATCAGGCTGCGGGCCCGTTGCGGCAGCGTGCGGCGCACGGTCATGGCGCGCGGCCCACCGAGCGGCACCTCGCGCGGTTCGAGCACCTGGATGCCCGCATCCGGCTGCCCGTCGCAGACGAGCTCGGCGGGCTCGGCCTCGAGGTTGCTCATGCCGCCACCCTACGTCTGTTGGGCGAGGCGGCGCCCGGCACGAACGTCTGCAGAATCTCCCCCGCGCGCCTGAACCCGCGGCCATGGCCTGTTCTGCAGACGTTCGTGCCCGGGCACCCGCGCTACTCGACTGGATCGACAACGAGCAGGTCGCCGACCTCGCAGTCGAGCGCCGAGCAGATCGCTCGCAGCGTCGAGAACCGGATCGCCCGAGCGCGGTCGTTCTTCAGCACCGAGAGGTTGACGACGCTCACGCCGACCAGCTCGCTCAGCCGGGTGAGCGTCATGCCGCGTTGTTCGAGCAGCTCCTCGAGTCGGCAGTGGATGCCCGTCTCCTCATCCTCCGACACCGCGGGGCTCATCAGACCAGGCCCTCCGTGTCGCGTTGCAGGCGCTCGCCGCTCCGGAACACCACGGCCATCGCCATGACGACGAGCCCGAGGAACACGGGGAGCGGATCCACGGTGGCGTCGATGGCGAAGACCTCACCGCCCAGAAGCCCATTCACGCGATCGGAAGCCATGAGCGATCCGAACACATGCGAACCCAGAGCGATCATGCTGCCGAAGGACAGGGCAGCTCCAGCGACGATAGCGACCGCGAACAGTGATCGGTGAAACGGTGCCCGGCGTGCCAGGCGCAGGAGCACTATTCCGATGGCACCTGTGACGATCGCGCCGACGATGACGGAGATCGCTCGGCTTCCGAGGAGCACCGTAGAGATGGCAGGGCCCAGAGCTTCCAGGGTGATGTTGACCTGAGCGCCGTCCCACGCGATTGAGTTGAGCCCGGCGGGAAGGTCGCCATCGACACGGGGGTCCAGCACGGTCAGCTCCAGGGTCAGCGCACCGCCCATCACCGTGCGCGCGAGAGAGTAGAGCGCGCCGATGAACCAGACCACACCGCCGGCCAGTGCCGCCGCGCCGAGCGCGGCCATGGCGAAACGATCAGAGCGGTGAAGCGAGGGGCGAGTCTCGGTGGATGACGTGGACATCAGCTTCCTTATCGATAGTCGTTATTAACGATATTCGATACGGTAGCGGGATGCGCAGGGCCCCGCAACCCGTCGCCACAAACCCTCACGCCTACGGCGAACACGGGCAGTTCTGCGGGGGTGCCCTGGTTACCCTCGATACAGCGGCTCCGCATCCTGTCGACGGCGTCGCGTGAGGAGAGTGCGAGATGTTCGAACGGTTCACCGACCGGGCCCGACGTGTGGTGGTGCTGGCGCAAGAAGAAGCCAAGATGCTCAACCACAACTACATCGGCACTGAGCACATTCTTCTCGGCCTCATCCACGAGGGCGAGGGCGTCGCCGCGAAGGCGCTCGAGTCGCTCAACATCTCGCTCGACGCCGTGCGCGAGCAGGTGCAAGACATCATCGGCCAGGGCCAGCAGCAGCCGACCGGGCACATCCCGTTCACGCCGCGCGCCAAGAAGGTGCTCGAGCTGTCGCTGCGCGAGGCCCTCCAGCTCGGCCACAACTACATCGGCACCGAGCACATCCTGCTCGGGCTCATCCGCGAGGGCGAGGGCGTCGCCGCCCAGGTCCTCGTCAAGCTCGGCGCCGACCTCAACCGGGTGCGCCAGCAGGTGATCCAGCTGCTCTCGGGCTACCAGGGCAAGGAGGCCGTCGCCGTCGGCGGCGACAGCCCCAGCCCCGACAAGGGCTCGCAGGTGCTCGACCAGTTCGGCCGCAACCTCACGGCCGCTGCGCGCGAGGGCAAGCTCGACCCGGTGATCGGCCGCGAGAAGGAGGCCGAGCGGGTCATGCAGATTCTCTCGCGCCGCTCGAAGAACAACCCCGTGCTGATCGGCGAGCCCGGCGTCGGCAAGACCGCCGTCGTCGAGGGCCTCGCCCAGGCGATCGTCAAGGGCGAGGTGCCCGAGACGCTCAAAGACAAGCAGCTGTACTCGCTCGACCTCGGCTCGCTCATCGCCGGCTCGCGCTACCGCGGTGACTTCGAGGAGCGCCTGAAGAAGGTCACGAAGGAGATCCGCACCCGCGGCGACATCATCGTCTTCATCGACGAGATCCACACGCTCGTGGGTGCGGGTGCTGCGGAGGGCGCGATCGATGCGGCGAGCATCCTGAAGCCGCTGCTGGCCCGCGGCGAGCTGCAGACCATCGGAGCGACCACGCTCGACGAGTACCGCAAGCACTTCGAGAAGGATGCTGCGCTCGAGCGCCGCTTCCAGCCGGTGATGGTCAACGAGCCGGCGCTGCCGCACGCGATCAACATCCTCAAGGGGCTGCGCGACAAGTACGAGGCCTTCCACAAGGTGTCGATCACCGATGGCGCGATCGTCGCCGCCGTGAACCTCGCCGACCGGTACGTTCAAGATCGCTTCCTGCCCGACAAGGCCATCGACCTGATCGACGAGGCCGGTGCCCGCCTGCGCCTGTCGATTCTGTCGTCGCCGCCCGAGCTGCGCGAGTTCGACGAGAAGATCTCGGCCGTGCGCACGGAGAAGGAACTCGCGATCGAGAACCAGGACTTCGAGAAGGCCGCCGCGCTGCGCGACGACGAGAAGAAGCTGCTCGGTGAGCGCCTGCGGCTCGAGAAGCAGTGGCGCGCCGGCGAGGTCGCCGCGAGCGGCGTCGTCGACGAGGGCGTTATCGCCGAGGTGCTCGCCCAGGCCACGGGCATCCCCGTCTTCAAGCTGACGGAGGAGGAGTCGAGCCGCCTCATCTTCATGGAGAAGGCCCTGCACCAGCGGGTCATCGGCCAGGAGGAGGCGATCTCGGTGCTCGCAAAGACGATCCGCCGCACGCGTGCGGGGCTAAAAGACCCGAAGCGCCCCTCGGGCTCGTTCATCTTCGCCGGCCCCACCGGTGTCGGAAAGACCGAGCTCGCGAAGGCGCTTGCCGAGTTCCTGTTCGACGACGAGGGCGCGCTCATCGCGCTCGACATGTCGGAGTACGGCGAGAAGCACACCGTCTCGCGCCTGTTCGGAGCCCCTCCCGGCTTCGTCGGCTTCGAGGAGGGCGGCCAGCTGACCGAGAAGGTGCGGCGCAAGCCGTTCTCGGTGGTGCTCTTCGACGAGATCGAGAAGGCGCACCCCGACATCTTCAACTCGCTGCTGCAGGTGCTCGAAGAGGGTCGCCTGACCGACGGTCAGGGTCGCGTCGTCGACTTCAAGAACACGGTCATCATCATGACGACCAACCTCGGCACGAAGGACATCACGGGCGGCCCGGTCGGCTTCACGATCGAGGGCAACCAGGCGGCGACCTACCAGGCGATGCGCGCCAAGGTCGTGGAGGAGCTGAAGAAGCACTTCAAGCCCGAGTTCCTCAACCGTGTCGACGAGACGATCGTCTTCCCGCAGCTGACGCAGGACGAGCTGCTGCAGATCGTCGACCTCTTCGTGAAGCGCCTGCGCGAGCGCCTTCTCGACCGCGACATGACGATCGAGGTCTCGCAGGCCGCGAAGGAGCAGCTCATCAAGGTGGGCTGGGATCCGACGCTCGGTGCCCGACCCCTGCGCCGCGCGGTGCAGCACGAGATCGAAGACGCGCTCAGCGAGCGCATCCTGCACGGCGACCTCGACGCGGGCGACCACATCGCGGTCGACTTCGTCGACGGGGCGTTCACCTTCGCGACCACGAAGCGCGAGCTCGCCGCCGTCGAGGCCGGCCCCTCGGGCGCCTCGGCTGCGTCGGGCGCCGACGCCGGCGAGCTGCCGCCGCTCGACTAGCGGGCAGACGCGCACGCGGCGGGCATCCGACACCGGATGCCCGCCGCTGCTGCGTTCGGCACCCACCCGCGCGGCTCTAGGCTGGCGGGGTGAGCAGCAGCGCCTTCCACGTGCGACCGGCCCGCACGACCGATGTGCGCGCGATCAAGCGCCTGGTCGAGCCGCTCGTGCAGCAGCGCATCCTGCTCGGCAAAGAGCTCGTGGTGTTCTTCGAGTCGCTGCAGGAGTTTCGCGTGGCGGTCGACGACGCGAGCGGCGAGGTCATCGGCTGCGGCGCGCTGCACGTGATCTGGGAAGACCTCGGCGAGGTGCGCACGCTCGCTGTCGGCGACGACTGGCGGGGCAAGGGCGTCGGGCATGCCCTGCTGGAGAGCCTCGAGGCCGAGGCCCGGGTGCTCGGCCTACGCCGGCTGTTCTGCCTGACCTTCGAGGTCGACTTCTTCACGCGGCACGGCTTCGAGCCGACGGGCGAGCAGCTGCTCGTCGACCCTGAGGTCTACGCCGAGCTCGTGCGCTCGCCCGATGAGGGCATCGCCGAGTTTCTCGACCTCTCGCGCGTCAAGCCGAACACCCTGGGCAACACGCGCATGCTGAAGACGCTGTAGGTGCAGTGGTGGCCTACCCTGGCCGCATGTCGACGATCCGCAACCCTGTCGGACCGCTGCCGCCGGAGGTCTACTGGCGCCGTCGGCTGGTCGTGGGCCTCGGCGTGCTGGCCGTGATCGTCATCATCGTGCTCATCATCGTGCGGCCGGGGTCGGGCGACCCCGCCGAGCAGCCCACGCCCGACCCGGTCTCCACCGAGAGCGCTGCCCCCGGCACCGAGCCGGGCGCGCTGCCCGGCGAGGCCGCTCCGTGCACGGCCGACCAGGTCGAGGTCACGCCCGTCACCGACTCCGACGTCTACGCGCCCGATCAGCAGCCGCTGCTGTCGCTCACGATCGTCAACACGGGCACCGCGCCGTGCACGCTGCCGGCCGGCCCCGACGTGCAGAGCTACGTGATCACCTCGGGCAGCGACCGCATCTGGGCGTCGACCGATTGCCAAGACCCGGCCGAGCCGGCCGAGGTGAGGCTCGAGCCCGGCGAGCCGGTGTCGACCACGCCCTTCCCGTGGAGCCGCACCCGCTCGACCCCGAACGACTGCGGCGCGCAGCGGCCTCCGGTGATCGCGGGAGGGGCCACCTACCGGCTCAGCGTGAGCGTCGGCGAGTTCGCGAGCGACGGCGACCGCCCGTTCATCCTCAACTAGCGCTGAGCCCGCCCCGCTAACCTGGTCGGGATGCCCAAGAAGCGCTCCCCGAAACGCCCGACCCGCCCGCAGCGCGGTGCGGGGCTGTTCGCCGCCGCCCTCCCGGCATCGACACTGCCGCCCGACCAGCGTCTCGGGGCTGCCCTCGAGCGCCAGGATGCCGCCGCCGTCGCCTTCGCCCTGCGCAACGACCACGTGATCGTGCCGCTGCTGCCGGTGGAGGGTCCGCCGCAGGTGCGGGTGTTCCGCCGGGGCGAGGCCGACACGTACATGCTGCTGCTGTTCTCGGCGCCGGAGAACTACGCGGCAATGACCCCGCAGGAGCCCGAGCACCGCGTGCTCGCCTACGACGGCGAGACCCTGCGCGACTTCCTCGAGCAGAACATCGGTGTGCTCGAGGCCGTGTGGTTCGACGTCGCCGGGCCCCACGCGATGCAGGCCGAGCCGCAGGATGTGCTCGACGCGCTGCGGCTGCCGCGCGAGGTGGCAGACCCGGCCTAGAACTCGGGCACGTCGAGCGCGTCGTCGTGCGCGCTCGCGAACGCGAGCCGCACTGCTTCGCGCAGGTGCAGCGCCGAGGCGTCGACCACCGTGGTGTAGCCGAGGCGCGCTGCCTCGGCCGCCCGCTGTGAAGCGCCCGACACCGCGCGGATCTCGCCGGCGAGACTGATCTCTCCGATGGCGGCGAGATGGGCATCCAGCGCCTTCTCGCGACGCGCGCTCGCCACGGCGAGCGCAATGGCGAGGTCGGCGGCGGGCTCGGTCAGGCGGATGCCGCCGACGGTCGAGACGTACACGTCGAAGCCCGAGAGCGGCATGCCGCAGCGCCGTTCGAGCACCGCCAGCAGCATCGCGACGCGCGACGAGTCGACGCCGTTGACGACGCGCCGCGGCTGCGGGGCGTTGGAGGCGACGATGAGCGCCTGCACCTCGACCGGCAGGGCGCGGCGGCCCTCCATGGCGATGGCGACGCATGTGCCGCTCACGGGGGTGCTCGAGCCCGAGCGGAAGAGGATCGACGGGTCGGCGACCTCGGCGATGCCGTCGCCGGTCATCTCGAAGCAGCCCACCTCGTCGGTCGGGCCGAAGCGGTTCTTGAGGGCGCGCACGAAGCGCAGCGCCGTCTGGCGGTCGCCCTCGAACTGGCAGACGACGTCGACGAGGTGCTCGAGCAGGCGCGGCCCGGCGATCGTGCCGTCTTTCGTGACATGGCCGACGAGCACCACAGGCACCTCGCGCTCTTTCGCAACCCGGATCAGCGTCGCCGCGACCTCGCGCACCTGCGAGACCCCGCCCGCGAGCCCCTCGACGAGCGATGACGCGACGGTCTGCACCGAGTCGACGATGACGAGCGCCGGCTGCACCTCGTCGATCTGGCCGAGGATCGTCGCCAGGTCGGTCTCGCTCGCCAGGTACAGCTCGGGGGTGAGCGCGCCCGTGCGCTCGGCGCGCAGGCGCACCTGCGCCACCGACTCCTCCGCGCTCACGTAGAGCACGCGCTGGCCGAGCTTCGCGGCGCGCGCGGCGACCTCGAGCAGCAGGGTCGACTTGCCGACCCCCGGCTCGCCCGACAGCAGGATGGCGGCGCCGGGCACGATGCCCCCGCCGAGCACCCGATCGAACTCGGCGATGCCCGTGGGCGTGTGACTGGTCTCGCGCGGCTCGATCGACGTGATGGGGCGCGCGGCCCGACCCGCGGCGGGGCGGCTCGCGGCGGTGCGCGGCTGGGCGGGAGCATCCTTCTCGATGACCGTGCCCCATTGCTGGCACTCGCCGCAGCGCCCGGCCCACTTCAGGGTCGTCCAGCCGCACTCGGTGCAGACGAAGTTCGCGGTGGGCTTGGCCATGGTCGCTTCAGACTACGACGCTGCACCGACCTCGCGGGCCCGCCTGTTCACGGCCGGGGCGAAGGCCGACTCCCACACCCGATAGCCCAGTGCGGAGGGGTGGAACTGGTCCCAGGTGAACTCGGGAAACGACTGCGGCCCCCGCCGTTTCTCGGTGACGCGGTGCAGCGGGGCGAAGGCGAACCCGCGCTCGCGCACCTGCTGAGCCATGAGGCGCGAGGCGTGCACCGCGTTCTGCTCGCGATCGCCGAAGTGGAAGCACGGCAGGTCGGCCACGATCGCGTGCGCGGGCAGGCCGTCGAGCACACGGTCGAACGCGGCCGCGAACCGCGCGGGCTCGAACGCGGCCATGTCGTTGGCGCCGATCGCCACCGTCACCAGGTCGGGTTCGAGCGCGGCCAGTGCGGGCAGCTGCCGTTCGAGGGCGTCGTCGAGCCGTGCCCCGTAGCGCGAGAGGTTGACGACGCGCACCGTTCTGCCCGTGAGCCTCTCGAGCCGCGCGGCCAGGCGGCCGACGTAGCTCGCGTCGAGCCGCCGGGCACCGATGCCCTGCGCCGCCGAGTCGCCGATCGCCACGTACAGCAGCTCTCCCGGCTGCTGCGCCCGTCGTCGCCAGGCCCGTGCGCGCGCCGCCGTGAACGGGGTGCGCAACGACCAGGCCACCTCGGCATCGTATCCATCGATTCCGGATGCTCCTGCCGACCTCGCCCCCGGTTCGACCCGCCCGCCCGGCTGTACTAAACTCTCCCGCGGTGACGTGTCCGA
>ERZ1066137.413-NODE-413-length-32690-cov-19.500414_pt1 | contig 32690 bp, 32 predicted proteins | sample MGYA00382784_ERZ1066137 | MGnify/ENA primary metagenome ERZ1066137 (study PRJEB33369, sample SAMEA5778367) | biofilm metagenome | biome: Industrial cooling water; feature: Water cooling tower basin; material: Biofilm | place: United Arab Emirates | collected... | reverse complement strand
CCCTGCACACTAATTTCCAGGGGGTCCGTGTCTCACTCGATGTTGGCAGGTAGGGGGACTCCGCTCCGAGGGCACGTAGCGCGGCGGCAAGTGAGCTGCGATCGGTCATGGGGATCCCCTTCAGGGAGCTTGCCATGACCTCACGCCTTCGGGAACAGGGTGACGATGACGTCATTGCGGGTCGTCATCGGCGGTGTCCGGCGGGGGGCGGATCCCACCACGGCGTCTCGGGTTTCGGCGCGCGTGGCTTCGGCGCCTCCACGCCGGAAGTACGCCATTCGCGGACCATGAACGAAGAGATGAGCCGTATCTGACATGTCGCGGATAGGGCCCGCTCGACTCGGGGCAGGCGTGGCTCAAGGGCGCACCGCTCACGCCGATCGATCGCTTCCACGGCTTCACCCACACCGGGGACGAGCAGCACATGGGGCACCTGAAGAGCTTCGCCGACATGGCGCTGCCCGGCGAACCATTCGTCGTCGACGGCGCCGCCCCGCCCTACGGCGACTCGCACCGCCTCGTCACCTCCGCCCCGACCGGCGACCTCTACGTCTTCGCCCCGGTGTGGCACACGATGTACGGCGCCGAGTGAGCCGCGGCGACGCTGGTGCGGTACCGCGCAGGACGGGAGCGGCCTCCCACGACCGGGCTTGACACATCCTGAGCGATCACTCAGGATGTCCTGAGTAGGCACTCAGCATGAGCGCCGCAACGGCGCCGCTGCGGCGCTCTGGAGGACTCGTATGCTCCCGAACCACTGGTATCCGCTCGTGTTCGCGCGCACGCTTCGGCGCGCGCTGCTCCCCGTCCGCCGCGGCGGGCTCGACCTCGTGCTCTTTCGCGACGAAGCCGGCGTCGCCCGCTGCCTGCTCGACCGTTGCCCCCACCGCGGGGTCCCGCTGAGCCTCGGCAAGGCGAGGGCGGGCCGGGTGATTTGTGGCTACCACGGCTTCGAATTCGACGGCGCGGGCCGTTGCGTGCACATGCCGTGCGAAGGCGCGGGCGCCCGCATCCCCAAGGGGATGGACACGCCGTCGTTCCTCGTGCGCGAGCACGACGGGTTCGTGTGGCTGTTCTGGGGCGCCCCGGAGCGGGCCGACGAGGTGGAGATCCCCGCGCTCGAGGGCGTCGACCGCCGCGTGGGGAGCTGGTACGAGCACGGGTACGAGTGGGCCATCCCGCCGCATGCGGCGCTCGAGAACAACTTCGATGTGCACCACTTCAACTTCGTCCATGCCTCGCAGCGGTGGCTGACCCGCATCGGCACCCGCGTCGGGGACGCGAAGATCGTGCAGCGACCGCACGGCTTTCAGCTGCAGGTCGAGACGCTGCCCGGAGAGTACGCGCGCAGGTCCAGGACGTTCACCGTCGAGTACCGCGCGCCGAGCCTGCAGGCGATCCGGCTGGGCGGGCGCGACACCGTGGCCGTGTACGACGTGCCGATCGACGCGACCCGCACCTGGCGGATGATCCGACTGACCCAGGCGGTGATCACGGTGCCGGTGCTCGAGAAGCTCGCCAGCTGGGCCTTCGGGGTCTCGGCCGGCTGGTACGCGCAGATGTACGAGGACGGGCCGTTCGCGCTGCGGGTCGCTCCCGCGGGACAGGACCGGCCCGTGCGCGCCGACCTGGGCATCACCGAGCTCCGCCGCTGGTGGCGCAACGCGCTGCGCGAGGCGGCCGGCGACCCGACGCTGCCGGCCCACGTGCGGACCGCGATGGCGTGGAGCTCGGGTGCGGACGCGGCGACGGCCGTAGAGTAGTCTCTGCGGCGATGCGTCACCCGGCCTCGAAGCCTCGGCCCGCCCCGCGTGAGCCGAGCAAGGCTCCTCCCATCGACCGTCTCGCGCAGGGCGAGGACCGGCGGCGTGCGATCCTCGAGGTCGCCGCGGCGCTGTTCGCCGAGCTCGGCTACCGCGACACCTCGACGAAGCTGATCGCGCAGCGAGCAGGCATCTCCGAGCCGCTGGTCTTCCATCACTTCGGGAGCAAGCTCGGGCTGCTGCGCGCCTTGGCCTTGACCGCCGGGATGACGCCGGTGCGCGTGGCCGAGGCGCTCGCGGCCGCGAAGGATCAGCCCCTCGCGACCCTGCCCCAGCAGCTCGCCCGCGCGTGGGAGGGCGGCGACGCCGATGGGCGCATGATCGCCTCGCTCGCGATGGATGCCTCGCGCGAGCCGGAAGTCCGTGAGATCGTCGGTGCCGTGGTCGAGCGCGTACAGGCGCAGCTCGAGGCCGTATTCGATGCGCACCGTGCCGCCGGCGCGCTGCGGACCGACACCGATCCGCGCGTCGCCGCGTCGCTCGTGAGCAGTGTTCTCGTCGGCAGCCGTGTGCTCGCGACCATGGGCCACGCGCGCGCGTCGCTCGAGGAGCAGCTCGAGGCCGCCCTCGTCTCGTTCTTGCCGGCTCCCCCGCGTCGCCCGCGGTGAGGGAAGGACGATCGACACCCCCGACGACGTCTCGGTGCAGAAGCACCTGACCGGCGACGGCCGAGGGGGCGCGACCATGACGCCGGCGTGCAGCGGCGTGACCGAGGCGAGGCCGTGCCGCCGCTTCACGTCGCGCCGCAGGTCCTGCATCAGCGCCCGCGCCAGCTGCTCGCAGACCGCGGCGAGCAGGTCGGTGTCGTAGCCGGGCCGCACCGCCAGCGGGCCCTGGAACGACAGCACCCATTGGCGGTACCCGACGGCGGGCAGCACGTGGTCGACCAACAGCGCCGCGAGCACGGCGACGCCGCGGTCGTGTTCGTCCACGGCGTGCCCGGGACGATGCACGACTGGGACGAGCTGGCCGCGAAGGCGGCCGCGCGGGCGCGGGTCGTCGCGTACGACAAGCCCGGCTTCGGCGCGTCGGACAAGCCGGCGTCGTTCGACGCGACGCCCGACGGCTACGCGCGCCACCTCGAGCGGTTCCTCGACGCGCTGGCGATCCGGCGCGCGCACCTGGGTGCTGCGCGTCCGCGCGATGCTCACTGGATGATCGCCTCGAGCGAGGTCTGGTCCGGGTAGCTCAGCGCGACCTCCACCGTCAGGTCGTTCGGCCCGAGGTACCCCTGCAGCGTGCAAGGCACCTCGTCCGGCGGGCACTCGCAGGGCGCCTGGCATTCCGAGATCGTGCTCGACGCCGGCACTACCACCGTGTACGCCCCGGCGGGCGCCGGGGTCAGCTCCACGCAGTGCCCGCCGCAGCTCTCCGCGCCGCACTCCTCGGCGAGCTGGATCCGGACGAGCTGACCACCCGACCACGGCTTCACCAGGGAGACGCCGGGATCGAGGCGGATCACCGCGTCGATGGGGCACCCGAGCTGGCACACGCACTCGACCCCTGCGATCACGTCGGAGCACGAGAACTCGCAGTCGGGGTCGATCGGGAGCGGGTCGCTCGATCCGGCCGGGACCACCCGGAAGCCCGAGGAAGGCAGACAGCCGGACGTACCCTGCAGGAACACCGCCTCCGCGCGCATGTTGGTGATCGTGATCATCACCGCCGGCCCGACCGGCAGGCCCGGCGGCGGCTCGCACATCCCCCCGCCCTCGGTCACCCCGCCCGATCCACCGGACCCGCCCGTCGAGCCTCCGCCCTCGGTCGTCCCGCTCGACCCACCGGAGTCGCTCGACGACCCCTCGGTCGTCTCACCCTTGTCCGGCCCGCACGCGACACCCAGAGCGACCACGACAAACAATCGAAGAAAAGTCATGCCGAAGGCTATCAGCCGACCCGGGCCGCGTCCACGCGCGGCGCTCTAGAACCACGAGCCCGGCTGGCTCAGGAACGCGAGCGCCTCGGGCGTGCTCTCGCGGCCAAGGAGCCCGTTCCGGTGGCGGAAGCGGTCGCGGCCGTCGACCGTCGCGGCAGCGTGGATGTGCGTGCCGAAGGCCGACAACATCCACGGCGGCGGGGGCGAAAGGCTCGGCCGCGTGTGCCAGAGCCGCGCGCTAATTTCCGCCGTCGATCACCTTGAACATCGCCCGGCGCCGCTCGACCGCGCGAGCTTTCTCCTCGGCCGGGGTCACGGGCGCTTCGCCGCCGCGATTCTCGGCCCCGTCGGAGGTCTTCGCCTCCACGGCCGCGGCGCGCGCGAAGCTGGCGACCGACGCGTGATCACGACGCGCCTCACCTGGGAGGCGCTCCCCCTCGTGCTCGTCGTCCACCAGACGGTCAACTTCCACCACGACCTCGTCGACGCCGTCATCTGGCGCTCGCGGCCCGCCCGGACCTGAGCCGCGGTCCCGGGCCCCGACGGACGCCACCTGGCTGAGCGGACAGGCCCCCTCGGCGTCGGCCCGGGCCGCCGTCACGGGCGTGCGCTCGCGGGTGCGCTCCACCCGTCGCTGCGCCAGGGAGCTACGGATACACCCGCGTGACCTCGTAGGTGTAGCGCGCCGAGCCCAGGGCCGTATTGACGCCGAGCCGGATCGACGAGGACGTCCTTTCCTGACCGGGGAAGCTGAGCTGCCAGTCCTCGATCCGGGTCGTCCGGAAGAAGGCCCTGCCGAACCCGTCGAGCTTGCCCGCCGTGACCTGGCCGCCGCTGGCCTTCAGGGAGTAGTCGAGCTTCAACGAGTCGTCGGCGTGGACGCTCGCGGCCTGGATCCGGTACAGGTTCCCGCCGAGGTGCGCCCTGTCGTAGACCGCGAGCAGGGCCTCGAAGTCCGCGATCTCCTGCCTTACGGCCGCGCACAGCGGGTCGCCCGTCAACATCGCCGGGATGTTCCGGACCTTCTCCCCGACAGTCTGTCGCAGCGGGTTCGCGCTCGCCAGCGCCTCGGGGAGGCCCGTGATGTCGAGGCCGGTCAGCTCGACCTCCCGCTGGCCCAGGTGTCGGAGCAAGATCTCCATCACGCTCCGCAGGTGCGCGGCGCTCCAGAAGGCCGGCTCCGACATGCCCCACTGGGTCCCGTTGTTCAGCATGCAGTCGCGGTCCACGGTGATGAAGCAGTACTTGAAGCGGTCGCCGAGCGCCCGCTCGATCGCGGCGATCGTGGCGGGGATGTTCACGCCGAGGAACTGGAGATCCGGGCCCACCGCGCCGTAGTCCTTCTTCGTCGGTGTGTCGAGGCCGACGAAGTGGTTCATCGTGATCTTGGGTCCGTCGCCGGTGACGCCCCTGACCGTCTTGGGCTCGTCGCCCGGGGCCGTGTTCGTCGCCAGGAGGAACCCCTCGGAGCCGAGGCCGGTGTTGATCCCGTTGCAGCCGAAGTTGATAAACGCGCCCTTGTAGTTCCTCAGGATCGCCTTCCCCCACCCGTCGCTCTTCACCAGCCGCGCGGGCGCCTGGTAGTCCTGGTGCTGGTCGAAGTTGACGATCAGCACCGGGCCCGCGCCGCCCCTGGCGATCGCGGCGTCGAGCGCGACCTTGGCCCACAGGTACCCGCTCGTGTGGAAGGTATTGCTGTCGGTCACGGTGAACGCCGGCAGGCGGAGCCGCGCCTGCAAGGCCGCGCAGAGGCTGTCGAGCGCCTCCTTCGTGGTGTGGCCGGAGTTGTTCCCCGTCGGCGGGAGGTTGCCCTGCGAGTCGGTGAAGACGATCGTGGGGCTCAGCTTCCCGTGGTTCTTCGCGGCCGTGATCAGGTCGCCCTGCATGATGCTCGTGGTCGCCAGCGGCACCGGAGCCCAGCCCTCGTCCTTGACGAGCCCGTAGGCGAGCGCGTCGGAGCTGGCGGGCAGGGGCTTCGCACCCCGGGTGACCGTCCGGTCCGGCTTGAAGCGCGCGAAGCTCCGCGTCCCGTCGGCGAGCGGGTTGTGATCGCCCGCCGTGTTGAGCAGCAGCTCCCAGCCCGCCCCGTTGTTCGGGAGGTACTTGCAGAGCGCCAGGTTTCCGGCGTCGACCCACCGTCCGTCGAAGGGGGCCTCGCAGACGTCGAGGTCGGCCGCATGCGCGCCCTCGCGGGTGCCCCAGGCTCGATCGTTGGCGCCGACCAGCTTCGTTCCGACGTAGAGGAAGTACTTGTTCACGGTTGTCCTTCAGGGTTCGAGTTGAGGGCACCCGCGGTCACGAGGCCCGCATGACCGGACCGGGGTCGCCCCGCTCCGGGCCCTCGACGTCGCCGGCCCCCTGCACGCGATCGCGTGCGCACGCCCGAACACGATGTGTTCGGCTGGTCAGGTTAACGGAGACGGGGCTCCAGTGTGACGCGGACGACCGACGCCCTGCGTCAGTCTCGCGCGAGCGCGACTTCGAGGTGCTCGACGGCTTCAAGCGTCCACGCGGCGCGCGGTCGCTGCAATATCCGGAAGCCCGCGGCCTGGCCCCCCATTCCGGACGGGCGTGTCGAGCGCACGCGCGCTGGCTCCCGCTCGCGCAGCGCGCGTCATGGCTCGAATCGCGCTCGACGACATCACCGCCGGCTGGCTCTTCATCGCGGATAGGTGTTTTGAAGTGGGAATTCCGAGAAGGGGCTGGGTAGGAAGAGACCGAGGGCGTCTGCGAAGGAGTGACCGGGTGGCACGGTCGGGGGCTCGAGGGCGAACGCGGGTGCGTGACGAACGGGACGAATTCCTGGGAAGTCGCGTCCGACGGAGGTCACGAGCGCACGAGGTCGAGCGCGTCGTCCTGGTCGGCGCGTGTCAGTGAAGGAGCACGAGCTGTCCTGGCGGTGGAGGGCGCGGCGGCGCGCGGGCGTCGTGGAGCACACGGGCGAAGGCGTCGGGGGTGTCGACGACCTCGAGGATGCGCATGCGGCCGCCGCACTTGCGACAGACGGTGACGTCGATGGCGAACACGCGGGCGAGGAGGCTGGCCCAGCCGATGCGGCGCGGGGCCGCCGACTCGGGCGGGCCTTCCGGCTCGGCAGCGCCTGGGCCGGCGAAGTCGAGCGAGAGTTGCTGGCCGGGGAGCTCGGCGCCTGGGCCGGGGACGACGCGCGGGCGCAGGTGATGGGGGCTGGCGAGGACGCCGAAGTGGCGGACCATGTGGAAGTTCGGCGGCGGGACGAGGGCGCACAGCCGCGCGAGGAACTTGCCCTTGTCCATGTCGGCGTGGGCGATGCCGCGGCGCCACGGGGCCTTGACGTGGACGCGGACGCGGCCATCGGGGAGCGCCTCGCCAAGGGGGCCGCGACGGCCCCCGTGGGCCTGTTGCGCCACCGACGAGGAGTGGCGGCCAGCAGTCCGAGTGCGCTCGCTCTTGACCACGCCATGGTTTTGGAACATATTGGGAACGGCTCGCCCCCGCGCGCAGCTTCTCCAAGAATCTCCGGCACTTACGCATGACCGCGATACTGCACGCAGTAGTCCCGCGGCTTGTAGGTGCCGGACAGCGCGAAGCGGAACCAGTCCTGCTGTAGGCCGGCGCGCGTGAGGACGGCGCCGACGATCTGCTCGGTGGTCTTGCCCTGGAAGATCCGGCAATTCGCGCGGTGCAGCAGCAGGTGGGCCCACGGCCCGAGCGTCAGCTCGTAGCGCTGGAGGTCGCGGGTGCAGCCGATGTAGTCCGCCCCGTATATCAGCCCGTGCACCGAGCGCTGCGCGTGGACGCTCTGCAGCGAAAGATGGGCGAACCGGCCGACCATCACCTCGGGATCCGGCTCGCCATCGACGGTGGCGACCTCGACGCGAAACTCGAAGGGCCGCGAGATGGCCTCGCTGCCGGTGAAGCGGACGACCCGGAGCGGGACGTCGTCCACCGTCAGCGTGAACGGAGCCTCGGACGAGTTCATCACGATTGCAGACAACGGATCGAGGATCGACATCGAGAACGAGGCGCCGCAGACAGCGCCGGGCCACGATAGGCTCGGCCGCTGCGGGCCGTCAATCCGGCGCTCCTCGCTGGCCGAACGCGCGCAGCGTGCCTTCGCGCGGAACTTCGCGCGCGCGCGGGCGCATGTCCATGACTTCGAGACCCGCTCGATTCGGAGCTCGTGACGGCTCGCCTCCGCGCCCACGCGTACCCCGGGACCGTGCGCGCCCGCCTCGCCGCGCCCGCTGTGAGTCGGAGCGAATCCCGCGAGCGGGCCGGGGCTCAGTCCGCCGGCGCCGGGTCCAGGATGATCAGCGGCAGCTCGATCGGCCCGAACTTGCAGGAGCTGTCACCCGCGCGCACCACCTCGAAGCTCGCGAGCCGCACGAGGTACTCGCCGGGCACGATCTCGTCGTCCGGCACGATGGTCGCGAGGGCGAAGTAAGAGATCCGGTCGATCAGCGTCTCACCCGCCCGCGCGAAGCTCCTCCTCTGCGGCCGGGGGTGCCCGGTGTGATGGGCGTCGATCTGCGGCGAGGTCACGTCGAGGAGAGCGCCGCCCGCGAGCTTGCGCCTCACGGAGAAGAAGAACTGGAGCGGCTGGGGGCTCAGGTAGTCGAACGCAGCGCCCTCGGGCAGGCCGCGATCGATCAGACGGATCTCGAAGCGGTCGCGGAACGGGTTCCCGTCGGCCCGGCCCGAGGCGTGGGCAGGGTCGGTGACGGGGGTGTAGTACAACTCCACGCGGACCGGGCCGCAGTCGGTGCCGCGGGCGAACTGGAGGGGGGCCGGGAGCGTTTTCATGGCGAAGGGTCCCTGAGGCGAGGAGGGCGGCGCGGCCGCGTCGGTGCGGTCACAGGATCACGCAGTCGGTCACGGCGTGGCCGTTGGCCTCGAGCAAGGCGATCGCAGCGTAGGCGATCGTCACGCAGTAGCGGATCGGCTCGGCCTTCTTGTTGCTCATGCTGCCCATCAGCTCGCCGTTCACCGCCACGGTCTCCGTCGTCTTGTCGGGGAACTCGTACTTCACGCCGCCGCGGTCGTGCGGGATGTCGAGGTACTCGTCCTTGAGGCCGATCATGTGCCCGAATTCGTGCGGCTCGAGGCACTCGTCGCCGTCGTCGGTGGCGGAGCGCGAGTCGCCGAGGTTGAACTTTCCCCGGTCGGGCGGCAGGATGTAGGAGCGCCCGCTGGTGATGCCGGCCACGTCGTTGGACGTGCCCATGCCGGGGACGTTGACGAAGTTGATCGCGTAGTGCGGGCTGCTGTCGCTCATCCTCACGACGAATATCACGTCGAACAGCCGCTCGCCGCACCGGTTGTCGGTGATCTTGAGCTTGTAGCGCCTGGAGTTCCACGCCCGCTCGATCGCGGGGGGGACCTTCTCGAGCATCGCCGTGAGGTCGGCGTCGCTCACCGCGACGGTGTCGGGGTAGCTCGTCGTGTCCGCCGTCTTGTTCACGGCCTTGATGTTGTGGGACACGGTGACCGTGCCCTTGTCGCAATCGGAGTTGATGACGACCGTTCCCGTCCAGGGGATGTCGTTCTGGCCGTTGGGCGTGACCCCGTCGGCTCGGAGCTGCCGGATCTTGCCGGTCGACCTGAAGGTCCCCGCCCTTCGGTACGTGTAGGTGCAGCAGCCGCTCGTGGCGGTGGTCGGGCGGCTCGGGACCCGGGTGATGTCCTCGGGTCGGGCGAAGTAGTTGGTCAGCGACGGATTGCACATCGGCCCTCAACCCCTCATCACGACGGACAGGCGACGCTGCGCATATTCACGGAGCGCCCGGGTGCGGGCCGCGGCGTCGCTCTCGCGCACCGTGACGTCGCGGACCCATGGAAAGAGCGGGTCCTGCTCGAATCGGACGCCGAGCCACCAGCGCAGGGCGAGGGCGATCGCGTCCCCCTCGTCGTGGTCGAGGCCGAGCGCGCCCGCCGAGGCCTGCGCCTCGGACAGGAGCATCCACCGCTGCGGCTCGGTGAGGCGGACCTCCACGGCCCCGTGGCAACGAAGCAAGGCGTCGAGCATCGCGTCGGCGTCGAACCTGGCCGTCCGGGTGAGCCAGGCCGAGAAGCGGCCGATGTCGGCGAGGTAGATCGCCCCGTTGGCCCCGATCCTCCGGTCGCCGAAGGTGATGAACGCGTCGCGCGCGCGGCGGATGCGGGTGTTGAAGCCGGGCGCCTCGTCCGGGCCGGGCTCCTGCAGGATGCGGGCGAGCTCGGCGTGACGGAAATCCTCCAGGAAGTGAGACCCGAGGAAGGTCATCAGGAAGAGGACGTAGGCCGCGTCGTTGAGGTAGAGCAGCCCGAGACGCTGGGCCGTCTCCCACCCGTGGCGGACGAACGCCTCCGTCCTCGCGGGGCCGAGGCCGCGGAAGCGATGAGGATCGAGTCGATGCATGGCCGCGACCAGCTCGGGCTGGTGGGTCTCATAGCGGATACTCTCGATCTGTTCGCGCGCGATCCTGAGGCTCACGCAGGCCTCCCTGGGTCCGAAGAGGCGCTCAAATCTCGCGTAGGGTATCCAGGGACCCGGCGCCGATCAACAAGCGACCGGTGCGTCGGTGCGCGCGCGGACGACGAGCCGGCGAGAGGTCCCGGGCGCGAGGATGCTCCGTCGTGACGCTTGCCCGCGCGCGGGGCCGCAGCGCCGCCAGCGTCACAGCCGCCCCGCCGTCAGTCGCCGAACACGTGGCCGCTGGTCCGGCGCGGGCTCATCCGGATCAGGCGGCTGTCCTGCACGGCCGCCGTGCGGTGCGCGACCGCGACCTTGTACGCGGGGTCGCGCAGCATCTCGACGAACGCGTCCGCGCTCGGATACTCGGCCACGAACGCGAGGTCCCAGGACTCGTCCGCCGGGCCGATCACCACCAGCTCCGGCGTCGCGAGCCACGCCTGGCGCCCGCCCACGCGCTGGAACACCGGCGCGCTCTCGCGCCCATACTGGCGATAGGCCTCCGCGCCCGAGAGGCCCTTGCCCGCGTTCGGATGGTCGGACGGATAGGCCGCGACCGCACGGAAGCGCAGCAGGTTCAGCATCCAGATCGGGCCGCCGCGCGACAGGGCCTTGAACGCTGCGAAGGACTCTTTGGTCGGATCGATCGAGCCGGTCATCAGGGGCGAGCGTAGACGCCTCCGCTCCAGATAGCAATCGGTGTTCCGTCGAGACGCCGGCGACAGGTCGTCGAGCCGCGTCGGCGAGCGTACGACCGCAATGCGAACAGTACCCGCCGCGCCATTGCGACGCTCGGGCGAGGATCCTCGTCTCGCCCGATCCGTCGCGCCCGGTCGACGCAGCGACAGCGGCGACCCGCCACGATGGACGGATCGGGGTGGTCCGCACGACGCTCGCCGCCGAGCGCGACCGCGAGCTCGAGACGAGCGGCGGCGGCCCTCGCCGGTTCGCGGGCGACTCCTTTTTTTTTCGTGACGGATCCGGCGCCTGCGGCCATGGCCATGTCGGAGGCACCGCATGTCACCCGTCGGCTCGTTCGCGCTCTCTCTCTTGATGGTCTGCGTCGCGTGTGGCGGCCACGAGCCGCAGGATGCGCCCGTCGACGACGAACCGGCCGCGTCGAGCGGTTCCACGGGGGAGACCGACGGCGTGGACGCTTGCGCGCACGGTGACGTGGGCGCGGTGGTGCCCGTGGCCGAGGGCTGCTGCGGCTGCCTCTGCGGCCAGACGGGCTGGTCGTGCGCGACCGAGACCTGCCTGGAGCCCGACGGGACGGCCGCCGCGCTCGCCCCCGAGGCCGGGTTCTTCGAGCTCGAGAGCCACGAGTACGCGTGGGCCGGCGTCGCCCGGCGCTCGGCCCGGTCCCGGGTCTGGTACTCGTTCTGGCCGGCCGCGTCGGCGCCGCAGTCGCGCCCGCTCGTGCTGCTGTTCAACGGCGGCCCGGGCGCCTCGACGGGCCTGTTGTTCGGCTCCAACACCGGCCCCTACACCCTCGATCCGCTCCGGACCGACGCGGTCGCCGCCACGGACCTGCCGTGGACCGAGCACTTCAACCTGCTCTACGTCGATGCCCCCGGCACCGGGTTCTCCTACGATCTCCCGCTGTCCGACGGCAGCCAGGTCCCGCTGGCGATCGATCCCGACCGGGACGCCAGCGCGTTCGTCTCCGTGCTGCTGCGCTTCCTCGCCCGACACCCCGCCATCCAGTACAACCCGGTGCTCCTCCTCGGGGAGAGCTACGGCGGCACGCGCGGCACCTTGATGCTCCAGCAGCTCCTCGAATACGAGACCCTGGTGGACGACCGGAGCGTCTATCGCAACCCGAGCCTCTACCAGGAGATCGAGCGCCACCTCGAGGGCCTCGCGCCAGGGACCTGCGGGCGGGGGGTGTCGCGCGAGCAGGTGGCCGCGCAATTCGGGCACTTCGTCACCGTCCAGGGCTTCGTGGCGGGGCTCCCTCAGCTCCTCGGCGAGAAGCCGCCGAGCCCGCTCTGCGTGCCGGACGGGGACCCCTATCACTGCAATCGGCCGCTCGACTTCATCTGGAGCGTGAACGAGGAGATCGGGGCGCGCCTGCGACGACCCGATCTCCTCGGCACCATGCTCGGCGTCGACCCCACCTCGATCGCGTGGATGCACGCCGAGGCGCGACAGGGGGCCTACGGACGCGAGGCCTCCGCGGACGAGGGCGAGATGATCGCCGTGTTCGGCCAGCTCGACCCCGGCGACGCCTACTACATGCCCATGAACCCCGCGGTCCAGACGTCCCTCGGGCCGAGCCGTGACTACCTCGCCGAGGACATGGCCGACGTGTTCCTGCGGGTGGCCGCGACCGTCGACACCTTCATGACCGACGCGCGGCTCGATATGGTCGTGGCGACCACCGCGCTCGCCCCGGTGCTCGAGGCACGGACGCACGCGGTCCGCTGGGCGATGCACGACGAGGACCCCCGCGAAGGCGTCGAGCGCCCGGGGTGGTTGCGGATCGACTACGTGCCGGGATGGGCCCCGGGCGGGGTGAGCACCCGCGAGCTGCGGACGCCCCGCTACGACGCCGCGGGCCACGTGGTCACGCTCGACGAGCCCGAGTCGCTGCTGCTCGACCTCGTGGAGTGGTTCGAGGCCGCCGCCACCAGCACCCGCAGCGACCCCGCCCGCCGCGGCAGCGGCCGGTCGTCGACCACCGCCAGCCCCGCTGCCGCCAGCGCCCCCACGTAGCTCGTCCGCGCGTGGACCTGCCCGCGCTCTGTCCGGAGGGCCAGCTCGAGATCGTAGTGGATCACCCCCGCCGGCGCCTCCTCGAGCCGCTCCGGGATCGTATCGATCACCACGATCCGTCCCGCCTCGGTCAGCGCCTGCGCCAGCCGACCGATCAGCTCCGCCAGCCCGCCCGCGTCGAGCAGGTGGCACACGTTCGCCAGCACGATCACCCCGAACCCCGCCCGCGGCAGCGCGATCGTCCGCCAGTCCCCCGCCAGCGCCTCCAGCCGAGCCGCCAGCCCGGCCGCGCGCGCCCGCGCCTGCGCCACCGCGAGCACCTTCGGCCGGTCGAGCGCCGTGATCCTCGCCTCCGGGAACACCTCCGCCAGCGCCAGGCTCCACACCGCCGACCCCGCCCCCACGTCGAGGATCGCCGCTCGATCCGGCAGCCGACCCTCGGCCCGCGACTGCTCCGCCCACGCCCGCGCCGACGCGGCCGAGCTGTCCGCGAGCTGCGCCACGCTCGCCGCATAGCCCTCGCCGTCGCTCCCGCGATCCATCGCTGCCGGCGGCTCGAGCGTCCGGACCCACCGCCCCACCTCGCGCCAGCGCCCCCACGCATACGCCACCGGACGCGGCGCCATCGCCTCCGGCCCGTACACCCCGTACGCCCGCTCCAGCTCCGCCCGCAGCCGCCACCCGTCCTCCGCGAGCGTCACCTCGCCCGCCGCGCGCAGCCCCTGACACAGCCGCCCCGTGCTCGCCTCCGGCAACCCGCAGGCCGCCGCCAGCGCCGCCGTCGACATCGGCCCCTGCGCCAGCGCCGACAGCAACCCCAGCTCCTCCGCCGCCAGCAGGCACCCCAACGGCGCCAGCTGCCCGCGCAGCGCCGACCCGAAGCTCGCGCGCGCCTGCGCCCCTTGCCGCTCGAGCTGCTCCAGCACCGCGGCGAACCTCCGGCGCTCCGCCGCAGCCAGCCCCTCCATGTACCGCCGCAACGCCGCCGCCGCCCGGCCCCGCGGCCCCGCTCGCCGCACCGCCGCCTCGCCCGGCCCTGACGCGCGCACCGCCGCCTCGCCCAGCGCCGCGCCCAGCGCCGCCACCAGCGCCGCCCCGCTCGGATACCGCTCCGCCGGCGACTTCGCCAGCGCCCGCAGCAGCACCCGATCGACCTCCGCCCCGACCTCCGGCCGCCGCGACGACGGCGCCGGCACCGGCGCCGACGCGTGCAGCTCGATCAGCTCCTCCGTGCGCCGCCCCGAGAACGGCCACGTCCCCGTGCACAGGAAGTACAGCAGCACCGCGAATGCATACAGATCGGCGCGCCCGTCGATCGGCTCCCCCGCCCAGATCTCCGGCGCCCCCGTCAATCGCGTCACCAGCCAGCGCGGCCCCGGCCGCGACCGCGTGCGCCAGCGGGCCCCGCGTCGCACGCACGACCCCAGATCCGCGATCCGCGGCCGCCCCTCCGCGTCGAACAGCACATTGCGCGGCGACAGGTCCGCGTGGACCCACCCGCGCGCGTGCAACGCGTCGAGCCCCGCCGCCACCGCCTCCGCGAACGCGACGATCGTCGACCCCGGCGCCGCCCCGCGGAACCGCTCGGCGAACGTCCCCCCGGTCAGGTACGGCCCGACCAGGTACGGCCCGTCCGCCGAGCGTCCGCGATCGAACAGCGCCAGGATCCCCGGATGATCGAGGTCCGCGCGCGCGCGCGCCTCGCGGCGGAGCCCCCGGACGGCCGTCTCTCGCGCCGCCGCGTCGAGCCCGGGCGCAGCTGTCTTCAAAGACAGCTCGCGCGCCAGCCCCGGGCGACGGACGCGATACACCGCGGTGTACGTCCCCCGATGGATCCGGGCGATCACCGCATAGCGCCCGAACCGCTCCGGAAGCCCCGTCTCCATCCGTCTACTCGCTCTCCGTCAGATCCGGCTTCACGCCCTCGCTCTCCGAGAGGTCGGGCTTCACCCCCTCGCTCTCCGTCAGGTCGGGCTTCACCCCCTCGCTCTCCGTCAGGTCGGGCTTGACGCCCTCGCTCTCCGTCAGGTCGGGCTTCACCCCCTCGCTCTCCGTCAGCTCCGGCGCCTGCGGCCCCGCAGCCACGACGCCCGCGCTCGCCGCCTCCTCCGCCGCGGCCAGCTCCGTGTCCCCGAGCGCCTGCATCCGCGTCACCAGACCCGCCAGCAGCGCCCCCTCGGCCGCCGGCATCGCGCCGACCGCCGCCCCGAAGTTCTCCACCGTCTCACGCACACTCATCGCAATTCCTCCTCTCGTCGACTCGCCATCGTGTCACACGCGCGCGGGCGGAGCCGCCCGCCGCAAACACAGCGCGCGGCGACCCGGCCTGCGCCGCGTCGCTCGCCGCACCACCTCGTGCGTCCTCCCGGCGGCGATGGACCCTCCCGCCGCGAAATTTCTCCGCGCGCCCGCGCTTGTCCGCCTCCGCGCGCGGCGTGTACCTTCTTGCGAGCACGGCGATGACCTCCGGCGCCCCTCCGTCCTCCATCACCGCGCTCCTGCGCCGCTGGCGGGACGGCCACCCCGACGCCGAGGCCTCCCTGTTCGCCCACGTCTACGACGAGCTGCGGCGCCTCGCCGGCGGCCGGCTCCGCCACGAGCGCACCGACCACACCCTCCAGCCGACCGCCCTCGTCCACGAGGCCTGGCTGCGGCTCGCCGGCGCCGAGCCGATCGACTGGCAGAGCCGCGCCCACTTCTACGGCATCGCCGCCCGGCTCATGCGCCAGATCCTGATCGATCGCGCCCGGGCCCGCCTCGCCGACCGGCGTCAGGGCGGCGTCCGCATCGACCTCACCGGCGCCGTCGACGAGGCCGCCGTCGATCACGCCCTCGTCGACGTCCTCGCGGTCCACGACGCCCTCGAGCGCCTCGCCGCCGTCGACGAGCGGCGCGCCCGGGTCCTCGAGCTGCGCCACTTCGGCGGCCTCGAGCGCCAGGAGATCGCCGAGGCCCTCGGCATCACCGAGCGCATGGTCAAGCGCGACCTCGTGCTCGCCCAGACGTGGCTGCGCCGCGAGCTCGGCCTCCCCGACCGGCCGGACCCCGCCTGAGCGCGCCTGCGCCGCCCGGGCGCCGACGCGCGCCCTCGCGCCCCGAAACGACGCGTCAGCTCACACCTCGCCCGGGGGTCCACCCGCCGGCCCGCCACGCACGACCCGGCGGACCACGGAACGAACCACCGCGCGCGCCTCGGGCGCCGCGCGACTCGACGCATTCTCGTGCGCGGGCGCCGCAGACTCGCAGCATTCTCGCCGCCGCCGAATCGCCGGACACCATGTCCCATGATTCGGCGCCGTCGCGGCGTGGCGCGCCGAATTTCGCCGCTCCTCGGCCGCTCTCACTCGTTCGCCGATCGAAAAAAATCATCGCACCACCGCGATCCGTCGACCCTCCACCCGACACTCATGGTGCGTCGAATCGACGGCGCTCGTCGGACCGGACGGACCGGCCCCGGGCGCCGCCGACAGAATCACCACACACCGCACCTCGAAAGCAGCGACCACCATGCGCACCACCACCGTCGACACCCTCGCCAACCTCTTCCCGCGCCTCGCCCTCGCCGCCGGCCTCGCCCTCGCCGGCTGCGACCCCGACCTCGACCCCGCCGCCGACGGCGATCCCGAGCTCGACGCCGCCGCCGACCTCGACCCCGACGGCTTCTGGGGCGACGCCGTCCGCGGCGACGAGGCGCCCGCCGACCTCGACCTCCATGCGGAGACCCAGGAGACCGCCGCCTCCGTCGTCTACTTCCGCCTGATGTCCAGGCAGATCCGCAACGCCACCGGCGAGCACCTCTGCTTCGAACCGCTCGACAAGGTCGCCGGCGCCCCCGTCCTCCAGCGCGCCTGCAACAACAGCCCGCTCAGCGTCAACAACCCGCAGGCCTGGTTCCAGACGACCACCCTCGGCCACCGGATCCAGTACGCCTTCAAGGATCGTCTCACCGGCGCCGACCTCTGCCTCCACCTCGCCGGCGGCGCCAAGGCGGTCAGTGACGGCGTCGCCGCCGTCCTCTTCCAGTGCGACGGCACCCGCAGCAACCAGCTCCTCTTCGCCAGCCCGCCGGACGCCAGCGGCGCGATCGCCCTGATGGCCGCGCACAGCCACCGCTGCCTGACCGTGTTCGGCGGCCTCGACTCCGACCAGGCCCTCCTCTACCAGTTCGGCCTCTACACCGGCGCCGCCTCCTGCGCCGGCGTCCACCAGCGCTGGATCCTGCGCACCGACCAGGGCGACTACGCCTGGACCAACGTCGCCCCCGAGGCCTGGCCGGCCCCCCCGTGCGTCCTCTGACGCGCCGCCGGATCGCCGCATGACCCCGGGGCCATGCGGCGATCCGCGGCCTCCCCGTCCCTCCCCGAATCACCGCATGACCTTCGGGTCATGCGGTGATTCGACGATCTCACTCCGCGCACCGCGCCGCCGTCGCCGCGTATAGCCGCGCCCGCCACGGCGCCAGCGACGGCCGCGCCAGCACCTCGCGGAGCGTCGCCGCCACCGCCGCGCGGCGCTCCGCGCCCGGCTCGGCCTCGCACTCGAGCACCCGCAGCACCAGCCCCGGCTCCGCCAGCTCGTCCGGCGGCGCCCCCGTCGCCGAACAGCTCCGTGATCCGCCGCCAGCGCTCGGGCTCCATCGCGGGGCGCCTCGCCTCCGGCCCGCGAGAGTACGTGACTCGCCCGCCCCCCTGCAACTCGAGCGCCTCGCTCCCCGAGGACGCCGCCGATCGCACCCTCGGCCGGCCCGGACGCCCGCGCCCGGGCTCCTACGGCTCGTCGCGCGTGTCCCAGAGGCCGAGCACGCGATCGGCGGCGGCCTGCACCTCTTCGCCGACATCCAGGTAGGCCTGGTAGCGCTGATCGTGCTCCTCGTGCTCCGGCGAGCCCTCCCCGTACTCGGCGGCGGCCGCCTCGACGTCCGCGAGCAGCGAGTCGAGGGCCGCGGTGACCTCGTCGCGCAGCTCGGCCAGCTTGCCCATGGCCCGCTCCATCCCCGCCTCGTGGTGCGGGCGCTCGTCGCGGATCTCGTCGGCGTACTGCGGGTTGATCTCCTGCATATCCTGGGCCCGGGACTCGACGGTCCGGTACGCGTCGTATGCACGGAGGAACGTGCTGACCTGAACGCCGATGTCCTGACTGAAGCAGCTTGCAGCCTTGATCATCCCGCCAGCGTACCACGCGCCGCAGGAGCGACGCGCGCTCGCCTCCGCGCGCCCTCGCCGAGATGTCCGCACGGACAGGCTCTCAAGACCAGGTGATCGACCTGCTGCGCCGCGTGACGTCGCCCGTCGCCTCTCGCAGCAAGTCGATCTGCCGCGCCGCATGGCCGTGGCCGCTCGGCGGAGCTGCGACGCGACGGTCGAGCTCGCGCCGGGAGGCGCTCAGCCGCCGGCGAGGGCCTCGCGGGCGCGGCCGGCGGCGGACGAGAACGGGCCGCGGGCGATCTCCTGGAGCAGCGCGCGGGCCTCGGGCGCGGGCAGGTGGCTCTCGACGGCGTTGAGCGCGGCCCAGTAGGCGGACTCGTTGCGGTCGACGGCGAGGCGCTGGCGCAGGAAGCTGACCGCGGCCGGGAGGTCGAGGAAGTTGGGGACGCCGCGGAGAGCGTCGGCGCGGACCGACTCGTCGGGGTCGCTGGTGGCGACGTGCAGGTACATGTCGCGCAGCTCGGGGTGCTCGCCCATGTTGCAGCCCTGCCAGGCGAGCGCGCGCCGGACTTCGGCCGAGCCGTCGGAGAAGAGGATCCCGACGACGCGGGTCAGGCGCTCGTCGGCGGGCAGCCAGTGCAGCGACTCGGCGACCTGCTTGCGCGCGTCGGCGTGGGGGTTGCGCTGGGCGTGCTCGAGGTAGGTGTTCAGGACGACGTCGAGCGAGCCGTAGTGGTGGCCGAGCGAGATCGCGGAGAGGCAGGCGCTCTGGACCTCGGGCGAGGGATCGTGGCCGGCGCAGGCGGCGACCCAGCGGACGATCTCGGGGTCCTCGACGAGGCTGGCGCAGGCGCCGAAGGCGGCCGCACGCACGCCGGGGTCGGCGTCCTGGCACAGCCCGACGATCAGCTCGCGGCGGCCGGCGAGGTCGCGCGCAGCGTCGAGGTAGAGCGCGGTGGCCAGGCGCCTGCGCACGCCGGCGGCGGGGTGACGCGCGAGCCGCTGGACGAGCGGCAGGGCGCCCTCCTCGGCGAACTTGGCGGCGACGCTGACGACCTCCTCCATCAGGGCCTCGGGCAGGTCGCGGCCGGCGAGGGCCTCGAGCGCGCGGATGTGCTCGGCCCTGGCGCGATCGTCGAGGACGGTGCCCCACGCGGCGAGGGCGGCGCGGCGGATGTCGTCGTCGTCGTGCTGCTCGACGAGGCGCAGCAGGAAGGTGTGGACGCCGGTGAAGTTGTTGTCGCGGTCGTAGGCGTCGCACTGGAGCTGGTGCAGCGCGTCGCTCAGCTCGTCGGTGTCGCGCGAGGTCAGGCCGGGGTAGCGCGCGAGGACCTCGTCCTCGCCGGCGGCCATGCCGAGCGCGGACTTGAGGCCGGCGAGCACGCCGCTCGGGCGGCCGACGACGGTCAGCGTCGCGTCGGCCGACGGATCCTTGACGCCGGGGATGTCGGCGCTGGCCTGGACCTTGTAGGTGCCGTCGGGCTTGGCGTCGTCGGGCAGCTTGATCCGGAACTCGTACTTGCTCGGCGCGCCGGGCGGGAGGTCGCGCTCCTGGGCGACGACGTTGCTGGCGAGCACGCGGAGGTCGATCGCCGGGAGCGCCTGGTCCTCGCGGGCCTCGACGTGGATGTAGACGATGTCGACCTTGAGCGCGGTCAGCTTGAGCGGCTTCTTGCCGCCGGTGAGGGTGACGCTGCCGGCGACGGTGCCCCCGGGGGCGACCTTCTCGGTGTCGAGCTTGAGTTCGAGTTGTGTGCCGCCGCCGAAGAGTTTGTGGAGCAGTCCCATGGGTCGTCCTGGATCGAGGGGGGCGGAGTGTATCACCCGACGCGGGCCTCCGCAGACCCGGACCGCGCCGTCACCGTCGCCTGACCGCCCGGCTCACGGGTCCCGCAGGGGCCAGGCGGCGGTCGCTCGCTCGCGAGCAGCCAGCCGCTCGCGCCACGCGTCCCCGCGGACGACCCCGCTCACGTGGCGCCCGGGGGCCTCGTGGGCGGCGAACAGCGCCGGGGGCCGGGCGCGGCCTGTCCCAAAGTACAGGAACGTCCCCGCGTCGGGCGGCCGATACCCGGCCCGATTCACGGCAGACGTCGCCGCAGGGCTGGCCCAGCCCCGCGGCGAGCCGGCAGCGCCCGTCGGGAGCGCACATGAGGCCCGGGATGCAGCCTTTCCCGCACCAACTCCCACACCCCAACTCGAATTCGGCGCACGGCTCCCCGAGGCCCGACAGCGCATGACACCGGCGATCCGCGCCGCAATAGAACCCATCCTCGCACTCCGTATGGGGTCCGTTGTTCCGACGACGCGCGCCCTCACCGCCGAAGTCGACGCACGGGTCGAAGCATTGTCCGTCACACGTGAGACCGCGCGCGCAATCACTGCCGAACCTGTCACCGGCCCCGCGATTCGCGTTCGGTCGGGACCTCCGCGGTGGACCTCCCGCGCACTTCTCACCAGCAGTCGTCCCCGCTACCATGCGGCTTCCAGAGCATGCCCTTCCCCAGCACCTCCCGAAGGCCCGCCTGCGCGAGCTCGCCCCCGCCGCCTCCACGGCCCGGCCCCGCGTCACCGCCCAGCCCGCGCCCCTGACCCTCGCGCCCCGCCCGATCGTGCCACCTGTTCCTCGAGACACCTCCCGGATCGCCCGCCCGCCGCGCCGCCGCGCCGCCCTGCTCGTCCTCGGCCTCGTCGCCTGCCGCCCCGCCCCGCCCGAGGGCCCGTACGGCGCTCTCGAGAAGGACGCGATCCGCACCGTCGTCCGCGCCAACCACCACCAGATCCGGGAATGCTACAACCGCGGCCTCGCCCGGGAGCGCGACCTCGCCGGCCGGGTCGAGATCCTCTTCGTCATCGGCCCTACCGGCGCCGTGACCTCCTCGTCGGCCCAATCCACCACCCTGCCCCTCTGGGCCCGCTTCGTCGGCCGCTGCATCGCCCGCGCCGCCCGCGGCTGGCAGTTCCCCGCCCCCGAGGGCGGCGGCTCCGTCGTCGTCACCTACCCCTTCATCCTCGAACCCGGCTGACCCGCCGCGCCCCCCTGGCGCCCCGCCCGCGCCGGGGCGCTCGGCGACCGCGACCCGGCCGTCACGGCAGCTCGACGTCGACCGCGTAGCAGTACACCGGGCGCCCGCCCTCGATCTCGACGCCGAGCTCGAGCTTGACGACCACGTGGGGCGGACCGCCGAGCAGGAAGCACGGGAACACCTTGGTCCCGTACGGCGAATCGGCGACCAGGTAGTCGCGCAATTCGTCGATCGTCACCGGCCTGTGCTCGCGGAGCCCCGACGGCCGCTGGGCGCCGCGGGCGTCGACGATCGGGCCCATCCCGCCGAGCGCGACCAGCACCGGCCGCAGGCGCGCCATCAGGGCGTCGAAGCCCGGCAGCCCCTCGGCGCGCAGGCCGAACCCGCGGAGGTCGCCCTTCCACGCGCGGAAGTCGAGCGCGCCGAGCTCCGGGCCGAGTTCGCGCCGCAGCGTCCCGGCGATCGGGTCGAAGCGCAGCGTCGGCCGAGCGCGGTGCAGATCGGCGAGCGTGCCCGGCCGCAGCTCGCGGGCCTCGCCCGTGAGCACGCCCGCCTGGTCGGGCACCGCGAGCCGTGCGCCCGGCCCCGCCGCGACGGCGACCGGCGCCGGCCCCGTCCCCGCGCGCTGGCCCTCGAGCGCGTGAAACTGCGACAGATCGAACACCGGCCTGGCCGACGGGGCCGCGACCGGAGCAGGCGGGCCGGCGGGCAGGTCGGTCCAGCCCTCGTCGATGCCCCTGAACTCGTCGAGGAAGATCGACAGCGGCTCGCGCTGCGGCACATGCGTCAGCGTCAGCCGCGGGGACGGCTCGCGCTTCGGCCCGAAGCCCAGCGCGCGCAGCAGGCCCCGCACGCCGCCCGCCGGCGGCGGCGTCCTCGCGCTGCCCTCGGGGACGCTGCCGTACTGCCGCTGCAGCTGCGCCTTCAGCTGCTCCTCGGTCAGCGGCGGCGCGATCCCGAAATTCGTCGTCGTCGCGCCGTCGGCCGCGATCTTGATCTCGATCGACGTCAGCCGCGTGCCGCTCTCGTACTCCGACAGCGTTCGCAGCAGCTCGCGGGTCCGCTCGGTCAGCGGCGGCAGCGTGATCTGCCGCGGCTCGCCGTCGAGGTCGTGGATCACCACGCCCGCCGCGACGAACCGCCCGCGCGCAGGAAACTGCGCCATGAAGATCAGCGCCGCGAGCTCGAGGCCGGTCGGCAAGCTGCTCAGCAGCTCCTCGGCGATCGCCCGCGTCAGCGGCAGCAGCGCGTCCTCGTGCGACGGCGTCGGCGCGCGCGACCGGCCTTGCTGCTGCTGCTGCTGCTGCTGCACGAGCTGCTGGAACTTCTCCCGCGGGATGCGGATCGGCGCCTCCTCGTGGCGGTGCTCCGGCCCCGCGACCTCGCCCGGCGCGGTGCCCTTGAGCCACGCGACGTGACGGGCCGGGTCGTACTCGAGCCACGGGCACGGGAGGGTCGGCCCGTCGTAGTAGTCGATGACGCAGATGTCCTGCCACATCCGCGTGCCCGACGAGGTGTCGCGCAGGGTCAACCCCATCTGCTCGAGCTCGGCGGCCAGCTCGCGCGCTCCCATGTCCATGAAGGCGATCGCGAACAGGTGCCGGTCGCGCCACGACGGCCCCCAGCGCCGCTCCACGGCCGCGACCCCGTCGGGCGCGACCGCCGTCAGACGATCGATGCGGATCAGCAGGGTGGTGAACTGAACGAGGACGGCCATGGGGGGTCGCGCGAGCATACACGGCTTCGCGCGCCGGCGCGGCTCGCCAGGGGGGGCCGCTCGACGCTCACGGCGCGCTCCGGCGACGGCCGGCCCGGACCGCACGGAACCGGAAGCCCACCGCGGCGCAGACGCGGACCGGCTCGTCGCCGATCATGTGGGGTTTCGCTCGCCACTTCGAGATCGCCTTCACGCCCGCCCGATCGATCGCGTCGGCAGCCAGCCGTCACAGCGTCTTGAGGTACTCGACCAGCGCCCAGCGGTCGGCGTCGGGCAGGTCGGTGCCGTACTCGTGGCCGCGGTTCGAGTTGCCGGTGACGCCGGTGTCGAGGACGAACGGCGCCTCGCCGTCGCTGACGTGGCCGACGTGCTTCGGGTCGAACTCCCAGCGGCCGACCGCGAACCGCCGCGGGCGCTCGGCGGCCGGCAGCAGCAGGTGGTACAGCGTCGGCACCGAGCCGTTGTGCAGGTACGGCGACGAGGCCCACGCGCCGTTGAGCGGGCGCGCCTTGTACGACAGGAGCGCGGCGGTCGGGTCGGCGGGGTCGCGGCGGTGGTCGCCCTGCTTGGGGGTCTCGTGTTGCCCGTGGAGCTTCGCGTTGGCGGCGGCCCGCGCCGCGGCGAGCGGCTGGGCGGCGAGCGAGCGCGACACGAGGTCGACGAGCAGGGTCAGCGCGGAGAGCTCGGCGGCGTAGCGCTCGCCCTTCGGCGACAGGGCGCCCTCGAGCTTGCCGGCCGGCGCCTTCGCGGAGACCAGGTTGCGCGCGCTGGTGTCGTCGGTGCCGACGACGTCGATCGCCGTGACCATGGCGACGACGGCGCGCCGCGGATCGTCGCGGTCGATCCGCGCGTGGCAGGCCGCGCAGCGCTCGTTGTACAGCGATTCGCCGCGGCTCGCGAGCGCGCGGTCGATCGGCGGCAGCACGTCCTCGGGCCACACCGGCGACTTCAGGCGCCGCAGGCTCTCCTCCATCGCCACCAGCGCCTGGCCCTCGATCGTCGAGCGATAGCCCCGCCTGGCCGCCTGCTCGCTGTCGTGGCGCACGACGTCGACCCGGCCGAACACGCCGATCACCTCGCCGGCGTTGCGGCCGATCGAGCCCGCGCCGGCGTTGGCGGAGAAGCCGGTCCATTGCACGTAGTCGTGGCGCGGCGCGTCCCACAGGATCGGGAAGCTGGTCGGGGCGTTCGGCTCGAGGCTGTGCTTCGGATCGCTGGTGAAGCGGATCACCTGATTGATGATCCGCCCGATCGCGTCGAGCCGGCCGAAGCCCTCGACGGTGCTCGAGCGGTTGGCGGCCTCGTAGCTGTCGAACCACGCCAGCGTGTCCGTGAGGGTGGCGCGCGCGCGGTCGCGGCGGGCGTCGTCCGGTCCGGGGCCGGGCAGCGCCGCGGCCAGGCGCGCGAGCTTGGCCTCGTCGGCGAGCGTGGCGGCGAGCGCCTCCCGGACCTCGCGCAGAAAACCCGCGATGTCGGCGAGGGCCGGCGCGCCGTCGATGCGGATCGCGGTGCCGCGGTAGTTGAGCTGCGAGGTGTGACAGGCGGCGCAGGTCAGACCGACGCTGTCGCCGTGGCGCGCGAAGCCGACGGGCAGCGCGTCCGGGTTGTTCGGGGTCGGGCGCTGGGTCAACAGGCGGAACCGCGCGAGGTGCTCGGGGCTGATGAACGGGCGCTCGCTGTCCTTCTGCTCGAGGTGGACCAGCACGTCGTAGGGCATCAGCGCCGAGCCCTGGTCGGCGTGGTAGTACCACAGCGTCTCGGCCGGTCCCCAGCCCTGGTCGAGGTAGACGAGCTCGGTCGCGCGGTCGCCGTGGGCGTCGTCGGCGAGCACGAGGCCGGCCCGCTCGCCGATGGTCCGGATCACGCCGCCGGGGCGGCCGAACTTGGCGTCGCCGGTCGCGCACGCGGCCGGCGACAGGCACGAAAGGATGAGCGCGAAGGAACGCACGAATGTCATGATCTCCACCTCGTTTCACTCGGAGTGAACACCCCGGAAATTACACGCACGGACCCTGCGACGGGGCGACGACGCCCCCCGCCCTTCACGCGCCCGCGGACGGCTCGACGCGAGGCCGGACGTGGAGCACGACCCCGACCAGCAGGACCGCGAGCACGCCGAACACGAGGACGTTCTCGTTGATCCCGAGGACCGTCATGTGGTGCTCGGGGTCGCGGATCGTGCCGCCGTAGAGCCCGGCGAGCGCGACCGCCGTCCAGAAGCCGCCGAGCAGCGAGGCCGCCTGCCACGCGCAGCACAGGCGGAGCGCGCCGATCTCGAGCGGGCGCAGCCACAGGTAGTACAGGTTGGCGAGCCCGGAGCAGAACATGAACGCGATCGCCCACATGAAGTGCAGGCGCGCGTGGCCGGGCCAGTCGGGGTGGGTCAAGTGCGAGGCGTTGCTGTCGCGCAGCAGCGGGCCGAAGAACAGCACGACGGCGATGAACGTCAGGATCGCCCGCGCGACGCGGAGCCGGCGAGGGTGTTCGGGTGTCACGGATCAGGCTCCGGTCAGGTGGTGGAACGATTGCTCGACGATCGAGCGCAGCAGGGCCGCGCTCGGGCGCACGCCGGCGGGCTGCCGCCAGGCGACGTGGCCGTCTGGGCGGATCAGCAGCGCGCCGTCCGCGGCGATCTCGGCGTGCCGGTGGGCGGCCGCCTCGCAGCCCGGCGGGATGTCCATGTCGGCGAGCGAGCGGATCTGCACGGCGTTGTCGGCCGCGACGCGCTCCAGCGCCTCGCGCTCGTCGGGCGCGACGACGCAGGCGCCGCCGAGCAGCAGCGTCGCGTGCGTGTACGTGAGGACCTCGTGGCTCGGGCGCCGGTGACGATTGCCGTCGAGCCAGAAGTGCGGGAAGCGGGCGCCCGGGCGGGTCGAGGGCGCGTAGTTGCGGATCGGATCGGGGTTGGACGGCGCCGCGGTGCCGTCGGCGACCAGCGCCCCGCTCGCGTAGGCGAGGCCGAGATCGAGGCCGAGGCGATCGAAGTGCGGGACCTGGCGGGCGATCGCGGCGCCGACCCGTCGCGCGACCGCGGTCGGGGCGCGGACGCGGGCGATCGCGGCGGCGCCGAGGCGCTCGAGGAGTCGGCGCAGCCAGCCGCGCACCCGCGCGGGCAACCGCGCGAGCGGACCGCGGGCCATCGCCGCGGCGACGGCGTCGAGGACGTCGGGGTCGAGGCCGAAGGCGCGGACGACGTCGTCGATCCGCTCGAAGTTGGCGCGGCTCTCGTCGCACAACCATCGCGCGACCGGACGGCGCTCGAGCTCGTACGAGTCGAGCAGGCGATCGGGGGCGCGCCCGCGGAGCACCGCGGCGAGCTTCCACGCGAGGTTGTGGGCGTCGGCGATCCCGGAGTTCATGCCGAGGCCGCCGGTCGGCGGGAAGCGGTGGGCGGCGTCGCCGACGAGGAAGACCCGGCCGACACGGAAGCGTTCGGCGATCTGGGCGGTCATCCTCCACGGGCTCGTCGAGGTGATCTTGAGGTCGACGGCGGGGTCGCCGATCGCGGCCCGGATCCGGGCCTGCATCACCTCGGGGGTGAAGTCCTCGACGCGCTCGTGCGGCGTGGCGACCATCGTGTGATAGACCCAGCGGCGCTCGACGTGGTGGGCGATCAGCACGCCGGGCGCCGCGGGCGAGAAGATGAAGTAGAGCTTGCCGCGGCTGGCGACGTGACGCGAGAGGTCGGCCTCGAACGAGGCGCTGACGAAGTCGCGGAGCTTGTCGGGGCCGATCATCGCGACCCCGAGGGCGGCGCGGCAGCGGCTGCCCGCGCCGTCGGCGGCGATCACGTAGCGGCTGCGGATCCGCAGCGTCTCGCCGCTCGCGGTGTCGTCGACCTCGCAGACGACGTCGTCGCCGTCCATGCTGAACGAGCGCCACGTGTGACCGTGGCGCAGCTCGACGCGCTCGTGCGCGCGCACGTGGCGGAGGAGGACCCGCTCGAGCTCGACCTGCGAGAGGTTGAGGAACGGGGCGGGTGTGGGCAGGTGACGGCGGTACTTGCCGGCGTCGGGGAGGTCGCGGAGATCGATGCGGCCGAACTCGCGGCCGAGCGTCTCGCAGAACAGGATCCGCGCGGCGTCGGCGTCGGGCGAGGCCCCGGCGGCGAGCTCGGCGAACGAGACCCCGAGCTCGCCGAGGATCTCGATCGAACGGCCGCTCAGCTCGTGGGCCTTCGGGTGGACATGGATCCCCGGCTGACGCTCGACCACGATCGAGGCGACGCCGAGGCGGGCGAGTCCGAGCGCCGCGACCATGCCGGTCGGGCCGGCGCCGACGATCAGGACCTCTGTTCGAACCTCTCGCACGCCGAGCAACCTAGCCGGCCAGGCGCGGCCGCGATGGTCACAGATGACCATCGATGGCAACGATCGGGCCATCCCGCGGCGCCGTCGCCGACGACGCGCCGCGCGGAGTGGACGACCCGGCCGCCGCGCCCGAATCCCCGCCGCGGGAGCTGCGGTTGGACGGCGTCGCGCGCGTCGGTGTATCGTCGCCGGTGATGGACCTCGAGGAGTTCCGGTCGTTCCTGGCGGTCGCGGAGACCGGCTCGTTCCTCGCGGCCGCGAGCAACCTCGGCGTGGCCCGGGCGACCCTGCGGCGGCGCGTCGAGGCGCTCGAGGCCCGCGCGGGGGTGCCGCTGCTCGAGCGCAGCCCGCGAGGGGTGGTCCTGACCGAGGCGGGAGCTGTCCTCGCGGCCAGGGGGCGGCTGGTGCTGCAGGAGGCGAGCGCGCTGGTGGCGTCGGTGCGCGACATCGGGCGCGAGCCGGTCGGGGTGCTGCGGATCGTGCTGCCGGTCGGGCTGCCGCCGCACGCGTTGACGCCGCTGTACGCGTCGCTGCGCGCGGCGTATCCGCGGCTATCGTTTCACGTCCGGCTGGCGGAGGATCCGGGGCACGCGGCGCTCGACGACGCCGATCTGGTCGTGCAATTCGGGTCGAGCGATCCGCCGGGGTCGTGGCTCGGGTTCGAGATCCTGCGGCTGCGCGAGCGGCTGCTCGCGAGCGCGGAGTATCTGGCCCGCCGGGGGGCGCCGGCGACGGTCGAGGAGCTGGTGAAGCACGACCTGATGTCGTGGTTGCCGCCGGGCGAGGACGGGCGGGTGTGGCCGACGCTCGCCGGGGAGGCGATCGAGGTCGAGCCGGCGCTGGTCACCGCGGACGTGCACGTGCTGCGTCAGAACGTGCTGGCGGGGCTCGGGATCGCGTTCGTGCCGGACGCGGGGCTGCCGGATCCGGGGGTGCCCGACGGGGCGATCGTGCCGGTGCTCGAGGGCGTGATCGGGCGGCGGCGGTCGGTCCGGGTGTCGGTCCCGGCGGCGCTCGCCGGGCTGCCGAAGCTGCGCTCGATCGTGACGCGGATCCAGATGTTCGCGGAGGCGCTGGCGCAGCCGTGAGCCCGTCGCCGGCGCTCAGCGCCCGGTGAGCCGGCCGGCCGGGGCGATCGCAACTCGAGCGCTGCGATCCGGGCGATGCGCGAGGTCGCGCCTCCCCTGACTGCAACATTTAAGTTGCGATGCACCGGTGCCCCTGCTACCTCCATCGCATCAGTTCCGATGCGATGCATCGGCGCCTCCGCACGACGACCCGGCAGCCGGTCGAGCCGTCGCGCCGGGCCGAGCGTCGCGCTCTCCTGCGAAAGGCCGCATGTCTCCGCTCCTCCGCATCCTCGCCCTGGTCGCCCCCGTCTGCCTCGTCGCCTGCGGCGACGACCCCGCCGCGACGACGACCGACACCCCCAGCGACGCCCCGGTCTGGTACCCCGACGTGCAGACGATCGTCGTGCAGCGCTGCGGCGGCTGCCACACCGAGGGCGGTGACGCCCCGTTCCCGCTCGACACCTACGCGTTCGCCAGGCCGATGGCCGACGCGCTGGTCGCCTCGATCGAGGACGGCAGCATGCCGCCGTGGCACGCCGACCCGGCGTGTCAGAGCTTCGCGGGCGAGCGGCTCCTCGCCGACGAGCAGAAGGCGACCCTGCGCGCGTGGGTCGACGCGGGCGCGCCCGAGGGCGACCCGAGCGACGCGGCGACGATCGAGCCGCCGCAGCGGGTCAGCTTCACGCCGACGATGACGGGCACGGTCGGCGGATACAAGCCGCCGGCGGTCAACCTCGACGACTGGCGCTGCTTCATCTTCCCCGACATCCAATTCGCGGCGGAGACCTGGCTGATCGGCTCGGAGGTGCGGCCCGGCTCGAAGGCGGTCCATCACGTGCTGGTGTACGCGCTGCCGGCCGAGTACGCGGCCGCGGCCCAGGAGGCGGACGACGCCGAGGCCGGCCCCGGCTACACCTGCCTCGGCGCGCTGCTGCCGGGCATGAACCAGCCGATGGGCATGGGCGTCGGCCTGCCGGACATCGACAGCTATCCGTCGCAGATCGGCGTGTGGGTGCCCGGGCTCGAGCCCGAGCTGCTGACCGACGGCACCGCCCGCCGGATCGCCCCCGGCAGCGTCGTGATCGCGCAGGTCCACTACAACATGCTCTACGTCGATCCCGAGGAGGACCTGACGGAGATCCGCCTGCTCCAGAGCGACACCCCGCCCGCGCGGCTGCGGGTCACGAGCGAGCTCAATTACGCGGACCTCGACATCCCCGCCGGACAGAATCCGGTCAGCTTCACCCGCCGGGTGCCCTATTACTCGGAGCAGCCGCTCGAGCTGGTCAGCTTCCTCGGCCACGCGCACATGCTCGCCTCGTCGATGGACCTGCGCGCAATCGCGCCGGCGTCGCAGGAGACCTGCCTGGTCGACATCCCGCGCTGGGACTTCCACTGGCAGCAGCGCTACAGCAAGCCGTCCGGCGAGGTGATCGTCGTGCCGTCGGGGTCGGCGCTCGAGCTGACGTGCACCTACGACAACTCGGCGGAGAACCAGCCGTTCGTCGACGGCGTGCAGCAGGCGCCGCGCGACGTCGGCTGGGGCGAGGGCTCGCTCGACGAGATGTGCCTGCTCTACATGGAGCGGCTCGAGGACTACGCGCCGCTGTCGGCGGCGCCGCAGGCCGAGTGCGCCGCGAGCGCGGGCTGCCTCGCCGCGTGCCAGGGCAGCGCCACCGAGTGCCTGCTCGGCTGCGAGGACACCGAGTACGCGTGCGTCGCCTGCGTCGTCAACGCGGCGCCGTCGTGCGCGCCGAGCTGCGTCGCCCCGCTCGCCTCCGCGTTCGCGTGCGTCGAGCGCTGCGTGTTCAGCAAGATCATGCTGGACGGCAACTTCGGCGCGTGCATGGCCGCCGAGTGCGGCGACACCTACGGCGAATTCGCCGCCTGCCTCGACGGACAGCTCGAGGGCGGCGGCGCCTGCGTCGAGCCGTTCGCCGCGTGCGGCGTCACCCTCTGACCCCGGAGCCCGCCATGAACGACGAGACCGAACCCCTGCTGCTCCTCTTGAAGTCGTTCCTCGGCCAGGCGACGTCCTACTTCGCGCTGGTCGGGCTCACCTTCCTCGCCGTCTGGAAGCTCGGCGAGCGGCGCTTCCGCGGCCGGCGGATCCAGGAGAAAAAGCGCGCCAACGGCAAGCAGCTGCGCCACGAGGTCAAGCACACGCTGGTGACGCTGGTGATCGGCACGGTCAACGCCGCGGCGATCACGCTGCTCTACCAGGCCGGGTGGACCGCGCTGTCGAACGACCTGTCCGAGTGGAGCTGGCCGACGCTGGTGCTCAGCTTCGTCGGCATGATCGTGTTCAACGACGCGTGGTTCTACGGGTGGCACCGCTTCCTGCACCGGCCGGGCGTCTTCAAGTACGCCCACGCGGTCCACCACAAGAGCGTCGACGTCAACCCGTTCTCGTCGTACTCGTTCCACGCGATCGAGGCGTTCATCCTCGGCGCGTGGTCGATCCCGCTGCTGATGTTCGTGCCGCTGTACATCCCCGTGCTGGCGGCGCTGCAGGTCGTCGGCCTCGTCAACAACATCGTCGCGCACCTCGGCTACGAGTTCATGCCGCGGTGGTTCATCCGCGTCCCGCCGTTCAAGTGGATGACGACGTCGACCTACCACAACCTGCACCACACCCGGTTCGACGGCAACTACGCGCTGTTCTTCCGCTTCTGGGACCGCCTGCTCGGCACCGAGGTGCCGGACTACGAGCAGAAGTTCCTCGAGCGAGGCGGCGGCGCCACGGCCGCGAGCCCGTGATGCCCCCGGAGCGTCACCCCATGACCACCCCGACACGACCGCCGCGGATCGGACCTGGCCCGGAGGACATGCGACTCCCGCTCCCCCTGCCCCGCCTACCGCTCGCCAGGACGCGGACGACTGGCCGCACCTTCGCCAGCGACAACGCGGCCTGGAGCGTCTCCACCGCCAAGGGCGCGCCGCCGACCTTGCAGCCGTACCAGTCGACCCTGAGCGTGCGCACGGACGACGGTTTCGTCGGCGAGCGCACCGTGCAAGACTCGGCAGGTACGCGGTGACGGCCTCACCGTCACAGCCACGGCCACGAAGTCTCGCCTCGGGGTAGAGACAGGCACCTGTCCCCGCACGACCCCGGCACCGGCGCAGCCCGCCCGGCGCGTACGAGCGCCCGAAGCTCGCTCTCCTGCGCGCCGAGCCGCACGCCGCTCCGCGGCGCGTGCTGCTTCGTGAGGCGACGATTCCGGGCCGGACACTCGCGGGGGCGCCCGTGGTACCCTCGCCCGCGATGGCGAGCCCCGACGAGGACGACGCGGCGCTCGCGGTCGGCACCGCCGTGCTGCCCGCGCCGGATCGGCGCGCCTGGCTGCTGGACGCGCTGCGCGAGCTGCTGCGGCGGACCGAATGGGAGCACTTCGTCTGCTCCCCGATCGTCCTCCCGCGGCCGGAGTATTTCCCCGATCGCTGGACCGAGAGCGCCGCCGGGGCCCACCGGCTGCTGCGTCGGCTGTTCTGCTTCGCCGACCTCGAGGAGCTCGCGCCGCACGTCGAGCTGTTCGACGACGGGCGCCCGCCCCGGCAATACGGCGAGACCCACTCCGTGCACCACAAGGGCACCGCGGGCCTGTTCCTCGGCATCGCCGGCGGCGTCGCCTACTTCGGCGCCGCGGCCGAGCTGCTCGCCGATCCGGGCGGCATCACGGCGACCCTCGCTCACGAGGTCGCCCACGCCTACCGCGCGCACCACGGGCTCTGCGTCGACGAGCTCGACGTCGAGGAGCAGCTGACCGATCTGACGACCATCTTCCTCGGCTTCGGGATCTTGAGCGCCAACGCGGCGCTGCGGCACCGCTCGGGCTTCGGCGACGAGGGGATCTTTTCCCACCAGTGGTCCGTGCAGCGGCTCGGGTACCTGTCCCCGCAGGAGCTCTGCTTCGTGCTCGCCGCCCAGGCCCACGTACGCGGCCCCGCGCGGGCGCCCGTCAGGTCGATCGCCGATCATCTCGAGCCGAATCAGGCCAGCTTCTTCCGCGCCGCCCTGCGGTGGTTCGCGCGCGAGCGCCCCGGCCTCGCCGCCGAACTCGGCCTCCCGCCGCCCGACGCCTGGCCGCCGCCCGACGGCCTCGCGCACCTGACCCGCCCGCTCGCCGACGACCCGGCCGGCCCGGCCGACGCCGACGATCCACCCCGGCCCCCCGCCCCGCTCCCGAACGCCGGACGGCCGGTGTTCCGCGTCTGGCGGCGCGAGCGAGGCGAGACCTTCCCGCTCGATCTGGTGCTCGTGATCGCCGCCGCGCTCGCCCTCGCCACCGGCGTCGCGTTCGCCGTCCAGCTCGGCGTCACCGCGGCCGCCGGCCTCGGCCTCGCCCTGAGCGTCCGGCGGCTGCGCCCGCGCTGCTCCGACCCCGCCTGCCGGACGCCCCTCGCCCGCGCCGCCGCGACCTGCCCCGGCTGCGGCGGCACGGTCGCCGGCGACCTGAACCACGCGTCGGAGCGCCTCGCCGCCGAGGAGGCTCTGTCGCGCCGCCCGGGCCCGCGCGGTCCCTAGTGCCGTGCCCAGGGTCTAACGGCGCCGCCTCGCGCCGGGATCATCGTCGCT
>ERZ1066137.409-NODE-409-length-32958-cov-12.265872_pt1 | contig 32958 bp, 31 predicted proteins | sample MGYA00382784_ERZ1066137 | MGnify/ENA primary metagenome ERZ1066137 (study PRJEB33369, sample SAMEA5778367) | biofilm metagenome | biome: Industrial cooling water; feature: Water cooling tower basin; material: Biofilm | place: United Arab Emirates | collected... | reverse complement strand
GGGGCGACCGGGGTGTAGGCGGCGCCGAGCGCGGGGCGGGCATCCGCCTCGCCGCGATTCGGCCAGAGCGCGAAGGCGCGCTCCGCCTGCGCGGTGATGGTGAGCGAGGGGTTGACGCCGAGGTTGGCCGAGATCGCCGCACCGTCGACGACGTGCAGGCCGTCGTGCCCGAACACGCGGTGGTACGGGTCGACGACGCCGGTCTCGGGGGCGTCGCCGATGGGGCAGCCGCCGAGGAAGTGCGCCGTCATCGGGATGTCGAAGACCTCGCTGATGCCCGACTGCGCGAAGCCGTTCATGTGCTCGGCCATGCTCGCGTAGGCCTCGTTGGCCTGCGGGATGAACGTCGGATTCGGCTCGCCGTGCCCCTGGCTCGACTTCAGCCGGATGCGCCCGAACGCGCCGCGATGCGCGCGCACCGTCAGCGCGTTGTCGCGGTTCTGCATGACCAGGCCGACGATCGTGCGACGGCTCCAGCTGCCGAGGCCGAACATCATCGAGGCCACGCGCGCGGGGTGGCGCAGCAGCTGGCCGATCCACAGCAGCCAGCGCGGCGTGCGGCCGCCTCCCGGCACCGCGAGGGTCGCCAGCAGCGCGAGGGCGTTCGAGCCGTGGCCGTAGCGGCACGGCTCGACGTGCGTGTGCTCGTCGGGGTGGATCGACGACGTGATGGCCACGCCGCGCGTGAAGTCGACCCCGCGCGCGTGGCGCAGGGCGGTGGATGCTCCGCCCAACGACTCGGAGTTCGTGCGGGTCAGCTCGCCCAGCCGGTCGGAGAGCCCGGGCAGGGCACCCTCGGCCTTCATGCGGTGCAGCAGCTGCTGGGTACCCCACGCGCCCGCGGCCAGCACGACCTGATCGGCCGTCCAGGTCGCCTCGGTGCGACGGCCCTTGCCCGTGGCGCGGGTGGTGATCGTGTAGCCGCCGCTGCCGTCGTCGCTGCCGCGCGGCTCGAGACGCGTCACGGTCGTCAGTGCGTGCACCTCAGCACCGGCGCGCTCGGCGAGGTGCAGGTAGTTCTTGACGAGCGTGTTCTTCGCGTTGTGCCGGCAGCCCGTCATGCACTCGCCGCACTCGAGGCACCCGCGGCGGGCCGGGCCCATGCCCCCGAAGTACGGGTCGGGGCTCTCGACACCCGCGCCCTCGCCGAAGTGCACACCGACCGGCGTGAGGTGGAAGCTGTCGGGCACGCCCAGGTCGGCGGCGACCTTCTGCATGATCTCGTCGGCGGGCGTGATCGAGGGGTTGAGCGTGACGCCGAGCATGCGCGAGGCCTGGTCATAGTAGGCGTCGAGCTCGGCCTTCCAGTCGGTGATGTGCCCCCACTGGCGGTCGCGGAAGAAGGCATCCGACGCTGGCCGGTAGAGCGTGTTCGCGTAGACGAGCGAGCCGCCGCCGACCCCCGCGCCGGCGAGGATCATCACGTCGCTCAGCAGGTGGATGCGCTGGATGCCGAACAGCCCGAGCGCGGGCGCCCAGAAGAATCTGCGGAGGTTCCACGAGGTGCGGGCGAACTCGTCGTCCGCGAAGCGGCGACCCGCCTCGAGCACCGCGACGCGGTAGCCCTTCTCGACGAGGCGCAGCGCGGCTACCGACCCGCCGAAGCCCGAGCCGATCACGATCACGTCGTAGTGATCGTGACCATCAGCACGGTCGACGTCGTCGTGGCGGTCACCGTCGACCGCGGCCGCACCCGGCATCATCATCCCTTTCGGTAGCTGTCGATGGCGGCGGCGCCGATCGGGGCGGCGATCACCCAGGAGTCGATGCCGGCGAAGCGGGTGAGGCGGCGCGCGGTCACGTGCGCCGTGCGGTTGTCGACGAACCACAGCGGGGTCGGCGACGGCTTCCACACTCCCGTGCCGACGGTTCGCTCGATGTGCTCGGGGGCGAGCAGGAGGGCGTTGTGCACGACACCGATGCCGCTGCCGACGTCGTCGAGCGTGTGGCCGGGGAAGGCTCCCCACGACCCTCCGGGCATGCCGAACACGGTGCCCGTCCAGGCGTTGATGCCGATGGTGCCGTAGCGCAGCTCGGCGACGGCGCGGTCGAAGTGCTCGCCGAGCGCCTCGCGCGTGCGGGGGTGGATGTGGATGCCCGCGCCGAGGGTTCCGGCGAGACGCTCGTTCGCGAACCGCACGGCGGCGTCGAGGAAGGCCTGCGGCTCGCGCGAACCCGGCAGCCGCACGACGCCGAGCACAGGCCCGAACGCCTCGACGGTGAACAGGTGCTCGTCGGCCTTCTCGGGGTCGAGGTGGTCGACCAGGGTGCGCGGCGCCTCCGGGTCGCCGCCCAGCACGCCGGCATCCGGGTGCACGGTGACGACGGCGAGCTGGCGGCTGGATGCTCCCGGGTAGTAGGCCGGACGCTCGGGTGCTCCGGCCAGGTGCCGGCGCAGAGCGGCGACGAACTCGTCGGCCCGCTGCCAGGCCTCGGGAATCACCACCACCTGCGTCGCGACGCAGTTGAAGCCGCTGTTGTGCAGACGCTCGGTGGCGATCGCTCGGGCGATGTCGTCGACGTTCTCGCTCGACCAGCCGTCCTCCGGCACGACGATCGACGGCCCCACGCCGCCGAGCTCGCTCGAGATCGGCTTGGTCAGCAGGGGCGTGCCGGCCTTCTTGCGCTTCGCGGCCTCGGGGCCCGAGCCCCAGACGATCGCGTCGTGCGTGTGCTTGCTGCCGGTGATGTGCACCGCATCCACCGCCTCGTGGGCGATGAGAGCGGCACCCAGCTCGTGGTCGCCGTCGACGATGTGCACGACCCCCAGCTCGATGAGCGGCGCAAAAGTCGCGCGCAGGGCGTCGCCGATCGCCGCATTGACCGGGTTGAGCTTGACGATCACCGCCGAGGCCTCGCCGTAGAGCGCCGTCAGCACATCGAGGGCCGGGATGCCCGTGATGTTGCCGGCGCCGAGCACGAGCGTCACGCGCGCGGGCCGATTGGGGTCGCGCAGGGCGCGTGCGATGCCGCGGCGCGCCTGGTCGAGCGAGACCCCGGGCCGCAGCCACAGGCGGGCCTCGTAGCCCTGGAGTACCAGGTCTTTGGGAAGGTACGGGAAGACCTTCAGGGTGGTTCGCCCACCCGGCGCCGTGCCGAGCTCGACCTCGTCGAGGGGCGAGCGCCCCTTCTCGAGCAGCCCGAGCGTCTTCTCGATCGCGCTCGTCGCCGTGATGAGCGCATACGGACCGCTCGACCACTCCTCACCAGCGGCGGGGGTGCGCGGGTCGATGCCCTTGAGAGCGCACGCGGCCTCGACCCACGCCGGTGCCGTTTCGAGCGCGGCGGCGCGCACGGCCCGCAGCAGCGCGCGCCGCTCGGGAAGCGTCATGCGCACCCACCGCTCGGCGCCGGCCCGCAGAGAGCGCAGCGCGGGGTCGAGCTGCTCGATCGTGGTCGTCACGTGCGGTTCCTCCCGTGGTGCTGGGCGCGGCCGCTCGACGATACGTCGGCGGCGCTTCGACCCTACTCGCGCCGGGCGGATGCTCCTGTCGGGTTTGTGGCTCGGCTACAGGCCGAGCAGCGCGCGCAGCTCGGTGGTGTCGCGCGCCACTGCGGCGGCGTGGGCCCGCTCGGCGTCATCGCCGTAGCCCCACGCGACCGCGATGGTCGGGATGCCGTGGGCGGCCGCACCCTCGATGTCGTGCACGCGGTCACCGACCATGACGGGGCGAGTGAGGTCCGCATCCAGCGCCCGGAGGCGGCTGAGGGCCTCCGCCACGACGTCGGCCTTGGCGCTGCGGGTCTCATCGGCCGAGGCACCCGTGATGATCGTGAAGTGCTGGGCGATCGTGAAGTGCTCGAGCATGAGTGTGGCGGGCAGCTCGGGCTTCGAGGTCGCGAGGCTGAGCGGGATGCCCGCCGCGGCGATGTCGCGCACGAGCTCGCCCATGCCGGGGTAGAGAACGGCGTCGTACGCGCCGCGGTCGAGGTAGCGCTCGCGGTAGACCTCGAGGGCGCGCATCCGCTCATCGAGGCCCATGCCGGCACGGTCGCGGAACGAGTCGAGAATCGGCGGGCCGACGTAGCGCAGCAGCTCGTCGGCGTCGGGAACCTCGCGGCCCAGGGCCGCGAAGGTGTGCGCGAGGGTGTCGGTGATGCCGGGTGCCGAGTCGGTGATCGTGCCGTCGAGGTCGAGCAGGATCGCGGTGTAGGGGCGCACGGTGTCGAGCCTAGGTGGGTCGCCCAGGCGTCGGGTTCAGAACAGGCGCGGAACCCCGTCGTCCATGCCGCGCATGGCGTCGTAGTCGAGCAGCAGGCAGCGGATGCCGCGGTCTTCGGCGAGGGTGCGCGCCTGCGGCGTGATCTCCTGCGCGGCGAACACGCCGGCGACCGGGGCGAGCAGCGGGTCGCGATTCATGAGCTCGAGGTAGCGCGTCAGTTGCTCGACGCCGTCGATGCCGCCGCGGCGCTTGATCTCGACGGCCACGGATGCTCCGCTCGCGTCGCGCGCCAGAATGTCGACCGGGCCGATGGCCGTCATGTATTCGCGGCGCACGAGCGTGAAGCCCTCGCCGAGCAGCTCGATGTGCTCGGCCAGCAGCTTCTGCAGGTGCGCCTCGACTCCGTCTTTCTGCAGCCCGGGGTCGACCCCGAGCTCGTGCGCCGAGTCGTGCAGCACCTCGTGGATGCTCACCACGAGCAGGTCGGCCGTCTTCGCGTGCGAGACGCGCCACAGCTCGACCACGCCGGCCGCGCGCTGGTCGTCGTCGGGCTCATCGACGACGAGCGTGCAGGGCGGGCTCATCCAGTTGAGCGGCTTGTAGCTGAGGGAATCGGCGTGCACGAGCAGGCTGCCGTCGCTCTTGTGGATGAGCAGGCGCGTCGCGAGCGGCAGGTGCGCGCTGAGCCGGCCGGCGTAGTCGACCGAGCAGCGGGCAATGACGAGACGCACCCGCCCAGCCTACGGCGCGGCGGTCACGCCCAGAGGCCGGGGCGGCGCTCCTCCGCGGTCGCGTTGCCGCCGTCGACGACGAGCAGCTGGCCCGTGATGTACGAGGCGCCGGGGGAGGCGAGCCACGCGATCGCGCTGGCGATCTCGTCGGGCCGGCCGCTGCGCCCGAGCGGCACGAGCTCGCCCTCCTCGGCCTCCTGCGGCAGTTGCGAGGCGGTGGCGATCCATCCGGGAGCGACGGCGTTGACGGTGATGCCGCGTCGCGCCTCGTCGACGGCGAGCCCGCGCGTGAAGCCGAGCACTCCTGCCTTCGCCGTGGCATAGCCGAGGTCGTCGCGCGCGGCCTGCACCGCGCCCGTCGTCGAGGCGACGGTCACGATGCGGCCCCAGCCCTGCGCCCGCATGCCCGCGATGACCGCGCGCGTCACGAGGAAGACGCTCGTGAGATTCACGTCGACGGCGCTGCGCCACTCGTCGACGCTCATCTCGATGTCGCCGCGCGGAAACTCCTCGCCCGTGGCGATCATTCCGGCGTTGTTGACCAGGATGCTGAGCGCGCCCACCGCCGCGACCGCGGCCGCGACTGCGCGGGTCGCGCCCTGCTCGGTCTCGAGCCGCGCCACGACCCCGTGCGCCTCGAACCCCGCGTCGCGCAGCTCGGCCACGCGCTGCTCGATGCGGTCGGTCGTGGCGGTCATGACGACGCGAGCCCCGCGCTCGGCGAGCGCGCGGGCCGTGGCGAAGCCGATGCCCGTTGGGGATCCGCACCCCGTGACGAGGGCCGCGCGGCCCGAGAGATCGAGGTCGGAGGGCAGGGCGGGGCGTGCGCCGGCGGGGCTCGTCATGGGGCGAGCCTAGAGGCGGGGCATCCGCCGCCGGGATGCCCCGCGCTCACCTCAGTCGCGGGAGGCGCCGGCGGCCGAACCGCTCTCGCGCGCCGCGGGGGTGGCGACGAACGCCAGCGCGATGAGCGCGAGCACGACCCAGAAGGCGGTGAGCAGACCGAACTGCTCGCCGAGGAAGCCGAGGATGGGCGGGCCGACGAGGAAGGCGAAGTAGCCGACCGTCGCGACCGCGGCGACGCGCGCGGCCGCCTTCGCCGGGTCGTCGGCCGCGGCCGACATGCCGACCGGAAACCCGAGCGACGCCCCGAGCCCCCACGCGATGATGCCGACGGCCGCGGCGATGGGGTGGGGCACGAGGATCAGCACGGCGATGCCGGCCATCGCCAGCAGTGCCGAGGCGCGCAGCACCGGCACGCGTCCGAAGCGGTCGAGCACCCACACGCCGCCGATGCGGCCGGCCGTCATGGCGGTGCCGAACAGGGCGAAGTAGAGGGCCCCGGCCGCTTCGTCGACGCCGCGACCGTCGACCATCGCGAGCGCGAGCCAGTCGTTGGCCGATCCCTCGGCGAAGGCCATGCCGAGCACGATCAGTCCGATCACGAGCGTTCGAGGCTCGCGCCAGATCGCCATCCGCTCGGCGAAGGTCGAGCGCTCGCGCCCGCTCTCGTCGTCGCCGTCGAGGCCGGGCAGGGCGCGCTGCGAAGGCAGGAACCGCACCGCGACGAGCAGGCCGACGGCCAGCAGCCCGGCGGTGCCGAGCAGGTGCAGATCGAGCGGCACCCCGAGCGCGGTGATGCCCGCGGCGACGCCCGCGCCGACGATGGTGCCGATGCTCCAGGCGGCGTGGAACCACGGCATGATGCTGCGGCCCTGCGCCTGCTCGACGCCGGCCCCCTCGACGTTCATGGCGACGTCGGTGATGCCGGTTCCGGCCCCGAACAGCACGAGCGCGATGAACGCGACGGCGTACGAGCCGAGCGTCGCCGATCCGACGCCGAGCAGGCCGAGCGCGCCGAGGCAGGTGAGCAGGGCGACGAGGATCGTCGCGCGCGACCCGATGCGCGCGATGATGTGCGACGACGCGAGCAGCCCCGCGATCGACCCGGCCGCCATGCCCATGATGAGCACACCGAACTGGTCGGTGCGCACCTCGAGGGCGTCGCGGATCGCCGGGGTGCGGGCGAACCAGCTCGCCATGGCGAAGCCGTTGATGGCGAACACGGCGAAGACGGCGAGCCGCCAGGCGGCGAGCGGCGGACGGGTGCCGGTGGAGGTGGTCACGGCGGCCTTTCGATGGTGGTGGATGCTCGCGCACGGTTGCTCAGCGCGTCGAGCCGTTGCAACCCTAACGAACGCCACGCGGGGGCCGACTTGCGTTCCGGCGCCGCAGGACTAGAGTCTGCGGGTGCCTCGTCGTATCGGGGCGCGACGTGTTCACCTGGAGGACTCTCATGGGCTCGAACCTCACCGGCTGGCATGGACTGATTCTGCTCGTCGTCGTGCTGCTGCTCTTCGCCGCGCCGAAGCTGCCGGTGCTGGCGCGCAGCCTCGCGCAGTCGATCACGATCTTCCGCGGCGAGGTGCGCACGAAGGATGACGCGGCCGAGAGTGCGCCTGCCGACGACGTGTCGTCGCGCTCCGGCGCCTGACGCCCTCCGTCACCCCGACCGTGCCCGTCATCGACAGCGCCGTCTACGTCGACGGCGTGCGGCGCCCCGACGTCGTCGGTCTCGACGAGACCTACGACGTCACCCGCGCGACGGGAGGCGTCGCGTGGATCGGGCTCTACCGGCCGACCCGCGACGAGCTGCAGTCGGTCGCCGACGAGTTCGGCCTGCACCGGCTCGCTGTCGAGGACGCCCTCAAGGGTCACCAGCGCTCGAAGCTCGAGCGCTACGGGGAGACCCTCTTCGTGGCGCTGCGCACGGCGCGCTACATCGACGAGACCGAGACAGTCGAGTTCGGTGAGCTGCACGTCTTCATCGGCCCGCAGTTCGTGGTGACCGTTCGGCACGCTGAGTCGCCCGATCTGGGTCTCGTGCGCGAGCGGCTTGAGAACGATCCGGCCCTGCTGGCGAAGGGCCCGGAGGCGATCCTCTACGCCGTGCTCGACGAGGTCGTCGACGAGTACGAGCCGGTCATCGCGGGGCTCGAGAACGACATCGACGAGATCGAAGACCAGCTGTTCGGCGAGACCGAGCACGAGGCGCTCACCCGGCGCATCTACGACCTCTCGGGCGAGGTCATCGGGTTCCAGCGTGCCGTGCAGCCGCTCGTGACGATCATCGGCGCCCTGCAGAGGGGAGGGGAGAAGGACGGCGTCGACCTCGACCTCAGCCATCACTTGGGTGATGTGCTCGACCACGTCACGCGGGCCGGCGAGCGCGCCGACGCCTTCCGCTCGCTGCTCGACAAGGCCCTGCAGGCGCAGTCGACGCTCATCACCCGGCGCATGACCGAGGTGAGCGTCGCGCAGAACGAGCAGATCAAGCGCATCACCTCGTGGGCGGCCATCCTGTTCGCCCCGACGCTCGTCGGCACCGTCTACGGAATGAACTTCCGCTTCATGCCCGAGCTGCAGTGGGTGTGGGGCTACCCCTTCGCCCTCGTGCTCATGCTACTGCTCGGGCTCGGACTGTACGTCGCGTTCAAGCGCCGCGACTGGCTGTAGCGGCCGAGTGTTCGGGGTTCTGCTCAATCGCCGTTTCGCGGCGCTCTTCGCGTCGCAGGTGTCGTCGCTCGTCGCGACGGGGTTGCTCACTGTTGCCCTCGCCCTCGTCGCGGTACGGCTCGATCCGGGCGCCGCGGCGGGCATCATCGGTACGGCGCTCACGATCCGCATCGCCGTCTACGTCATCGTCTCGCCGCTCGCGAGCGCGCTGCTCGCCGGGCGCTCGAGCCGGGCGGTGCTCGTCGGCGCCGACCTCGTGCGGCTCATCGTCGCCGCCGCGCTGGTCTTCGCGACGGCGCCGTGGCAGCTGTATGTCGGCATCGTGCTGCTGCAGACCGCCTCCGCCGTGTTCACGCCCACCTATCAGGCGGTGATCCCGCGTGTGCTGCCCGACGAGCGCGATTACACCGCGGCCCAGTCGCTGTCGCGGCTCGCTTACGACCTCGAGTCTCTGCTGAGCCCGCCGCTCGCCGCGCTCCTCGTGCTGGTGCTGCCCCCGCAGGCGCTGTTCGGTATCGTCGCTCTCGGCTTTCTCGGCTCGGCACTCGCGGTGCTGCTCGCGCGCCTGCACGATCAGGTCGGGTCGACGGTGGAGCCCGTGCGGCGGCGCCTGCTGCGGGGGCTCGGGGTGCTGGGCCGCACTCCCGGCCCGCGGTTCGCCGCCGTGCTCGACGCCGCGACCGCCACGATCTATGCGACCGTTCTCGTGTCGAGCGTCGTGCTGCTCATCGACGGGGGTGCCGACGCGGCCGACCCCTCGGCGGCGCTCGCCGCGGTGCTCGTCGCGTTCGGCCTCGGCTCGATCGGGGTCGCGGTCGCGCTGCCCGCACTGCTGCGGCGCCTGCGCGACACGACCGTCATGCTGCTCGGCGCGGGCCTGGCCGTGCTCGTGCTCGCGGCGACCGCCGCGGCGGCGCTGCTCGGCGACCTGAGCGTGCTCGGCATCGGTGTTCTCTGGGCTCTGCTGGGAGCATCCAGCAGCGCCATCAGCACCCCGAGTGCCCGCTTGATCCGCCGCGAGGTCGCGCCCGACCAGCACGCCGCAGTGTTTGCCGCCCGGTTCTCGACCTCGCACGCCTGGTACGCCGTGACGTATCCGGTCGCGGGCCTGCTCGGCACCATCGCCCCCTCCGGGGTGGCGACCGGCGCGCTCGCGGCTCTCGCGGCGGCTGCCCTCATCGCAGGCCTCGCCATGGTTCCTCCGCGGTCGCCCGACTAGGCTTCCCCGCGTGACTCAGGCCCTCGCGAGCGGCATCGACCGCGACGAACTCGACCCCGCCATCCGACCGCAGGACGACCTCTACCGGCACGTCAACGGCCGCTGGGTCGCCCGCACGCCCATCCCGGCCGACAAGGCGCGCTACGGCTCGTTCATGATCCTCGCCGAGGAGGCCGAGAAGGCGGTCAAGGAGATCATCGAGCAGGCGCAGGCGGCCGAACCCGGCACGCCCGAGCGCAAGGTCGGCGACCTCTACGCGAGCTTCATGGACGAGGAGCGCATCGAGGCGCTCGGGGCAGCCCCGCTGGAGCCGCTGCTGGCCGAGGTCGCCGCGATCGATTCGGTGGATGCTCTGCTCACGACCGTCGGCCGCCTCGAGCGCCGCGGGGTCGCGGGCTTCGTGCAGCTGTTCGTCGACAACGACCCCGGCGACCCCGAGCGCTACCTCGTGTTCGTCGAGCAGGGCGGAATCGGCCTGCCCGACGAGTCGTACTACCGGGAGGACGCGCACGCCGACACCCGCGCCGCCTACCGGGCGCACATCGAGCGGATGCTGACCCTCGCCGGCCTCGACGATGCGGCCGCCCGTGCTGACCGCGTGGTGTCGCTCGAGACCGCGATCGCCGCCCACCACTGGGACAAGGTGCGCAACCGCGACGCCCAGGCCACCTACAACCTCGCGACGTGGGACCAGTGGGCGGGCCGCGCCGCCGGTGGCGACGGCACCGGCGTCGACCTCGCGCTCTGGCGCGACGGCTACGGCATTCCCGCGGCGGCGCTCGCCGAGGTCGTGCTGCGGCAGCCCGAGGTGACCGACGGCCTCGCCGCCGAGCTGACCGGGCGCGCGCTGGACGACTGGCGCGACTGGCTGCGGTTCGCGATCATCCGGTCGATGGCGCCCTACCTGTCGAGCGCGTTCGTCGACGAGAACTTCGCGTTCTACGGCCGCACCCTCACGGGCGCCCCCGAGCTGCGCGCCCGCTGGAAGCGCGGCGTCGCGCTCGTCGAGCGGGCCATGGGCGAGGCGGTCGGCCAGGCTTACGTCGAGCGCCACTTCCGCCCCGAGGCGAAGACGGCCATGGACGACCTCGTCGCCAACCTCATCGAGGCCTACCGCCAGAGCATCGAGACGCTCGAGTGGATGACCCCCGCCACCCGCGAGCGGGCCCTCGACAAGCTTTCGACGTTCACCCCGAAGATCGGCTACCCGGTGCGCTGGCGCGACTACAGCGTGCTCGAGATCAGCGCCGACGACCTGCTCGCGAATGTGCAGGCGGCCGGCGAGTTCGAGTTCCAGCGCGAGCTGCGCAAGATCGGGGCGCCCATCGACCGCGACGAGTGGTTCATGACGCCCCAGACGGTCAACGCGTACTACAACCCGGGCTTCAACGAGATCGTCTTCCCGGCGGCGATCCTGCAGTACCCCTTCTTCGATGCGGGGAGGGATGCGGCGGCCAACTACGGCGCGATCGGCGCGGTCATCGGCCACGAGATCGGCCACGGGTTCGACGACCAGGGTTCGCGCTTCGACGGCGACGGGCGGCTGCACGACTGGTGGACGGAGGAGGATCGCGCCGCGTTCGAGGCGCGCACCGCATCCCTCATCGCCCAGTACGACGCGCTCGAGCCGGCCGAGACGCCGGGCCACCACGTGAACGGCGCGCTCACGATCGGCGAGAACATCGGCGACCTCGGCGGGCTCGGCATCGCGTGGAAGGCCTACCTGCTCTCGCTCGACGGCGCCGAGCCGCCGGTGATCGACGGGCTCACGGCCGCCCAGCGGTTCTTCCTCTCGTGGGCGCAGGCCTGGCAGATCGCGATCCGGCCGGAGGAGGCGCTGCGCCTGCTCTCGATCGACCCGCACTCGCCCAACGAGTTCCGGTGCAACCAGATCGTGCGCAACATCGACGCCTTCTACGACGCCTTCGAGGTGGGCCCCGACGATGCGCTCTGGCTGGCCCCCGACGAGCGGGTCACCATTTGGTAGATGTGCCGCTCCTCCGCGATCGGGGCGCTCGCGCGGGCGGCCCGCGTCGAGCGCGCCATCTCGCGGAGGTGCGGCAGCCGAGCTTCCGGCCCGCCTACCGCGCCCTCGGCGCGGTGGCCTACGAGGGCGCGCGGGTCTCGGTCGCGGTGGTCGACATCGCCACCGGCGAGAGCGTCTTCGCCGTCGACGAGCGCATCGTGCTGCCGACGGCGAGCATCGGCAAGATCCTGCTGCTCATCGAGGTGAGCGCTCGCCTGACCGAGCGCACGGTGAGCGACTACTCCATCGCCGACCGCACCGCGCATGACGCGGTCGCCGACAGCGGGCTCTGGCAGCACCTGCAGGCGCCGGCCTTCCCGATCGCCGACCTCGCGGCCCTCGTCGGGGCGACCAGTGACAACCTCGCGACGAACGTGCTGCTGCGGCAGGTCGGGCTCGATGCCGTCCGTTCGCGCACCGAGAAGCTCGGGCTCGTGCGCACGGCGCTGCTCGATCGCGTGCGCGATGTGCGCGGCCCCGATGACGCTCCGCAGCTGTCGGTCGGCTCGACCGCCGAGCTCGCCTGGCTCTTCCAGGCGCTCGCGAACGGGCACATCATCGATCCGACGACGAGCCAGCGGGTGCTGAGCTGGCTCTCGCTCAACGCCGACCTCTCGATGGTGGCCAGCGCGTTCGGTCGCGACCCCCTCGCGCACCGCGGCGTCGAGCACAACACCTGGATGGTCAACAAGACCGGAACCGACGCCGGCGTGCGCAGCGAGGCCGGCATCCTGCGCGGCCCCCGTGCCGGTCTGGCCTACGCCGTGTCGGTGCATTTCGACGACACCGATCTCCCGCGCCGCCTCAGAGTGCTGGATGCCCTCCGCGCCTTCGGCCTCGACCTCTTGGAGTTCGTTCACTAGGTGCTGCGCTCCCCTTTAGGGGGTAGACCGTTCTGTCTGTCGTGACGGCGGAGAGGGAGCGGAGTAAAGTTCGGGCGAAGCAGACCCGGCACACCCGACGTTCGCCGGGGGCTGCGCACCCGCACCACCCACAGCAGCACCATCCGAACACCCGAAAACCCGAAACCTTCTGCCGCTGAACCCCGGCGCAGACCTTTTTGGGCTCCGACCCCCCAGGAGCACCCCATGTTGCGTACGCGCATCCTCGCGGCGGCCACTGCCGCCCTCCTCACCCTCGGCATGAGCCTCGGCGGCGCCGGCGCCGCGTTCGCTCACCACCAGGACGGCCACACACAGGGAGGCGGTGGCGGCGGTGGCGGCGGGACGGCCGACAGCCCGTGCAACTTCGAGCCCGGCTTCGAGAGCGGCACCAAGTACAACATCCCCGAGGATGTTGCGGTCGAGGGCTCGATGAGCTTCGACTGGGGCACGCTCACGTGGAGCGAGTATCAGCTCGTCTTCACGGCGAACCCCGGTTGGACGGTCGACCTCTGCGTCAAGGGCGGCTCCCAGGAGTCGAACTCGATCGTGCTCGACACGGGCAGCGTCACGATCAACCGCGTGCAGGAGATCTCGCACTTCATGTGGGCCAACCCGAGCTTCACCGCTCCGGTGGCGGCTGCGGCCATCTCGACCACTCCGCGCGACTGTGACACGGCTACGACGTGGAACCTGGCGGGCGCCAGCATCTCGAACGCCACGTGGGGATCGCCCGTGATCTCCGGGTCGACGATCTCCATCACCGCGACAGCGACGGGCGCGGCGCTCTTCGCGGCCGGTGATGGTGTATCGGGCGACCGGAAGTCGAAGACCTTCACCGCCGCGTACGAGGAGGCTGGTGGCGAGAACTGCGTACAGCCGACCGTTGCGACAGCGAGCGTCTCGGTCGAGCCTCGCAACTGCTACGTCGCCACGTCGATCGTGATCAATGAGGGCGCCAGCTCGAACGTCACCTGGGGCGACCCGGTGATCAGCGGCGGCACCATCTCGATCACCGCGACGGCGACGGGCGACGCCCTCTTCGAGGAGGGACTGTCGGGCGTGTCGGACGACCGCACGCAGCGCACGTTCTCGGCGACCTACGAGGAAGCGGGCGGCGATGACTGCGTGCTGCCCTCGATCGACGTCACTGCGGCGATGACCCCGCTGACCTGCGAGCCGAACACCGGCTCGTTCACCGCCGGGCTCTTCGACCCCAGTGACCCGAACGCGGACAAGCTGACCTGGACGACCTCCCAGGGCACGGTGCCCAGCGCCTCGGCGAACGCGGTGAGCGGCCCGGGAACCGTGACGGTCACCGTGCGCGTCGCTGACGCCTACTTGGGCGACTACGCCGTCAACGACACCTCCGGCCTCGGCGTGGTGAGCACGATCATGGTCGGAGATGTCGAGACGGCCCTCATCACCTTCACGTTCACGTTCACCGAGGCGCAGGACTGCGAGCTCGACGCCGTCGTTGTTCCGGCCGTGACGTACTCCGACGAGTGCGTCGGCGAGGGTCGCGACGCGGTGCAGGTCGCGGAGTTCACCGTCACCCGTGCCGACAACGTCAGCTACTCGTACACCGTCAACGGGGGAGACCCGGTCGACGTCGTGTTCCCCGACGGCGAGGAGACGGTGACGGTCGCGGTGGCGCCGCTCGATGAGGTCGTCGTCACGGCCGTCGCGGCTGACGGGTTCCGGCTGCCCGACGACTACGAGCCGTGGAGCCACTCGTTCATCGGTGCGGCATTCTGCCTCGACACCTTCCCGACGACCGAGGCCGCAGCGGAGATCATCCAGCCCGACTGCCTCGGCAACCCCGGTCGCATCTCGCTGACGAACGGTCTCGGAGTCATCTGGACCCTCAACGGCAACGTCGTCGCAGGCAACACGACCCACACCGTGCCGGCCGGCACGGCGGTGACCCTGGTGGCGAGCCTCGAGGGGCCCTCCGACGAGTTCCCGGGCGGTTTCGGCTGGAACGACGAGGATCAGCAGACGGAGTGGAACGCGGTCATGGAGGTCGACCCGCAGTCCGGAGGCGAGGAGTGCCTGCTCGATGAGGACGAGCTGCCGACCCTCGCGTTCACCGGTGCGAACGGTCTCACCACCGGTCTCGGTGTGTTCGCCGTGATCGCCATGCTCGTGGGCATGGGCTTCGTCGCCCGCCGGCACCAGGTGACCGTGTAACCACCCGCACAACGACGCGCCCCCCAAAGAGCGGCTAGACAGACCGTTCTATGGGGGGCGCGTTCGCGTGCTGCCGCTATGCTTGTGGAGCAAGTCTCGAATCAGGCACACCCGACGTTCGCCTGAGGTCGCGACGCACCCCACCCGAATACCCGAACACCTGTACTCGGCGCACCCGCACTCACGGGCGCACCGGGCCCGGGCTCCCTCCCCCAGGAGCACCCATGCTGCGCAAAGAAGTGCGTCGACGCCTGCGTCGCCGTGAGATCCGCACCCGGCTCGTCGCCGGCGTCACGGCCATCGCGATCGGCCTCGGTCTCGCCGTCGGCGGCACGGCCGCCGCCACGGCCAACCCGAACGCGACGCTGAGCACCCCCGTCGTCAACAGCGGCGGCGTGGTCACGTACGACCAGAACGGTCTCACCTGCAACTCGTCGCTCATCAACTTCCAGAAGCCCAGCGCGCTCGACTCGCTCGGTAGCGCCGACGGTTCGTACACCGCGGCCTGGGGCTCGATCAGCTGGGACGCCAGCGAGCGCACCGTCACGTGGTCGATCACGCCCGGGTGGGACGTCGACGTCTGCGTGAAGGGCGGCACCTACCTGTCGACGATCGACACGAGCACGGCGAGCGGCTCGAGCTATACGCACACCTACGCGGGTCTCTCGCACCTGGGCTTCCGCATCAACGCCGCGCAGCCCACCAACGACCTCACCTGCGACGTCGCCACGAACTACACCGGTCGCGCCCTGACCAACGGCGACCACATCAACATGGACATCGTCCAGAACGGCCAGAAGTTCCAGGTCAACGCGCAGATCGACATCCGTCAGGCGCAAGACCCGGTGAGCGAGTCGGGCCTTGTGGTGCGCGTGAACGCCCCCGGTGGTCCGTACACCTTGCCGCTCACCAACGCCCAGCGCGACTCCGGTGTCTTCGCGTTCACGTACTCGACATACCTATCGGATGCGTTCACGGTCGAGTGGGTGCAGTTCAACAGCACGTACTTCAACCAGAACCGCGACCAGACGCGATTCCTCGTCTGCGGTGACCTCCCCACGGAGGAGCTCGTCACGCCGACGGCGCGCATGGTTGACCTCACCTGCGATGCGGCGGGCAGCTACACCCTCGACGCGGTCGAGGGCATTCGCTGGTTCATCGGCAGCACCGAAGTGCAGCCCGGCACCTACGCCGTCGGAACCGCCGGCACCGTCGTGGTCCGCGCCGAAGCCATCTCCCCGGACTACGGCCTCGAGTCCGGCGCGCAGTCGGAGTTCACCTTCGTCTTCACCGAGCCGGATGCGGGGTGCGCGGCGGTCGATGTGAACCTCACGCTGACCTACATGGAGGAGTGCGCGCCCGACAGCACGTACACCTTCCGCGTGCGCAACGCGCAGACCTTCTCGGTGCCGTACACCTTCACCGTGGCCGGCAACCCGGCGCTCAACGGCTCGGGTATCGCGGCGCCGGGTGACAGCTTCTTCGACCTCGACCTGCCGCGCACCAACCCCGCGCAGTCGTACACCGTCACGCTGAAGTGGGGCGACGGCACGACGATCCTCGCCGAGCAGACCACGAAGGCCAGCGGTCGCGACAAGGTCTGCGAGCTGACCGTCGAGCCGGTCGTCGACATCGCCTGCGCCACCCCGGGCTCCTACACCGTGCCTTCGGTGCTCGGCGTCTCGTGGAGCATCGCCGGCCTGCCGGTCGAGCCCGGCACCTACACGGTGGAGGACCCGAGCACGCTGACACTGCGGGCGACGGCGACGAGCGGATACGTGCTCTACCTCAACGGCGAGCTGTCGACGACCCGCGACTTCACGCTCACCTTCACGACCCCCGACCCGTGCGACCTGCCCGAGCTGCCCGTGACGAACGCGTCGATCGCCTTCCTCGAGCCGACGTGCGACCTCGGTCAGCAGCTCGACCCGGCTAACTTCGTCGTCGAGGATGCGGAGCTCGCGCGCTACGCCCCCGAGCTCTCCGACCTCGAGGGGCCGAGCTACTCGGTCGTGTTCGTCATCACCGATGACGACGCGGTGTTCTTTGACTCGTCGGAGCCCACCCCCGGGCGCACGGTGTCGGACGGCGGCAAGACGTTGACCTTCACCGGCACCCTGCTCGGCCCCGACCGCAGCGAGGAGTGCGTCACGGTCATCGAGCTGCGCGACCCGGTGAGCTACGTCGACACCTGCTTCGAGCAGAGCTTCACGATCACCCGCGTCGTCGGCATCGTCTACACCGTCCTCATCAACGACGAGACGCCGTTCGTGGTCGAGTGGGTCGGCGACGAGACCACCCGCACCTACGCGGTCGACGAGGGTGACAGCGTTCGCGTCGTGCCCTCGCCGGCGAGCGACCGGTACACGATCTCGCCCGAGCCTGCTCCCTTCGAGCGCACGTTCGCCGTGTACCCGTTCGAGTGCCTCGAGACCTCGCCGCTCACCACCGCGAGCGCGTCGTTCACCCCGGCGAGCTGCGACGACATGACCAACTGGCTCACGCTCGAAGACGCTGAGGGCGTGCAGTGGTGGGTCAACGGTCAGCGGGCCGAGCCGGGCACCTGGCCGATGTCGACGGGCGAGACCGTCGTGACGGCGACGCCGCTGCAGGGCTTCGGGTTCCCCGTCGAGCAGCCCACGCGCTGGGAGTTCGCGGGCGTCGACCCGTCGGGCGAGTGCCTCGAGCTGGCGTCGACCGGTGTGGGCCAGGGCGCGCTCACCGCCGGGATCGCCGGACTCGTCATGCTGCTGCTCGGTGCGGGCATCCTCGGCTACCGCCGTCAGCGCGCCTAGTCGCCGATCGCACCGACCGGTGCACCGGGCCGACCCGATCACGGCCCGGTGCACTGTCGCGCCCAGGCGGTGCCCGGGTGCGCGTGCGACCATGGCGCCATGATCTCGACCGGGCTGGCGCGCCGTCTGCGCGATGCCGGCCTGCGCTGGACGCCCGCGTCCGGCGACCGCTTCCAGATCGACCGGGCCGAGCTCGATGCCGAGATCTTCACGATCAGCGAGCTGACCATCGAGGCGCATCAGTACCCGACCGGGACGGTGCTCGGGTTCAACGGCACCACCGAGTGGGCGCTCGACTCGGTCGAGGTCGACGACACGCTGTGGCTGCCGCGCGAGGACCAGCTACGCGATCTGCTGCGCACGGCGTTCCGGCGGCTCGACCGCACGTCAGACGGCTATCGGGTCACCTACCTGCTCGACGGGCAGGAGCGTGTCGCGGTGAGCGTCTCGGCACCGGAGGCCTACGGTTTCGCCCTGCTCGCGCTGCTCGAGCGGGCCTCCGACTGAGCAGAGGACTCGGCCGCGCTGTCGGTGGGCTCGCGCGCCGACAGCTCGAGACCGTAGAGGGTCTGGACGGCAGCCACGACCTGGTCGGCCCGGCCGGCGGCGGCGTGGCGGCGCGCCAGGGTCGACGGTGTGTGGAGGAGCACGCTCGTCAGGCGCCGCAACGCTTCCTCGATCCGACCGTCGTCGTCGCGCGCTCTCGCCCGAGTGATCTCGGCCTCGACGAGACCGAGCACATGCTCGCGCAACGCGACGATCGCGGGCTCTACCGCGTTCGCGGTGGCGTAGGCGTGGGCTGCCGAGTCGACGATGGCGCGCGCATCCTCCTCGGCCGACCAGTGTACGAGAGGCGCGTTCAGGCGGATCGTTTCGAGGTCGAGTAAGGCGATTCCGTCGAGGGCCCCGACAGCGGGATCGACGTTGCGGGGCAGACCGAGGTCGACGATCAGGGCACGAGTCTCAGGCGGAACGTCGTCGACGCCGACGGAGAGGCGTGTGGTGCAGGTGATCACGACGTCGCTCGCGGCGAGCGCCTCGGGCAGGTCGTTGGTCGGGGCCAGGTGCATCCGTGCGGCGAAGTGCTGCGCCCGCCCGGTGGGCGAGTACACGGTGATGTCGCGAGCTCCGCGCTCGCGCAACGAAGCGACGGTCGTCGCGGCATAGCGGCCGGTGCCGACGAGCAGCACACGCGTAGAGCCCCAGTCGGCCAACCGGGTGCCCACCAGGTCGAGCGCCAGGCGGGCGAGCGAGCGGCCAGTGCGACTGGCATCGCCGTGCGCGCGCGCCCGGCGCGCGGTGCGGATCGCTTCCTGAACCACATGGTCAAGGCGGCCCGAGCTCGTTCCGTTCTCGCGTGCGGCGATCGCGGCGCGGCGCACTTGTCCGACGATCTCCTCCTCGCCGACGACCCCGACTCGAGGCCGGCGCACACCGAGAAGAGGTGGTGCACAGCGGCGGCGTCATCGAGAAGTTCTGCTTGGTGGGTGGCGGTGGCGGCCTCGACACCCGCCAGGCCTGTGAAAGCACGGCGGAAGCTCTCGCGAGCGATCGCGTGCGCTCTGATCGGCGGCGCGTCGATCTCGAGGTAGAGCTCGACGCGATTGCAGGTCGCGACCGCGACCGCTCCACGCACATCATCTGCGTCTTCGCGCACACGCTGCGCGAGTGCCACCGCGTCGACAGCCAGCCGTTCGAGAGCTTCGAACGGCGTGTTGCGGTGATTGGCGGTGACGCAGAGCAGCACGAGAGACCAGTGTAGGCGGGCCGTGCGCGGGCAATCTGCATAACCCCCGAGGGGTATTCGTGAGCAGGGCTCGACCTGAGTCTTCGCCGGGAGGTCTCCGACCGGCGCCCGCCTATTCTGGGGGGGTGACCTTGACTGCCGAGCATCCGATCATGGATGGCCGTACCGCGAGCTCGGTGCTCGTGCGCGCTCTCCGCGGCGAGCGCGGAGAACGGCTACCCGTTTGGTTTATGCGGCAGGCAGGACGTTCGCTGCCCGAGTATCGCGCTCTGCGCGCTGGCGGCGACATGTTGCAGGCCTGCGTGACGCCAGAGCTCGCGAGCGAGATCACGCTGCAGCCGGTGCGTCGGCATGGTGTCGACGCGGCGATCTTCTTCAGCGACATCGTCGTTCCTGTGTTGCTGGCCGGGCTTCCGATCCGCATCGAGCCCGGGCGCGGACCCGTGCTCGACGATCCGATCCGTGCACGCTCCGACCTCGTCCGGCTGCGGCCACTCGATTCGGACGCACTCGCACCTATCCGCGAGGCGGTGTCGCGCGCTGTCGTCGAGCTCGGCACGACCCCGCTCATCGGCTTCGGCGGTGCCCCCTTCACCGTCGCCGCTTATCTGGTTGAAGGTGGTCCGTCGAAAGATCAGGCGCGAGCCCGCGCGATGATGCACGCCGACCCGGAAGCGTGGGCGGCACTGCTCGACTGGTGCGCCGACATCACCGGCCAGTTCATCCGCGCTCAGGTCGAGGCGGGTGCCTCCGCGGCGCAGCTGTTCGACTCGTGGGTCGGTTCTCTCTCGGCCGACGACTACGCGCAGAAGGTGGCACCGCACAGCGCGCGCGCGCTGGCCCATCTCGACGGACTCGCCGTTCCGCGTATCCACTTCGGGCTCGGCACCGACCGCATCCTGCCCCAGATCCCTGGGCTCGGCGTTGACGCCGTCGGCGTCGACTGGCGCATCCCCCTCGACGAGGCGAGCCGACTCCTCGGTGATGAGTTGCCGTTGCAGGGCAACATCGACTCTGCGCTGCTCGCGGCTCCGTGGCCGGTGCTGCGCGCCCATGTCGACGACGTGTTGCGCCGCGGCCGCCGCGCGCCGGCTCATGTCGTCAACCTCGGGCACGGAGTGCCGCCCGAGACCGACCCCGAGGTGCTGACTCGGCTGGTTCAGTACGTGCATGAGCAGGCACTCGAGCCCGTGCAGGCTGAGCTGTGACCGAGACGATCGTCGTCGGTGCGGGCATCGCCGGCCTTGTGGTGGCGCGCGAGCTCGTTTTGCTCGGGCACACGGTGCGCATCGTCGAGTTAGCCGAGCGCGCGGGCGGTCAGGTCGCCGGGGTCTCGCAGGTCGGACTGCCTCTCGATCTCGGCGCTGAGGCCTTCGCGACGCGTGGCGGCGTCGTGCGCTCCTATCTCGAGCGGTTGGGGATCGGTCCCCGCATCGTCACACCTGCCGACGCACCCGCGTGGTTGTGCACGGCCAATGACGACCTTGTGCCGCTCCCCGCGGCGAGCCTGCTCGGCATCCCGTCGGCCCCGCTGGCCGCCGACGTTGCGCGCGTGGTTGGGCGCCGCGGGGCATGGCGCGGTCTGCTCGACTCTCTGCTCCCCGGCCCTGTGGGATCGCGCCTCCCGACCGTCGGCGCTCTCGTGCGGCGTCGCATGGGCGATGCTGTGCTCGAGCGGCTCGTGGCCCCAGTCGTCGAGGGAATCCACTCCACGCACCCTGACCGGCTGCCGGTGAGCGCGGTGCCAGAGCTGGTGCACAACCTGCTGCGTGAGAACTCTCTGGCTCGGGCGGTGTCGCGAATGCGGATCGACGCTCCGGCCGGGACGTTGGTTGCGAGTCTTGACACGGGAATGGTGACGCTCGTCGACACTCTGCTGCGGGATCTCGACCGTTTCGGGGTCAGGATCGAACACGGCGTTCACGTCGTCGAGGCTCATGCCGATCGTATTGTGATCGCGAGCGACGAAGACGGAGCTTCCGAGGTGCGGGAGGGGCGCATCGTCGTCGCCGCACCTGGCCTGGTCGCCGACGAGCACGGCGAGATCGGCGCCATCGTCGAGACCCATCTGGTTCTGCTTGTCCTCGCGGCCACCGGGGCACACCATTCGGCTCTCGCTGGCGCTCCGCGCGGCACCGGAGTGCTGGTCGCTCGAGGCAGTTCGGTGCGAGCGCGAGCGTTGACCCACGTGACAGCGAAGTGGCCGCATCTGCGCGCGGCGGCGGCGGGTCGGGAGGTTGTGCGTTTGAGCTATGACCACCCCGTCGATGTTGATCAGGCCCGCCATGACGCGTCCCGGCTTCTCGGGGTTGAGATCGCGACCGACGCCGTCGAGCACGTCGAGACCGTGACGTGGAGGCGGGCTCAGCGGTTCACGCCGGGTGCCGGAGCCGTGGTCGTGGGCGAGCAGGTCGCCGGTACCGGGCTCGCGGCGGTGATCGGCCATGCATTGGAAACTGCACGGCAGATCGGACCGCCCGATGACGCGCGCGCCGGTCACGCGAACGAGCACATGAAGGGGAGCGCAGCATGACCGAGACCCTCGCGTACACCCTGTACGCGGTTCTGAGACGGGACCCGCACCGACCTTCGGCGGGCGGCGGGGTGGCCGACGCGATCGACGAGGTGACCGCGAGCGGGGTTACCGTGCGCGGCATCTACGACGTCAGTGGCATGCGGGCCGACGCCGACCTGATGATCTGGTTGCACGGCGAGACGCCGGAGGGACTGCAGGCGGGCCTCCGAACTCTGCGTCGCGCACCGCTCCTTCTCGAGCTCCTGCCCACCTGGAACGCAATGGGGGTGCACGTGCAGGCGGAGTTCAGCCGCAGCCACGCTCCCGCCTTCATGCTCGGAAAGTCGCCCAAGACCTGGCTCTGCGTCTACCCCTTCGTGCGATCGTACGAGTGGTACCTGCTGCCGGAGGACGAGCGTCGCGACATGCTCGCCGAGCACGGCCGCAAGGGAGGCGCTTTCACCGAGGTTCTCGCCAACACGGTCGCGAGCTTCGCGCTCGGCGACTACGAATGGTTGCTGGGGCTTGAGAGCGACAACGCCCTCGATCTCGTCGACATGATGCGCGACCTGCGCTACACCGAGGCGCGACGCCACGTGCGCGAGGAAGTTCCGTTCTACACCGGTCGGCGGCTCGATCCTGCGTCGATCGACGACGAGATCAGGGAGGTGCTCTCGTGACCATCACGAATAACGGGCTGGGCCCCGACGGCACGGCGGTGGTCGTCGACCTCGTCGACGGCCGCTATGAGGGCGAGCAGTTCGCCCGCGCCGCTACCAACACGGCCCAGGCACACGCGCTGCCCGGGCGGGTGGAGGAGCCGGTCTCCTACGACGCGGTTATCCTGGCCGGTTTTGGCGGGCCGGAGGGCCAAGACGACGTCATCCCCTTCCTGCGCAACGTCACGCGGGGGCGCGGAATCCCGGACGAGCGCCTCGAGGAGGTCGCCCACCACTACCGCCACTTCGGCGGCGTGAGCCCCATCAATCAGCAGAACCGGGAGCTGCAGGCGGCACTGCAGGCCGAGATGGATCGCAGAGAGCTCGGTATCCCGATCTACTGGGGCAACCGCAACTGGGATCCGTATCTGCCGGAGGCGCTGCAGCAGGCGTTCGACGACGGGCACCGCACGATCCTCGGCCTCGCGACGAGCGCTTACTCGAGCTTCTCGAGCTGCCGGCAGTACCGGGAGGACTTCGCGAGAGCGCTGGACGTGACGGGCCTCTGGGGTCAGGTGCGCATCGACAAGGTGGGCCAGTTCTTCGACGCTCCCGGCTTCGTGGCGCCCTTCGTCTCGGGCGTGGTGGATGCCCTCCGCACGCTCCTCGGCGAGGGCACTGATCTCGGCTCGACCCGGGTGCTGTTCGCGACCCACAGCATCCCCACGACCGACGCTGAGCGCAGTGGACCGCGCGACGTCGACTGGGGCGAGGGCGGCGCCTACGCGGCGCAGCACCTCGCCGTCAGCGAGGTCATCATGCGCAGGGCGCTCGCAGAACTGCGCGAGAGCCACCCCGACCTGCCCGATGTCTCGTGGCAGCTCGTCTACCAGAGCCGCTCGGGCCCTCCGAGCCAGCCATGGCTCGAGCCCGACATCAACGATGCCATCGCCGATCACGCCGCGAGCGGGGCGACCGCGATCGTCATGGTGCCGGTGGGTTTCGTCAGCGACCACATGGAGGTCATGTGGGATCTCGACACGGAGGCGATGGAAACCTGTGCGGAGCACGGGCTGCGGGCGCTGCGCGTGCCCACTCCCGGTATCGACCCGGTGTACGTGAGCGGCCTCGTCGACCTCATCGAGGAGCGACTGAAGGGCACGCCGACGAGCGAGCGGGTGCGCGAGACCGCGCTCGGCCCCTGGTACGACGTGTGCCGGCCGGGCTGCTGCGAGAACGTGCGCGCGGGCTTCAAGCCCGCGATCGCGGGCCTGCAGCCGTGACGCGCGCCGAGTCCGCCCCGATCAGGCTCGGCACGCGCGGTAGCGCGCTCGCTCTCGCCCAGTCGCAGCGGGTGGCTGATTCGATCGCGGCCCGCACCGGCTCGCCGGTGGAACTCGTGTCAATCACGACCCAGGGCGACACCTCCACCGCGTCACTGGCGAACCTGGGCGGAACTGGAGTTTTCGTTGCGGCCGTGCGGGAGGCTCTGCTCGCGGGCGAGTGCGACGTGGTCGTGCACTCGCTGAAAGACCTGCCGACAGCGCCCCATGATCAGCTCGTCATCGCCGCTATGCCGAAACGGGCCGACGCGCGCGACGCGCTCGTGAGCCGTGAGGGACTGACGCTTGAAGCACTGGCCGAGGGTGCTCGTGTCGGAACCGGATCGCCGCGGCGCCGTGCCCAGTTGCGACGGCGCCGCCCCGACCTCGAGGTGGTCGACCTGCGCGGTAACGTCGACACTCGCATCGGGCGCGTGCTCGGCGACCGTGAGGGGCTCGATGCGGATCTCGACGCGGTAGTGCTGGCGGCCGCCGGTCTCGAGCGGATCGGACGCGACGACGTCGTCTCCGAACTGCTCGGCATCGACGGCTGGCCGACAGCGCCCGGTCAGGGTGCGCTCGCCGTGGAGGTGCGTGCCGACAGTCGCGGCGCATTGCGCTCGGCACTGCAGGGGCTCGACCACGATGCCACGCGCGTCGCTGTCGACGCCGAACGGACCGTGCTGCGTCTCCTCGAGGCGGGTTGCGCGGCTCCACTTGGAGCGCATGCCTTCATTGACGGCGGCATGCTCTTCCTCTCGGCGAGGGTCTACTCGCCTGAGACCGGAGAGTGCGTGTCGAGCGCGCACGCGCTCTACGTTGACGACACGGCGACGCCGGCCGTCGATGCGGCTCAACGCGTGGTTGACGAGCTGCTGCAGCAGGGAGCCGCCGAGCTCGCGCCCCTGGGAGGAGATCGATGAGCCTGCACGACCCGCGTGACTCGGCCCCGCGCATCCGCCCTCGCCGCTTGCGGCAGAGTGCGGCGATGCGTCGCTTGACCGGCGAGACGGACCTGCGCCCCCGGCACCTCGTGCTGCCGCTCTTCGTGCGGGAGGGACTCGCCGCGCCGTTGCCGATCACCTCGATGCCGGGGGTTGCGCAGCACTCGCTCGACAGCCTGCGCCGCATCGCGGTCGAGGCGGCCGAGGCGGGGCTCGGCGGCGTGATGCTCTTCGGTGTTCCTGCTGAGCGCGACGCGCACGGGTCGGGCGCGACCGACCCCGAGGGCATTCTCAATGTCGCCACGCGAGCGATCGTCGCCGAAGTCGGCGAGGCGCTTGTGGTGCAGACCGATCTCTGCCTCGACGAGTTCACCGACCACGGGCACTGCGGGGTTCTGGATGCCCAGGGCCGGGTCGACAACGACGCCACCCTCGAGCGCTACACCGCGATGGCTCTGGCCCAGGCGGAGGCCGGCTCGCACCTGCTGGGCTTGAGCGGCATGATGGACGGACAGACCGCGGCCGTGCGCTCTGCGCTCGATGCGGCGGGCCACACCGGGGTGTCGCTGCTCGCCTACTCGGCCAAGTACGCTTCCGCCTTCTACGGGCCGTTCCGCGATGCGGTCGAGTCGCAGCTCGACGGCGACCGGCGCACCTACCAGCTCGATCCGGCCAACGGGCGCGAGGGTGTGCGCGAAGCACTGCTCGACCTCGAGGAGGGTGCGGACATCGTCATGGTCAAGCCCGCGCTCGGCTATCTCGATGTGCTGCGACAGGTCGCTGACCTCTCGACCGTGCCTGTCTGGGCGTACATGGTCTCGGGCGAGTACGCGATGATCGCGGCGGCGGCGCAGAACGGCTGGCTCGACGGTGAGCGGGCGCAGCTCGAAGCGCTCCTCTCGATCCGCCGTGCCGGGGCTGACTCGGTGCTCAGCTATGCAGCGCTCGCTCTCGCCCAGAAGGGACTCCTCGCATGACGCGCTTCCTCTCCGGCCGCACTCCCACGACGAATGCCAAGGCCTTCGAGCGCGCTCTCATCGTCACCCCCGGCGGCGTGAACTCGCCGGTGCGCGCTTTCCGCTCTGTGGGCGGAACCCCTGTCTTCCTCGCGAGCGGCCGCGGGCCCTACGTGCACGACGTGGAGGGAACCGAGTACGTCGATCTCGTGGGGCAGTGGGGTCCGGCGCTGCTCGGGCACGCGCATCCTGATGTGATTGCCGCCGCGCACGCCGCCGTCGACCGCGGTCTCGGGTTCGGGGCTGCCTCGACGGGTGAGGTCGAGCTCGCCGAACTCGTGATCGACCGCCTGACACTCACCGGGCCCGACGGCACTGTGAGGCGCGGCATCGAGAAGCTGCGACTCGTCTCGACCGGTACCGAGGCGACGATGACGGCGATCCGCCTCGCGCGCGGCGCCACCGGGCGGCCGCTGCTCGTGAAGTTCGCGGGGCACTACCACGGCCACTCCGACTCGCTCTTGTCGGAGGCGGGGTCGGGCGTCGCGACTCTCGGCATTCCCGGTTCGGCCGGCATCACCGCCGAAACGGCCGCCCAAACGATCGTCATCCCTTACAACGACGAGGACGCCCTCGCCGCGGTCTTCGCAGCCCACGGCGATCGCATCGCCGCGGTGATCACCGAGGCCGCGGCGGCGAACATGGGGGTTGTGCCGCCGAAGCCGGGGTTCAACAAGCTGCTCGCCGACACCGCGCACGCGCATGGCGCCCTGCTGATCGTCGACGAGGTCATGACGGGCTTCCGTTCGACGGCCGCCGGTTGGTGGGGGCTGGAGCACCGGGACGGTGTGGCCTACGATGCCGACCTCACGACCTTCGGCAAGATCATCGGTGGGGGTCTGCCGCTTGCGGGACTGGGCGGTCGGGCCGACGTGCTCGACCTGCTCGCTCCTCTCGGCCCGGTCTACCAGGCGGGCACCTTGAGCGGCAACCCCGTCGCGGTGGCGACGGGAGCCGCCATGCTGCGCGGCGCGACCCCGGCGGTCTACGAGCACCTGCCGCGGGTTGCCCACCAGATCGCCGACGGGCTGTCGGAAGCCTTGGCCGCCGAGGGAGTGGCCCACACGGTCGCGTGGGCCGGATCGCAGTTCTCGATCTTCTTCCGCGAGACCGCCCCGCAGAACTACGCCGAGGCGCAGGCGCAAGAGGTGTTCCGCTTCGGCCCCTACTTCCATGCGATGTTGGAGAATGGCGTCTCGTTGCCGCCGAGTATCTACGAGGCCTGGTTCGTTTCCGCTGCTCATGACGACGCAGCGGTGGAGCGCGTACTCGGGGCCGCCGTTCCGGCAGCGCGAGCAGCCGCGAGAGCGGTTCCCGCTCGATAGCAGGCGGATACCCCTCGTGTGCAGGCTTGTGTTCGACAGGCGGCACGGTGAGCGGACTACGCTGGACGGGTTGAAGGCGGCCGGGCCATCACGGTCGCGCAACGTGAGGAGTGCGTCATGAGAGGCAAGATCCTGTTCGCCGCCGGCCTCGCCGTCGGCTATGTTCTGGGCACCCGCGCTGGTCGGGAGCGCTACGAGCAGTTGAAGCGCGCTGCCCAGGGGTTCTGGAACGACCCGCGCGTGCAGCGCCGCGTCGACCAGGTGGAAGACTTCGTGCGCACCGCGGCACCGGAGGTCGCCGAGTTCGTCTCCGACGGTGCCAAGAAGGTCGTCGGCCAGGTCACCGGCGCCGGGCGCACCTCTGCCGCGAAGCCCGCCGCGGCATCGCGCGCGAAGCCCGCCGCGAAGGCGGCAGGGGCGGCGAGCAGGTCGACCGGCCCGGCGAAGCGCGGCTCGAAGGCCGGCTCGGGCTCTGCCGGCACATCATCATGAGCAGCCCCACCGGGGGCGCGGCGCCGACGCGCGAGCGGCGCGGCCTGTTCGCCCTCATCGCCGATCTGCCCCGGTTGATCCGCGAGCTGATCGAGGCCGAGATCGCGCAGCTCAAGGCCGAGATCGTCGGCAAGCTCAAGGCGGCGGGCATCGGCGCCGGCTTCCTCGTGACGGCTGGCGCGTTCGCGTTCTTCGGCGTGCTCGTGCTGACCGCCGCGGGGGTGCTGGCGCTCGCCCTCGTGATGCCTGCGTGGGCCGCGGCCCTCGTGGTCGGGGGAGTGCTCATCGTGCTCGCGGCGATCGCCGCGGCCATCGGCGTTCAGCAGCTGCGGCACGGCATTCCGCCGACGCCGACGGCGACCATCGAGAGCGTCAAGCAGGATGTCCGCATCATGCGCGGGCTCGGAAAGCGAGGAGCATCATGACCGACACCGTCTCGAGCACCGTCTCGACCGCACGGGCACGACTGGAGCAGACCCTCGACGCGATCGACGAGAAGCTCGACGTGCAGAAGCAGGCGAGCGAGCTCGCAGAGCGCGTGCAGCGCTCGTACCGCGCGAATCCGGTGCCCTGGATCATCGGCGCCACGGCCGCCGCGGTGGTGGTCGCGGGACTCGTCGTCTGGGCGATCGTCACCGACGACTGAGCCGCGGGCGCCCGTGCGCTCGATTATGCGTCTCGCCGCGACCGGGTCATCATGGAGGGGATGTCCTCCCTGCACGATGTCACGATCGAGCGCACTCCGACCGGTGCGCTGCCGGTGGTGAAGCCCCTGCTCGGCTGGCGCGTGCTCGTTCCGCGCGGCGGCAAGTGGGGCGACGGTGTCGCCGCTCAGCTGCGCAACCTCGGGGCTGAGCCGGTGATCGCGCCCCTCATCAACTTTGCGCCGTCCGACGAGCCTGAGCGCCTCGCCGCCGAGTTCACCGCACTGCAGTCCGGTGACTACGGTTGGCTCGTCGTCACCAGCGCCACGACCGTCGACGTCCTCGTCGGTTACGGGGTGCGCCCACCGGCCACGACGCGCGTCGCAGCTGTCGGCGAGACGACAGCACACGCCCTCCAGTTGGCCGGGTACTCGGTCGACTTCGTACCGAGCGATCACTCGGCGCGTGGACTCGTGCGCGAGTGGCCGGGTAGCCCCGCACAGGGTCGTGCTCTCGTGCCGCAGAGCGAGATCGCCGAGCCGACACTCGTCAGTGGACTCATCGAGCGCGGTATCGATGCTGTGTTCGTCTCCGCCTACCGCACGATCGGGGTAGCCGCCCCGGCAGACGTCGTCGCCGATGTGGCCGCCGGTCGCATCCGCGCGCTCGTGATCAGCTCGGGCAGCGTGGCGCGGCAGGTCGCCGAGCAGTTCGCTCCCCTGCCCGACGGCACGGTCGTCGTCTGCATTGGCCCGCGCACCGCGTACGACGCGCGCGCCGCCGGACTCACGGTGCACCGCATCGCCGAGGAGCGCACCACGACGGCGCTCGTCAGGGCGCTGGCGGAGCACGCGATGGATCCGGACGACAACGCACCCCCGGTCGTCGCGTAGCGCGACGCGGGCTGCGCGATTACCCGGCGGCGAGCAGCAGCACGATCGCGAGCACGGGCGGCAGGGCCTGCGCGAGCGCTGCGCCGAGCATCCGCGGTGGAGCGGTGAGGGCGAGCGCGGCACCCGCGACGACCATGATCGAGCATCCGGCGATCGTCACCGCGAGGCCGCCGATCGCGAGCGGACTCGCGGGCTGCGCCGTCGCCAGGAGCACGACGCCGACGAGCACGACGATCGCGAGGGCGAGGTTGTAGACACCCTGGTTGACCGCGAACAACCGCAGCGCCGGAGAATCGTGCTCGGCCCGCACGCCGAACAGGCGCCGCCCGGCGGGGCGCCGGAAGAGCACGCTCTCGAGCACGAAGAACACCAGGTGCAGCACGGCGGCGAGCCCGGCGGCCGCGAGCCCCAGCGCGGTCAGGGCGCTCATGCGATGCCGCCCGACATCGCCGCCGCGACACCGGCGGCGGGCCCGTGGTCGCCGCCGACGCGCACCGCGAGCCGACCGACGACCCGCCCGGCCAGCACCTCGGCTGCCGCGTCGCGCGCCTCCTCGAGCGCGATCGGGCGCACGACGCCGTCGATGACCGCGGGGTCGAGGTCGCGGGCGAGCCGCTGCCAGGCCTGCTCGCGCAGCGGTCGCGCCGTGAGCGACGAGTTGACCCCCACGAGCGAGACGCCGCGCAGGATGAACGGCATGACCGTGGTGGCGAGCGTCGGCGATGCGGCGTTGCCGCACGCGACCGCCACCCCGTTCTGCCGCACCTGCGCGAGGGCCGTGGCGAGCGAGGCGCCGCCGACCGCATCGATCACGCCCGCCCACCGCTGCGATTCGAGTGCTCGCGACGGACGGTCGAGCTCGGCGCGGTCGAGCACGATCGTCGCACCGAGGCGCTGCAGGCGGTCGGCGTTCTCGGGCCGGCCGGTGGCGGCCGTGACGGTGAACCCGGCGCGCGCGAGCAGGGCGATCGCGAACGACCCGAGGCCGCCGCTCGCCCCCGTCACGAGCACCTCGCCGTGCGTGATGCCGTGCCGCTCGAGCGCGAGCACCGCGAGCATCGCGGTGAAGCCGGCGGTGCCGATGCCCGCCGCCTGTTCGTCGGTGAAGACCTCGGGCGTCGCGACGAGGGTGCCGCCGTCGAGGTGCGCGCGCTCGGCGAGGCCGCCGTGCCGTGTCTCGCCCGCACCCGCGCCATTGAGCAGCACGCGGTCGCCAGGCTTCCAGCGCGGGCTCGTCGACGACTCCACGACCCCGACCGCGTCGATGCCGGGCACCAGAGGCGAGGTGCGCACCACCCCGCGATTGCCGGCGAAGGCCAGGGCGTCTTTGTAGTTGAGCCCCGACCAGGTGACGGAGACGACGACGTCGGCGTGCGCATCCACCGCATCGGATGCGGGCCGCAGTGCCGCGTCGTCGAGGTCGACCAGCGCGACCGCGGGGTCGCCCTCGCCGAGGGTGATCTGCCAGCCGCGGGTCATGCCCGTCAGCCTAGGCCGCGCGGCAGGCCAGCGGCCAGCGCTCAGCCGAAGAGCAGCGCGGCCTCGGCGTAGCGCTCGTCGGGCACCGTCTTGAGCGATCCGAGCGCCGAGGCGAACGGCACGCGCACAATCTCGGTGCCGCGCAGCGCCACCATCTCGCCCCAGCGCTCGTCGTTGACGGCGGCGATCGCCGCCATGCCCAAGCGGGTGGCGAGCACGCGGTCGAACGCGCTCGGCGTACCGCCGCGCTGGATGTGCCCGAGCGTGGTCGCGCGCGTCTCGATGCCGGTGCGCTCCTCGATCATCGGGGCCAGTCGCTCGCCGATGCCGCCGAGCCGCGGGCGGCCGAAGGCGTCGAGCCCCCGCTCGGAGTGCGGCTCGTCGGCGCCGTCGAGCGTGAAGCCCTCGGCGACCACCACGAGCGGGGCGCGGCCGCGATCGTAGGCGCTCTGCACCCACTCGCAGAGCTGCTCCATGCTCGTCTTCTGCTCGGGGATCAGGATGGCGTGGGCGCCGGCCGCCATGCCCGAGTGCAGGGCGATCCAGCCGACGTGGCGGCCCATCACCTCGGCGACCATGCAGCGGTTGTGCGCGTCTCCGGTCGTGCGCAGGCGGTCCATCGCGTCGGTCGCGATCTGCACGGCGGTGTCGAAGCCGAACGTGTAGTCGGTGGCGTCGAGGTCGTTGTCGACCGTCTTCGGCACGCCGACGATGCGGATGCCCGCATCCGTCAGCCGCTTCGCCGCCGCGAGGGTTCCTTCGCCGCCGATCGCGATGAGGGCGTCGAGACGGTTCTCGGCGAACACCTCGTTGATGCGGTCGACGCCGCCGCGACCCTCGAAGGGGTTGGTGCGGCTGGTGCCGAGGATGGTGCCGCCCTGCTTCGAGATGCCCTTCACCTCGTGCCGGGTGAGCGGCAGGGTGTCGTTCTCGACGAGGCCCTTCCAGCCGTCTGTGAAGCCGACGAACTCGTGGTGGTAGACGGAGGTTCCGACGAGCACGGCCCCGCGGATCACCGCGTTGAGGCCGGGCGCGTCGCCGCCGGAGGTCAGCATTCCGATGCGCATGGGTTCTATCTTGGTGCGTCGCGCCGGTCACGGCGAAACGGGGTGCATGCGGGGGGTTCTCGGATGCTCGCGCTACCCTGGCGCGCGCCCCGGCCCGGCACCGGCGGGCGACCGAGGAGGAGCATCCATGACCGAATCCACGCGCGACGCACTGCTCGCCCTCGCCGACGAGCAGTACGTGCTGCTGACCACCACTCGCCGCTCGGGCGATCGCGTGCCGACCCCGGTCTGGGTGGCGCGCGACGGCGACGGACTGGTCGTCACGACGGGTGCCGAGGCGGGCAAGGTCAAGCGGATCCGGCACACCCCGCGCGTCACGCTGCAGGCCTGCGATCGCGTCGGGCGCCCGCTCGACGGCGCTCCGGTGATCGTCGCGCACGCGACCGTGCACGACGACGAGGCCAGCCGCGCCGCGCTCGACGCCGCCCTGAGCGAGAAGTACGGCGTGCAGTACGCGGCGATCCGCGCGATGGGTCGCCTGCGCGGGCGGCGCAGCCCCGGTTCGGTCGTGCTGCGGCTCGTCGCCGAGCCGGAGGCGCCGGGCCGCTGAGCGACCGGCGGCGGCCGACCGGCGAGACTGAGCAGTTTCTCCTCTCCCGCCGCGCCACCTGGCGGGGCTACGATGCACCCGAACGGGGTCAACCCGGCCCCCCACCTCCCAGGAGTCAGAATGTCCGACGTTCCTCCCCCTCCGCCCGCTGCTCCCGCCTACGCCAGCACCCCCGCCGCCCCGGTCAACCCCGGCAAGACAATGGGCATCATCGCCCTGGTGCTGTCGATCCTGCCGTTCCAGCTGATCGGCATCATCCTCGGCTTCGTCGCGCTCAGCCAGTCGAAGAAGGCCGGCCAGAAGAACGGGTTCGCGCTCGCCGCGATCATCATCGGCTTCATCGGCCTCATCATCGGCCTCATCGTGATCCTCGCCGGAGGCGCCCTGTTCGGCAGCCTGTTCGGCGGGCTCGCGCAGGTCTGCAACGAGCTCGGCTCGGGCGTCTGGGAGATCAACGGCGTCACCTACACCTGCCCGTAGTTCTCGCGCACCGCACGGCGGGGAGCCTGCTCGCATCGAGCGGCGCCCCGCCGTTCTGCGTGAGCCGGGCGTATGGTCGGCGCAGCGCTCTACCCTGAGCAGGTGGGCGAGGCGACACCGGATGCGGAGCGCGAGCTCGCCCTGCCCGAGCCCGTTGACCTCGCCGAGACGCTGATCTTCCTGTGTCGCGGCCGCGGCGACCCCACGACGCTCACCGCCGACGGGCCCGCCGCCTGGCAGGAGATCTGGCGCGCGCAGCGCACACCCGAGGGCCCCGCGACGCTGCGGCTGCGCGTGCTCG
>ERZ1066137.385-NODE-385-length-34377-cov-10.686469_pt1 | contig 34377 bp, 21 predicted proteins | sample MGYA00382784_ERZ1066137 | MGnify/ENA primary metagenome ERZ1066137 (study PRJEB33369, sample SAMEA5778367) | biofilm metagenome | biome: Industrial cooling water; feature: Water cooling tower basin; material: Biofilm | place: United Arab Emirates | collected... | reverse complement strand
CCACCGCTGTTCGGTTGCTTTCACACGTGCCGTTGTTGATGGCCACGTAGTAGGTAGTGGTTGTGCTGATGGAAGGGGTGGTGTAGGTCGCGTTGGTCTGGCCCGTGATGGCCGTTCCGCCCGTGGGGACCGTGTACCAGCGGTATTGTCCCGCTGTTCCTCCGGAGGCGGTGAGCGTGAGTGCGCCCGGGCCGCAGTTGGCGCTGCCGGTGGCAGGCGGTGCGTTCGGGGGTGTATTGATCGTGGCGATCACCGCTGTTCGGTTGCTTTCACACGTGCCGTTGTTGATGGCCACGTAGTAGGTAGTGGTTGTGCTGATGGAAGGGGTGGTGTAGGTCGCGTTGGTCTGGCCCGTGATGGCCGTTCCGCCCGTGGGGACCGTGTACCAGCGGTATTGTCCCGCTGTTCCTCCGGAGGCGGTGAGCGTGAGTGCGCCCGGGCCGCAGTTGGCGCTGCCGGTGGCAGGCGGTGCGTTCGGGGGTGTATTGATCGTGGCGATCACGGCTGTTCGATTGCTTTCACACGTGCCGTTGTTGATGGCCACGTAGTAGGTAGTGGTCGTACTGATGGAAGGGGTGGTGTAGGTCGCGTTGGTCTGGCCGGTGATGGCCGTTCCGCCCGTGGGCACCGTGTACCATCGGTATTGTCCCGCGGTTCCTCCGGAGGCGGTGAGCGTGAGTGCGCCTGGGCCGCAGCGTGCGGCACCGGATGATGGGGGTGCGTTTGGTCTCAGATTGATGGTAAGCGAAGCTACATTCGAAAAGGCATCTACGACAGCCGTGCCCGAAATGCGACACCGGTAAAGACCGGCCCCAAAATTACCGGTGGTATTCACCGTCAGGGTTGAGGTGGTCACATTGCTATAACCTCCGGTGTTTGTCAAATCTGTCCAAACTGAAGGACTGGACTCGCGCTGCCACTGATACGTGATGGCGGGATTGCCAATGGCTGAGGTAGCAAAATTTATGGTAGTGCCTTCGCAAACCACGGCCGATGTAGGTTGGGTGGTCACCACAATCGGGGGCGTGAAGGTCACGTTGTCGAGACGATTGGTGGTGTTGGCATCGCGATACAGTCCGCGGATTTCAAGTCGGGCCAAATCACCCAACACACCTTGAATGAGTGTTTCGGAAGCTGCCGGCCCGGTGGCACTGTTGGTTGTTTTCCAAAATCCCAAGGCATTGTTGAGTACTACGGAGTACGTGCTCCAACCCGGAGGAACCGAGGGCTGGTTGGAGGTGGTGGGAAAGTAATACAAGGTAACTCCCCCACTATTGCCGATGATTACCTCGGCATACAGGTTAGGTACACCGGTAGAGCTTTGCTGAATGTCGTAGCGGAGGGTACCGTTGTAGTAGGTGTTTCGGTTGCCGTGATAGGTGGCAGGTGCGACAAAATAAAACGGCACATACAGGGTGGTAGCCCCAAGAACAATCACAAAGGGATTGCCAAAAACAAAACCTCCTGGATTGCCGCCCGTGGCACTGTATCCAATGGTGCCATCTGCGTCATCAGGAGTCGTCCAACCTTGAGCATTGATGGTAAACGTACTGCTGATTTGCGCATGGCTTTGTGTGGCGACAATAAAACAACTGATCAGGAAAAAGAGTGCGTATGAAATCCGTGTTTTCATAGGGGAGAAATGTACCAAAAAAGGCTATTTGAACCAATCGAATTTCGGCCGAATGCACCAGATTAGGGTGAGTTGTTGGTTTGAAAAAAGCTACCTCACACCCGTCATCGCGAGATCATTTCCGCAAATGGAGATAGCCCGTTAACGGTTCACCGGCCTCCGCGTTGATACGATAGAAATAAACCCCTGACGGCAACACGCTGCCGTCCTGACTTTTGCCGACAAACACCACGCGGTCATTGTCATAGTTGGTTCCTATCCATACCTCATCGCCCCACCGGTTGTAGACGGTTACCGTGTTTACAGGGCTCACGGTTTGAATGTTGTCAATGCGAAAAAAGTCATTTCGGAGATCGTTATTGAGCGATAGAGCATTGTACACGGTTATCAATCCAGGGTCACCTGTTTCCATCACCACGTTGTCTAATCCGCCTTCATCCGCACCGGTTGTGCTGTACTCTCCGTTGATGGCTAGCTCTGTCAATGCGCCCAGCACCGTTTGGATTTGAGCTGGTGTGGCCAGCGGGCCCCCGGTGGAACCCACACGCCACGCTACTGATTCGTCTAACCGAAACGAATAAGACGACCAATTCGGCCGCACCACCGGCAATTGAAAATCGGGCGTCAATAGTTTTACCAGCACAAGACCGCCACCCGTCAGCCGCACTCCGGCTGTGCTGCTGTTGGCCGTGATGGAGACCTGCAGATCAAAACGAAGTGTTTGGCCGTAGGAAGAAGCCCGGTTGCCCAAGAACTTGGCCGGTGCTACAAAATAGGTAGCCGTGCCCCCCACGCCATCCCTCACTTGAATGAACCCACCCGGATTTCCCCCTGAAACAACGAAGGTAGGCGTAGGGCCCGATTGGTTGTCGATGGCGGTCCATCCCTCGGTGCCCGTATCAAATGTGCTGGTGAGTTGCGCTTGAGCGGTGGAAAGTGCCATACTGCCCGCCAGCAGAAATATCCAAACTTTCATGAGATCATACTTTTGCCAACAATGATCCCGAAAATACTATTTTTCTACCACTTCTGATGCTACCGCCTCAGCACCAAGTACCCGGTTTGTGTTTTGCCCGTGGCGTTGAAGAGGATTTTGTAAAAATACGTTCCCGAGGGCAGTTCGTTCCCCTGATTGTTTTTTCCTGCAAAGACCACGGTATCATTGTTGTAGTTGTTGCCAGCCCACACTTCATCGCCCCAGCGGTTAAAGATCAGTACCCGGTTGTTGCGCGCTTCGGGCAGCAGCTCGATGTATTCGATGAAAAAGATTGGATTTTGGATATTGCCATCGGGCGAAAACGCATTGTAGACGGTCACGTCTCCGCCCACTTCTATTTCCAGGTTCTGCTGAGTGCAGGCGTTGGCCAGGTCGCAGATGGAAATTTCCACACGGTCCGTTCCGGCAAACGCAACGCCCCCGTAGTCGAGCGTTAAGGTGGCGGTGCCGCTCAACGTGAGTGATGCGCCTTGCTCGCTCGTGCTGCTGACCAGCGCAAGCGTGGCGAGGTCTAAGTTATCGTCCGGATCGCTGAGCAAGGGCAACAGGTCGAGGGTTACGATGCCATTGATGGGAACGGCCGCTGCCGCTGGTTGGATGACGGGCGGCTGGTTGGCCAGCGTGGTAACGGTGAAGTCTGTGGCGCTGGTGGCGGTGTTGCCATTAACGGTCACGGTGATCTTTCCGGTGGTGGCACCGGTGGGTACGGTGGTAGTTATAGAAGTTGCCGTGCTGGCCGTTGCAATAGCTGTTGCGCTATTGAACGCAACGGTATTATTGGCAGGTGTGGGATCAAAATTTGTTCCTGTAATGGTAACCGTAGTTGCGACCAGACCAGAAGACGGGGTGAATGAAGTGATCGTAGGCAAAGCCGGTGAGCCAACTGTAAAATTACTTCCACTTGTTACGGTGTTGCATCCTATCGTTACCACAATAGGCCCTGTTGTTGCGCCTGCCGGAACAGTAACCGTAAGGGTAGTGGCTGTTGTACCTGATATAACTGCCGGGGTACCATTAAATGAAACTGAGGTAGCGAATGGCGTGCTGAAATTTGTTCCGGTAATAGTAACTGTTGTACCTGTCGGCCCTATGGAAGGGGTAAATGACGAAATTGTTGGAGCGGGAGTTCCGACAATATTGTTCAGCACAGATACAGTACTGCTGATTGAATTTGTAAGAACCAGATCCGGTTTACCATCGGCATTGATATCACCCATTGCAATACCAAATGGGCCTGATGCCGTGGGGAAGTCTATTTTTGTATTTAATGTTCCTGCAGCAGCACCTTGAAACACAGAGACCGTATTACTGCTCTCATTTACTACACTCACATCCAGGATGCCATCACCATTTAAATCACTAACTGCTACTTGCCGGGGGATAACCCCTGTAGCATAGTCTGTCTTTACACTAAATCCTCCGGTACCATTTCCGAACAGAACGGATAGCGTATTCGCATCAGCATTGGAGGTTATCAGATCAGTATTTCCGTCCCCATTTAAGTCAGCTATCGCAAGGTTTGCCGGGCCGGTTCCGGTGGTAAAATCTGTTCTCGTACCCAGCCCACCCAGCCCATCTCCAAGCAGTATAGATAATGAGTTATTGAAATAATTGACCACTACAATATCGGGCCTGGAATCCTTATTGGCATCCAGTACGGCAATATCGGTTGTTCCAACCAGCACAGGATAATTTACTCTTGCGGCAAGGCTTCCAGTGCCCAAGCCCAATAGAACAGACACCGTTGTCTCGTTGGAGTTCGCCACAATCACGTCAAGTTTGCCATCCAGGTTTAAGTCACCCAAAGCAAGACTCTGTGGAGAAACGCCAACCAGAAAATCGGTCTTAGCGGTAAATGTGCCATCACCATTGCCTAACAGTACAGAAACATAATTTGGCGGAAGAGCTGAATTGTCATTGGCAACGATGAGATCGGGCTTGCCATCACCATTTAAATCTCCAATTGCCACATACGAGGGAAATGTTCCGGTGGCATAATCCGTTTTGGGATTAAAGCCACCACTTCCATTGGCCAGTAACACCGATACGGTATTGCTGTTTTTATTGGTTGTAATAATATCAGGTCTACCATCGGCATTTAAATCACTTAGTCTTACTCCCGTTGGAAAATTGCCGGTTGGGAAATCGACTTTTGGAGCAAAGGAACATGCTGACAGCGGTTCGCCAGCAAAAGTTGTGATGAATACTTGTCTCGATTGTGCAGTTAAACTGTTAATAGCAACAGAAATAGGCTGATACGTTGCACCCATAGGTACAGTAACCACGAGCTGTGTTGGAGTAGCGGCCGTAACGGTAGCCCGCGTAGCTCCAAAGTAAACAATGTTGTTGGCCGGTGTTGTGTCAAAGTTGGTACCGGTAATGGTGACCGAGGTGCCGACTGGGCCGGATGCAGGGGTAAACGAGGTAATGGTGGGGGGTTGAATAGACGAGATCAGATTTTCATACACCACCAGCAAACCGGCTGCGCGAGTTAAAATAATCTCCGGCTTTCCATCTAAGTTCAAATCACCGGTAGTGATGCCGCGCGGTGCTGTTACAGTTGTATTGAATGGTGCTGCGAAAGAAGCTGCTGTCAATGCACCGGAGGTGTGAATGTTTTTAAAGATGGAAAAACGATTTCCGCTTTCGCTGGTGGCAATGATCTCGGGTTTGCCATCGCCATCCAGATCGGCAACGGTAGCAACGGTGGTTGCACTGGGATTAGTTAAGTCAATTCTATTGAAACTGATGTTGCCGAGCGTGCTGGTGTTATGAAAAATACTAAGCAAGGTATTGCTGGTTCCCGTTGAATGATACAGCATGATATCAAGCTTACCGTCACGATCAAAATCACCTGTGTAGACACGACCGGGATTATCGCCAGTTGCCAAATCGCCAACTAAAACAAATTGCGCGGCAGTTAGTGGAAAGCCCCCCGTGTTTCGCCACACCCGCATGTTATCTGTAGCGGGATTTGCAGCGGCTATGTCAACCAATCCGTCATTATCAAAATCGCCCACAGCAGTTCCTCCATTTGCTGATGGTTTGCTTAACCCGATTGAGGAACCAAATGTGGCGAACGCCCCGGTTCTGAAAGGCCCGGGTTTAGATCGGTTTCTAAAGATGAGAAGGTTGGTTCCGCCATCGGTTGTTATCACATCGGTTTTACCATCCAAATCAAAGTCGGCCCAGTTTTGATTCAAGCCGGAAACACCACTGACATTATTGTCAAACTCAATTTCGTTGGTGCTGGTTGTGTTTCGAAACATAGCCGTTTGTGATACGATATCCAGCCGACCATCTTCATCCAGATCAACCATTCGTAAGTTAAAAGCTGATTCATTAGTCGTATCACTTATAATAAATGAACTGGTTGAAATGGCGCCCGTGGTATGCACGTTCTCAAATGACCAGGCATAGTTTCGGATAATACCGGTTACCACACGTGACTCAGCGATTAACTCAGGCTTACCATCACCGTTTAAGTCAGCTACTTCTACATCATAGTCGGCACCGGTCACCGGAAACGTAACGGGCGCTCCAAAGGAGGTGCCATCAAAAGGTACTCCTGATGAAAATGTAGTGGAGAAAGGTAAGTGATAACGCGAAGTTCTGTTGTCGCGGGTAACGCTTACACGCTCGTAGCTGGCACCGGGCGGAACGGTAACGGTCAACTGATTTTTTGTAGCGGTTAGCACTTGTGCTTTTACTGCACCAAACCAAACGGTATTTTTTGTTATATCAGTCGAGAATTTATTTCCGGTTATGGTAACGGTGCTTCCAACCGGTGCGGCAAGCGGTGATACCGTATTTACGGAGATGTTGGGTGCGGCAATGGTTTGATTGGTATAGAGAATTAAACCATGTTCGCCACCATCGCTGCTGGCGAAACCCACTACATCGGGCAGCAGATCGCCATTCAAATCACCAATAAGTGGAATCGCAAAAACCCCATTTGAAGTTTCTTCGTATTCAACAGGCGGCAGGAAAGAAGAAGTAGTAAGCGTACCGGGTTGCGTTCTGTTTTCAAATACCCCAAACCCATATCCTGTGCTTCCACTATTTAAGCCAATCAGAATATCCGGTTTGCCATCGCCATTCAAATCGGCTACCCGTTGCGAATAAGCGCGGTTTACTTTTGATAGGATTACATCCGCATCAAAGGAAGCTAATGTTAGTGCACCTGTGGAATGAATATTTTTTTTAACCACTAAATCGTAATTATTAAATCCGTTGATTCTATAATATAAAATGTCGGGTTTGGTATCACTGTCCAGATCGGCCATGGTAATGCCACTTACGACACTTCCCGGAAAATTTACAGGAGCCGCAAACTGAATGTTACCCGGAGTAGAAGTGTTTTCCAGTAGGTTGAAGCTGCCAGAGCTCACCACCATAATCTCTGGTTTACCATCACCATTTAAGTCTTTAGTAGAAACCGCACCGCCCGAAGCATTTAAAAAGCGTGTGCTTGCAAACTCAATGTTGCCCGGTGTGCTGATGTTGCGTGCATAATATAAACCACTTGAGTTTATCAAAAAGTCCAATAGCCCGTCACCATCCAGATCGGCAGCATCCAAGCCCGAACAAAAAATTCCAACATTGTAAAACTGTTCTGCGGGTTCGAATGAGATGTTGCCGGGGGTGCTGACGTTTCGGCTAACTGCAAAACCGCCAGAAAGCGCTGGGTTTGCACCTCGGAAGAAAGTTGCAATGTCGATCTTACCGTCATTATCAAAGTCGTGGATAATTGTGCCACTGGAGTTTCCTTGCCCTAATTCGCCTGAAGGAATTTGAATTTTGGAAGCGAACGATGTGGAGGTTAATGGCCCGGTTTGACCTTGATTTAAAAAGATGGCAAACTCGCCCGGATCTTCGAAGGCAATAATATCCAAAAGCCCATCGCCATCCATATCGCCCATTGCACCACCCGCTAATCCATTGTCGTTAAAATCACCGTAAGGCACAATTACATTGTTGGCGAACGAACCCGGAAGGAGATTTCCAATGAAGTCTGGATCCGAAAAAACTAAGGGTAAGAAGCTGGATGCTGAAACAGCTACAAGACTATTGGTGGTATTGATAACGGAAATCGGAGCAAGGGTAGCACTATTCGGTACTGTTACCGTAAGTTGCGAAGGATTGGCCGTTTCTACTTCAGCTCTTACGTTTCCGAAATAGACGATATTGTTTGGTGCTGCGGCACCAAAGTTTGAACCATTGATGGTAACTGTTGAACCGGGAAGTGCTGAAGTTGGTGCAAAGGATGTAATAACCGGAGCGACCTCAAGCGTTCGCTTTTCAATGACAACATTATCCATACCGCTGGTATAACCGGTACTGTTTACATATTTACATCGGATGCGAATGCCTGTGATGTTGGCCAGTATAATTTTGATTTGAGGTTTTAGTGCAAGCGCACCACCTACACTGCCCCAACGCCAGCCGGCAGTTTCATCCAGTGCAATCGAGTAGCTTGTCCAGGCCGGGCTAACAGCCGGTTTAGTGGGGAAATTAAAATGAATGCTGTTACCCCCACTGTAGATTATGATGTCGCTTACTGTGTTGTCCGTTCCGGCAACCGATTGTTGCAGGTCAACTTTAAAATTGGATCCGTACGAAAAATCAAAGTCGCCAAAAAATTTGGCGGGTGCGTTCCAGTACCAGGCAAAACTGGTATTTACTGTTCCGCCTGCGGTAGGAGGAGCAGCGGATATAAAACCATCCGGGTTGCCGCCTGAACTCTGGAAATTAACAGTGGCTGTTGTTCCACCGGTGTGCGTTGCAGTCCACCCGTCTGCATCGGTATTAAACGTGCTGATGATTTGGGCGTGAGAATAAAAGCCAAGAAAACAGAAGACAGACAGGAATAAGACAGGTCTCTTCATTGAAGTGGTAGGTTTGCGCTTTCAAAGCTAACCCGCAGCCCCGGCAACGAACAGCAAAAATGCGAACAGCCCGAGCCGGTTAACTAGTTGTCAAATATGACAGTAAACGGTGCGGGAGAAAATCACATGATGATGTGATGCAAGTGCATTACCGTCTCAGCACCAAATACCCGGTTTGTGTTTTGCCCGTGGCGTTGAAGAGGATTTTGTAAAAATACGTTCCCGAGGGCAGTTCGTTCCCCTGATTGTTTTTTCCTGCAAAGACCACGGTATCATTGTTGTAGTTGTTGCCAGCCCACACTTCATCGCCCCAGCGGTTAAAGATCAGTACCCGGTTGTTGCGCGCTTCGGGCAGCAGCTCGATGTATTCGATGAAAAAGATTGGATTTTGGATATTGCCATCGGGCGAAAACGCATTGTAGACGGTCACGTCTCCGCCCACTTCTATTTCCAGGTTCTGCTGAGTGCAGGCGTTGGCCAGGTCGCAGATGGAAATTTCCACACGGTCCGTTCCGGCAAACGCAACGCCCCCGTAGTCGAGCGTTAAGGTGGCGGTGCCGCTCAACGTGAGTGATGCGCCTTGCTCGCTCGTGCTGCTGACCAGCGCAAGCGTGGCGAGGTCTAAGTTATCGTCCGGATCGCTGAGCAAGGGCAACAGGTCGAGGGTTACGATGCCATTGATGGGAACGGCCGCTGCCGCTGGTTGGATGACGGGCGGCTGGTTGGCCAGCGTGGTAACGGTGAAGTCTGTGGCGCTGGTGGCGGTGTTGCCATTGACCGTCACCGTGATTTTTCCAGTGGTGGCACCTGTTGGCACCGTAACGGTTAAAGTGGTAGCGGTACTCGCTATTACCATAGCTGGTATTCCATTAAAAGTAACAGTGTTGTTAGCAGGGGTTGTACTGAAGTTAGTGCCCGTTATAATTACGGTTGTGCCAACCGGGCCAGATGTGGAAGTGAATGACGTGATTGTCGGAGGAATAATAGAGGTGTTTCGAATAACAGAAACGGTATTGCTGTTATAATTCGCCACCGCTAGATCCGGCTTTCCATCTCCATCCAAATCACCGATGGAAACGTAAGCTGGACTCGTTCCAGTCGCAAAATCCACCTTGGTTGCATAACTGATTGTGCCTAAACTACTGGTGTTTCGAAAAACTGAAACACTAGCGATGCTATTATTGGTTATAGCCATATCAGCCTTCCCATCTCCGTTCAGGTCGCCTAAGGATACATAGGCGGGACTTGTTCCAGTTGCAATATCAACTTTGGCCTCATAGCTTATTGAACCTATGCTACTGGTATTTCGAAAAATAGAAACGGTATTGCTGTTACCATTCGCCACCGCCACATCCCCCTTGCCATCTCCATCCAAGTCGCCAATGGAAACAGAGGTAGGATTTGTGCCAGTTGTAAAATCTATTTTGGCAGCGAAGCTGATGATACCTGCGGTGCTCGTGTTACGGAAGACTGAGATGTTATTGCTTATCTGATTCCCAACAACTAACTCGGCTTTACCATCTCCGTCTAGATCTCCTATTGAGAGGGGATAAGGATCGGTGCCTGCAATAAGATCCACTTTGGCTGCATAGCTGATAGTGCCAACGCTGCTCGTATTTCGTAAAACGGAGACGCTATTGCCATTAAAATTTGCTGTTGCCAGATCTGCTTTACCATCCCCGTCCAAATCACCTATCACAACAGTGCTGGCACCACCTCCTGCGGTAAAATCGACTTTTGTCGAGTAGGCAATCGTGCCTACGCTACTCGTGTTACGAAAAACTGATACGGTACTGCTAGACTGATTTGCAATTGCTAGATCTGGCTTACCGTCTCCGTCCAAGTCGCCTATGGAAATTCCGAAGGGCCCTCCGCCTGTGGTAAAATTAATTGCGGCCGCATACCCAACAGTGCCAGCGCTGCCTGTGTTGCGAAAAATGGAGACGCTATTGCTGTTGGCATTTGCGACTGCCAAGTCCGCCTTTCCATCTCCATCCAAATCACCTATCGCAACCGCGTAAGGGAGTGTTCCGGTGGGAAAGTCAATTTTTGGCTCAAAATCTCCATTAGTAATAGTGGCTTTAATGGGAATATACGTAGGCGTAAAGTTGCTCATGGAGTAGGCCAGTAAGCTTGTGGCCGTGTTGAGCACGGTGATGGGCGCATACGTTGCACCGGTAGGCACCGTAACGGTTAGCTGGGTGGCGGTTGCTGCCGACACGGTAGCCCGTGTGGCCCCGAAGTATACGATGTTGTTGGCGGGAGTCGCGCTGAAGTTGGTACCGGTAATAGTGACGGAAGTACCGACTGGGCCGGATGCGGGGGTAAACGAGGTAATGGTGGGAGGGCCGCTGACCGGCAATATATACCGAAAGATCGTTCCCTGATCGCCTGCCCCGCCTTGCTGCGTTAACCCATAAAGTGTTGACCCGATTAAAAGCGGTGACCCGTATGGCAACCATCCGTTGGCAAGGGTGGTGAAATCATGGAGGCGGGTAAAGCCGGTACCGTTAGTGGCAATTCTAAATAGAGTACCGTAGTCATTGGTGCCACCTACCCCGCCAAAATACGTCATCCCGTAGAGGTATATACCATCTGTGACTAAATCGCCAAACGGGCTGTCGGCAAATTGTGTAACAGTGTTGAAGTCAAATAGCTTGCCAAAACCCGTGCCATCGGTGCGTATCCTGAAAATGGTTCCATCGTTGGCCGTGCCGCCTCGCAGTGTCATACCATATAGAAAACTACCGTCATGCAGCAGCGTTCCCCTGGGTTCCCGACCGGTGGCTGCGCCAGTAAAGTCTAGGAGTTTTTGATAACCCGTGCCGTCTTTTGATATTCTGAAGATGGTTCCAAAATTACTGGTGCCCCCAGAGGATGTCAAACCATATAAGAAAGTGCCATCGGAGATCAATGAACCCAATGGGTAGCTTCCGTTTCCGGTACCGTTGAAGTCCAACAACTTGGTAAACCCCGTACCATCTGGTAGAATCTTGAATAGCGTTCCAAAATTATTGGAGCCACCTACGCTCGTCATGCCATATAAAAAGGTACCATCCCAATACAGCGATCCATAAGGTGTTGCCCCGGTGGCAGAAGATGAAAAATGAAGTAGTACACTGAAGTCCGAACCGTTGGGTCGGATTTTAAAAACGGTGCCGTCATTGTTGCTGCCGCCATCGGCTGCCATGCCATACAAAAACGTTCCATCGAAAACCAGCGAACCAGGGGTAAACCCGCCAGAAGATGCTGCTTGAAAGTCAAACAGCTTGACAAACCCGGTGCCGTTGGGCATAATCTTAAAAATCGTTCCATTATTGTTTAGTCCTCCTTCGGCTGTCATACCATACAAGTGAGTACCATCGGTTATCAGCGAGCCCCAGGGGTCGGTGCCATTGGTACTGGTAAAATCGAATAGTTTTGTGTGTTGTGCATGAGCTACCACCGTGGTTAGTGCGAGGAGAAACAGCGTAAGGATTTTCATAATCGAAATTTTCAATCCTTTCCGGTTTCCGACAATCGCATAATGATGTGAGAGGCCAGCGAGAGGCCCTCATCGCTGCCCGTGCCGCCCATGCGCACAGCCCAAGTCAGCGCACCTGAGGGAGCTTGTTTGGTAATAAAAATATCGGACGCACCGGCCGAAGTGAGGTTCACTATACCCGGCCCAGGATCAAAATCAACCGTGCCCCAAAACGAGCCCGTGGTGTACACGTTTCCTGCCGCATCCACCGCCACGTGTTCTCCGGTGTTGAAACCCGTGCCACCCATTTGGCTGACCCACTCGAGCCGGGGTGTTTCTTGCGCCAAACTGATTGACGTTGACAAAAACAAGACGACCAAAGACTGACCGAATTTCGAGAACCACCGATCTTTTTTCACGGCATGTAACAGTTATAACGTACGTGGCTAACCTTGACTGCCCGCAAGTGATAAAGAACTTCAATAAACGGAACCCGTTTATTGGTTTTCAAATGTGAGATTAAAGAGCGTGCCGGAAAATCACATGATGATGTGATGCCAGTATATTACCGCCTCAGCGCCAAATACCCGGTTTGTGTTTTGCCTGACGTAGTAAAAGTGATTTTATAAAAATAGGTGCCTGAAGGAAGTGCGTTCCCGTTTTTGTTTTGCCCCGTAAAAACAACGGTTGTATTGTCATAATTTTTGCCTTCCCAGACTACATCGCCCCAACGGTTATAAATCGCTACCTGATTTTGTTGTGTGTCGGGGCGTGCGGCAATGTTTTCGATAAGCCAAATTTCATTTTTCAAATCTTCGTTGGGCGAAATGGCATTGTAAACTATGATATCACCAGGAACGCAATCAATCAACGTAGTGGTTGTGGTGGTTGACGTTGCCGAGCAACCATTGGCATCGGTAACGGTTACTGAAAATACATCGGCAGTGGTTACCGTTATTTCTTGTGTGGTTGCCCCGGTAGTCCAACTATAGCTAAAACCACTGGGGGCACTCAGTGTTGTGGATTGACCGGTACAAATAGCCAGGCCATCCAATGCTGTGACAACAGGCGTGGAGGGTAGTGGATTAATGCTTACCGTTACCGGATCGGACACTTCGCTTTCACATCCGCCAGCATCGCGCACGCTAACAGTGTAATTGCCTGCGGCTGTCACCGTAATACTCGGTGTAGTTTCACCGGTAGACCATGTGTAGTTGGTAAAGCTTGCAGGAGCCGTTAGGGTAATGCTTCCGCTTCCGCAAAAAGAAGGCGACCCGCTTGTACTGATAACCGGCTTTGTAATTGTAGTTACCGAAGCAGTTACGGGTGAACGCGGACTTTCACAACCACCTGCCGAAACGATGCTCACATAATAAACGGTAGTGGCTGTTAGTGGCGGTGTAGTGTACGTGGCTAAGGTAGCTCCTGCAATGGGTGTGCCTCCGGTAGGTTGTGTGTACCAGCGATAACTTTCACCAAGGGTAGCACCCGCAGCTACCAAAGCAACACCGGTAAGCTGACAACTACTGGCGTCTATTGTTGTGGGTGGGGTTGGTACGGCTACCACAAGCACCTGGGTGGTGGTGGTAAATGAGCAGAGCGAAACCGGATCTACGAATGTATAGTCAATAAGATGTTGCCCAACACCTGCTGCCGAAGCAGTAAACACACCATTAACAATGCCGGGGCCGCTGAGCGTACCTCCGCTGGGCTGCGATAAGGGTGCAAAATCAATTACCTCGGTTACACAATAAGCACTTGCAAAAAGAAAATTAAACGTTGGCGTTGGCGTAATAGTAAGGGTAGTAGCTGTGGATAGCAATTGACAACCTCCAGAGGCTCCTGCAATACGTACTTGGTAAGCTCCTGTTTCGGTTGCAAAATGTGAAGAGGCGGTGGCTCCGGAAATCGGGGTCCCATTTCGAAACCATTGTAAATTATAGTTGGGCTGTGAAGTGGTAAGTTGTATGGGTGTTCCACAACTTGTGTTAACGCCCCCCACGACCGTAAATGTTGGTTGTACCGAGGTTGCGATTTGTAAGTCTGCTCCATTATTTGGGCTTACCGAAGCAGGATTGGTAGCCCGTACGCGTAATCGATACCCCAAACCCTCGGGTAAACTAGCGGGTAGGATTGATGTAACAAAACCCGAGGCATTGGTAGTGCTTTGTGTACCTAACACTAAAGGAGACGCAAAGCTGCCAGTAATGTCAGACAGTTCGATAGAAAGAACATTGCCTGTATTTAGCACTCCGGTGAATACATAAGGCACATCCACTTGTTGCGAGGGGCAAAACGTAATGGCATCAAAGCCGCCAATGGCCAAGCCCGTTGCTGGTAGTGTCGTAAAAAATCCCCGTAACGGTATTGACGTATATACCGGTTGCCCGGATCCGTTGTACTCGAAGATAGCTACGTGATACGTTGTGCCAGGGGTTAAGTTGGTAACATTAACACTGGTGTTGTTTCCGCGTTGAATGTGGCGCTGATCGCCAATCAAAATACCGGCACTCGTAAAGTTGGTGGATGTAAACCCATGCGCATTCAGATCTGTCGGTGAAAACGTAACGGGTTGAAACGGCCGCAATACCACCATGCGTCCTTCTCCATTGCCAGCGGTCCAACTTAAATTAATGGTTGTGCTGCCAATGGAATTAAACAGTAACGAGAAAGTTGAAATGGTGGGCGTAATAGCTGTTTTCACCAGTTGATTAATGAACTCAGTAACTAAGTAGCGTTCATTTCCGGCTGAGCCATCCAACTCAAAAACGGCTATGCCGTATTCTGCGTTAGGTTCTAAACCCGTAATGGTAACTCCCGTGCTGGTGGTCAGGCCCACCACGAAGTTACCCGTGCCTATTTGCGTGCCCAACCCAAATGCGTTAACAGTGTAAGTAGTTAAATCAGTAGGTAGCACATTTACTAAACCACCCTTGCGGGCGATGATCAGTCTTCTGGTTCCATTGCCCGCAGTGAAGTTTACGCTAAACCGATCGCCATTAACACCGGAAACCGATAGATTTTTGGGAGCCACCGATGGGCGTGCCGCGGTGGTAAAAGAAACGGTGGCAAAAGATGAAGTAAGGTATACTGATCCAGTACTAAAACCATTGTATTCAAAGGCTGCAAAATGATAGGTAGTGGAGGGTTGTAAATTGGAGAGTTGAACGTTATCGCCAGAGGAATTGTACACTACAAAGTTTCCGCCACCCAGATTACTCCCACTACCAAAGAAAGAGTTAGCAAAGTAACCGGTTAAATTAACCGGTAACACATCTACCGGAGAACCCGCTTTGGCGATGATAAGTCGATTGGTTCCGTTTCCGTTCGTCCACGACACATTCATACTATTACCGGTGGTATTCGTGCCAAAGAAATTTGATGTGGCTACCGTAGGTGCCGTAAGGGTACTCTGGCTACCTCTTGCCACTGTGCCGGGTAACTGATACAACGCTGTTGCTCCCGAACCATTAAATTCAACCACTGCAAAATGGTAAGTCGTATTGGGCTGCAAACCCGTAACGCTCGCACCAGAAGAACCTATACCTACTATAAAATTTCCACCGCCTAAGTTAGAACCACTGCCAAAGGTGCTGCTGCTGGTATAGCCTGTATTATCAACCGGGAAAGCATCTACCGGGCTACCTTGTTTGGCGATGACCAAACGCGAAAGACCATTACCCACCGTAAAGTTCAGGTTTATGCTATTGCCGTTGATGCCCGAGAAGTTTAGATTAGAAGCAGCTACCGTAGGGCGCTCGCCTACCAATACTTGGCCCACCAGCGGATCGACCGTTCGGTACACCGAGCCGCTGCTGCTTCCATTGTATTCTATCACCGCGACATGGTAGATGCCGGGTGGCATGTTGGTAAGTGCTATGGAGGAACCAATATTACCATTATACGCCACCCGGCTTGCGCCAATAGCTGAACCAAAGGGGAAAGAGGAGCTGGCAAAATAGGAGTTTAAATTTACCGGAAAATCTGTTACGGCCTGCCCTTCTCTAACAAGTACGATGCGATTACTTCCATTTCCATTCTGCCAGTTGACGGTGACACCGGTAGCACTAATGGCGGTAAACGTGATATTACTGGCTTGCACCGTTGGTTGCGAAAGTGTGGCCTGACTCGCGACCAGCCGTTGCGCTGGCGCGGATGCATAAATGCGGTTGGTGCCGGTGCCGTTATACTCGATGATGGCAAAATGATAGGTTTGTCCTATAGCTAGATTTGTAATGAATGTTGAAGCAGTTGCACTTAAGCTCGTATTGTTTTGAATTACAAAATTGCCTCCGCCCAGATTAGCACCCAACCCAAAATTTGGATTCTCTGTATAGGAAATATTGTTGGTGGGAAAAACATCGACTGGTGAACCTAACTTGGCAATCACTATCCGGCCAAAGCCGTTGCCGGTGTTATAGTTAAAACTAAAACTGTTGCCTTGCAGGTTGGCAAACGTAATGTTGCTAGGAAAAGAAGTGGGCAACCCTTGTGTAGTAAAAGAGCCGATAGCCGGGTCAACTTGTTTGTAGATAGGTGATGATGATCCATTAAATTCAAATACCGCAAAGTGGTATGTAGTGTTAGGCTCTAAAGAAGATAACGTAAATGTGTTACCACTTCCCCGATACACCACGCGCGAATTTCCAATAACGGTAGCGCTTGGAAAATTTCCGGTGCCGAAGTAACTCACTAAATTAACCGGCACATCAGCCACAGGTGCACCTGCTCTGGCCAACACGATTCGGGAACTGCCACTGCCCACCGTAAAAGAGACCGTGGCCCGGTGGCCATCAATGGCAGAAAAGTTGAGCGCACTTGCGGAAGTAGCGGGGGGAGAAATAGTAGTAGCCGAACCGCGTAAAACTTGTGCGGGTGTAGTGAGGTAAAATGTATTCGTTGCTGACCCATTGTACTCAAACACGGCAATATGGTACGTAGTGGCCGGTGTTAAGCCTGTCAGAAAGGCACCTGATACATTCCCATCGGCAATAGCAAACGTATTGTTGCCCAGGTTATCGCCCGAACCGAAAGTTGTACTCACATTATAATCTACACCATCTGCCGGTGTAAAAATGACAGGCGCACCCTCCCGCGCTACTACTAGCCGGTTAGTTCCATCACCCCGCGTAAAGCCCACGCCAAAACTTGCGCCTTCAATACTGTTGGTAGAAAAGGTTGTACTTCCCACGGTAGGTGCACCCACTGTTGTAAAAGAACCGGTAAGCGCATTGGCAACATCATACACCGGACCGCTGGAGCCATTAAATTCTACCACTTTATAATGGTAGGTAGTATTAGGCGCCAGGTTGGTAATATTTACGGTGGTCGGAGTCGTGCCTTGAAAAATTACACGACCTGCACCAATACTCGATCCTGAACCAAAGGAAGAGCTTGGAAAGTAAGTCGTATAATCAGTCGGGTTATCGGGTGTAGACCCTACTTGTAAAATGACCAACCTGCGCGTACCGTTACCGGCCGTCCAACTCAACGTGGCGGAGTTTCCCGTAATCAGGCTGGTTGTTAAATTAGTCGAGCCAATGGTGGGAGGCGAAAGCGTAGTGGCACTCCCCGAAAGGAAGGAAGTGGTGTTATAGGTTGTGTTGGACAACGTTCCATTAAACTCAAAAATCCTGAAATGGTAGGTGGTACTTAATACCAGGTTGGTGACGGTAACACTGGAGGCAGTACCCTCGTACACGACAAAATTGTTACTACCCACAGGATTTCCCGATCCAAATGAAGCGTTCGCGGTGTAGTCTGTACCATTCGCGGGAAGGCCACCACCATTAAATGTAGGGCTGAGGCTCGCCACCACTAATACCTGACTGCCGTTGCCGCGCGTCCAATTAATTTGTACCCGATTGCCCTCCGGATTGGTGAAGGTAAAGTTAGAAGCCGGTGTAGTTGGCGCACCGCCAGTCGTAAAAGAGCCGGTAAGGGCTGTGGCCAAATTAAAAACCGGACCGGTTGTTCCGTTCGCTTCCACTACGCGATAAAAATAGGTGGTGTTGGGTTCTAAGTTGGTAACGGTAACAGTGGCAGTTGCACTGAAATGAACCACGCGGCCGCTAGCTCCGATTAAACTTCCCGAGCCAAAGGTTGTACTTGGAGAGTAGTTAACAAGCTGCGTGGGGTCGCCCGGAGAAGATCCTGCCTGAAGAATAACCAGCGAACGGGTTCCGTTTCCGCGCGTCCAATTTAATTGTGCCGAGTTACCCGGAATGGGTGTGGTAACCAAAAGATTAGTTGATCCCACCGTGGGTGCTGCCAGCGTGGTGCCGCTGCCTTCCAGTAAATTAACTGTGTTGTAAAGCGTGCCCGGCCCGGTGCCATTGAACTCAAAAATTCTAAAAAAGTAGGTAGTGTTGATGGCGAGACCTCTGACGGTAACACTTGTTGACGTACTGCCCGCCTCGTGCACGGCAAAGTTACCCGCACCGCCCACCGCAGTACCAAAACCGAAATCGTCATTCGCAGTATAGTCCGTTCCATTAGCCGGAAGGCCGCCACCCCCAAACGTAGGACTGGTGCTGGCTACTACTAATACGCTGGTACCGTTTCCACGCGTCCAGTTTACGCGTATGCTGTTGCCCTCTATATTGGATACAGAAAAATTAGTGGCCCCGATAGTGGGTGCCTGTGCATATGCATACCATGCCGGTAATGCCAGAAAAAAAGTAAACAAGAGTTTTTTAAAATTCGGCTGCATGGAATTTTTCTGGATTATAATGTTATGCATATCGTTCTAAAAAATTAAACGTCTCACAACCGTAAAAAAAGGGCGTGCTATTGCTAGATACTGGAATTGATCCGTGGAGGCTCATGTCCCGCAGGGGCAGGGTACTTAGGGATGTTTTTTAGTTCGGGCATCGCAATACCCAAATTTTTCATCTTTGTCATGTCTTCCTCGATCAGGCCTTCCGTTTCTTGCTGCACTTCGCGCGTCATCTCGTCAATCTCCTTTTGCATGGGCCGCTTTTCACTTGGTTTCCATTTTTACTGAGCGGCCACATAAAAACCAGTCGCCAATAACCCAAGAATTGCCAAAATATTCTTTATGATTGTATTTGACGTTTGTTCGATCAAGTCACAGCTATTTGTCCGGTTAAAGTTGACTAAATACTAATTTTGATCCCTCCCCGAAAAAGGGGATTTTGAAAAAGACTGTTCTTAAGAAGGGTAAGAAGTGAGAGAGATTGGTTAGATCTGTGCTGGAGCGCCAACACCAGAAGCACCGCATAACTGAGTATAAAAATTTAATCGGCTTTGCGGAATGGCCCACGAACGACAAATTGCGGATTGGCCTTGATCTCCTGTCCGATATCGACTATCACGTTCAGCAAATCGATTAAACCAGTTTTTCATTTATCGCCTTGCTCACCGCCTCCGTCTGTGAATGCACGTGCAGTTTCTCGTAGATGTGCTTGATGTGCGAGCGAATCGTGTCCACCGTTACCCCCATGCCGGAGGCAATCATCTTGTAGCTGTTTCCCTGACTCAATGAGGCCAGTACTTCTCGTTCGCGGGGCGTAAGCCCGTACGGATCGTGGGCGGGCGCGGACTGAAACGACTGTATCACCATGCGCGCTACCGCGGGCGACATGGGGGCCCCGCCTTCCAGTACTTCGCGGATGGCATCAAACAGTTTGGTGGCAATGTGCTTCTTCAGCAGATACCCGGATGCACCCGCGCGGATGGCATCCAACACGTGTATGCTGTCGTCAAATACGGTGAGCATGATCACGGGCAGGGTGGGGTAATGCTTGCGCAACTCTTTCACGGCCTCGATGCCATTGCGCTTGGGCATGTCGATGTCCATGAGCACTACCTCGGGGCTGTGGGCTTGGATGTTGTCTGTGAGGTGGAGTACATTGGGGTAAGCCGCCACCAGACGATACCGTTCGTGCGAGGCCATCAACTCGCGAAGGCTTTCGCGAAGTTGGTTGTTGTCTTCAAATAAAAGTGCGCGTACCATGGCAGGCAATCGTGGTAAAGGTGGTGAAGGGCACTTGAGTTGACAATCCCGCAATCATGTGATAGGTATGGTGACGTTTAGTTGACTGCCTCCCCCGGGGGCGGTGGTTAACTCAAAAGTGCCGCCCATCCCGCGGGCGCGTTCCTCCATGTTTCGCAGGCCGTTGCCCGGGCGTGCCTGGGCCCTGTCAAATCCCTTTCCATTGTCGGAAAGAGTCAGCGTTATGGCTCCGCCCAACGCTTCCAAGGAGATATCCATCTGGCTGGCGCCACTGTATTTGGCCGTGTTGTTAATGGCCTCTTTGGCGATCAGAAATAGGTTCTTTCTTTTTTCGGTGTCCAACGTGATGTGGGCCATGGCTTCGGGCCACGTTACGCGGTGGGCAATGTTTCTGGACTCAAGCAGCTCGGCCGCAAATTCCTTGATTTTGATGGCGGTTTGCTCCGCAGTATCGTTTTTGGGGTTGATCGACCACACAATGTCGCTGATGGTTTCCATCATTTGCGAAGCTTGGTAGTTTATATTTTTAATGTGTTTTCCCGCCTGTGCGGGCTCGGTCAATGCCAATTGACTGATGATGTTGATGCTGGAAAGCGCAGAGCCCATGTCATCGTGCAGATCGCGGGCGATGGTTTGCCGCATCTTTTCCAGCTCCAGTTGCCGTTTGATCCGGTTCATGACGCGGTAGCGGTTGATGAGCAAAAAGCCAATAACGGTGATGGCCATCAAGGCAATGCCAATGGAGGCGAGCAACACCCGCTGCCGGCTTACCGTGAGTGCTTGCACTTGTTGATTTGACCGCAGGAGTTCGATTTCGCTGGATTTCTTTTCATCCTGGTACTTTAACTCCAATTCCTGAATTTCGCTTCTGCTTTCCACTTCGCCCAAGCTGTCTTTCAGAGTGGTAAACTTCTGGAAAGATAAAAGGGACTCCTTGTATCTGCCTTGGTTTTGATAAATCTCTGCAAGCACGTTGTAGGAATCCAGTAACGTGTACGAATCTTGCACTTTTTTGGCGATGGTTTGGGCCGAATCCAAATAAGCAATGGCTGTTTGATACTGCCTGAGTTCGTAGAACGTAAATCCCATCGCGGCATATACGCGGCCTAACAACTGCAGGTTGGAACTCTTCTTGGTCAGCCGGATGACGTGTTCGTATTGTTCGCGCGCATTTTTAAAATCGCCCTTGTCAAAATAGATGTTGCCGATGTTTGAATACGTTTCCGACACTTCCCGTGTCAGGCCCAGTTTTTTAAACATCGACAATGCCTGATTGTATTCCACGAGCGCGTCATCGAATTTCTTTTGTTTTCGGTAGATGCGTCCCATCAACTGCGAAACGAAAGCAACGGTTTTGGGCAAATTGTGCTTCAGTGAAATGGCTTGGGCTTCTTTTGCATACGCCAGTGATTTGTCAAAGTCGCCAATCAGGTATTGAACATTGCCGATGTTTGCCAATGCCCGCGACTGCCCCTGCGGGTCGTGCAAAAGGCTGTCCTGGATTTTGGCCGAGAGGATGTATTGCTTCAGCGCCTCTACATGACTGCCCTGTTGCAAAAGAATGTTTCCCAGGCTGTTGTAGATGCCGGCCAGATCCGCATAGTCTCGTTTTTTTTCTGCGATGGCCTTTGCCCACTGAAGGTAAAGGCGGGCCGAGTCGTAGTCGCTGAGCCAGAGCAGATTCACCGAGATGCCCTGGTACGCGCTTGAACGCGGCCACGTATTTTCACGCGTCAGCGCAAGACCCTTCCGGTGGAAATAGAGGGAAGAGTCATATTGCCCTCTCTTGTGATGCCATGTGCCAAGTTTGTGGTAGACCGTGATGGTATATGGGGTCAGTTTGTTTTTTTGCGAGCGTTGCAGTGCGTCCCGGAGGTAGCCAAGCGATTTTTCGGAATCTGTGCCCTCGGTCAATTCATTCAGCCACAAAAGTGTTTTTACCGCAATCGAGTCGTTCGGGTGTTTTTGGATTTGCTGGTCGGCACTGTCTAGTTGAAAACGGAGCCGGGAGGTATCGGCCAGGTATGCCTGGGCAAGGGCCATCGGGGCCAAGAGGCACAACGCAATTGAGGCCAAAACCGTTTTCATCAAGTTGCTCGCTAAAATGGGTTAAATGTACCTCGCCCCCGCAAAAAGGCATAGTAAAAATCCGAACAAAAGCGGCTAGTGGATCAAATAGGAGCGTCCCATCTCCAGATTATGGACGAGATAGTCCGAAGGGGTATGGCCCGTGAAGCGTCTAAAATCTTTAATAAAATGATTTTGGTCGTAATAGTCGTTTGCGAAACCCAATTGCTGCCAACTCACCGTTGATTTGGCTTGCAGTTGCTGCTCCATCCGCTTAAAGCGAACGATCAAGGAATACGTTTTTGGGGAAAGCCCCACATACTTTTTGAACTGGATTTCCAGGTGCCGCTCGCTGACTCTGAGTTGGTTTGCCAAACCCTTGATGGAGGCGGTGAGGGGTTGGTGCAGTAGACTCACGGCCGCATCGGCCAGGGTGCTGGTGTGGGGCGTACGCAAAAACACCTCGGCAAAAAAGCGGTTGAGGCGCTCTACTTTGCTTTCTATGGTAGTGGCTTCTCGTAACTGGTCGTACACGATCCTTAGTCCGTTGCGTACGGCCAACCCATCAACCGCTCTGTTGGTAAAGGCGGCCATGTCTTCGCGCAAAAATTTCGAGAGCGCGGTAGGCTGCAACAAGGCCCCCAGCGAATAGGCCCCCGGCCAGTGAACGGCCTCAAAACACTGATCAATCTGTCCAAAAATACTCACCGCGGGAGTTTGGTATTCTTCCTTGATAGCGAGCTTGCCCAGGTTACCAAAATTGAAAAAAATGCCAGAGTAACCGTTCGGGAAAAGGGTGTGCGATGCCCGCGCATTTGCCAGCCGGCTGTCCGCCTCCAGGTAGCCCTTCAAAAAAGGTTGCAGGCTTTTGAGGGCCGGGTGAAATTGAAAGACCATGGCAGCTAAAAGTAGTGCCGTTTCTGGCGATCCGCAAATGCCGAAAGGCGCTGGTCGGAACCAGTGGCCGCAAGCGAAATCGGTTACCGCGGCCGACAATCCGACCCGGCTGTAAAAGCGTGGATCTGCTCCGACAACCGGCCAGCGATGCGCTTCTCTTATTTTGCATATTTATGTAGCTTTGTGGTACTTTTTAAACTTCTGATGGCCGAAAACACCTACAAGTCCAACACCTTTAAGAAACCGGAGAAAGAGAGAAAAAGCAAAGGGAGCAAGTCGAAATCGCGGTTCAGTATTGAGTTTTTCAAAGACCCCCGTTTTGTCCTTGCATGGGGTTTCGTTTTGATGATTGTGGCGTTGTATTCGTTTACCGCTTTTGTGTCCTATCTCTTTACCGGCAAAGCCGATCAGAGTGTGATCCTCGCCCTGGGCGATACCTCGCTGCCCGAGTCGGGGCGCGAGGTGGAAAATTGGCTGGGCTTGGGCGGTGCGTGGCTCTCGCACTACATGATCTTCCGCTACTTCGGCATCTCGGCCTTTTTTGTGTCTCCGCTTTTGTTTCTGTTGGGGTTCAAATGGGTATTCAAACGCGAGCTTTTCCCGCTCTTTCCTTCCTTCGTTTTTTCCGTCTTTGCCGGGTTGTGGTTGAGCCTGCTGCTGGGCTACATCAGTTACAGCATCTCGGGCGTTACGGAGGTAGGTTTCCTGAGTGGCGGCCTCGGTTTTGAACTGGCCAAGTTTTCGCAAAGCCTGCTGGGCTGGGGCACTTTTTTGTTGTTGGGCCTTACGCTCATTATTTTTATCATCTACTTCTTCAACGTCACCGCCATTGCTGCTTTTCAGGTGAAAGACCCTAAGCCCATGGGCAACGATGCCCTGCTGCCGGTGGATGAAAACGAAACCGAAACGGAGTACACCGATGACCGCGACAAGTGGGTGAACAAACCGGTAGAAAAGAAAGACGAAGAAATTGTGTTGGTGGCACCCCCGTTGGAGGGCCAAGCGACCCTTCCTGTAAACGAGATCAAGCTGGAAGTCACGCAACCGGTAAAGGAAGAGAAAGGCGCGGAGCCGCTGTTTTCGGTGGAGGAACCCAAAACCGAAACGGAAGTGCTGGCCGAACAGTTGGTGGACGAGCAGGGCGAATACGACCCCACGTTGGATTTAAGCGGCTTCAAGTTTCCCCCGCTCGAGTTGCTCAATGAATATGAGGTGAGTAAAGTACAGGTAACGCAAGACGAACTCACGCAGAACAAAGACAAAATCCTGGCCACGCTCACCAACTTTAAAATCGGCATCACCAGTATTAAGGCCACCATCGGGCCCACCGTCACGTTGTACGAGATCGTGCCCGATGCGGGCATCAAAATATCGCGTATCAAAAACCTGGAAGACGACATTGCCCTGAGTTTGGCTGCGCTGGGCATACGCATCATCGCACCCATCCCCGGCAAGGGAACCATTGGTATTGAAGTGCCCAACAAAAACCGCGAGATGGTGAGCATCCGCTCGGTATTGAGCACCGAGCGTTTTCAGAAGACGGACAAGGAACTGCCTGTGGCCTTGGGAAAAACGATTTCCAACGAAGTGTTGGTGATTGATTTGGCCAAGATGCCGCACTTGCTGGTGGCCGGTGCCACAGGGCAGGGCAAGTCGGTCGGGCTCAATGTCATTCTTACATCATTGTTGTATAAGCGTCACCCCAGCACGCTTAAGTTTGTGCTGGTCGATCCCAAAAAGGTGGAGATGTCCTTGTTCAGCAAAATAGAACGACACTACCTGGCCAAGTTACCCAACAGCGAGGAGGCCATCATCACCGACACGCGCAAGGTGGTGCACACGCTCAACTCGCTTTGCATCGAGATGGAGAACCGCTACGAGATCATGAAGGATGCGGGCGCGCGCAACCTGAAAGAATACAATGCCAAGTTTGTGGCCCGCAAACTGAACCCCAAAGAGGGCCATCGGTTTTTGCCGTACATCGTGTTGGTGATCGATGAATTGGCCGATTTGATGATGACGGCCGGCAAAGAAGTGGAAACACCCATCGCCCGGTTGGCGCAGTTGGCCCGCGCCATCGGTATCCACCTGGTGGTGGCCACGCAGCGTCCTTCGGTGAATGTGATCACGGGCGTGATCAAGGCGAACTTTCCTGCGCGCCTTTCATTCCGCGTAACAGCCAAGGTCGACTCGCGCACCATTTTGGATGCGGGCGGTGCCGATCAGCTCATCGGTCAGGGCGACATGCTGCTCTCGGCAGGATCAGACATCATCCGCCTCCAATGCCCCTTTGTGGACACGCCCGAAGTAGAAAAGATTTGCGACTTTATCGGAGCCCAGCGTGGGTTTGATTCGGCCTATTTGTTGCCCGAGTTTGAAGGCGAGGACGAAGGGGGAGCCGCCAGCGTGGATTTGAGCGAGCGAGACTCCTTGTTTGAAGAGGCAGCACGTCTGATCGTACGCAATCAGCAAGGCAGCACATCCCTCATCCAGCGGAAACTCAAGCTCGGCTACAACCGGGCAGGCCGTCTGATCGACCAGTTGGAGGCCGCAGGCGTGGTGGGACCGTTTGAAGGATCGAAGGCGCGCGAGGTTTTGATCAAAGATGAATTAAGTTTGGAACAATTATTGAGTAACCTGAAGGAAAAGCATAGTCAGCCTTAATCACCGACCGAAATGAAAAAGTTTGTTTTTGTGTCCGTTTTGACCGTTTTTAGCCTGGTCGCCTTTGCCCAATACGACCCCAAGGCATTTGAGATTTTGGAAGCCATGAGCAAAAAATACAAGAGCATCACCGCTTTTGAAGCCAATATTTCCTACACGTTGACCAACGATGTGGAAAAAATAAACGAAGAATTCAAAGGGAAAATTGCCGTGAAGGGAGACAAGTTCCGGCTGTCGCTGCCCGAGCAGGAAGTCATCAACAACGGCACCACGCTGTGGACGTACCTGCCCGAAGCCAAAGAAGTCAACATCGACAATTTCGACCCTACCTCAGACGATGTGAATCCCTCCAAGATTTACGAGATCTACAAAAAGGGATTCAAGTATGTGCACCTGGGCGATGGCAGCGAGGGCGGTGTGCCCTGCGATGTGGTTGATTTGGTGCCGGAGAAGCGCGATGCACAGTATTTCAAGATACGCATGATCATTTCCAAGAAGGACAAGAGCATCCAGAGCTGGACCATGTTCGACCGCTCGGGCAACCGCTACAAGTACAGCATTACCAAATTTACGCCCAACGCCAAGATGGACGATGCCTACTTTACCTTTGACGCCAAGAAATACCCGGGCGTGGAGGTGATTGATTTGCGGTACTAGTACAGTACTGTTTCTGGCTGTCTCAATCTGACCGAAGCACGCTCCGTATTGCTTTGAGTAGCAAAAAAGCTGTTTCCTTATCGGGAAATTCGTTACTTTTGCCCGTCAAATGGATCAACCCCTTTTTGAGATTGAGCTATTGCCTGACGTGGTGGATTTTTTGGAACGTCTTGACGGGAAGACACGCGAAAAGATCTACTACAATCTCAAGAAGTCGCAATTTGTTCACAGCGGAAGCAAAACTATAAAAACATGACCATGGACAAGCGGTTTAAAACGGTTTCGCTTGACACGATGATTGACAAGCATGTAGGGAAAAAGGGCACACCTGCCCGAGATGCCTTTGAACATGAGTTGCGTATCGAATTGTTGGGACAAGCGATCCGGCAGGTTCGATTGGAGCGGAAGCTAACCCAAGAGCAATTGGGTGAATTGGTGGGTGTGCAAAAGGCACAAATATCAAAACTGGAAAACAGTGTAAAAAATGCTCGGTTTGAAACGATCATGAGGGTTTTTGACGCGTTAGGGGCAACGGTTAACTTTCATGTCGAATTGAAAAAGAAAAAATACGCGTATTGATGCATGCCTATGCTCACCTATGCTGTCGCTTCCTTCGTAATGTGTACCAGAGCCATCGATCGCCATGACAAGAGCTGACCTCTTTGCCCAAATCAAACAAAAACAATCCTATTTGTGCGTGGGGTTGGATGCAGACGTAGCCAAGCTGCCAGGGCATTTGCTGAATTTGGCAGATCCCATCTTTGAATTCAACAAACAAATCATTGACGCCACCCGCCCCTATGCGGTAGCCTACAAACCAAACCTGGCTTTTTACGAAGCGTTGGGCGCGGCCGGGTGGGAGAGCCTCCGAAAAACGATTGCCTACATCCCCAAAGAGTGTTTGGTCATTGCCGATGCCAAGCGGGGCGACATTGGCAACACCTCGCAACTGTATGCCAAGGCATTTTTTGAAACCTTGGGTGCCGATGCCATCACGGTGGCCCCGTACATGGGCGAAGATTCGATCAAACCGTTTGTGGGCTTTCCGGGCAAGTGGGTGATTGTGTTGGCCCACACCTCCAACCCGGGCAGCGAAGACTTTCAGTTGATGCGCGATGGAGAAGGCGAACGGCTTTACGAAAAAGTAATACGGAAAGCGCAGCGATGGGCTACGCCCGATCAACTGATGTTTGTGGTAGGGGCCACCCATGCCGACCGCATCGGGGCGATACGCGCGTTGGCACCCGAGCATTTCTTTCTGGTGCCCGGGGTGGGTGCACAAGGGGGCGACTTAGGCGCCATCTCCCGCCACGGCATGAATGCCCAATGCGGTCTGCTCGTCAATGCCTCGCGCAGTATTCTGTATGCCTCGTCAGGGGCAGACTTTGCTGAAGCGGCAGGTGCAGAAGCCAAAAAGCTGCAAGCCGAAATGGCGCAGTACCTCGCGGGGCGATAGGCACTCGGTTTACTTTCTTCATCTTGTTTTTCTCCCTACCTTCGGCAGGATGTCCGAAGCGTTTCTTCATTACATCTGGCTACATCAATACTTCGACAAGAAGGCGTTACAAACCCAGGCAGGCGAAGACATCCTCGTTCACAAACCGGGGCTGCTGAACACGCACGCAGGCCCTGATTTCTCCGGGGCGCAAATCACCATCGGGTCGTTGCGGTGGGCGGGGCATGTCGAAATCCATATCCGGTCGTCCGATTGGATCTATCACCGCCACCAGCATGATCAGGCCTATGAAAATGTCATTCTCCATGTTGTGTGGGATGACGATCGGCCCGTACAACGACCCGATGGTACGCCCATCCCCACGCTGGCTCTGAAAGGGCGGGTGGATGATGCCCTGCTGCGCGGGTTCCGGAAGTTGATTAACAGCGGCCAGTCGATCCCGTGCTCATCCCAACTTGCCTCGGTGCCTTCGCTGATCCGGCACGCCATGTTCGATCGGGCCTTGGCCCAGCGCCTCGAGAAAAAAGGTGCGGAAGTATTACATCTGTTGGCAACCAACACGGGCGACTGGGAGGAGACCACCTATCAAGTATTGGCCCGCAACTTTGGGTTCAAAGTAAATGCGGAGCCCTTTTTTCAACTGGCGAAAAGTCTGCCGGTCAGACTGCTGCGCAAACACCAAAACTCGTTGCTGCAGATAGAGGCGTTGCTGTTTGGTCAGGCGGGCTTTTTGACCACGCGCACGAAGGATGAATACGTACAGGCGTTGCACAAAGAATATTTTTTTCTGGCCAGGAAATACCAACTGGAGGAAAAGATGATAAGCCCGGCACAATGGAGATTTTTGCGTTTGCGCCCGGCCAACTTTCCCACGCTGCGACTGGCGCAGTTTGCGGCCGTCATCCAAAAAATACCCTCGCTCTTTTCTTCGTTATTGGCCGTGCAGGACGTGCGGGCCCTCCGCGATGTTTTGCTGGCCGCACCATCTCCCTACTGGCACACACATTACCGGTTTGGCGTAAAAGCATCACCGACTCGTACAAAGGCCCATCCCCAAATGGGAGATGACAGCGTGGCAAACATCGTTGTCAATACGTTGGCGCCCGTATGGGCTGCGTACCGTCAGCACCAGGACGACCAAACGCATCTGGATCGGGCAGTGGATGCCCTGCAGCAACTAAAGCCCGAATCCAACCGCATTACTCGGTTGTGGGCGCAGGCCGGGGTGAGCGCACAACACGCTTTTGACAGCCAAGCGCAGATTGAACTGTACAATCACTTTTGCCTGCCACGCCACTGTTTGAATTGTACCATCGGGGGCCATCTTCTCAAACCCCGATGATGGCCGTATTTGTTTCGTTGGCGATCATCATGGCACTGGCTTATCGAGTGGCCAGGCGGGCACTGCCGCGCCACCGCCCTGCGTTTTGGTTGGGATGGGCGGCCCGGTTGGTGGGCGGTGTGGGCGTGGGGGCTTTGTATCACTACTACTATGGTTTGGGCGATACGCTTCTGTTTTTTGAGCAAGGATCGGCCCTCGCCCGGACCGCAGTGGAAGATCCATCACACTATTTGGCCCACTTATGGGGCGGACAGGTAACGACTGCCCAAGGGGACGTTGTTTTTGAACCGCGTACCGGCTTTTTTATTAAGCTGGTGAGCGTGGTGAGTCTCGTTACGTTTTCCAACTATTGGGCTGCTTCGCTGTGGTTTTCGTTTGCCGCCTTTTTATGCGCGTGGCGTTTGACCCAGCACGTTTCCACCCTGTTGCCCGATGGACGCTTGGCCGCATATGTTGCCTTTTTGTTTTTTCCGTCTGTGGTTTTTTGGGGTGCGGGTATTATCAAAGAAGCAGTCGCCTTGGCAGCCATTTTTTATTTGGCTGCCACGGTGTTGAAAATCCATTCGCGGCAAAAGGTGCACGTGGAGGAATGGCTGTTGTCAGGTGTAAGCGTGTGGATGGCGTGGAGCTTGAAATATTATTGGTGTGTTGTTTTTGTTGCGGTGGCTGCGTCTTTGCTGGCCGTGCAGCGGCTGACCGACCAACACCGGTGGTCGGCCATTAGAAGCCTCACCACATGGCTGTCGCTTTTTGTTTGCCTGGTCATCGTATCTTCTTCCATACATCCAAATTTTTATCCGCACCGCCTGTTTTCCGTCATCGTTGAAAACTACGAGGCGTTTCAACGTGCGGGAGGGCCCTCGGTGGTTACCTACCCTCATCTGCAAGCTAATTTTTGGGGCATCGTCTACAGTGCACCGTGGGCGTTGGTCACAGGCCTGTTCCGGCCTTTTCTGTTTGACGTGCACAACGGGTTGTCGGCTTTTGCCGCGTTGGAAAATCTTTTTTTGCTGGCTTTGGCGATTAGCATACCCTATCGGAAGGTGTGGAGCGGAAGCAAACGCTGGCGGCTGATGGTGGTGGCATTGACAGTGTATGTGTTTGTCTTGGCGGTGTTCTTGGCACTGTCCACGCCCAACCTGGGCACGTTGGTGCGTTACCGCGTGGGCTTTTTGCCTTTCTTTGTTTTTTTGTTGGCCCTCAGCAATCCGTGGCTTCTCAGGCTAAATCAACGCTGGACGCGGTAGGGGCTGGTGCTACTTTGTTACCTTTGCATTCATGGAAAATCCGGTGATCATTTTTGGGGCAAATGCCTTGGGGCGCGTGGCCAAAGAGATATTCGAAAGCAATGGGGTGGTGGTGTATGGTTTTTTGGATGATGATGCCAAAAAGCACAAAACTGAAGTTGACGAGGTGGTCGTGCTGGGCAGCCTAGACGATGACGGGTTCTTGAAACTGATCGGCAAAAAATGCGAGGCCTTTGTGGCGGTAGACGATATGAAACTAAGGCGGGGGCTGGTGGAGATGCTTCACGAAGTGCGCCACATGCAGCCGGTCAATGCGATTCACGCTACGGCCGCGGTATCGGCCCGCGCGTCTATTGGTCACGGAAACCTGATTGACGCCCACGTGCTGGTTGGTGTGGGCACAGAAGTGGGCAGCCATTGCCTGGTGCACAGCCGCGTGGCCATCGGGGCGGAATGCAAAATCGGCAGTTTTGTGCAGATCGGCACCGGCAGCAACATCAACAGCAACGTGACCATTGAAGACGATGTGTTTATTGGCTCGGGCGTTACCATTGTGGCGGGTGTTACCGTGGGCAAGGGTGCGCGCGTGGGGGCTGGCTCGGTGGTGATTGGTCCCGTCAAAGCGAAGGAAACGGTATTTGGCAATCCCGCCCAAGCGGTAAAAAGTTGACCCATGCCAAAAATCAGCGAGACCGATTTGATTCTCAATCCGGACGGCAGCGTGTATCACTTGAGCCTGCTGCCCAAAAACATAGCCGATACCATCATCACCGTGGGCGATCCCGGCCGCGTGTACATGGTGAGCCAGTTTTTTGACGATGTGGAGTTTGAAATGAACAAGCGCGAGTTCATTACCCATACCGGTACCTACAATGGCAGGCGTGTGTCGGTCATCAGCACGGGCATTGGCACCGACAACATCGAGATTGTACTGAATGAAATGGATGCGCTGGTCAATATTGATTTGAAGACACGCGAAGTGAAATCGCGCAAGCGCAAACTCAAAATCATCCGGCTGGGCACCTCGGGGGCCCTTCAAGAGGATATTCCGCTCGGCAGCCACTTGGTCACCGACTATGCCGTTGGGTTGGACAACCTGATGACGTTTTATGATTTGCCGATGAATGACTTTGAGGCGGGTATTGCGCACGATCTTCAGCGCAAGGCCAGGCTTCCGTTTATGCCGTATGTCGTGCGTGGGTCCGAAGAGTTGCGCGCCCTGGTGGGCAAAGACATGCTGGTGGGGAACACCGTTACCTGCCCGGGCTTTTATGCTCCGCAGGGGCGCCAGTTGCGCGTGCCCATCCGCTTTCCGCAGCTCATTGAAGATTTGAACTACTACCACAAGGGAGATTTTTGGCTCACCAACTTCGAGATGGAGACCAGCGGGTATTATGCCATGGCCCGGTTGCTTGGCCACGAAGTGTTGAGCGTGAACGCCATCATCGCCAACCGCATCAAAAACAAGTTTGTGAAGAACCCCAACAAAGTGGTGGAGTCCCTGATCAAAAAAGTGTTGGATGCGCTTTAACCCGTGGCCATGCTGTCCATTTTGATGATGTGGCGCGCAGCACGCAGCGGATCATCATTATAGAAGCCAGACAGCACCCGGTGTGCAATCTGTTCGATCACCAACTCATCATCGCTTTTTCCTTCCTTTCCGCTCCAGTACACGCGCTGCGGATGTTTGCGCATGTCATCCACATAGGCCTTGGCGCGGTTGTATTGCTCGTGCGTAAAGGTGATGGTGAAGCAGGCTTTTACTTTGGTTTCCATAGGTCTTTTTTTTCGTCCAATGTCAATAGTCGTGCCAGTAAAACAGCCGAATTTTCAGTAGAAAACGCCTGAAAATCAAGCAGATGGTCGTTTACGGGCATTCTTGTCCGCGGGCGGAACATTTTTGGTACCTCGTTTGTCTATTTCATTGCCTCTTGCTTCTTTGCTGCCCCGATGCGCAAATTCACTGTCCATACGCTTTCCAACGGTATCCGCGTGGCCCACAGCCGCGTAAGCGCCACCCGTATTGTCCATTGCGGCATTATGCTGGATGTGGGGAGCCGTGATGAAAATACTGAAAATCAGGGAATTGCACATTTTTGGGAGCATATGGCCTTCAAAGGCACCCGCAAACGCAAGTCGTTCCACATCCTCAACCGGCTGGAGTCCCTTGGGGGCGAGCTAAACGCCTTTACCGACAAAGAGCGTATTTTGTTCTACGCGTCCCTGCGCGATGAGTACATGGAACGGGCCATCGAATTGCTCACCGACATCACGTTTGATTCCATCTTCCCCAAACACCAAATTGAAAAAGAGCGGCAGGTCATTTTGGAGGAAATGTCGATGTATGACGATGATCCGGACGATTCATTGCAAGATGAATTTGATGCCGTGGTTTTTGGCGATCACCCCCTGGGCATGAACATTTTGGGGCGGCAGGAAACCGTGCGCACCTTCCGCAGGCGCGACTTCACTGAATTTGTGCGCAGCCACATGGACACCAGCCGCATCGTTTTTTCCTGTGTGGGCAATGTGCCTTCCGAATTGGTTATCCGGCTGGCGGAAAAGTACCTGGGCCGTATCCCGAAAATGAAAGCGCGCCAACGTAGGAAGAAATTTACCGGCTACAAGCCGCGCATTGTAGAACTCAAACGTCCGATCAAACAGGCACGCGTGGCCATTGGCCGCCCCGCCTACTCCATCAAAGACAACAGACGCGGTGCGTTTTTTATGCTCACCAATATTTTGGGGGGGCAAGGCATGAATTCGCGGTTGAACATGGCCTTGCGCGAAAAATATGGTTTTGTGTACTCGGTGGGTGCCAACTACGTACCCTATACCGACACGGGCTTGTTCAACATCACCTTTGGAACAGACCCCGCCCAAGTGGAACGCAGCATCGAACTGGTGGATCAGGAAATGGCCAAGCTGCGCAGGGAGCCCCTGGGCAAAATGCAATTGACAGCCGCCAAAGAACAGATGTTGGGCCAGTTCGCCATGGCGGCCGAAAGCCACATGGGCTTTATGATGCAGATGGCCCGCAACCTGTTGGACAGCGGTGACATCCTCCCGCTGAACGACCTGTTCAAAGAAATCAAAGATATGTCGGCCGAGCGGCTGCAAGAAGTAGCGTACAACATGTTCCGCGAAAGCCGCATGAGCTACCTGACCATGGTGCCCGAAACGGAGGGATGATCGACTCACGTATACAAGCCTACTGCGAGGCACACACTACGGCCGAGGGCAAAATCTTAGAAGATATTGACCGCGACACGCACGCGCACGTGCTCATGCCGCGCATGCTGTCGGGCCATTTGCAAGGCCGTTTGTTGGCCATGATCAGCCACATGGTAAAACCGCGCTGTGTGTTGGAGATTGGCACGTACACCGGCTATTCCGCATTGTGTTTGGCCGAGGGTCTCGCCCCGGGCGGCAAAGTCATTACGCTCGATAAGAATGAAGAATTGGAGGCACGCGTGCGAAAAGTGTTTGCCGCTTCGGGTAAGGAGGGGCAAATCGACTATCGCCTGGGCGATGCACGCACGATACTGCCTACGCTGCACGAGGTGTTTGATCTCGTTTTCATCGATGCCGACAAAGAAAATTACAGCCTGTATTTTGACTTGGTGATTGATCGCGTACCCAGCGGTGGGTATTTGATTGCCGACAATGTGTTGTGGAGCGGTAAAGTAGTGGAGCCCAAACCCGACAAAGACACCCGGGCGTTGATGGACTTCAATCAAAAAATACATGAAGACACCCGGGTGGAAAATGTGCTGCTACCCGTGCGCGATGGGCTGATGGTGATGCGCAAGAAGTGATTACTTCAAGCGGTGTCTGAATAACGAAAACGACTCTTGGAAAGGAGCCACTCCTGTTGGATGACACAAAATGATGTCCCACTAAAGAGTCGAATTTGCATGCGAAAGCACGAGTGTAAGAAAATCGACCAACGTGTGTAACTGCAACAACAAATCTCGAATCGAGTCAAATTGCTCTGCTCTCGCTGGTGCGAGCAGGCTAATTCGTTGCCTTTTTTACTAAAAGCCATCTCAAAAATGCTTTGTCATGATTACGAAGCAAGAAAGTTG
>ERZ1066137.371-NODE-371-length-35201-cov-24.623713_pt1 | contig 35201 bp, 29 predicted proteins | sample MGYA00382784_ERZ1066137 | MGnify/ENA primary metagenome ERZ1066137 (study PRJEB33369, sample SAMEA5778367) | biofilm metagenome | biome: Industrial cooling water; feature: Water cooling tower basin; material: Biofilm | place: United Arab Emirates | collected... | reverse complement strand
CGGCCGAGCGGCGCGCGGCGTGGCTGCTGACGGCCGCCGGGGCCGCGCCGCGGGCCCGCCGCGGCGCGTTTACGCTCGCGCTCGCGCTCGTCGGCGCGGGCCTCGGCGCGCTCGCCGGGGCGCTCGTCGCGGCGGGTACCCGCATGTCCTTCGCGACATGTCTCGGCGTACTCGCGGCGACGACGCTGGCCGGCGCCGCGCTGGCGACGACGGCCGGGCTCGCGGCGCGGTGGAGCGAGCGCTTCGGCGCGCGCGGGCCGGGGCGGCTGGTGCTCGCGCTGCTGCTCGCGCTCGTCGGCGCGCTCGCCTCGCTCGCGTGGCTCGGCGCCCGGACGCCGGCCGCGTGGGCGGCGGCCGCGGCGCTCCTCTGGCTGTTCGGACATGTGCGATCGGCGGGCCCGGGCGCCCGCGCGACGGGAGGCGACGTGCTGCTCGAGATCGTCGGAGTACGCAAGCGGCTCGGGACCCGCGTGGTCCTCGACGCCGCCGATCTGTCCTGCGCGCCAGGCGAGCTGGTGCGGGTGCTCGGCGCCAACGGGGCCGGCAAGTCGACGCTGCTGCGGATCGCCGCCGGGATCGCCGAGCCCGACGCGGGTCAGGTGCGCGTCGGCGGGGCCCCGCTGGACGACGGCGGCGTCGCGGCCCGGCGCGCGCTCGGCTACGCGCCGGACACCGCCGACGCGTTCCCCGACCTCAGCGTGCGCGAGCTGATCGCCTTGGTCGCCGCGATCCGGCGGGCGGAGATGCCGTCCGAGGCGCTGCGGGCGCGGCTCGGCCTCGACGGCGTATGGTTGCAGCGGCTGCGGACGCTGTCGTTCGGTCAGGTCAAGCGGACGTACTTGCTGGCGAGCATGGTCGGCGGGCCGCCCCTGTGGCTGTTCGACGAGCCGAGCAACGGCCTCGATCCGGCCGGCGTCCGGCTCGTCGGCGAGTTGTTGCGCGAGCACGTCGCCGAGGGCGGCGGCGCGGTCGTCACCACCAACGACGCCGCGTTCGCCGCGACGCTCACTGGCACATGTGTGCGGCTCGAGGGCGGCCGGCTCGTCCCGGCCGGGATGTGACAGTGTCAGTTCTACGCGCCGCGCAGGCGCCGGCGGCACTCCTCGGCGAGGGCCGGCAGCGCCGGGTCGTGCGGGTGGACCATCACGAGCGCCGAGAGGATTCCTTCGGCCTCGGCGGTGCGGCCGTCGTGGAGCGCGGCGACGGCCTCGGTCAACGCCGCGAGCGATTCGTGCTTGTCAGCGCGGATGGATTCCGGGTCCTCATTAAAAATTTCGTGGATGGCGACCGGGCGCTGCTTGCCCTTGACCGGCAATGAGCCGAGGGGGCGGCTGTCGCGGCGCAGCTCCGGGGGCAGGCGGGCGTGCACGTCGGCGGTCACCAGCAGGTCGACGTCGAAGCGGCGGGTCAGGCGTTCGACGCGGGCGGCGATGTTCACGCTGTCGGCGACCACGGTGGATTCGATCCGGCCGTCGGCCCCGACCAGCCCGAGCGTCACCGGCCCCGAGTGGATCCCGATGCCGACCCCGAGCTCGAGCCCGCGGGCGCGCGCGAGGATCTGCAGCCCCGCGCGGACGGCGTGGGCGGGCGACTCGGGGAACACTGCCATCAATCCGTCGCCGAGGTACTTGTCGACCACCCCGCCGTGCTCGTGGATCGCCGGCACGATCGCGGCGAAGAACCTGTTGAGCAGCGCGAACGTGCCGTCGGGGTCGAGCTGCTCGGCGCGGGCGGAGAACGAGCGCTGGTCGACGAACAGCACCGTCATCTCGCGCTGGATCTGGTCGCCGAGCCCGGCCTCGGTCGCGTCGGGGCGGCCGATCAGCTCGAGCAGGCGCTGCGGGACGAACCGGGCGAACGCCTCGGCGAGCGCGCGCTGGCGGTGCTGCAGGCGGTGGTTGTCGAGCGCGATCGAGGCGTTGTGGCAGAACAGCTCGACGAGGCGCTGCTCCCACGGGCCGATCTCGCCGAGGCCCTCGAGCAGCACCGCGGCCCAGATCTGCGAGTCGCGGAAGATCCCGAACAGCGAGTAGTGGGCGCGGCGGACCGGCTGGCGGGTCGTCAGCAGCACGTTGATGTCGCGCCAGACGTCCTCGTCGACGACCTCGATCACCGGGCGGCCGACGACCGTCTCGAAGCGGCCGGTGCCGGCGACGACCGCGGGCGCGTCGGCGTGGCCGAGGTCGCGGCCCTGGAAGAACATCGCGCTGTCCTGCGGGCTGACGAGCGCCGACAATTGGCGCAGCACCGCGGTGATGAAGCCGTCGAACGACAGCCGCTCGTGCAGGGTCGCGCTGGCGCGCAGCAAGCGCTCGAGGCCGGCCTTTTGGCCTTCGATCGTGCACAGGTCGCGGTACGCCCGCAATGCGCCGAGCACGGTGGTCGCCAGGCGGCGGGCGGTCAGCTCGGTCTTGTCGCGGTAGTCGTGGATATCGTAGTCGGACATCACGCGCTGCTCGGGCGCGAGGCCGGGCTGGCCGGTGCGCAGGACGACGCGGACGCGCGCGTTGCCGAGGTCGTGGCGGATCCAGCGGGCGAGCGCGAGGCCGGCGTCCTCGGACTCCATCACGACGTCGAGCAGCACCATGCCGACGTCGGCGTGGGCCTGCAGGGCGGCGCGGGCGGCCGCGGCGCTGTGGACGGAGATCAGGGCGATCGGGTGGCCGTCGACGGTCAGGCCGTCGAGCGCGAGGCGGGTGATATCGTGGACCTCGCGGTCGTCGTCGACGACGAGCAGCTTCCAGGTACGCGCGCTCGGTAGCTCCTCGGCGAGCGGCAGGGCGTCGTCCGCGAATGCGACGAGCGCGTTCTCTTCCTCTTCGGGCGATATCGTGGTCATGGGTCTCCAATAGCGGCGGAGAAGCGGATCGTGAACGAGGTGCCGCGGCCCGGCGTCGACTCGGCGACGATCGTCCCGCGGAGGAGGTCGGTGACGAGGTTGTGGACGATGTGCAGCCCGAGGCCGCTGCCGCCGCGGCCGCGCGTCGTCGTGTAGAACGGCTCGTAGATCCGGCGCAGGACCTCGGGGGCCATGCCGACGCCGTCGTCCCGGCAGCCGAGCTCGAGCCGGCCGTCCGCGGCGCGGTCGACCCACAGGGTGACCGTGCCGACCTGTCCCGAGGGGAATGCGTGGGTCAGCGCGTTGTGCAGCAGGTTGGTGCAGATCTGCGAGATCGCGCCGGCGAAGGTCGTCGCGGACGGATCCGCGCGGACCTCGACCGTGACGCGGTGCGGGGTGCGGCGGTACATCGGCGCGAGGCTGGCGACGACCTCGCGCACGTACTGGCCGAGCGCGAGCGGGCGGCTCGCCTCGCTCGCCTGGTCGACGGCGATCTGCTTGAAGCTGGCGACGAGGCCGGCGGCGCGGCGGAGGTTGCCGAGCGCCATCTCGCCGGCCTCGCGCGCCTGCGCGAGGCCGTGGCGCATGTCCTTCTGGCGCAGGGTGCCGGCCTCGAACGCGGCCTGCAGGTCGGCGACGCGGTCCTGCGCGAGCGAGACGGCGGTGACGGCGACGCCGAGCGGGGTGTTGATCTCGTGGGCGACGCCGGCGACCAGGCCGCCGAGGGCGGCGAGCTTCTCCTTGCGCATCAGCTCGTCGCGCGTCGCGTCGAGGACGGCGTGCAGCTTGGTCGCGTAGGTGTCGGCGGTCAGGAACGCGGCGTCGACGCTGATCGCGTCGACGCGGCGGAGGATGTCGAGGGCGAGCGCGTCGGCGACCTGTTCGCGGGCGAGCAGCAGCTCGAGGCCGCGGCGGAACGAGAAGAAGCCGCGGAGCAGGGTCGAGACGTGGAACCGGAGGCCCGAGCGCAGGGAGGTGACGCGCTCGATGAAGGCGTCGCGCGGGGCGAGGTCGCCGTCGAACAGCTGCGCGGTGTAGGCGCGGACGCTCGCCTCGACCAGCGCCCGCGTCTCGGCGTACGGCCGCGACGCGAGGTCGACGCTCGCCGACTCGCGGACCCATTCGGTCCCCGCGTCGATGATCGCGTCGGCGTGCGCGTCGAGCAGCCGCCGCAAGGTCGACAAGGCCTGATCCATCGCTTCGCCCCGCGCCCCGAGGATACGCTCGCGCGAGCGGCGGCGACAAGCGGACGCGCGCGAACGCGGGCGGGCGGCGGCGCGGGGCAGCGCCTCGCGCCGCGCGGCCGCGTCGGCGTCGGCCTGCCGGGGCTGACCCGTGCACGCGCGGGCCCGGGGCGTAGCGCCGCGGGCCCGATCTCTCTTATGCTCCCGGCATGAGCCCCGGCGAGGACCGCCACACCCTGTTGCCGCGGCGCTGTCCGACGTGCAACGAGCGGTTCCCGCCGGACTACAAGGTGTGCCCGCGGCACGCGGTCTCGCTGGTGCCGGTCGACGCGACGAACGACGACCCGTACGTCGGCGCGACGCTGGCGGAGTCGTACCGCATCGAGTCGGTGATCGCCGAGGGCGGGATGGGCCGCGTCTACGAGGCGCAGCACCTCCGGCTGCCGGGCCGGGCGCTGGCGATCAAGATCCTGCATCACGCGTTGGTGACCGACGGCGAGGTCGTGTCACGGTTCTGCCGCGAGGCCGAGATCGCGGGGGCGATCGAGCACCCGAACGTCGTCAAGATCTACGACGTCGACCGCACGCTCGAGGGCACCCCGTTCATCGTCTACGAGCGGCTGGTCGGCGAGGACCTCGGGCAGCGGCTCGACCGTGTCGGCCGGATGAGCGTCGCCGAGACGGTCCACGTGCTGCGCCAGGCGTGCGCCGTGCTGAGCGCCGTGCACGCGCGCGGCGTGATCCACCGCGACCTCAAGCCGACCAACCTGTTCCTCGTCGGCGACCCGGAGCGGCCGACCGTCAAGCTGATCGACTTCGGGATCGCCAAGCTGCACGACCCGGCCAAGGCCAGCCAGACGCGCACCGGCGTGGTGATGGGCACGCCGGCGTACATGGCCCCCGAGCAGGCCCGCGGGGCCCGCGTCGACGTCCGCGCCGACCTCTATGCGATCGGCGCGATCGCCTACCGCTGCGTCACCGGGCGCGCGCCGTTCGACATCGAGGACTCGGCCGCCGCGCTGCACGCCGTGCTGACGAGCGAGCCGCCGCGCCCGCGCGCGCTCGCGCCCGAGCTGCCGGTCGCGTTCGAGATGGTGCTGCAGAAGGCGATGGCGCGCGAGCCGGCCGAGCGCTACGCGACGCTCGAGGAGCTCGACGCGGCGCTCGCGGGCTTCGCCGTCGCCGCCGAGGCGCTGCCCGCGAGGCGCCCGGCCGCCGACCTCGGCGAGCTGTCGGCGCTCGCGCGGCGGGCCCGCCCGGAGATCGCGGCGCTGTCGGGCTTCGCGCTGGCGATCCTCGTCGGCGGCCTCGCCGACGTGCTCGCGGCGATCTTCTCGGCGTCGGCGCTCGCCGGCGGCCTCGCGGTCGTCGCGGCGCTCGCCGCGGTGGCGACGCCGACGTGGCTGTACGTCCGCTTCCTGCAGACGCGCGTGTGGGGCAACAGCCCGCGCGCGGTCGCCTGGGCGCGCAGCCTCGGGGCGATGGTCCACGCCGCCGGCACCGTCTACGCCGCGACGTTCCTGCTCGGGCGCCTGCTCGACCTGTCCCTCGGGTCAGGCACCGGACCCGGCGCGTTCGGGCGGGTCGCGCCGTGGCTGCTCGCGCTCGCGGCCGCCGTCGCGATGTGGAGCCTCGGCCGCCTCGGCCGCAACCTCCGCGAGGACGCCGCCGGCTGATCCGGCGGCAGCGCGGGCCCCGGACCGCCGCCCGCCCGCTGCCACCATTGTGCGCGCCGTTGATCTGCAGCACACCGCGGGCCGGCGGCCGGTCCGCCGAATCGACGCACCGCGTAGTCGACCGCACACTGCTCGTTCGCATGTCCGAGGCCCCCAGCAAAGGCGCACTCGACCCCCAGGCCCACGCGTTCTACATCGAGACGCTCCAGGCGCTCGACGCGGCCGGGGTCCCGTTCCTCGTCGGCGGCGCGTACGCGTTCGCCCGCTACACCGGGATCGAGCGGCACACCAAGGACCTCGACATCTTCGTGCTGCCGGACGACGCCCGCCGGACGCTCGACGTGCTCGCGGCGGCCGGGTTCGCCTGCGACATGACGTTCCCGCACTGGCTCGGCAAGGCCCACTGCGGCGAGGACTTCGTCGACGTGATCTTCAGCTCCGGCAACGCGATCGCGCGGGTCGACGAGCGGTGGTTCTTGCACGCGCGCCGCGACCACGTGCTCGGGCGGGAGGTCCTGCTCGTGCCGCCGGAGGAGATGGTGTGGAGCAAGGCGTTCATCATGGAGCGCGAGCGGTTCGACGGCGCCGACGTCGCCCACGTCCTGCGCGCCTGCGCCGGCGGGCTCGACTGGGCGCGGCTGGTCGGCCGGTTCGGCCAGCACCACCGCGTGCTGCTGGCCCACCTGGTCCTGTTCGGCTTCATCTACCCGGGCGAGAAGCACAAGATCCCCGCCGAGGTGCTCGCCGGGCTGCTCGAGCGGGTCCGACGCGAGTCGCCTGGCGCGGAGAACATGTGCCAGGGGACCTTGCTCTCACGCCAGCAGTACCTGACCGACATCGGCCGGTGGGAGCTCGCCGACGCCCGGATCGAGGGCGGGTGGATGACGCCCGAGGACATCGCGCACTGGACGGCGGCGATCGACAAGCACAGATAAACGGGCGATGGACGGCGCGACCCAGACCCCCGGACAAGGCGGCACCGTGCGGATCGCCGCGATCGGCGACCTCCACTGCACGCGCGCGGCGCAGGGCCTGCTCGCGCCGCTCCTGCAGCAGGCGGCCGCCGCCGCCGACGTGCTCGCGCTGTGCGGCGACCTGACCGACTACGGGCTGCCCGAGGAGGCGCAGGTGCTCGCGCGCGAGCTGTCCGGGGTGCGCGCGCAGGTCGTCGCGGTGCTCGGCAACCACGACCACGAGTCGGGCCACGCGGGCGAGGTGCAGAAGATCCTCGCCGGCGCCGGCGTGCACGTGCTCGACGGCGAGGCCGTCGAGCTGCACGGGATCGGGATCGCCGGCGTCAAGGGCTTCGCCGGCGGGTTCGGCCGCCACACGCTCGGACCGTGGGGCGAGGGCGCGATCAAGTCGTTCGTCCGCGAGGCGCTCGACGAGGCGCTCAAGCTCGAGTCGGCGCTCGCCCGCCTGCGCACGCCGCAGCGGGTCGCGCTGCTGCACTACGCGCCGATCGCCGGGACGGTCGAGGGCGAGCCGCGCGAGATCTACCCGTTCCTCGGCTCGAGCCGGCTCGAGGAGCCGCTCGTCCGCTACCCGGTGACCGCGGTGTGCCACGGCCACGCGCACAAGGGCGCGCTCGAGGGCAAGATGAGCAACGGCGTGCCGGTGTACAACTGCGCGCTGCCGCTGTTGCGGCGCGCGCGGCCGGACGGCCCGCCGTTCCGCCTGCTCGAGTTCCAGACCGAGCCGGTATGAGCCGGGCCGCCCGCGGGCCCGTCAGCGGCTCTGGACGCACGAGATCGCCCGCACCTGCCTCACCTGAGGATCTCCGAGCACTCCGGTCCTCGCGGCCGTGGACCTGGCGCGCCCGCATGACGCGCGCTGCCACGCGCCGCCGCGGCGCCCGGGGACTTTTCACCGCGCCTGTCGCCTGCGTATACAGATCGGGGGACTCGCGCTGGCTCCTGCGACCGACCCTGAGAACCTCGATGCCACGCTCGTCGCGTCCGGCGATGGGCCCGTCGCGTCGCACCGGCAGACCGCGTCGGAGCCGTTGCCGCCGCGGATCGGCCGCTACCACGTGCTCGAGCTGCTCGGCAGCGGCGGCATGGGAGCCGTGTACGCCGCCTACGATCCGGAGCTCGACCGCAAGATCGCGCTCAAGGTCCTCCTCCCGGGCACGCGCGTCGGCTCGCACGCGCGTGAGCGGCTGTTGCGGGAGGCCCAGGCGCTCGCTCGCCTCTCGCACCCCAACGTCGTCGCCGTCCACGACGTCGGCACCCACGAGGGGCGCGTCTTCGTCGCAATGGAGTTCGTCGCTGGCGCCACGCTGGCCGCCACGATCGCGGCGCAGCGGCCCGACACCGCCGCGATCCTCCGCCTCTACCGCGCCGCCGGCGAGGGCCTCGCCGCGGCCCATCGCGCCGGCCTCGTCCACCGCGAACACAAGCCCCGCCCCCGTAACCCCGCGCCCAACACTGGCGCCCCGCCGATCTCAAGTGATCCCGCGGAGTTACAGGGGAGAGGCTTGCCCCCCGTTGCCCCCCGTTGCCCCGCGTTTTCCCGGCCTCATGGCAAAACCGTGGCAATGGCAACGGGACGAGGGCGCCCTGGAACTCGTCCTCGTCCTGGAGTTCGCCTCGGCTGCCGCTCAAGAAGGTCGACCGCGTCGAGCGGGCCGCCGCCCGCGGGTCAGGCGGGCCGAGGTCGACCTCTCGTGCCGCCGGCAACTCAAATTACCCTGCACCCGTGGCACGGCTCGAAACCCCGAACGAGACGCTGAGGGCTGGAGTCCCTAGATCTGTAGAACACAAAGTGACCCTCTGGAGCGCGTGTGATGCGGGTGCAGCGAAGATCGTAGTTCCCAGGCACCACGATCCTTGCCCCGGAAGCGCCCGGACCACCATAAACTACAAAACTAATATCGTCTGGGAGACGGAGTTGTAACCTGCCCTGAAATTCCTCGATATCACCGAAGTACTCTCGGATCTCAGTTTCGTTAATATGGAGAGTTTTGAGAGCCTTGCGAAAGCAGAGGTACATTGCGAGCCTGTTATTTCGCCTCGTGTCCTCTGCGCTCCTCGGAACCTCTACGTTTGGAGAAGGTTTGGTGGAGCCCAAGACTGGACTTGGCAGCAAACCGGCCCGGATCAGTCCAAGGTAGGTCTCGCCACAGTTGACGTTGTCTTGGTCGTGTTTCTCTTGATCTTCTTGGATGCTTACGCGCATTTCGTCCTCCCTTCGGGGGCGAAGAGAGTAGCAGGCCACGACGCGACGCCAGGTGTGGAACCGAAAACGTTGTTCTTGGCGCGCGGAGGACCCCTTGCCCCTAAAGCGCGGGGGGTGCGCATTGACAAGGGACGCTGCGCGCATTTTGCGCGCGCGGATTAGCCTTGACAGGGCGCCTTCACCCTCGCACTTTCAAAATCGCGCATCCCAGGCACCAGGTCTTCAAGGCTGAACCCAAAGGGCCGCCTTTTACGCCCGCCCGTGCCCGGGTTTGGTGGCAGGCCCCACCCGTCGGCTCTGCATGTTTCCTCGGGTTTGCAAGACCGTCAACGGTCGCACGCGTGCACATTTTTCTCCAGTCGTGCCCCTCTCGGGCACCGACGGGTGGACCTGCCGTTTGTGATTCTAGTGCTCCGACCGCGACGTATCGATCTGCGCGATTTTGAACACGTCGCGGGCCTTTTCCTTGGTGAATTTCCAAGTGATCTTGCGGCGTCGGCGGTGGGCGTCGGCATTCCACCGAGACGTTCGACGACGCAACTCGGCAAGCGAGCCGATCCGCAAGCGACCGAGGCATTCGCGTGACCATAGACTCGCCTCGATCTCGGCAGGGTTCAGCCAGCTTCCATGCTTTGGAGTGTAGTGGACGGTGAAACGGCCCCACAGGGCGCGGCCGACCTCTCCTCCAAAGGCCGTGCAGAGCGAGTTCTGTGAGTGCGTGTTGAGGTTGTCCATGACGAGGTGGATTGTCTTCGCGGAGGGGTACCGATTGGCGATCCTCTTGAGGGCGCGCGCGAACTGCTTCGCGGTACGGTTGCGCGTGGCGTAGGTCATGTGGCGCCCTACCTTGGGCTCGACGATGCAGAAGATGTTCGCAGTGCCGCGTCGCACGTACTCGTAGTCTTGGCGAGCGATGCGTCCGGGCGCCGCGGATCGCCCTGGTCGAGCGGGATCCCGGAGGACGACTGGCCGCTCATCGAGCGCGACGACCGGCTCGGCCTCGTCCGGCGGCTGTGCCATGGTGTCGAGCACGTCCTCCATCCGCGCCACGTACTGCTCGTCCAGCCTGGGGACGCACCACATTTTTTTCCCGCCACGGCTTGAGTTCGTGGTTCTTGAGTAGGACTCGAATTGTCTCCCGACCGATCTGTTTGACGATGCCTCGGTTCCGGCACTCCTGCACGATGAGCATGATTGTCCATCGTGAGCGGCCTTCCGGCACCGGACCGCAGACCATGGCTATGATCGCCGCTTCCTGCCGAGCATCGAGCTTTCGAGGCGGGATCGGGCGCTTCGCATCCTTGAGCGCCACCTCGACCCCTGAGGCGAGGTACCGCTCGCCGACCCGGCGAACCGACGGCACCGCCGACCCGAGCGCTGCGGCCGTGGCGGCCAACGAGTACCCGTCGTCCAACAACTGCAGCGCCCGGATTCGCTTCCAGGTCCGCTCCGTGAGCCGTTCTCTCGCCATGCGGCGCAAGCGCTCGCGGTCCTCCTGCTTGAGCCTGAGCCCTGGGAACCGCGGCCTCGGTGGCTTCTTCTCGGCCATGGCACCTGTAGATCAGGTTCCAGAGTCGAGCGCAAATTCGCGCCTAAACGGATCGGTTAGCTCCGGTCGCGGCACTAGGCCGCACCGAGGGCAAGCGCAACCCGACGCTTGCCCTCCGCCTGGTGTCCGAAGGCCACGGGTCAGGTCGCGTCCACATTCAAGCCCTCAACTCCAGCGTAGCGCAAGAGTGGCGCCGCGTCGGCTCCAATAAATTCTCGGAGCTGGCTGCTCGTAAAGTGAGTCGTATCCACCTGGCGATAGAGGTTCATCATGCGACGCTCGGCCTTCGCAATTAAATCGTCATAGCGCATCGGAACGACGCGCAATTTTGTGGTGCCGAGAGTGTGTTCGGACATGTCAGTATACTCAGGATCGAGATCCTGGCCAAGCACGAATGCGTCTACAAATTTCGTATGTTTCAGACACCCACGAGAGCGGAGCTCTCTTGCGTAAATCTCCGCCTGATCCTTCTGCGCCTTTCCAATTGCAATTCCAGGCCGCTTCAACTCAACAATAACAACGCGCTCGACCTCCACAAACTCTCCGTCAGAACCGGGGCCCGGCCGCCCATAAACTCCGACAGTAGAATCCGGAAGGATAACGAAATCTGGACGGTTCAGAGAGCCTGAGAGCTCAGTCCCACCCATGCGACGGCTGATCATGCTGAGAACCTCGGTCATCCCTCGATTAGAGGTAAACTCGATGCTCTCAAACTCCGGACCAAACATCCAAAGGGAGCGCTGAATCAGTGGCTGCAATTCATGAACCTCGTGAGTAGACTTCAGAGGAGCTTTCTGCCTTAGCTGATGAATCAGCGTTAGTCTCTCATCAATCTTGTCGAGCACGATCTTCATATTCTCAACTCGCCAAGCTGCCAGGATCTGATTAAGTCTATCAAATTCCTGCGGCTTTAGGGCGGCCATCTGAGCCAGAATCGCATACTGAGAATCGCTGCTCTCGAGCTCGGCAAGGATTGAGGCAAGCTGCACAAGTTCGCCCTCTCCCATTGATGGACATTTGGCAATCGCCTCATCAATGAACTTAACCCAGCGTTCGCGGCTGAGCGGCCGCATTCTTTGACTTTGGCGGTCCAACTGTGAGCGCACTCGTTGACTTCGCTCATTTCTCTTTGCAGCCATTAGTCTGTCGAGCACAGCTCCGATGGCCGTGTCGAGCGCCTTCTGATGCGTCTGCCATACGGGGTGATTTCGGTCGAAATCAGACCAGTCTTTTTCAACAGCTGCTTGCAGGGCATCGGCAAGAATGATGATTGAGTATCTTTTCGCGTAGCTTGATCGTCCATCTAGCAGTCTACGGCCGTCCGGCCCTTCCCAGTTGCAATTGCCGACCAGTCGCCGGCCAACCCACCATGCGAGTCCCTTTTGTTTGGTTGTTCTATCCGGATCTCCACAATCGATGACAATGATTCGCGCCGGGGAAAATGCCGGGTCGAGAACAATCTCTTCAGAATCGCAGCGGTCGCTGGGAATGTCGTCGAAATCGATCTTCTTACCATCAATCATTACTTCAAAGTTTGGGTCTGCAAGGAATCGAGTGCCAATCACCGTTCTGGCAGAGATTGCATTGATGCGCACTGGGGTGAACTCAGTCGCACAGATTTCAGTACCGTGACCCTCGCAGGGCCTGGCTCCAAGATGCTCATATGTAATTATGTTTGTCGCATCGCGCCTTACCATGAAGCTATTCTCGGTGCCATCTCTCCATGTCCGTACAATGTAGCCGCTCGATCCGAAGTGGAACGCGGCGTGTCGACCACGGCCATTTTGGCCGTAGGCTTGGCGCGGCTTGGTCGATTGGCTGCCTTCTGGCTGAGGGACAAATCGCCCGTGGATGGAGACTCGATCATAATCAATCTCTGTCCAGCAAGTCTCAAACTCATCCCTGGTCATTCCGGTGCCGTTGTCTTCGATGGAAAAGAGCTTGTTCGTTTGCTTGTCTGGCCACCTAATTTTGACCATGGAAGCTGAGGCATCCCACGCATTTGCAACCAATTCCACAATTGCAGTGGAAGAGTCGCTAATAATTGATCCAGCGTGCCGGTCGAGAAACCGCTGGTTGAATCGCATCGCTGTTTGAACTGGCTTGTGGGAGCGGGCCATGCCAGACGGTACGATTTCTGTCCGTCTCCAGCAAGGATTGACAGGCGATCGGTGCTCGGCCTGCCCTTGGCTCGATTCGAGCATCTTTCGCCCGTCAAGGCCTTCCTCCCTTGAAGACCTTCTCTGTCAAGGTGAGGGTTCAATATTCCACGGAGGCACAGTGGGAAAAACTCGCCTGCCTCGCGGGCGGCGGCGACGCGCGGCCAACAGTAGTGGCCGCTCGCGGCGCTGAGGTCGAGCTACCGCCGAGAGAACCGGCGCGCCTGTTCCCGTGGAGACTCAAGAACAAGCACACCGGACTCGAGCGCGATCGTCCACACAGTCCCCCCGCCCGTTCGTTCGCCGGCCGCTTCGGCGCGAAGCCGAGGCGCCCGACACCGCGCATCGCGCGCAGCTCGAGTTCCCGTCTGTGTGGTCGCGTGTTTAAGTGTTCGTGAGCACTCGACCGAGGCTCGCGCGCCTCGTCTGTGCGCCGCGTGTAATGGCGATCGACGGTGGTTCGCCGGGCGTGGGGGCGTAGGCACCCCAGCTCACGCCGACGACGCCGGCGACCTTGAGCTCGACGGTTGCGCCGTCGAGCAGGACGAGGTGGACCAGCGCCCACTGCCCTGCGACCTCTCCGGTGAGGAGCGCCTCGGAGGGAGGGGCTTGGCGACGCTCGGCCGTCACAGGTACCCCCGGTCCTCGATCTTCCGCAGGTCCTCGAGGCGTGACGCGACCTTCTCGGCCACGTCCAGGCGGAGGAACACCCCGGCGATGGACCGCGCGGGTATGCCGTTGTTAGCGAGCACCGAGACCACCTGCTCGAGCCGGCGGCCCAGGCCGATGTGCTCGAGCTGTGCCTGTTCCTGGCGGCTCCGCCACCAGCCGACGAAACGGCGGAACATGTCAGCGCCCCCCCTTCTTCGACGGGCACCAGGGAAGCGCGACCTTGTGCCGGCGCGCGAGGGCGCCGAGCTGCGCGGCGGTGACACCGAGCGCGGCCGCCGCGGTCTCGGCGGCATCCGACCGGGACACCACGAACCGGATGAGCTCGGCGAGGTTGGCGGACAGGTCGCGGGTGCCAGTGTCGAGCACGCAGGCGCCGTTGCTGTCCGCGTAGGCCTGGAGCGTGGCAGTGGGAGATGCGAGCGATTTTGTCATGTCGAGCACGGACCTTTCATATATTCCACGGACTTTTCATCCGCCAACACACGATACACAGACTTTTCATGTCGGCAAGACCCTTCTAGCGGCCGGGTCGGGCCGATAAACTCACGCCGGTGCCAAGCAAGGCGAAACCGAGCTGGTCGACCACGGCGCAGGTCTGCGCGGCCGCCGGAATTTCCGGCCCAACCGCGTTCCGCTGGTCACAGAAGGGCGTGCTCCCCCCGTACCAGAAGGTCCACGGCGGGCAGCGCGGTCTCTCCGCACGCTGGCCGCTCGACGCGCCCGAACAGGCCGCCTGGGTAAAGGAGCAACTGGACGCGGGGCACACGTTCCCCGAGATCGTCACCATGCTCGCGGCCGGTGAGTTTCACCCATCATCGCGTGGTAAAGGAGTCGAGGGTTAAATACGGAACGTCGCCGTGATAGACGCAGCCGACGGGTGCGTCGCCGAAAGCGCGCCATGCTCCTTGTGTTTCTCTTTCCCCCCGGACTCGGAGTCAATCGTCCTCCAAACGTGATATCCTTTGAAAGGGAGATTACATGAACATTCGCACCGAGGATGTTTTCACGCCCAACGGTTTTCCGACCCATACCTATGTTACAAGAAATAGTGCGTTAGAGCCTGCCGTTTCCTATGGACTGAAGATGTTCGGCTTTGTTTCGGTGGCAGGCCCTTCAAAGTCTGGAAAGACAGTCCTCATTGAGAAGGTCGTGGGGCCCGACAAGCTGATTACCGTGGCAGGAGGAACGATCAGTTCCAGTGACAGTCTCTGGGCACAGATTATTTCGCGTGTTGGCGGGCCTCAAAGCACAACGCGAAGTGACAGTTCCACGCAAGGCGAGAAGATAAATCTGTCTGCAAAGGTTGGTATCGGCATCTCCAAGACCGGAGGTGAAGGCAGTGGCGGATTGGCACTCGAAAACGCACGGAGCCAAGGGGTGACAAATACGTATACCCACTCTGGCCCCGAGGGCGCCTGCAAGCTCCTGCGAGAGAAAGGGCTAACCCTGCTCGTCGACGACTTTCACTATATAGCGAAGGATGTGCAACACGAACTCGCGAAGCAGTTCAAGGAAATCACGCGCTCAACTGCCAGTACTCAGCGCGTTCAGATTATCGTTGCTTCAGTGCCACACCGTGCCGACGATCCCGTCCGGGCAAATCCTGACCTTCGTGGCAGGATCGGAACTGTTGATTTAAGATACTGGGAAGTCGACGAGCTTCGGAAGATTGCCGAGATGGGTCTGGCAACGCTGAACATCGAGATTATACCCCGCCTAATCGAAAGACTTGCCGAGCAAGCCGCAGGCTCCCCGCAGTTGATGCAGACTTTGTGTTACACAACGGTTGCCATTGCTCTCGGGGTCGAGGAACGCCAGAGGACTTCCCTTCGACTTACCCCAAAAGACGCCGATGTCGAATCGGCGCTCAAGCTTGCTGCTACGATGAATGACAGCAGATCGCTTGTCGGCAAGCTTGATGAAGGGAAGAGGACGCGGGGCAAGGAGCGCGTAATGATTCAATTTCGGGACGGATCCTCGGATGACGTCTACACGTGCATTCTCCGTGCTATCGCGATTGATCCGCCTACTCTCGACTTCGAGGCCACTGAGCTTCAGGTGCGTATCCATAGCATCTGCGTTACCCCTCCCCCTTGGGGTAGCGTAGTTAGGACGCTTGCTCACATGCAGGAGATTGCAGACCTGCAACAGGCGAACACGTTTGTATGGGATGGCGAGCAGCTCTCGATCACTGATCCGCATGTTCTTTTCTATCTGCGATGGTGTGGTGATTACCGCAGGCCTGAAATGCGCATTCGCGAGACCGTACCGATTCGCAGGACGCCAACCGGTCGATGATCGCCGGCACCCTCGCCGTCGCAGATCACTCGGGCGTGCGACGCCACCTTGCGGCCTCCATCTTGCGGCGGTCGACATGGAACTCGTGGGTCCAGACGTGGAGGTAGTCCACGGAGCTCGAGGCCTAGTGTTCGCCTCAAAATACGGCTTCCACGGATGTGTGCGGAAACGCCCCCCTCGCCCTCGGCATGGAACTCGTGGTAGAAGCGGGCACACTCATGCGCAAACTTTCCCGCAGCGATACTAGCCTTGATTTTGTTCGACCCTTTTCCAGCTTTTGCCAGACTCAAAGTTCAGGCAACCAGTGGGAGGACTTGTTCAAAATGTTTGCCGAACAATTGGAAAGAGGACTATCCGAAAGCTTCGCAAGACCGCACAGGGTCAGCGGAATCCGCGCCGAGATGATCTTTCAGACTGTCGTCGCGGGGTTGAGTCAGATCAAGCTCTTGAAAGCGGAAGATACTGGAGATGTATTTCATGAGGAAAACTCGAACATTGCCATCCCTGACTTCACAATAGTTACACGTTCTGGCGACCGCATTATGGTCGAAGTAAAGCTGCACGCGCAACACTTTAAGGACATGTCTAGCTATGAGTACAGAATCTCGGACAGGATGATGCAGAGTTATCTCGCCTATGCGGATCTTGTTGGTGGCGAGTTAATGTTCGGCATTTTCTGGGATGAGTTCCAGATGTGGACGCTCAATGCTGTGCGAGCGTTCCGGCCAGGCGTCGCAGGTGAATCGCAATGGTCGCTTAACTATGCCAGGGCTTTGGCTACGAACGAGTTTTCCCGTCTGGGCGATTTCTATCTCGCCATTGCTCCCCCATTACGCCTCAAGCTATTCTGCGACCCACAACCGGTGCCCGTGGGAATGGCTGAGTTTGCTACAACGATGGCGTTTAGACGAGCCGAGATCCTCTCTCGAGATCAGGTGCTCACGGGAAACACGGCAGCCTTCGTTTGGAGGCTGATGAATTATCGTGCTTGGCCTGCGCGGAGTTGCGCGGGGATGGTAGAGAATGGAGTTATGATGGGCATCCAGTACATTTTCGGCCCGGAATGCGATTGTGAAGGCGACGACGACCCCGAATTCTGGAACACGGAAGTCTATAGGCGACCCCCTTCCTTCCGTGATTTGGCGATGTTCGCACCTATCAGCACTCTTATCTCAAGACAGTATCTTCTCGGAGCAGGATCAACAATTCACACGGTGAATGACGATCCCATTTTGCAGCCTGGAGGTGGCCAGAAACTCATCCCAGACGACTTAGAGATTGCCGTTGCCAGGTTTATAGTGGAGGCCAATTATGACGATATCCCGCTCGAATCCGGAGAATCCGGAGAATCCGGAGGCGCGCCTTGAGTGCGGGCTGCCCGGCGCCCGCCCCCCGTGGCAGACCGTGGCTTTCCAAGGCGAGGCGAGGCGAGCGAGGCGGCCGAGGGAGAGAGTGGCGACGGGCCCTGCGGGGCTCGCGGCGGCGCTATTCATCTTTGTTCTCAGGCACCTTCTTCCTTCCTCAAACTCTGGATATGCTGTTCAATTATGCGCCACGCGCTTTCTAGGTTGCATGGCTCCGGTTTAAAGGGGTCAATTTCGTCACGTATCTTGCGGTAGAGCGTCTTTAGTTCGTTTCGACACGCCAAGAGGTCTTTCCTCAGCTCGTCGCGCTCGCGGGTCAGATCCAAGATCGAGCGTTGTAGAACGTCGATCCCGCAGGCTCCGGGCGAGCACGTTCGCCCGTGAACCAAGCGCGTGGTGAGTTGCTCTCTCTTCTCGAAACGTGCGTGCTCGCGCCGCTTCTCGGCCGCGAATTGATCGAGTATTTCATGCCGCTCGCCGGTCCCTTTCGCGCGCCCTGTTGTCTCCTCTCCCTCGTTCAGAATTGAACCTGAAGCGTCGCGCGAGCCTGTCGTCGACGAGCAGAGTAGCGAGAAGATATCGCTCCGAGGGTCGAGGGCCGTCTCGAGCCAGAGGTTCCAACGCCGCGATCCGTTGGAAGCGACGAGGGGCGTTACCTGCGCCAATAAGCGCAGAGCGGGGCCGCGCACGCGCGGACAAGGCATTTCCTCGAGAACTTGGCGACCCACGAGCACGGCAAAGACCTCCGTCGGCGATCCGGTGATATCGGGCAGCCGGCGCGAGACCGCTGCAGCAAGCCCGCGCGCGACTTCCTCGGCCGTCGCGGCTCCGAGCCGGCCTCGTGGAAGCCGTGCGGTCGCATGCCTGCAGCTCGCCGCCACGACCGCCACGGGATCCACTTCTATTTCGCGCCCGGGTTCCAAAGCCTTTCCATTTCCCCCTTTTTCCACCGTGACAGCCCCCCCTCCATCATGCCGGCGGCCCGACCGGATCGCAACTGACGCGCAAGCGACCCGCACGTAACGCGCAAGTGAAGCGCAATCGCGCGCATGCTGTCGGCATGTGAAGCGCAAGTAAACCGCAAGCTAATTGACTTACTATTCAACAATTGCATGGAATCGCGCATTTGTTTCTTTCGGCCATTGTTTCCAAAGAGCGGTTCTGCGAACCGCAAAGAATAGAAATGAAAGGGCGGCGAATTAGAAAGAATGGCAATTGAATGGCAATCGCCCCTCTTTCGCCCCTGTTGCTCGGGCCTTGGCCCCTGTTGCATCGCCCCTTTACGCGCGTGGGCCCGCGAGGGCGCCGTCACGCGAAGCGCCACGCGATCCACCATGCACGGACCTGCACCGAGAACGCCGCTCGCGTCGGCGCGCCGCGCGGCCGTGTGGTCTTGTCGCCAGGTCGACCGGCCGGGTATCCTGCGCTGGGGTCGGATACCTGTCTCATCGGGCAGGCACCCGGCCGCCGGGCTGGTGAGGGACGGGAGGCACCGCGCCGCGCGCGCGGGCCTCGGGTGGGGGGTGCAAGGTGGGGGGACGTGGACGGCAGGTCGACACGAGCGCGGCCGGGAGATCTCGCGGAGACGCGCAGGCACTTCTGACGCTCGCCGAGGTCGCGGACAGGCTCGGGATCACAACCAAAGCGGTGCGGAGACGCCTGGAGCGCGGAACCATGCAGGATCTGCGGGTTGTGCGCATGGGCAGAAGCGTGCGGGTCGCTCGTGAACATCTCGAGGCGTGGATCTGTCGCAAGAGCGAGATCGGCGGTGCGCGAGAGACAGCGACACGTTCGATGCACATCTCCGCCCCCCCGTACCGCAACGACCCCACCCGCCGCCACGTGAGCATCATCCTCGAGCATCCCCGTACACACGCGCCCGTGCGCCGCCGGCTGGTCACTCCGACCCCGTGCGACGAGGCGACCGCGCTTGTCTGGGGGCGTCAACAGGCGCTCAACCTGCTCGAGCAACTCATGCGCGGAGAGAGCGAGGCCCCGTCCTCTACAGACACCGCACGCGCCAAGCCGCGCGACCCCTCTCCCCCGGAGTCCCCCACCCTCGCCGAGATCTGGGAGCGCTTCGCTACCGAGCGCGTCGCCCGGCTCCGTCCGGGAACCAAGCGCGTCGACGAGGCCCGCTGGCGCACGCGCATCCGGCCCGTGCTCGGCGAGCTGCGGATCTCCGAGCTCGGCCGTCACGAGATCATGCGCCTGCGCGGATCCCTGGCGACCAACGACGCGCACTATGCGAACCAGGTGCTGGGTCTGCTCCGCCGCATGCTCGAGTTTGCTGCGGACTGCGGCTTGCTCGAGGATGTTCCGTCGATCAAGCCGGAGCGCACCGCCCGCAAGCCCGCGCAAGCTGTCCCGGAGGAGGATGACCTCGACACCCTCGTCCGCGCCGGCGAGCAACTCACGGCCGCGGGTCGCTTCCCGGGCTCCGATCTGGCGCTCATGGTCCTTCTCGGACTGGACGCCGGTCTGCGCCCTGGCGAGGTCGCGGGTCTCCGATGGTGCGACGTCGATCTGCGCCGCAAGTGCATCATCGTCCGGAACACGCGCGCGGCCCCCGGTGACTCGGATCTGCCGCCCAAGGCGAACGAGGCCGGGACCGTCTACTTGACGGATCGGCTCGCCGATCGGCTCGCGGCCGAGCAACGCCGCGTCAACGGCCGGGGCACGGCTTACGTGTTCGTCGGCCCGGAGGGTCCGCTGTACACGGTGCTCGTGTCCAAGCGGATCGCGGAAGTCCACGAGGCCGCCGGCCTGCCCGTGAGGCGCGCTCACTGGCTCCGGCACTGCGCGGCCTCCCGCGCGATCTCGGAGGGCGCGACCCTCGAGCAGACGAGCAAGCACCTGCGTCACAGCGACCTGACCGTGACCCAGCGCTACGTCCACAAGATCATGGGGCGCGACCCCGGCCCCGCGGCCGCGGCCGTGCTCAACCGCCGGATCGTCGGTGGTAAGGACGTGGCAAACACTGGCACCTAGCCAGAATTCGCACGTATAGACGCGCCAGCGGCCCCAAACGGGGATCACCGCGACTTCAAGCCCTAATCAAGCCCATCCTCTCGAACAAGCCCCCAACCCGCGTAGCCGCGTGGATCTCTGTCTCCGAGGGCTTTTTCGAGAGGGTGGGTTTGTGCCGGCTTCCCCTCGGTGCCACTCCGTGCCCCAAACCAGGCCCAAACGATCCCGGGGCGAGTTCGGGCGGAGGCCGGCACTTCGTTGGCCCGAATCTTGCTGTGGCAGAGGCGATCCCCCGTGAGGGCGACTTCGGGCGGCATGTGTGCACTCACTTGTGGATCCCGGCGTTCCGACGAGAGGGCCGACACCAGGTGAGTCGAGAATCAACTGCGGCGATTTCGACGCATGGCAGGCTGCGTGGGCCATCCTTGACGAATATACACACCATGGCTGGCCTGCTCTATCGATCGTGACGTTGACTCGTGGGGGCCGGATGGATGGGCAAAGGCGGGGCGGACGAGGGCGTCGAGGTCAGGTCGCTCGGCGAATCAGCGTCCACGCGAGGAAGAGGCTGAGCGCGTCGATCCAGCCGACGACCGGCGACCATGGATATCCGATCGAGGCGGCCGCGTTCGCGAGCGGGACCGCGAGCCACGCCGCCGCGCAGATCCGCCGCATCGCGGTGGTCGATCGTGCCGGGGCGACCACGGCGCCGGCGAGGGCGAGGGCGAGGACCGCGGCGCCCGTCCACGTGAACCAATCGACATGTCCTTGCAGCCAGGGCGCTGCGACGAGCGCCAGCGCCAGCGCCAGCGGCACGCCGAGGAGCACGGCCTCGCGCGCGGCCCCGGCTCCCGGCTCGTGCCACGCCAGCCGGACGCCGCTGGCGATCGCCGCGCAGGTGCCGAGCCCGAACAACAGGTACACCGCCTCGCTCCAGCGTCCGCCGGACCATCCGAAGTGGAGGGCGAACACCGCCTGGACGACGTGCTCGCCGGCCGCCTGGTCGCCGGCGTCCCGCAGCGTGATCGGCCCGTCGCCCGCGAGCGGACGCGAGACGCCCGGGCGCGCCGAGAAGTGCGTGGTCAGGGCGGGCTCCATCCGCACGTGCGCCCGCGGGGTGCCGACGCGATCGATCCGGACGAACGCGACGGGCGCGCCGAGCGACGACGCGGCGCGGGCGCGGAGCGCCTCCAGCCCCCCCGATCCCGCCGATTCGGCCGCGTGCGCGCCGGCCCCGAGCTCCTCGAGCGCGCCGAGCGTGTCGCCGAGCCCGCCAGCGCCCGCGAAGCCGAGCGCACCGGCGACGATCACCAGCTGGACGAGGCCGAGCAGCGCCCCGGTCCAGGCGAGCAGCGCGTGGAAGGGCAGCGTCCCGCTCGCGGCGCGGCGGTGGTGGAGCGCCGCGCCGGTCCGCGGCGACCGGGCCTGCGGCGCGGGCCGCAGCGTCGCGAACAGTCGCCGCTGCGCCGCGACGCCGGTGGCGATCTCGAGCGCGAACAGCAGGCCGAGCAGACCGACGAGCCAGCGACCCCACGGACCCGGCAGCCACAGGTCCGCGTGGAGATCGCGGAGCCACTCGCGCAGGCCGTCCCCGTCGACGAGCGCGGCGCCGGTGGTCGGGTCGAGGATCCGCACGTGGCGCCCCCCCGCGTCGAACCACATCACGCGCAGCACCGACCACTCGGCGGTCGGGAGCTCGACGAACACGGTGGCGCCGACGAGCCCGGGCTCTGCGAGCAGCGGCGCGAGGGCCCGATCGAGGTCGATCTCGCCGCCCGCCGCCCGGCTCGCTGGCAGCTCCCACGCGAGCAACCGCGGCCCGAGCACCGCGGCCGTGCCCGACACGCACAGGACGTACAGCAGCAGGCCAGCGGCGCGGCCGAGCCCGCGGTGGACGGCGAACCAGCGACGGCGCACGGCCGGGTTCATCGCAGCCCCACGAGCGCCAGGCTGGCGAGCGCGAGGGCGGCCACCCACGCGGCGAAGCGTCGCGGTCGCGCGTGCGCCAGCGCGAGCAGGACGAGCAGCAGCCAGGCGGGGACGAAGAGCAGACCCGCCAGCGGCAGGACATCCCGCGCCGCACCTCCGCCCGCAACCGCGACGACCGCCACGAGCGCGGCCGCGCCGAGCAGGCCGCTGCCGGACACCACGCCGAGGTCGAGCACAGAACGCATGTCGCTCGCAACAATACTTGATTTCGACTTTCAAGTTCAAGTATGGTCGACGAATGATCAGGTTCGCGCGAACGAGGGCCCTCGTCGTCATGCTGGCGTGCGCCTGCGGGGACGGTTCCGCCGGGTCGGCCACCGCCGGGTCGGCCACCGCCGGGTCGGCCTCCGGGTCGACCTCCGCCGACGCGACCACGGACGCCTCGGCGAGCGGCACGACGGGCGCACCCGCGACCACCCCATCGACCAGCCCATCGATCACCGACGGGTCGACCGGGGCGCCGGGCGGCGGCACCGGACTGGGCGAGGACGCCAAGTGCGACGTGTTCGCGCAGGACTGCGCGGCCGGCCTCAAGTGCGTGTACTGGTGCGGCAATGGGCCCTGTCTGCCGACCTGCCGGGTCGTCACGGGCGACCGGACGACGGGCGATGCGTGCGTGTTCTTCGGCGCGGAGGGCGACGTGTACGACGACTGCGACGCCGCGTCGGTGTGCTGGACCGGCGAGTTCGCGGCGGGCGAGGGCGTGTGCGTGCCGTTCTGCGGCGGGACCCTGGCGCAGCCGACGTGCAGCGACCCCGAGCGCGTCTGCATCGCCCTCGCCGGTTGCCTCGAGCGGTGCGATCCGCTGCTCCAGACCTGTCCCGACGGCCAGGGCTGCTACGACGCCGATCTCGACGCGTTCGTGTGCTGGGACGCGCCGGAGACCCCGCCCACGGCCGGCGAACCGTGCCAGGGGAACACCCTGTGCGCGCCGGGCTCGACGTGCTCGCCAGGAGCGAAGGTCCCCGGCTGCGCGGCGAACCGCTGCTGCGCACCGTTTTGCGACCTCGACGCAGCGCCCGACCCATGCGAGGCGATCGGGCCGCAGTGGACGTGCGTCGGCTACGGGTCCGCACAGCCGGACCTGGCGAACCTCGGGGTCTGTCAGCTCGCGCCGTAGGCCCCGAGCGGGTGGATCAGGACATGATCGACTCACGCCGCGCGAACGAGGCGCTCCGCGGCCATGCGTGCCCCGGCGATGTTGCGACTCGCGGGACCGAGCTCGAGCTCGGCGAGCGGCCCGCTGACGTGGACGCGCGGGTGCCAGCGGAGCGCAGGGTCGATCCGCGGGTAGCCGCATTCGGCGCAGGGTAGACCGAGCGCGTCGATCGTCGCGTCGAGCCAGGGGCCGCCGGGCCGGTGGCTCTCGAAGCCGGTCGCAAGTACGACGTGATCGGCCGAGATGTCCCCGTGTCGCGCGAGCCGGAGTCGGCAGACGCCGTCGACGACACTGCCGCCCGCGACGCGATCGCGGACGAGCCGTATCACGCCCGCCTCGGTCGCGCCGAGGAGCGCCGCGTGCACGTCCTCGGGCATCGAGCCGCGGTGCCGGGCCTCGACGATCGCGCGACGCCGCCGGCCGAGCTCGAGCTCGCGCTGGAAGCCGGCGAGGTAGAGCGGGCCGAGCCACCCGGGGTCGCTGTCGAACTGGGCGATGCGTGGCTCATGGTGCGTCACGAGGAGCACGCGCCCGGGCTGGAGCTCGGCGTACGCGAGCGCGAGCTGGGCGGCCGAGATCCCGCCGCCGACGATCGCGACGTGCCCGGGCGTGACGGCCCGGGCGAAGCCCGGGGAGAAGACATGGTCGATCGGCGCCCCCGCGTCGCGCAGCGCGCTCGCCCAGTCCGGCCAGCGGGGCTGTTCGGCGAGGCCGACGGCGAGCACGACCCGCCGCGCGTGGAGGGTGCCGTGATCCGACTCGACCGCGAGCGCGCCGTCGATCTCGCGGATCGCCGAGGCGCGGCCCCGCAGCCAGACGTCGCGCAGCCGGTGCTCGCGCAGCACATGCTCGCAATGCGCGCGGAACAGCGAGAGCGACGGCCGGTTGTACGGCGGCGTGAACGCGGCAGCCTCCGGGATCCCGCGCTCGCGGATGAACCCGTACAGCGCGAACGGAGACACGTCGAGCTGATGGACCGCCGGCGAGCGGAGGCACTGCATCCCCACGCTGCGGGTGCACTGGTCCCAGCAGGCCAGCGGCTCCGCGTGGGGGTCGAGCACGCGCAGGCGCGCGTGCGAGGTCTTGCCGGCGGCGAGCAGGCGCACGGCCAGGTGCGTGCCGTGGACGCCGCCGCCGATGATGAGCCAATCGAGAGGGATCATGACGCCTCGTCATCAGGCCGGCCGGGCCGGCAGGAAGCGCTCGAAGACGTGGGCACGGAACTCCGCGGGCAGCGGATGCACGACGCCATCCTCTGCGCATCGGGTCGCCCACTCGAGCAGCGCCTCGCAGCGAGCGCGGCCCGCGAGGCCGCCGAGCCACACGACCCCGTCGCCGTCCGCGATCGACCACACGGGCCCCTGGTTACACGGGCCGAGACAGTCGGACAGGCTGACCCCGATCCGGCCGAGCAGCCCGCGTCGGCGCAGCTCGGCGCGCAGCCAGTGGATCGGCGCGTCGGGATCGCCGGCGTCGGTGCAGCCGCGACAGACATGAAGTTGGACGAGGACCCGGTGCGCGCGCGGCATGATCAGCGCTCACTCTCTTCCATCAGGAGATCACCGCGACGCAGCCTTCGGTCGCCCCAGAACATCAGGCCGGCCGTCACGGCGAGGAGCAGCAGGAGCGGCGGCATCAGCCGCGCGGCGAGCGCCGCCGGGGCCTCCTCGGCGAACGTGAAGCGGGGCAGGCCGTCGTACTCGTGCGACGCGAGGCGGCGCCCCGCGAACAGCCGCGGTGACAGCTCGGCATGCACCGCGTCGGCGAACCCGCGGACCTGGGCGGCGAACGCCGCGTGCCGCGTCGGACCAGTCCCCGCGAGCTCGCTCAGGGCGTCGTGCACGAGGACCGCGGGCGACAGCAACGACGCCGCGCGCACGAGCTCGGCGCGCGCGGCGATCCGCTCCTCGAACCCCGCGAAGCGCGGGGCCGTCTCTTCCTCGATCTTCCGCTGCACGAGGTAGTACCTGCGAGCCCACGCGAGCGCGTCGTCGCCGGTGAGCTCGGGGTGGTCGTGGACGTGCGCGGCGGCGCGGTTCTCGGCCGCTCTGAGCTCGCCGATCAGCACCATGCGCGACGGCAGGGGCAGCGCCTGCTCGACGACGACGTTGATCGCCGCGGGCAGCAGCAGCACGAGCACGACCCACGCGGCGACCATGTGCATCGCGTTGGTCGCGGCGCTGCGGCGGCGCGCGTTGACGGCGAAGGCCAGCGCCGCCCAGAACGCGACGTGGACCGCCGCCACTGCCAGCCAGGCGAGCAGCGCCGCGTCGGCACCTGTCCCGAGGGTCAGGACCGCGGCTGCGCCGAACGAGCCGAGCAGCGCGAGCAGGACGAGCAGGCGCGCGGCGAGCTTGGCCCGCAGGTAGGTCGAGGCACCGACCGGCTGCGACAGCACGAGACGCAGCGTGCCGCGCTCGCGCTCGCCGGCCAGGAGATCGAAGCAGAGGCCGATCACGAGCAGCGGGAGGAGGTAGACGACGACGAACGCGGCGTCGAAGCGCCCGGTCTGAAGTTGCTCGGGGTCGGCGAGCGGCCGGCGGGCGAGCAGGTTGTCGCGGCGCCCCCGCAGCGAGATCTCGGCGACCACCGGAGAGAGGTCGCGCTGCCCCACGGCGAGCGCCGCGAGCGGTCCGACGGGCAGGATCGCGGCCACGCGGTAGTCGAACGGGCTGCCGGCGAAGGGGCGCTCGTCGAGGCGCAGCCGCCCGTCCGCGAGCGCGGCGACCTCGTCGCGTTTATCGGCGATCGCGGCCTCGGCGTCGCGCTGCACGGCCGTGGCCCGGTCCGCCTCCTCGTGCGCCCACGCGCGCCCGCGGGCGAGCGCGTAACCGAGGCAGAGCAGGAGCGTCAGCGCGCCGATCCGGAGGGCCGGCTCACGGAGCAGCAGGCGGAGCTGGGCGCGAAGGAGCGAGGACGGCACGGGGGAAGCTCCCGGGTTCATGGGCCGATGTCGAGGCGGCGCGTCGCGGCGAGCGCGAGCGCCAGGGAGAGGCCGAACAGCGCCGCGAGCACGCCGAGGCCGCGCAGGTCCGGCGGCGGTGCGGGCGGCGGCTCCCACCGTAGCGCGTCGAGGTCGCGCCACAGCTCGGGTCCGGCGAGGTAGTCGAACGGCGCGGCGCCCGGGTGCTGCGCGACATCCTCGTTGAGACGCCGCACGAGCGCGCGCCGGTGCGACTCGGCGGCCGCGGCGAACTCCCGGTGCGCGGCGACGTCGGTCCCGCACAGCGCGGCCGACAGCGGTCGCAGCGCGAGCCGCGGGGACAGCGGCGACAGGCCGAGCCGCAGGTCCGCCTGCAGATCGTGGATCGCGTGCAGCTCGGCGTAGCGGCGATCGTAGACGCCGTCACCGTACTCCTCGCCGGCTTGCAGCGCGACCCCGGCGAAGTTGACCGGCAGCTCCTCGACGGTCTTCACGCCGTGGCGAGCGAGCAGCTCGGCCTTGAGCGCCTCTGTGCGCCTGTGCTGCGGGTCATGTCCGTTGATACCTTCTTTCATGTCGCGCGCGACCCCGGCGAAGAACTCGCGCTCCGAGGGCGCCGGGTGGACCCACGCCGCGAGGTCGCCGGCGAGCCGGGGGATCACGATCACCGCGGCGACCCACAGCGCGAGCGCGGCGACCAGCGCGGCGCTCGTGCGGCGCGCGCGGGCGGAGATCGCCGCGCCGAGCGCGGCGAAGCAGCCGAGATACAGCGTGTAGGCGAGCGCGAGCAGGGAGGCGCGTCCGATGTCGCCGCCGAGCGCCGCGGCGGCGACCGCAGCGAGCAGCAGCAGCGGCGCGAGCGCCAGCATCGCCGCCGCGAGCTTGCCGAGCACCAGCGCGCGCGGCGACGCGCCCTGCCCGAGCAGCAGCCGCAGCGTGCCGCGCTCGCGCTCGCCGGCCAGCGCCGCGAAGGTCAGCAGCAGCGCCAGCAGCGGGCCGACCACCTGCAGGATCGTCGCGGCCGTCAGGTCGCCGAAGCGCTGCACCGCCGGCGCGTCGTCGGCCGGGCGGTGGACCAGAGGATTTCTGCGGTGGGCCTCGAGCCACACGGCGACCCCGAGGTAGCGGTCGACCCCGCGGTCGAACAGCGCGAGCCCGGAGATCGGCTTGAACGCGTACTGCCCGAAGTGCGCCGCCGCGTGCGGGTTCTTCGGGCCCTGCTCGAGCCAATTGGCGCGCTCGAGCGCCGCCGCCTCGTCGCGCTGCGCCTGCAGGTCGCGGACGTTCGCCGCGCCGACGAGCACCGCCGCCGCCAGCAGGACGAGCGTCAGCAGCAGGACCCCGCGGAGCCGGCCGTCGCGCCAGGCCGCGCGCAGTTCGTGCCGCACGATCCGGCCGATCACGCCGACGCCTCCTCCGCGGCGCGCCGCACGTGGGCGAGGTAGATGCGCTCGAGGTCCTCGCCCGTGAAGTCGGCCCCGGCGCCCTCCCACACCAGGCGTCCGGCGCACAGGATGCCGATCCGGTTCGCCAGGTCACGGGCGCGGAACAGGTCGTGCGTGGCCATCAGGACGGCGACGCCCTCGTCGCACATCCCGCGAACGAGCCGCGAGAACTCGAACGAGGCGCGGGGATCGAGGCCGGACGTCGGCTCGTCGAGCAGCAGCGCCCGCGCCCGCTTGGCGACGGCGATCGCCAGCCCGACCTTCTGCCGCATGCCCTTCGAGTACTCGCCGCTGCGCCGGTGGATCGCCGCGCGCGGCAGACCGACCTGCGCGAGCAGCCCCTCGATCTCCGGACCCGCCACCGCGCTGCCGCCGAGCGACGCGAAGTACTCGAGGTTCTCGGCGCCGCTCAGGTGAGGGTACAGGTGGACCTGCTCGGGGATGTAGGCGAGGTGCCGCTTGCTCTCGATCGGGTGATACGCGACGTCGAGGCCGCACACCCACGCGCGCCCGGCGGTCGGCGCCGTGAACCCGAGGAACAGGTTCATCGTCGTGCTCTTGCCGGCGCCGTTGGGCCCGAGCAGGCAGTACACCTCCCCGGGCCGCACCTCCAGCTCGAGGTCCGTCAGCGCCTCCACCTCTTCATATCGCTTCGTCAGCCCCTCGGCGCGCAGCATCGTCCGACTCCGTCCCGCTTCGACCGCGATACTCCGCGAAGTGTCGCAACCGGGGCAAGCCGTCGCGGCGGTTTTCAACATGAGATTACTCTTGCAATCACATTGCAACTGAGCCATGGTCACGGGCGTGACGACTCCGAACCTCGACGAGCGGCTCCCGGTGACCGTGCTGTCCGGCTTCCTCGGCGCCGGCAAGACGACCCTCCTGAACGCCGTGCTGCGCAACCGGGCCGGCCTCAAGGTCGCGGTGATCGTCAACGACATGAGCGAGGTCAAGGTCGACGCGCAGCTGGTCCGCGACGGCGGGGCCGCGCTCAGCCGGGTCGACGAGCGCCTGGTCGAGATGTCGAACGGCTGCATCTGCTGCACGCTGCGCGAGGACCTGCTGGTCGAGATCACCCGCCTCGCGCGCGAGCGGCGCTTCGATTACCTCCTGATCGAGTCGACCGGGATCTCCGAGCCGCTGCCGGTCGCCGAGACCTTCACCTTCGCCGACGAACACGGCAACCGCCTCGCCGACGTCGCGCGCCTCGACACGATGGTCTCGGTCGTCGACGCGGTCAACTTCCTGCGCGACTACGAGGCGTCGGCGAGCCTGCGCCAGCGCGACGCGGCGCTGAACGAGGAGGACCGCCGCACGATCACCGACCTGCTCGTCGATCAGGTCGAGTTCGCCGACGTGCTCGTCGTCAGCAAGGCCGACCTGGCGACCCCGGCGGAGCTCGAGCGCCTCGAGGCGATCCTGCGCAGCCTCAACCGCGCGGCGAAGATCGTGCGCAGCGCCCACGGCGAGCTGCCGGTGTCGGAGCTGCTCAACACCGGGCGCTTCGACTTCGAGCGCGCGTCGCAGGCGGCCGGCTGGCTGAAGGAGCTCCGCGGCGAGCACGTGCCCGAGACGCTCGAGTACGGGATCTCGAGCTTCGTCTACCGCGCGTCGGCGCCGTTCCACCCGCGGCGGTTCTGGGCGCTGATCCAGCGCAGGTGGCCGGGCGTGCTGCGCTCGAAGGGGATCTTCTGGCTGCCGACGCGGATGGACGCGGCGATGAGCTGGTCGCAGGCCGGCCGCACGCTGCGGGTCGGTCAGGCGGGCGTGTGGTGGGCGACGCAGCCGCGCGGGCGCTGGCCGGACGACCCGGCCGTGCGCGCCGACATCGAGCGCCACTTCCGCCCGAAATGGGGCGACCGCCGGCAGGAGCTGGTGCTGATCGGCAGCGGCATCGACCGCGACGCGCTGACCGCCGAGTTCGACGCCTGCCTGTTGACCCCCGCCGAGATGCGCGGCGGCCCGCGGGCCTGGATCACGCTCGAGGATCCGTTCCCCGTGTTCCGCCCCGAACCGGAGCCGTCGGTCACGGAGCGCAGCGCATGACCTCCCCGCTCGAGTCGCCGGAGGCCTGGGACCGCGTCGGAGACGGCTACAGCGACGAGTTCGCGCCGACGCTTGCGGCGTACGCCCAGGCCGCGGTCACGCTCGCCGATCTCGCCCCGGGCGCGCGTGTCCTCGATGTCGCCGCGGGTCCGGGCACGCTCACGCTGCTCGCGGCGCCGGTGGCCGGTCACGTCGCGGCGCTCGACTTCTCCGCGATCATGATCGCGCGGCTGCGCAGCGAGGCCGTCGTGCGCGGGCTTCACAACATCGAGGCCGTCGTCGGCGACGGCCAGGCGCTGCCGTTCCCGGACGCGTCGTTCGACGCCGCGTTCTCGATGTTCGGGCTGATCTTCTTCCCCGATCGGGCTCGCGGCCTGCGGGAGCTGCGGCGCGTGCTCCGTCCGGGCGGTCGGGCAGTCGTCGGCGCCTGGGCCACGCTCGATCCCGCCGCGCCCTTCGTCCTGTTCGAGGTCCTCCAGGCCGAGCTGCCGGACGTGCGCCTGATGCTCCCGGAGCTGCCCCTCGGGACACCTGACCGGATGCGCGAGGAGCTCGCCGCCGCCGGCTTCGAGGCGCTCCGGGTCGCGTTCGTGGTCCACGAGTTCCGCGCGCCCTCGGTGGAAGCGCTGTGGGCGTCGCATGCGCGCGCGAACGTGCTCGTCGCCCCCATTCGTCAGAGCATGCCGCGCCACGCGTGGGAGCGCCTGTCCGCTCGCGTGATTGGCGGGCTGCGGGAGCGCCTCGGTGACGGCGAGGTCCGGTACCCGCAGACCGCCCTCCTCGGGCTCGGCGAGCGCGGCGCCGACGCCCGCGCCGATTCATGCCACCCCTGAAAGGATTCTGGAACGATGCGTGAGACGCGATGGATGTCATCATGGCTGCCGTGGAGCTTCGCTTGCCTCGTGGGGGCGTGTGGCGCGCCCGCGAGCACCACCACGGAGACCGGCCCGGAGGACGCGACGGAGGGCACGACTTCTGCCGGCGCGTCGTCGGGCGGCGGCTCGACCGGCGTCGACGCGACCGGCGCCGACACCACCACCGACGGCGCGCCCGCGGTGCCGTGCGAGCAGTGTTTTCCCCTCGAACAGCTCCCGGGCGACCTGCGTGCGCAGGCCGAGGCGCTGCTGCTCGTCGCGCTGGATCGCGAGGCGCTCTACACGATCGCCGCCGACCTCAAGCCGATGAGCTCGGGCTTCGCGGAGCTGTCGTATCCGGCCGACGAGCCCGCGCCGCCCGAGCTCGACGAGCTGCGGACGATCCTCGCGGCCTTCACCTGCACGCCCGAGCTGACCGCAGATGTTCAGGTGTTCCACGCGACCTTCGACGGCGTCGCGTACGCCGACGGCCTGGTCTTCCACCGCCCCCGGGTGGTCGAGACGGTCGAGACGTTCGCCGAGGTCTTCGCCCCGCTCGGTGTCTCCGCGGAGCAGCCCCCGTTGACGATCGTCGACGCCGTCGACGCCGATCCGACCACGCTCCGCTTCCGCGGGTACGGCCACCTCTTCGGCTACCCCGAGTATGCCGTCGACTTCTTCGCCGAGGCGGCCGAGCACGAGGCCATGACCGGCGACTTCGTCGAGCGCGACTTCATCCACATCCCGACCTTCGAGTCGGCCGAGGGACGCTTCGTGTACGCGGTCCCCGAGGGGCACCAGGAGAACGCCGAGGACCTCGCGCTCCGGGCCCGAGCGGCGACCGTCCTCGATCGATACACGGATCTGCGCGCCCAATCGATCGGTGACGGCAAGCCCGGCGTGCTGCACCTCGTTCGAACATGGTTCGACGACGGCACGGGGCGCTGCTCCCCGCGTCACGCCCGATGATCGGCCGCGGTCGACGGCCGCCGCGTCGCGCCGCGATGAGAGGTCGTCGGACCGCGCCGGCCGAGGTCGCCGCCGCCTTCTCCGCAGCTCCGTCGGGGGTCACCGCTTCGGCGGTGCCGGCGGGCTCGGTCGAGGTCGGCTCACCGAACAAGCGGGCGACGAGGACGGCCTTCTCGCGGCCGGCGTCCGGGAGGCCGTGGCGCGGCAGAGATCCCCCAGTTCGTCAGGCTGGAGTCGAGGTCGTCGGGCGCGGAAGTCCCAGGCGCGCTCGCGGGGTGCTGCGCCGGGCCGCAAGCGTGGTACAAAATCGCGCATGAGCCGGCTCGAGCTGTGCGTTTTCCTGCTCGCGGGCGCCTGTGCGCCTCGCAGCGGCGAGCCCGTGGGGGATGGCAGCACCACCGGCATCACGTCGGTGGTGGTCCCGTCGACCGGGAGCCCGGCGGAGACGAGCGGCGGTTCGGATGCGAGCTCGACGAATGCGGTGGGCGACTCCGGGGGCTCGGGGAGCACGACGGTGCGCCTCGACGTCGGCGAGCTGCCGGACGGGGGCGATCCGCAGCCGGCGGGGTGCAAGGGGAAGATCGACTTCCTGTTCGTCATCTCCCGGTCGGGACACATGGGACAGGAGCTCGAAGGCTACGGGACGATCCACGACCGGCTCGTCGCGGCGATCCCGGACTTCTTCTCCACGATCGAGACGAAGTTCGCCGACTTCGACTACCACATCCTCGTCACCAAGGGCGACCCGTACTGGGGTGGGATGCTGTGCGACGCGGAGTGCCCGGGTCCGTTCACGGAGAAGTGCGGCACGGACGACTATCCATGCGAGATGATCGGTAAGGTGTCCGCGTGCGACCAGACCTGGGGCGCAGGAGTCGTGTTCAACGCCGGCCGGCTCGCGCCGAACAAGCCGTGCGAGATTGCCAGCGGGAAGCGTTACCTCGCCAAGGGGCAGCCGAACCTCGCCGAGACGTTCGCTTGCATCGCTCAGGTCGGGGCGAGTGGGTACTATCTCGTCGGTCAAGCGCTCGCGGCAGCGGTGAGTCCCGCGCTCACTGGCCCGGGAGGCTGCAACGAGGGCTTCCTGCGGGACGATGCGCTCCTCGTCGTCACCGTCATCACGAACTCGGCCGACGACGATTCCGAGGGGACGCCAGCATCGTGGGCCCAGGCGGTGTTCGACGCCAAGGGCGGTGACTCCAATGCAGTCGTCCTGTTTCAGGTCGGCGTGACCCTCGAGTACTGCGAGAACCCGCCCTGGGATAACCCGCTGTGCGGGCTGCTAGACCAGTTTCCCCTCCGCACCGCTGTGTACGCCTGGGACAAGGACTACGGGCCCGGGTTCGAGGCGGCGACGGACCTGATCCTCGAGGCGTGCGCGAGCTTCATCCCCGGGTGAGCCTGTCCGGCACGCTCACGGGGTGACGTAGGCGACGGCGGGGTACCCGTTCGCGCCGACGCCGCCGCCGTAGACATGCCCCTCGGGGCCGACGGCGACGGCGGTCGCGTACTGGAACACCGGGGCGTCGTCGCGCTCGTACGTCCACACGGGCGCGTAGTCCCCCAGGAAGTACGCGCGCAGCCAAAAGCTCGACCACACCGGTCCCTTCTTCCGGGCGCCGCCGAGGACGAGGTAGCCGGCCGGGCTGGCGGCGAGTGCGAGCGGGGCCGCGAGGTCGGCGCCGAGGCCGGTGTACCACTCGAGCTTGCCGTCCTGGTCGTGCACCCACAGGTACGCATCCTGTTTGCAGGTGTCGCCGCAGAGGTGGCCGACGGTCACGACCCGTCCGTCGTGGTCGAGGGCGACGGCGTTGGCGACACTCTGCGTCGCCAGGCCGATCTCGGCGCCGACGTGTGGCGTGGCGAGGTCGGCGTCGAGGTCGAGCCGGAGTTGCAAGTGTTTGCGTCGTTTGGGGTCGTTCGGCAGCTTCGTATGCCTGCCGTACGCGTCGCCGACGCCGACGAGGGTCGGCCCATCGAAGATGCAGTCGCGCAGCGTCTCGTCGAACTGGTGCGCACCAAATTCAGGGGCGAGATAGTCGAACAATCGCACGGGCTCGCCGACGACCCACACCGCAGCGTCGAGCTTGTCGACGGGGTTCACGACCGGCCGGGTGCCGCAGACTGCGATCTTGCCCGCGCCGAGGGCGAGCGCGTGGCCGACGTCGCCCGGGCCACCGGTGGCGAGGTTCTCCGGCGTCGCGGCCGTCTCCCAGGTCGGGATCCGGCCGAGCCACCAGCGGGCGTCGTTGTTGGTCGTGCGCGACGCGAGCAGGTAGAGCTCGCCGCCGGGCGTCACCGCGAGGTCGCGCGCGACGCAGTGGACCCCAGGGTGCAGCTCGACGACGTCGCCCGGGCCCCAGGCGCCGAGGGTGTCGCGGCGGCGCAGGTAGCAGCGGGCCTGGCCGCCCGGGTAGTAGGTGCCCCACTCGACGAGGACGTGGCCGTCGTTCGCCGTCGGCAGCGCGGCGAGGGCGGCGACCGTGCCCTGCCCGCCGAGGAGGTCGGCCGACTCCCAGACGTAGCCCTCGCCCGGCGGGTCGAGGGCGACCTCGAAGGGGACGACGACGGGCTCGCTCTCGAGGTCGTCGCGCCAGGCGACGAGCGTCAGGTGATGTGTCCCCGAGGACAGGCCGGTGTAGATCGGGATCTCGGCGGTGAAGGTGTCGGGGCCGCCCGCGAGCTCGACTGTGTCGCCGTCGTCGACCTGCATGCGCACGCCCGCGGCGTGCTCGGTGGTGACGTCGAGCTGGATCTTCCCGGGCTCGGTGAGCGGGTTCGGGGCCAGCAGGTGGTCGACGATCGCGGGCAACAGGAGCGGTTCGCCGGTCGTCGTGCCGGGGTCGCCGCTGGTCGAGCTCGCCTCGCCGGCGGTCGAGGTGGTCGAGGGGCCCGTCACCGTCTGGATCCCGCCGGTCGGCGGCTCGTCGGCGGTGGTGCTCGTGGTCGGGTCCGGGGGCGGGCACGGGCCGAGCTGTGGGTCGCAGACGGGCGGCAGCTCGCCGAACTCTGGAGGGGGGCACGCCAGGAACGCGAGCGCACACAGGGCCAGGAGACGGGGATTCGGCGTCATGGCGTGGTCTCCACGGGTAGCTCAGAATCGCGCGAGGAACAAGACGCCGCCGAGACTCGGGCGGGCCGCGACGTTGCGAACGCTGTGTCGCCGGTGGGCGCCGGCGGTCAGCAGCGCGATCGAGACGGCGCCGAGGAGGCCGCCGGTGATCGCCGTGCCGAGCAGGGCGCGGTGCCAGCGTTGCGCGGCAGCCTCCATCTCCGGCCAGGCGGCCGCGGTGGTGGGGTCGGTGTAACCCTGGGCCGTCGCCTCGTGGTGGAGCGCGTCGCCGGTCCGCACGAGGTCGTTGCGGCGGGTCGCGGCGTAGCCCGCGATGCCGCCGAGGGCGAGGGCTGCTCCAAAGGACAGGCCGCCGGCGACCAGGAGGCCGAGGCCGGGGCGTGGTGGGTTGCGAGGTTGTGCCCGCACCGGGAGCAGCGGATCGGGCTGCGGGGTCGGTGCGTCGACGAGGAGCAGGGCGGATGGTCGGGGCGGGCTGATGGCGGTGGGCCTCGCGGCCGGCCGCGTGGGCTCGAGGGTGGTCGGTGGGACGACGGGCGTTCCGGGCGCGTCTGCGGTCTCGCTGGTGGCCGGGTCGTCCGGGCTCGTCGGCGCGGTGGGCCTGGGCCGGGTGCGTGCGGTCGTCGGGGCCTTCGGGCGCGTGGGGGTGCCCGAACGAGGGGATGATGCCGGCGGGCAGACGGCTTGTAGGCGTGTCAGCTCGGCGCGGGCCTCGTCCCGGTACCGCATCAGCACGGCGCGCAGGGGGCCGAGCGCGAGGCCCTGCACGGCGAGCGTCTGGGCGGTGCAGAGGTGGAGCGAGTCGCCTGTCTCTCGGAACAGGCCGATGTACGCCGAGCTCGCGGCGGCGAG
>ERZ1066137.366-NODE-366-length-35705-cov-8.951669_pt1 | contig 35705 bp, 23 predicted proteins | sample MGYA00382784_ERZ1066137 | MGnify/ENA primary metagenome ERZ1066137 (study PRJEB33369, sample SAMEA5778367) | biofilm metagenome | biome: Industrial cooling water; feature: Water cooling tower basin; material: Biofilm | place: United Arab Emirates | collected... | reverse complement strand
CCCCCCCGGGCTGCCCCGCCGCGAGCACGACCGGCGCCCCCGGGAGCCCCCCATCCCCGGCCGCCGTCCCTAGCGAGCTGCCCGCGACCCGAACGGAACCTTTGGCATCCAGCCGAGGCCGCCCCCCGCAGCTCCGGCGAGGCCCTGGGGATGCAGCGCCACGAGCCCGACCGACGCCCAGCGTCGGCGCACACCGCCAGCGCCCAACGCTTCCACCGCGAAGCCTCCCCCACCGGCCTCGCGCGAGCTCGAGCGCATCCCCCGCCGAGCGCCGCCAAAGCCCGAGCTCTAGCGACCGGTTGGCCCGTGAGCGCCGCGCTGCGGCGCTCACGGGCCAACCGGCCGCCGCCCGGCGGCCGCAAGCGACGCCGAACCCAGCGCCGCTCAGCGGCCCCCGCGTTCGAGGATCGCCGTGGTGGAGCGCCCGGCCAGCAGCGGCGCCAGGACCACCTGCCCGCCGTGGGCTTCGACCCACTCGCGGCCGACGACCCCCTTGTGCTCCCAGTCCTGGCCCTTGACCAGCACGTCCGGCGTCACGCGCTGGATCAGCTCGAGCGGCGTGTCCGCCGCGAATTCGATCACTCCGTCGACCATCTCCAGGGCGGCCAGCACCTCGAGCCGGTCCTCGAGCGGATTGACCGGCCGCTTTTCGCCCTTGAGGCGCCGCACCGAGGCATCGTCGTTGACCCCCACCACCAGCCGGTCGCCCTTGGAACGCGCGAAGCGCAGGTACTGGACGTGCCCCGCGTGCAGCACGTCGAAACAGCCGTTGGTGAACACGATCCGGTCGCCGGCCTGGCGCCAGGTGGTCAGGCGCTCGACCAAGGTCTCGGAGTGCAGGCGCTTGCCGCCGCTGCCGCCGCTTTGGCCCAGGGCCGCGCGCAGCTCCGCGCGGGTCACCGAGGCGGCCCCGCGCTTGGCGACCACCAAGCCGGCGGCCTGGTTGGCCAGGCCGACGGCCTGATCGATGCCCTGCTTGTCGGCCAGGCACACGGCCAGCAGCGCGATCACCGTGTCGCCCGCCCCGGTCACGTCGAACACCGCCCGCGCCATGGTCGGAACGCGCACGAAACGCCCGTCCTTCTCGAGGAAGCAGATGCCGTCGGCCCCCAGCGTGATCACGGAGACCTCGAGCTCGGCCAGTCGCATCAGCTCGCGGGCGGCGGCGGGCAGCTCCTCGAGGCTGCGGAGCTTGCGCCCCAGGGCGACCTCGGCTTCCTTGCGGTTGGGCGTGAGCAGCGTCGCCCCGCGGTAGCGGCGGAAATCCTGGCCCTTGGGATCGACCAGGACCGGCACGCCAGCGGCCCGGGCGGCCTCGATCGCCGCGCGCAGGACGCGGTCCGTGAGCACGCCCTTGCCGTAGTCCGACAGCAGCACGCCGGCGGCGCGCGGCACCTGCTCCGCGATCGCAGCCAGCACCCGCGACTCGATCTCCGCCGACAGGGGCCGGGCCTCTTCCCAGTCGATGCGGATCATCTGCTGCACGCCCGAGATCATGCGCGTCTTGACCGTGGTCGGGCGCGAGGCATCGCGCACGCAGCCGTCCACATCGACGCCCATGCGCTGCATCAGGCCGAGCAGGTCGCGCCCGGAGGCGTCGTCGCCGACCACGCCGATCAGGGCCACCTCGGCGTCGAGCGAGCACAGGTTCGCGGCCACGTTGCCCGCGCCGCCCAGGCGTTCCTCCCGGCGCGTGGCCAGCAGCACCGGGATCGGCGCCTCCGGAGAAATGCGGGAAACCTCGCCGGAAACGTAGCGGTCGAGGATCAGGTCCCCGACGATCAGCAGGCGCGGTCGGCCGAGGCGATCCAGGGCTTCGCGGAGAGCGGCTTGGGTCATGAGGGGGGGGCGGAGCCGTCCGGGGGGGCGTCTCGATAGCGGTCGTGCAGCCAGAAATACTGCTCTGGCTGGGCCGCGATCATACGCTCGAATTCGGAGTTGATCCGGGCGGCCAGGTCCTCGGGGGACAGGTCGCGCAGGGCGCCGGGCTCGAGCACCGGCCCGAGCTCCAGGCCGAAGCGCAGCTCGGGGCCCGGCAGGCGGTAGCAGGCGCCGAACAAGAGCGGCCGTCCGATGCGCCGGATCAGCACGCCGGCGGAGCGGTCGCAGCGCGCCAGGCGGCCGAAGAAGGGGGCCAGCACGGGCTTCACGTTGGCGCGCTGGTCGAGCAGCATGGCCACGGCCCCCCCCGCCTGGATCACCGCGGGGACCTCGGCCATGGCTCCGCGGCGGTAGAGGATGCGGATCCCGCGCTTCTCGCGGGCGGCGGCGATGGCCTCGGAGAGGTAGCGGTTCTTGACCGGCTTGGCGATCGCGTACATCGGCGAAAGGCCGAGGCGCGCCCCGAACAGGCTCCCGAGCTCCCAGTTGCCCACGTGGCAGGACAACACCAGGGCCGGCCGGCGCGCGAGCAAGAGCTCCCGGGCGCAAGCCGTGGTGCGGATCTGAACCCGCTCGAAAGTGCGCTGCCAGGGCACTTCGCGGGCGAAGCGCTCGCTTTCCAGGATCACTCCCAGGAAATGCCGGTAGGCCGCCCGTACCCAGCGCCGGCGTTCGGCCGGGGTCAAGGGCGGTCGCCCCCAGTGGCGGAAGGCCTGCTCGATGAAGCGTTCGCCGGCGCGGCTGTGGCGGCGGTCCAAGCGCTCCAGCAGGGCCGCGAACGCGCTGCGCAGGCCCCGATCGCAGGGCCCGGGCAAGCGCGACCAAAGGCCCAGCAGCGCTTGCGCCGCGGCGCACTCGAGGCGCGCCCAGGGCCCGGCGCGGTCGCCGGCGCTGGCCGCGGTCTCGACCGGCCAAGCGCCGGGCGGCGGTTCCGGTGCCCGGGTCACCGCGCCCCACTCGCCGGGGGGCGGCAGGCCGGCCCCGTCGCTGCACAGCTCAGCCATGCAGGCCCTCGTGCAGATGGCGGCGGCGGAACTCGGCCGCCGAGGGCGGCAGCGCCTCGAGCAGCGCTGCGAGCACCTCGCCCCCGGAAAGCAATTCGAGCTCGATCGAGAGGGCCATGGCGGCGGGCAGGTGGGCGCCCAGTTTGACCAGGTCCTTTTCCGTGGTCAGCACCAGGCGTCCCGCGGAGCCCAAACCCGCCAGGTCCGCCGGCCGGTAGGCGTGGTGGTCGGGGAAGACCCGGTGGGCGGCGATCGCCGCCCCCAGGCTGGCCACGCTGGCCTCGAAGGCGCGCGGGTTGCCGATGCCGCTGACCAGCTCGACCTCTCGGCCCCGCAGGCGCTCGAGGTCGTGGCGGCCGCCGGCGCCATCCAGCAACCAGCGCGGCGCGTGGCGCGTGCGCACCTGGGCCGCGGCGGGCGCCTGGTGCAGCAGCTCATCGGCCAGCTGCTCGAGGCGCCCGGCCGGCACCTGATCGCAGCGCGTCAGCAGTAGGGCCGAGGCGCGCGCCAGGGCCGCGGGCGGCTCGCGCAGCAGCCCGCGCGGCAGCAGCGCCACCGGAGGCCGCTCGCTGCGCTCGCGCCAAGGCAAGCCGAAGGGTCTGGTGGCGTCGATCAGGACCAGGTCGAGGTCCCGGGCCAACCGGCGATGCTGGAAGCCGTCGTCCAGCAGGATCACGTCCGCCCCCTGGTCGATCAGGGCCCGGGCGCCGCGCACGCGATCGGGGTCCTCGTGGTAGGGCAAGCCGGGGGCCCGCAGGGCGACCAGCCGCCCCTCGTCGCTGCGCTCGACGGACAAGCCCAGCTCGGCTTCCGCCCGGCGCAGCGCCCGGCCCCCATGGCCGCGCGACAGCACCCCGGGCCGGCGGCCGCGCTGCTCGAGCCAGCGCGCCAGCCACAGGGTGGTCGGGGTCTTGCCCGTGCCGCCCGCGCTCAGGTTGCCGACCGAAACCACCGGCGCGGGCACGCGCGCGATCGGCAGCAGCCGGCGGTCGTAAAGCGCAGCCCGTGCGCGCGCCAGCGCGCCGAAGGCCAGCGCCGGCAGCCACAGGGCTTCGACCCAGCCGCCGCCCTGGGCCAGGCGCTCCTCGATCCGACGCGGCGGCTGCGCAGCCCTGGCCATGGGCTTGCCATTCAACACCATGCCCCCCGCGGATCGCCCCGTCGTTCGGCCAGGAAAGCCCGCGGCGCTCACCGGGCTTCCGGCGCCAGGGGCTCGGCGCCGCTGCGCGTCCCGAGGGGCTCCGGCAGCAGCCCGGACAGGCGCCAAGCCGCCTGCACGTCCGCGGGCCGCCAGGTCCGCTCGAGCTCCTCGCCGGGGGCCGCGGACAGGTCGTACCAGTGGGCCCGCAGGGCCGGCTGGCCAGGGGCGGCCGGGCTGCGGTCGACGACCCACTTGGTCAGCCCGCGGCCATCGACCACGCCCCACAGGTGGGCGCTCTGGGTCGAGGCGGCCCCCGCCGCGAGCACCGGGTCGAAGCGCGAAAAAAGGTACAGCCAGCGGCGCGGCTCCGGGTCGGCTCCGATCAGCAGCGGCCACAGGGAACGGCTTTCGACCGCCGGCCGGGCCGCCTGGGGCAGCGCCGCGAAATCGAGCGCGGTCGCGAACAGGTCCACCTGGCTGACCGGCGCTTGGATGCGCCGCGCGGGCAGTCCCGCGGATCGCGGGCCGCGCAGCAGCAGCGGCACGCGCACGAGCGCCTCCGAGAGGCGCACCGTGTGCCCCAGCCAGCCCCGCTCGCCGAGCTCCTCCCCGTGGTCGGCCGTGGCGATCACCCAGGCTTCATCCCACAAACCCCGCTGTTCGAGCCCCGCCCGCAGCCGCCCGAAGGCCTGGTCGACCGCCGCCACCTCGCTCTGATAGAGGGCGCCCAGGAATTCGAGGTCCTCGGCGCTGAGCTGGCCCGCGGCGAGCGCCGCGCGCAGCTCCGCCAGGGGCTCGGCCCCGCTGACCGGGCCGGCGTAGGGCGCTTGGCCGCGACGGGTCCCGAAGCCGCGCCCGAAGCGCAGGCCCGGGTGGGACTCATAACGGAAATGGGGTTCGAACAAGAGCAGCCACAACAGGCGCCGCGTTTCCGAGCCGCCCAAGCCATCGCTCAGCTCCAGCAGGCGATCGACCGCCTGCGGCCCATGGCTGCCCTCGTGGCCCAGGGCCAGGGAATCGTCGAAGCGCTCGAAGCCGCGATCGAACCCGTAGCGCCCCAGGGTCACGAAATTGGTCGTGACACCGGCGCAGCGCCAGCCCTGCCGCGACAGGATCTGGGGCAGGGTCAGCAGGCGCTCGGGCAGCGCTTCGAGCAGCCGGTTGGCGCCGTGGTCGAAGGGATACCGCCCGCTGAGCTGGGTGACCAGGGAAGGCACTGTCCAAGGCGCGGCCGAGTAGGCCCGCTCGAACAGGAAGCCTTCCTGCGCCAGCCGGTCGAGGTGCGGGCTGGGGGCTTGATCCTGCTCCCCGCGCTGCTCGTTCCCATAGGCCCCCAGCGCGTCGGCCCGCAGCGTATCGAAGACCACCCAGACCAGGGTCCGCGCGGGAGGCGGCCCCTCCGCGGCGGGCGCGCATCCAAACAGCCACGCCAGGCTCGCCAGCAGCGCCGGCAGCGCGCGCCGAGCGCGGTGCGCAGAAAGCAGCGGGGCGACGCGCGCGCTGCCCGCCTCGGCCGCGCAGGCATGCCCCGCGGCGGGCGCAGCGGAGCCGGGCCGCCCCCGGCTCACAGGAGCGGACGCTCCTCCTCGGGGATCAGTTCGATCAAGCCGCGCTCCATCTCCAGGAAAGCGACCTTGATCGGATTGCGCTCGCGGGTCTCGATCAGGGGCGCGGCGCCGCGGATCAATTCGCGCACGCGCTTTTGCAGCAGGGCGGTCTTGTGGAACGATCCAGAGACGGATTTCTGCAGGCGCTGAGGGAGGGTCGAATCCGTAGACATCGGTGCGGCTGGCGGGGAGGCGCGGTGGGTCGGGGGCGGCGCCGGGCGGATCCGGCGTCGATCCACGCCCTACGGCGAGCCGGGTAGGATAACGAGCTGGACCCGGGGCGGCAAACGCTGCGCCCCCGGTCGGGGCCTGGGTTTCGGGCGGGGAAACCGGGTCGCGCTCGGAGCCGGAAGCGGGGCGGCCGCAGGCGGCGCCGCGGGAGTTCGCCGGGGCCCGGGGCGACATCCCCCGACCAGGGCCCCGGCCGGCCTGCGGCGACGGCCCGCGGTGGCCCCACGGCCCCGGGCGAGCGCAGGGCCCCGAGCGCAGGCACAGGCCCAGGACACCCTGCGGCCGCCCGGATCCGAGCCCCCGCGGCCTGCGCCCAGGGGCGCTAGCGAACAGCCGGGGCTTGCGAGATCCGCTCTGCCCGCGCCTGGACTCGAGGTCGGAATCAGCGGAGGGACCCGCGTGCGCCTGGCGCCGGCGCGCTCACCCCGGGCCGCTCCGCTCCCGCAGCAGCGGGTCCAGCGGATTCGATAGATCGACACAAAGCTGCGCGCCGGGGCGGAAGGGCGGCCCGAGCGCCACACGCCAACCCGCCTGCTCCCAAGGCGTGGCGCTTTGGCCCCCCGGGGCCGAGATCCAGCCGGCCCAGCGCTCGGCCGCTCCGGGCGGGCCCCCGTCGACCGCCAACGGGCGGCCGCGGGACCTGGCCTGCTGGGCGAGCTCCGCGACCCGCTGCGGGCGGCGCTCGAGCCAACCCGGAAGCTCGGCGAGGCGCTGGATCTGCGCAGCGGCGCCCCCCGCCGGGTCCGGCTCGGCCCCGGACCCGAGGTGCTGCACCGCCGCGAGCCGGGCGGCCCCGGCGGCTTCCAGGTCGCTGGGCGAGTCGCCGACCAGGACCCCCTCGGGCCAGCCCTGCTCCTCGGCCCAGCGCCGCAGCCGCACGGCCTTGGACTCCGGCCGCAGCGGCTCGACCCCGAGGACCGCCTCCAGGCTCTGCGCGAGGCCCAGCCCCTCCAGCGCTCGCTCCGCCCCGGACCGCGAGGCATTGGTGGCCACGATCACGCGCTGTCCGGAGCGCCGCAGGCCCTCCAGAACCTCCGCGGCGCCCGGCATGGCGGTCAGACCGGCGAAACGCCGAGCCTGGGCGCTGAGGCGCCGATAGGCCTGCCGCGCGCGCTCACGACGCTGCTCCGGCCAGGTCTCCTCGAGCAGCGAGAACGGCTCGCCCAACCCTGGCTCGGAGCAGCGCTCGAGCCAAACGGGCCCCGGACTCGCCCCGGGGCGCTCGGGCCAAGCCTCGCACAGGGCCGCGTGCCACAGGATGCCCTCGGCGGAACCGGCGACCAGCAGGGTTCCATCCAGGTCGAAAACCACCCACGGCCAGGCTCCCGGGGGCAGACCGGGTGGCGCTTTCCCAGGGGAGTTTGAGGGCATGTTTGGGTGAGGGGACCGGATCGGACCCGATCGAGCCGGTCGCCGGACCGGTGCAGGCCGCGGGCCGCGCGGAGCCTCACAGCCTGGGAAAAAATCGGCGCGCGGCGCCGATCCCAGGCTGTGAGGCCGGCGCATGCGGGCCGAAAGGCATCCGACGGGTTGGTACGGCGGCTCGGACGCCGCCCCGGGCCAGGGTTGCTCAGCCCGTCGTTGATCAGCCCGTCAGGCCTTCAGGCCGGCCCGCTTGTGGGCCAGGCCGGCCAACAGGCGGTCGCGCAGGCGGCGCCCCCCCAGCTCGCCGAGGCTGTAGACCGCGTCGGCCCCGAGCGCCTTGAGCTCCTGAGCGGACGCGGAGTCGAGGCGCCGGGCGCTGACCATCAAGAAGGCGGTCGGATGCTCGAGGCGCAGGCGCGAGACCAGTTCCTCGGCACCCCTCTCGAAGGCGCACAGCCAGACGATCTCAGGGTTGCTGTCCCCATAGCGCCAAAAGCGCAGCTCCGGGACCTCCGCCCGCAGATGCAGCCGCAGCAGGGCCACGGTGTTGTCGCCCTCCTCCCCATCGGCGGCGATCGCCGCCTGGCGCTCACGATGGCCCAGGACCAGGCGGCAAGCCGGCCGGCGGCTGAGCAGCAGGCCCACCTCGAGCGGGGCCGCCCGGCGCGGTTCGATCTGGCGTGCGAGCACCCCTTCGGCGGGGAAAGCGGGGGCCGGCCCGCGGACCGCGGGCGGCGCCTCGCCGGGCGCGAAGGGCCGAAGCACTGCGGTTCCCTCGTCCACGGGGCGAGCGGGCAGGGGATTGGGGGCCATGGGGTGCGGTTTGGGGAGGGCGCACCCCGGATCGAGGGCCGGGGGCGCGCTGGTCGAGGCGTTGGGCGGTTCGCGTTCTTCTCCCATCGGAGCCGGGTTGAACTTCCTTCTGGGGAAAACGTCGCTCTCGATTCAGCCGGAAGGGAATTCCCATCCGAAGCATCGAAGGGCGGCGTCGACCGCCGTCCAGGTTCGGGGGAACCGGTCGGCGGTCGGCCCATGGGAAGGCGGTGTGGAACGGTCGCGGGGGCAGCCGCGCCGTCGGCGGTTGGCCGCATCCTTATGCCCCGGCAACTTTTCGGCTACGAATTCCCTCCCTGCCCGCCCCGGTCGAGGGACAGCTGAGGGAGGAATTCGATGCCCCTGCGTTCGAGCTCGGCCCGCCGGCGCCGTACAAAAGCGCCGCGAGTCCCCCCTGGCCACCGTCCCGATCCCCATGCGCCCCCGCTCCCTGGGCTGGCTTCTGGCCGCCCTGCTGTCCCCCTTCGCTCCCGCCCTCCCGGCGCAGTCCGGCCCCCAGGCAGCCGCCGCTGGCTCCGCCGCGCCCGCCGATCAAGACCGGCTCCGGCCGGATCTGGCCTTCAGCTTGGGCGAGGATTTTTCCTTGGACACGGCGGCCTTCGCCAGCTGGACCCTGCGGATCCGCGGGCCGATCCGCGCCGAGGACTTCGCGGCCGCGATGCGCGTCGAGCAGCGCTGCCTCGCCGAGGGCATCGAGGTCGGCGAGGCCGAGGTCGAGGCCCAGCTCGAGGCCGAGCTCAGCGAGCGCCTGGAAAAGGCCTTCTCCGGGGACCGGGAAGCGTGGCTCAAGGAGGTCCAGCAGGACGGGCTCACCGAGCGGGGTCTGCGGCTGGCCCGCAGCCAGGCGATCCGCCAGGAGCTGCTCTCCAAGCGTCTGACGACGGCCCATTGGACCCCGCAGGAGGAGCGCCTCAAGCGCCTGTGGGAGTTCCGCTATGGACCCCGCGGTCGCGGCCTGGTGCTGCGCGGCCTCCAGCGCCGGATCATCAACGAGTTCGATCCCGCCACGATGGACGCCACGGCCTACAACCGGCACGGGGACGAGCTGCGCGCGGAGGCCATCGCCGAACTCGAGGAACTGCGCGCGCGGGCCCTGGCGGGCGAGAGCTTCTCCGGCCTGGCCCGGCGCCTGTCGGATGATCCCGAAAGCAAGGAGAACGGCGGGCGTCTGCCGGGCGAGTTCTGGAACCCCGAAGGCTGGTCGGACAGCGTGCGCGATGCGCTCCTGGCCCTAGAGCCGGGCGAGATCTCCGCGCCCCTGTCCGGCCGCGGCGGGATCTGGATCTTCGAGTTGCTTTCGGTCGCAGACAATCCGCTCGAGAAGGTCCGCGACGGGCTCTACGCCGAAATGCTGGCCAACGGGCCCGAACCGGACGAGGTGGCGGCCTACGTCGATGCCCTGGCCCCGCAGCTGCCCATCGAGGTCTTGCCGGCGCTCTACGCCCCGCAGTTGGAGACGCCCGAGGGTTGGCTCGCTCCGGTCCTGCGGGTGGGCGACCGGGAGTACAGCGCCGCGGAGTACGACGCCTGGCTGCGCAAGAACGAAGGCGAGCTGATGGCCCAGCGCATGGCGCTGCTGGCGAGCGTCGAGCTGGCCGGGCGCCGCGCCGGCATCGAGCTCAGCGAGGAACAGATCGAAAAACGCATCGAGGTCGATCGGCAGCTGATCATCGAAGAGGCCTTCAAGGGACGCCCCGAGCTGTGGGAGAACGACCTGCGGCTGCGCCGCCGCACGCTCGAAATCTGGCGTCAGGAGGCCCGCGAACGGGCGCGCATGGACCTGACCTTGGAAGCCCTGCTCTTCGCTGACGAGGCCTGGCTGGAGCAGCACCTGCGCTTCCAATGGTCCGAGCGCTATGGGGCTGACGGCGTCCAGGTCGAAGCCCGCCAGATCGTCAAGAACATCCCGGTCGGCCCTCGCGAAGAGGGCGAGCACGAGCGGCGCTACATGAATCGCGTCAGCGAAGCGGCGGTGCCGCTCTACCACGCCCTGGAACAGATCAAGGAGCGCACCCAGGACGGGGAAGATTTCGGGGCCTTGGCCAAGCGCGAGAGCGAGGATGCGGACAGCGCGCGGCTGGGCGGCGTGCCGCCGGGGGGCTTCCAGTTCCTGTCGTTCGACGAGGTCACGCGCTCGGCGCTGATGAACGCCAAGATCGGCGAGGTGATCGGCCCCTACCAGGCGGGTCAGCGCATGTTCCTGTTCGAGGTCCTGTCCAAGCGTTCGGTGCCCTACGAAACCGAGCGGGCGCGCCTGCTGGAAGAGGCGCGCGGCAAGCGCCTGCCGGCGATCGAAACCGGCATCCTCAAGAACCAGCTGTTCAAGCCCGAGCAGGTGCGCTTCGAAGCGGGGCTGTATCGCTGACCGGCTGAGCGGACCTCGGCCCGGGCGGGCCGCGCCCCGAGGAACCCGCCGCTGACCGCCCCCTGGGCCGGCCCGGCCGCCCCGGGGAGCCCGGGTGCAGCTGCGGCCCCCTGGGCCGGGTAGCGGCCGGCCCGCGTGCTCGCGCCAGGCCAGGTTCGCGGGCCGGGCCGAGCTGGCTGCATCGCTTGGGCCCGGCGCCGCCGGCCCTCAGTCTTTCGCCGGCGGCGGCGCCGACGCAGTGCGCAGGCGGGCCGCTTCGGCGAGCCGCTCGGCCGAGGCCGGATCGGCCGGGGCCTTGCGCGCGCGCAGCTCGAGCGCGGTCGCCAGCCCCAGCCTCAAGTCGGAGGAATCGGGGTCGAATTCCAACGCCTCCCGGAAGCGCCGTTCGGCCACCTCCGGCCGGCCCAGCTCGAGCTGGATCCAGCCCGCCAAGGAGCGCGCCCGGAACAGCTCCCGGGGATTGATGCGCGGGTCTTGGACGACCCCTTCCAGGCGCTTGAGCGCAGCGCGGATCGAGTCCTGGGCCGCCGCCCGCTCGCTGGGCGAATCCGAGCCGAGCTGCTCGAAACCGAGACGCGCCTCCGCGTCGCTCAGCAGGGTCGCCAGCCGCGGATCCGCGGGAAAGCGCGCATGCAGCTCGCGCGCGATGCTCAGGGCCTCGGCCAGGCCGGCGCGATCGCGCAGCCGCTCCACCGCCAGGTTGAAGTCCCGCTCGGCCAGGTCCGCGCCGCGCTGAGCGGCCGTGAGCGGGCTCGAGAACACCGCCGAGGCCCCCAAGCCCAGACAGACCGCGAGGCCCGCGCGCGCGCGCAGGCCGGAGCGCCAGGCGGCCGGAAGGGCGCACACAAACAGGCCTGCGAAGGGCAGCAGCGGCACGAGCAGGGCCAGGCGCACGCGATCGCTGGTGACGGTGGCGACGATCGTGCCCAGGTACAGCAGGAACAGGGCCGCCAGGGGGCCGCCCGCAGGGCGACGATCCCGGGAGCCGAACCACCACAGCAGTCCGGCGAGCCCCAGGGTGCCGCTCAAGCGCCAGTCGACCGGCCAGGAGCGCAGCCAGCCGAGATAGCGGCGGTCCCAGTCGTAGCTGTGGTTGTCGGGGACCTCATAGCCGGCCAAGGTCAAGCGCAGCTTGTTCCACAGGATCCGGCCATGGGCCAGGGGATCGAGCCGCATCGAGCGCCAGGTTTCGGCCAGCCAGAAGGCGCTGACCTCTCCGGGGTCGAGGCTGCGACCGAGGCGGCGCTCCGCCTCCCGGCGCCAGTCGCCGGCCTCATGCTCCGGGATGCCGCGCACCCAATCGAACTCCGCGGCGCGGCCGTAGGGGTTCTGCAGATTGTTGCCGCCGTACACGTTGGTGCCCGCGCCGCTGGTGGTCAGGGCGAAGACCCCCCCCACCGCCTGATTGCGCAGCGCCACCGGCAGCAGCACCAGCAGCGCGCCGGCGGCGATCGCCAGGCAGCCTTGGACCGTGCGCCCGCGGACCCCTTGCCCGCCGCTCCAGGCCAGCAGCAGCGGCGCCGCGCAGATCAGCGGAAGCAACAGAAGCATGTTCCCGCGCAGCAGGGCCCCCAGGCCCGAGAGGAACCCCACGGCCAGGAAGCGCCGCCAGGAAGCGCGCTCGGGCGCTCGGGCGCTCAGGATCAACAGCCAAGCCAGGCCGGCCAAGAGCGGCAGGAACAGGTTCGGCTTGAGCAACCAGGCGGGCAGCAGCAACAGGGGACCGTGCAGGGCCAACAGCAGCCCCGCCACGAATCCCGGCCCCGGGCCGAAGGCCCGACGAGCCAGGCCTGCCACCAGCACACAGGCGCTGGCGCCGAGCAGGACCTGCAGGCGGCGCAGCACCGCGCGGCCCTGCGGGGGCTCGCCGGCCAGGGAATAGACCGCCCCGATGAAGTAGGGATACAGGGGCTCCTGGAAAAAAACCTCGCTCCCGAGCCAATCGCCTGCGGCGATGCGCTGCCCCCACTGCTCGTAGGCCCGCTCGTCGATCACGGGCACCTGTGCCAGCGGGTGCTGGCGCTCGTAGCCGGCCAGGGCCATCCAGCGCAGACCGGCCGCCAGCAGGAACAGCGCCAGCCAAGGCAGCAGCCCGCGCAGCCCTGGCGCGCGCCGGGGCCTGGGGCCGCCCGCGGAGGCAGCCGGCGCTCCGGGGGACGCGGCGCTCATCGGGCCATCTCCCAGCTATCGCTGAGGGGCGCGCGGGCCTCGGCGCGCCGCGCACGCTCGATCAGCGCCAAGAGCCGCAGCAGATCGCGCCCCGGCCCGAAACAATGAACCAGGCCCAGGGCCAGCGCAGCCCACAGGCCGGCCCAGGGTCCGATGCTCACGGCGCAGGCCAACGGGGCCAGCAGCACCACCAACACGTAGGCCCACGGCGCGGCAGCCGGCAAGCGGGCGTAGAGGGCCAGCTGCAAGCGGTCGATCGGTGCGCCGAATCCACGGGCGCGCGCCGAGCGCAGCGCCTGGAAGTAGGCCCGGGCCCGGCGCTGGGCCTGGCCGGCCCGCGGCGCCCCCCCGGGCTTGACCTCGAGAAAGCGCGCGCCGGACACGAGCGCGGTGCGCCAGCCGGTGCGGCGCACCGCGAGCATCAGCGCCAGGTCGTCCGCCGCGATCGCGGGCGGCGGCCACACGCCGGTGTCCCGGCGCCAAGCCAGCAGTTGTCCGTGCACGCTGAAGAGCTTGCCGCACCGGGACTCGACCCGGCGCACCGCGGCCGTCCAGCGGTCGTACCGTTCCGCGGCCGGCACTGGCTCGGCACCGTCCGCCCCCAGACAGCGGCCGTCCAGCGCCAGGTCGCGCACGAACTCCTGCGCCGCGCTGGCGAGGCCCAGGCGCGGGTCCCTTTCGAAGGCGGCCACCAGGGCGAGCAGGGAGCCTGGCCTATGGACCACGTCGGCGTCGGTCAGGATCCACAGGTCGCTGGCCTGCAGGCGTTCGAGCCCGGCCCGCAGGGCCTGGGCCTTGCCCGGGGGCCCGGGGTTCTGGAGCACTTCCACCGCCACGTTGGGCGCGCGCGGCAGCCGCCGGGCCAGGTCGCGGGCCAGCTCCGCCGTCCCATCGGTGGAATGGTCGTCGATCACCAGCACCCGGTGCTCTGCCCCGCCCGGAAATCCGTCGGCCAGCAGATTCCTGAGACGGCGCTCGAGCACCGCCGCCTCGTTGCGGCAGGGCAGCAGCACCCCCAGGGCGGGCGCCCGCGCCGAGCGCGGGCTCAGCGGCCGAGGGCCTTGGTGAGCAGGCTCGGCCAAGCGCGCGGGTTGAAGAGCACGTTGTCGGCCTGGGCGCACTCCCAGGTGCAAGCGCAGCGCGTGGCGCGGATCTCGGTCCGCAATTGCTCGGCCGCCGCGGAGGCCCACAGGCTCCCGAGATCCCAGCCATGCTCGGCCAGGTTCCCCATCGAGCGGCCCAGGATCTCGCAGGGATGGACCTCGCCGTTCTCGAAGATCACCGCCGAAAGCTTGCCCGCGGTGCAGGGCAGGTGCCGAGAGCGATCGCCGGAGGCGATGCGCTCGACGTGGTCGTACATGGCCGCATCGCGGGCGCGCGCCAGGCGCGCCAAGGGGAAGTCGAAGTACGGCAGCAGCCCGGAGGCGATCAGGGCGCGCTTCTTTTCGACCACCTCGCGGTAGCGCGGCAGATCGACGCTGAGCAGCGACTCGTCCAGCGCCGTGCCCCGGGCCAGGTTGATGGTGACGTTGTCCGGCGCCAGCTCGCGCACCAGCTCCTCGAGGTGCGACGCCAAGCTGTCCTGGTTCTCGCGGGTGACCGTCACCAGGATGCCAACGCCCAGGTTGGGGAGCTCGCGCTTGAGAGCCTTCAGACGGCGCACCGCGTCCATCGAGCGCCCGTGCCCACCCGGCACCTGACGGATCGCGTCGTGGACCGGCGGCGGGCCGTCGAACGAGACCGAGACGGACAGGAAGGTCTCCGGATTGTCCCGGGCCATCTCGACCACCAGCTCGTCCTGGCGCGGCACCAGCCCGTTGGTCGGGATCGCCAGGTGGCGCAGCCCGCGGCTGCCGAAACTGCGCGCCAGGGCGGCCAGATCCTTGCGCAGGAACGGCTCGCCCCCCCCGAAGCTGACCCACAACAGGGGGCCGAGGCGCTGACAGGAGGCGGCCAGACGATCGATGTTCTCCGCGGAGGGCCCGGAGACCCCCGCCGCGACCTCCTTCCAATGGAAGCAGTGCCGGCAACGCAGGTTGCAGACGCCGGTCACGAACAGGGTCAGGTGCAGGGGCGGGCCGGAGTGGGACAGGGCCCGGGAGGCGAACGGCAGGTAGCGGGTGGCTTGCACGGCGGGAAGTCCCGTGAGGATAGCCCGCAGGCCGGCGGCTGGGCGGTGGCCGGGGCCTGCGGCGCCGCCAATTGCACCTCCGGCCCACGCCACCGGGGCTCCCCGGGGGTTTCCGGGCGGCGCGTCCGGATCCGCCCGAGCCCCGGGCGCCTGCCGCCGACGCTCGGGACCGATGGGTCTGGCGGGCTTTTCCTGGGGCGGACCAAAGGGCCATGGCCTCCGGACGTGGAACGGACACCCAAAGGGAATCGGCAGTCGGATCGAAATCCGACTGCCGATTCCCTGCGACGGCGCGCCCCAGCCCACTGGGGCGCGCTGTCTGCTGGACGGGGCAGGCCGGCTTCAGGCGCGCCCCGGTCCAGGACTGGTGCAGATCACTGGGTGGTGATCGCGTAGCCGAACGAGCCGGCCAGCAGGGCCGCTTGGCCGTTCAGGGTGAACAGCTGCTGGAAGACGGTCAGGCCAGCGGGGATGCTGTTGCCGACCGGCAGGGAGACCGTGGCGCGGCCGTTGGCATCCAGGCTGCCGTTGAGGTTCAGCAGGATGTTGCCGGTCACGTTCAGGGTCGCCAGGCCCGGCAGCACGAGGCCCGGGATCTGCGCGTCGGTCAGGTACCAGAAGTAGCTCGCGCCCGCCGCACCTTGCAGGCCCAGGTGCAGGGTCGTGCCGGCGAAGGGCACGCTCAGGGCCGTGACCGTCGGCGCTTGGCCGTTGGTCGCGTTGGTGGCCACGCCGAAGCTCGAGTAGAAGTTCAGCGCGGTGCTGCCCGTGTAGTTGAACGCGGCCGAGGTGCCGGTGTTGTTGTAGCGGTCGGTCGAACGCCAGGTGCCGCTCACGCTGCCCACCAGGTTGCCCGGCAGGACGGCGCGGAAGATCTGGCCTTCCGAGGTCAGGGCCTTGATCGCCGGCAGGGCGAAGCCGCCGACGGTCAGGTTGACGAAGGTCGGGTGGTACCAGGTGACGTAGTAGGACTCGTTGTCATAGACCTGGGCGCGCACCGGGAAGCCCGGCTTGGCGGCGACCTTGTTGCTGACCGCCTCGATGCGCGGGATGCGCGGGGCGTGCACGTCCTGCACGTTCAGGGTGTTCTTGAACGTGCGGTTCGCGGCGAAGGAGTCCTCGGCCACGATGATGTCCGGGTCGCCGTCGCCGTCGAAGTCGACGCAGTCGGCGTCCAGCGAGGCCGCTCCGCCCGCGGACACGCCCGTCTGCTGCACCAGGCTCATCACGCCGTTGCCGGTGTCGTTGCGGTACAGCTTGTCGAGGCCAGAGAAGTTGGCCACATACAGGTCGAGGTCGCCGTCGCGGTCGTAGTCGAGGAAGTCACCCTCGTTGTCGTCCGCGCCGGAGTTCGGCAGGACCTGGATCTGGGTGAAGACCATCGACCCGTTGTTGCGCAGCATCGAGTCGTTGAAGCCCGGCCAGTTGAGGCCGTAGATGTCGAGGTCGCCGTCGCCGTCGAAGTCGCCCAGCTCCTGCTCGTAGTTGTCCGCGCCGGTCGACCAGTTGGGCGGCAGGGCCGCGTTCGACACGTCGCGGAAGCTCAGCGTGCCGGTCTCTTGGAGTCGGTTGCGGAAGATGCGCGGGTTTTCTTGGCGCGCGCCGTGGAGGATGTCGAGGTCGAAGTCCCCGTCCAGGTCGCCCACGTCGATGTCCAGGGCCGAGCTGGCGATGTCCGCCTGGGCGCCGCTGGTGTTCGTGGTATTGGACTGGTGGATACCTTCGGCCCACAGCGCCGGGTTGCCGTTGGCGATGTTGTTCGTGGTCAGCTGGAAGCCGCTGGGGTTGAACTCCACGAACCGGCCGGTGCCGTCGTTCAGGAACAGGCGGGTCGGGACGTTGCCGCCGAAGGCGCCGCCGTAGGAGCTGTGCACCAGGTCGGAGTCGCCGTCGTTGTCCAGGTCGCCGAAGTCGCAGTCGCAGCTCCAGTCGATGAAGGTGCCGTTCGGCAGCAGCGCGCCGGGCGGGATCGAGGAGCCCGCCCCGCCGAGGCCGATCCAGCGCGTGGAGGTCTCATCGGCGTAGAAGCCCAGGCTGCCGCCCTGCAGGAAGCCCTGGTTGGTCCACCACTTGTTGCCTTGATTGGTGAGCTGGGCGGTGTTCGAGATGTACAGGTCGAGGTCCCCGTCGTTCTCGAAGTCGACGAACTCGATGTCGCGGCTTTGGTCCTGTATGGCGGGGAAGCGCGTCGCGGTCTCGTCGAGGAACACGCCGATCGGGCCCGCCTGCAGGCCGCCGCGGTTGATCCAGATGCGGTTCTGATCGTTGCCGTCGTCGCCGCCATCGGCGAAGACCGCGTCCCAGTCGCCGTCGAGGTCCACGTCGCCGAAGTCGACGTTCTCGGAACTCGAGGCGATGCCGGCCCCCGTGGGATTGCCGGAATTGTCGATCACGAACTGGGCTCGGGCGCTGCCGACCAGCCCGAGGAAGGCGCCAGCGGCCAGGGCGTGGAACTTGTACGATCGCATGGGAAGCGGTGTCAGGAGGTTGGTGGGAAGCGCAGGTTCGAGGAGTCAGGCGGCTTCCGCACGTTCGATGCTCCCTCGCACGCCGCAGAGGAGCGATGAATCTCCCGTCATTCGATCGACATGGAACGAACGGCCTCCACGGCATAAACGAAAAAAGTCCGGACAGCGAGTTGATCTTGCACTGAGACCCGTGCCGAGCACGGGCTGGCGTGCCCCCAAGCCCGTCCCCCCGAAACCCAGCCCGCTCGGGCCGCAGGCCGCCCGACGTCCACGAGGCTGGATCCTCCGCAGGCCCCCGCCGAGGCGGCTGGACCTCAGCCAGCGACGGCACGCGGACGGTCCCAGCCGGCCGTCGCGCTGCTCTGGGCCCCACGGGCGGACCGGGCAGCCGCAGAGCAGCCTCCCCCCCGGGACGGCAGCCACCGCCCGCGGATCCGAGGGCTCGCCGCGCCCCGGACCACGCCGCGCTAGCCTGTCTTGGCTTCAGGACGGAGACCCGACGAGCGCGGCGTAAAGCCCGCGCCAGCTGCAGGGTCCGGCCGGTTGGCGCGGCGGCCGGGAAGAGCGCCCCCCAGCGCCGATCCGGGGGCCGCGTTCGAGAGCCGTTCAACGCCAAGGGGCCCCCCGATCCGGCTGGATCGGGGGGCCCCTTGGACTGCGCGGGGACCCCATCCTGCGGGGCCCCTGCAGAATCAGATCACTGGGTGGTGATCGCGTAGCCGAACGAGCCGGCCAGCAGGGCCGCTTGGCCGTTCAGGGTGAACAGCTGCTGGAAGACGGTCAGGCCAGCGGGGATGCTGTTGCCGACCGGCAGGGAGACCGTGGCGCGGCCGTTGGCATCCAGGCTGCCGTTGAGGTTCAGCAGGATGTTGCCGGTCACGTTCAGGGTCGCCAGGCCCGGCAGCACGAGGCCCGGGATCTGCGCGTCGGTCAGGTACCAGAAGTAGCTCGCGCCCGCCGCACCTTGCAGGCCCAGGTGCAGGGTCGTGCCGGCGAAGGGCACGCTCAGGGCCGTGACCGTCGGCGCTTGGCCGTTGGTCGCGTTGGTGGCCACGCCGAAGCTCGAGTAGAAGTTCAGCGCGGTGCTGCCCGTGTAGTTGAACGCGGCCGAGGTGCCGGTGTTGTTGTAGCGGTCGGTCGAACGCCAGGTGCCGCTCACGCTGCCCACCAGGTTGCCCGGCAGGACGGCGCGGAAGATCTGGCCTTCCGAGGTCAGGGCCTTGATCGCCGGCAGGGCGAAGCCGCCGACGGTCAGGTTGACGAAGGTCGGGTGGTACCAGGTGACGTAGTAGGACTCGTTGTCATAGACCTGGGCGCGCACCGGGAAGCCCGGCTTGGCGGCGACCTTGTTGCTGACCGCCTCGATGCGCGGGATGCGCGGGGCGTGCACGTCCTGCACGTTCAGGGTGTTCTTGAACGTGCGGTTCGCGGCGAAGGAGTCCTCGGCCACGATGATGTCCGGGTCGCCGTCGCCGTCGAAGTCGACGCAGTCGGCGTCCAGCGAGGCCGCTCCGCCCGCGGACACGCCCGTCTGCTGCACCAGGCTCATCACGCCGTTGCCGGTGTCGTTGCGGTACAGCTTGTCGAGGCCAGAGAAGTTGGCCACATACAGGTCGAGGTCGCCGTCGCGGTCGTAGTCGAGGAAGTCACCCTCGTTGTCGTCCGCGCCGGAGTTCGGCAGGACCTGGATCTGGGTGAAGACCATCGACCCGTTGTTGCGCAGCATCGAGTCGTTGAAGCCCGGCCAGTTGAGGCCGTAGATGTCGAGGTCGCCGTCGCCGTCGAAGTCGCCCAGCTCCTGCTCGTAGTTGTCCGCGCCGGTCGACCAGTTGGGCGGCAGGGCCGCGTTCGACACGTCGCGGAAGCTCAGCGTGCCGGTCTCTTGGAGTCGGTTGCGGAAGATGCGCGGGTTTTCTTGGCGCGCGCCGTGGAGGATGTCGAGGTCGAAGTCCCCGTCCAGGTCGCCCACGTCGATGTCCAGGGCCGAGCTGGCGATGTCCGCCTGGGCGCCGCTGGTGTTCGTGGTATTGGACTGGTGGATACCTTCGGCCCACAGCGCCGGGTTGCCGTTGGCGATGTTGTTCGTGGTCAGCTGGAAGCCGCTGGGGTTGAACTCCACGAACCGGCCGGTGCCGTCGTTCAGGAACAGGCGGGTCGGGACGTTGCCGCCGAAGGCGCCGCCGTAGGAGCTGTGCACCAGGTCGGAGTCGCCGTCGTTGTCCAGGTCGCCGAAGTCGCAGTCGCAGCTCCAGTCGATGAAGGTGCCGTTCGGCAGCACCGCGCCGGGCGGGATCGAGGATCCCGGGCCGCCGAGGCCGATCCAGCGCGTGGCGGTCTCATCGATGTAGAAGCCCAGGGTGCCGCCCTGGATGAAGCCGCGGTTGGTCCACCACTTGTTGCCCTGGTTCGAGAGCTGGGCGGTGTTCGAGCTGTAGATGTCGATGTCGCCGTCGTTGTCGAAGTCGACGAACTCGATGTCGCGGCTCTGGTCCTGGACGACCGGGAAGCGGGTCGCGGTCTGGTCGAGGAACACGCCGATCGGGCCAGCCTGCAGACCGCCGCGGTTGATCCAGATGCGGTTCTGGTCGTTGCCGGCGTCGCCGCCGTCCGCGAAGATGGCATCCCAGTCGCCATCCAGGTCCACGTCGCCGAAGTCGACGTTCTCGGTGCTGGAGGCGATGCCGGCGCCGGTCGGATTGCCGGAATTGTCCTCCACGTACTGGGCGTTGGCCGTACCTGCGAAGCCGAGCAGGCCGGCGCTCGCCAGGAGGGCGAGGGTCTTGGAAGTGGGGTTGCTCATGAGCTGGTGAGGGGCGTGGGTGGGCCCACGGTGAGGAGTCGGGCCGAGACGGCGCCAAGGCCGCCCGGCCGCGGGAGGGTCCTACAGAGTGTACGCCGAGAACCCGAACCGGGGGGGAAGACGTGGGCGAACCAGCTCCTAGTTCCCTCGGGTCGGGGAAAGCGCAGCAGAAGGCGCTTTCCAAGCCCGACGGTCCAGCCTCAAGCCTGGACAGAGGGCGAGATCCAGGGTCCACGACCCGGACGCCGCCACCGGACTCTGCGGCCTTGGCGAGCCCGCGCGGGCGCCGCTGGGGTGCTCCGGAAAAAGCTGCCGGTCCCCTCGGAAAGCGCCGAGGAACCTTTTTTTTCTGGCCCCAGCCGCCCGGCGGCGCCCCGCGGCGGCCCAGCAGCCCGGCCTCGTGGGGTGGCGGGGACCCGCGCGGGGGACGTCCGGCCCCCGGGCAGGCCCCGGTTTCGGCCCCGCGGACGACGGCTCGCGGCTTGTGCTCCGTCGGCAGAGCTGGCCTCGGCCCGGCGGCGGCGCCGCTGGGCCCCGGGGATCCGCGGGGGTCGCCGGCCCGTGCCCGGCCTCAATCCCGCCCGGCCAGGCTGGCCGGGTGCGCCTCCAGCAAGCCCAGGGCGGCCGGAAGCAAGCGATCGACGGTCAGGGTCGACGTGTCCGCATCCTTGCGATAGGAGCAGTAGTCCGGCGCGGTGCTCTGCACCTTCGCGCCGCGGCCGTACAGCTCGATCTCCGCGGCGGAGGTGGGCGCGAAAAAACACAGCACGGGACGGCGCCGGGCAACCGCCATGTGCAGGGCCAGGGAATCGCTGGAGATCAGCAGGTCCAGGGCGTCCACCAGGGCCGCGAAGTCGAGCAGCGAATTGTCGGTGCCCGTGTCGATCGCATCGACCGCGCCCGCGAGGGCGGCGAGCAGCTGGCGATTGCGCTCCGCCTCCTCGGGACCTCCCAGCAGGGCGAACACCGGCTTCCCGCGCCCGCGGGCGGCGAGCGCGAGCCCCAGGCGACGGGCCAGCTCGACGGTCCGGTCGAGCGGCAATTTTTTCGACTCCCAGCGGCCGCCCGAACCGGTGTTGAGGCCGATCAGGGGACGGCCGGGGACCCAGCCCCCGCGCCGCAAGCGCGCCCGAGCCGCCTCCAGCCGGTCGACCTCGAGGGGCAGCTCCGGCTCGCCCTTCGGGATCCCGAACATGCGCGCGTAGATCGCCGCATGGCTCTCGCGGTTGGCGATCTTGAGCTCGTCCGCGCGGGCCTTGCCGTGCACGGAAAGGAGCCCCATGTCGAACCACGGGGCCACGTCCGGGGTGTAGAGGCGCCGACCGCCCCGGGCATAGGCGCCCGAGAGGCGGCCGGGGTGGCGCTCGGGATCGGCCAGGGCGGTCGCCAGCTCGCACAGCGGCAGCTCATCGTCCAGCGACAGCACCCTCGAGAGCGGGGCAGCGGCCAGTTCTCGGCCCAGCGCGGCCAGCGCGGCGCCGTCCTCCGGGGGCGCGCTGAGGACCCGTGCCACCAACGGGTGTCGCTCGATCAGGGGGCGGGCGCCCGGTGCGGTCAGCCAGGTGACACGCAGGTCGGGATGGCGCACGCGGAACCCGGGGAGGATCGAGGTGGTCCGCAGCACGTCGCCCAGGGCGCCGGTCTTGATCACCAGGAGCTCGTACATCGCGGCGTGGGGGGGGCAGCGGGGGGGGCGCAGGGCAGCCCGAAATCCTACCTCGCCCGGGGCCCCGGACCGGGCCGGACGCCCCGGCGCCGGGGAACCGAGCGGCCGGGCCGAAGCGCGGACCGGAGGCCCGCGGACACTACGATCCGCCCATGCAAAGCCTGGTGGTCCTGCCGACCTACAACGAAGCGGAGAACGTCCTGCCGCTGATCGCCGAAATCCTGCCCCAGGATCCGGGCCTGCACGTCCTGGTCGTCGATGACGCCAGCCCCGATGGCACCGGGCGGCTGGTCGCGGAGCTCGCCCAAAGGGAGCCGCGGGTGCACCTGCTCGAGCGCCCGGGCAAGCTCGGGCTGGGCAGCGCCTACCTGGCGGGCTTCCGCTACGGCCTGGAGCAAGGATTCGAGCGCGTCCTGACCATGGATTGCGATTTCAGCCACAAGCCGCGCTATCTGCCGGAGCTGCTGGCCGGCATGGCCGAGCACGACCTGATGATCGGATCGCGCTACGTGCCGGGGGGCGGGATCAAGAACTGGCCCCTGCACCGCAAGTTCCTGTCCGCCTTCGCCAACCTGTACACGCGCCTGCTGTTGCGCCTGCCGGTCAAGGACTGCACCAGCGGGTTCCGCTGCTACAGCGCCGAGGTGCTGCGTCGGGTGGACCCCTTCAAGGTGCGCTCCTCGGGCTATTCGTTCCTGGAGGAGATGGTCTGGCGGGTGCACCGCCACGGGTTCGCGATCGGAGAGACGCCGATCCTGTTCGAGGACCGCGAGCGCGGTGTCTCGAAGATCAACCGCAAGGAGATCTACCGCGCCGCCCTGCACGTCTTGTCCACGGCGCTGCGGCGCAATCCGGCGCGGGATTGAGCGGCGCGGCGCGCGCCGCCGCGCGGGTCGCAGCCAGTGCTGGTCCCGTGCTTTCCCGTGGCGCCGCGGCGACCTCCGGTGCGGAGGTCAGCCGCCGGCGATCGCCAGCACCAGATCGAGGCGATCTCCGTCGCAGACCCGGTCCGAGGCCCCCAGGCGCCGCCCGGAGCGCAGCACCTCGGGCAGGATGCGCTGCCCGCGCAGCAGCCGCGCCGCCAGTCCCGCGTCCAGTGCGGCAGCGGTCTGCAGCACGTCGATCAGGGGCGCGGGCAAGGGCCGTTCGAGCTGCCCCTCCGGCAGGGCCGCGGCCAGCGCGCGCCCGAGCGGTCCGACCGCGACCAGCTGCACCCGGCCCAGGTTGCCGCCGGTGGATCCGTCCGATCCCGGGCGCGGGGGCAGGTCCTGCGCTGCGGGCGCGCAGCCGGTCGAGGCGCGGGCCGGCCCCGGCAGGGGGCGGGCGCGGGGAAAACTCCACAGGCCGAAATCCGGCCGGTCGCTGTCGAGCGCCGGCAGGCCCTGGCCCCGCAGCAGTTCGAGGGCCTCGAGATCGGCCCGCTCGAACAGGTCGGCAGGGGGAGGCCGCTGCGGCGCCGGCAGCCGTCGGTCGAAGGCGCGCCGGCGCTCGATCAGCGCGGCGCCGAGCCCGATCAAGCGCTGCGCCGCGCTGCCGCTGCCCGCCGGCAGAGCCGCGGGCCAGAGACGCTCGGCGAACGCCTCGAGATCGAGCACCCCGTCCGCCAGCAGCCCGGCGGCCGCAAAAGCACAAAATCCGCTCACGTCGAGGGCCGCGACCAGGTTCTGGTGCCACCAAAGCCGCGTCGGCAGGTCATCGAAGCGCGGCCAGCCCTGCGGATCGAGGGGCGCCGCCTGCTCCTCCAGGAAGGGGAAGGCGCGCATCGGATCGCTGCCGCCGCTGCTGGTCCACTGGGCCAGGGCCAAGGCCCCGGACAGGCCCCGCGGCGCCACCTGGCCGTGCAGATGCAGCGGCGCTGGCAGACCCAGGCAGCGCGCCGTGGCCAGGGCGCCATCGAGCAGGGCCCGCTCCGGGGCCCCCGGCTCCAGGGCGCGCTCGAGCAACGCGGCGGCCCGCGGCCCATCCAGGGCCTCCCCGGCGGCCCGGCACCACAGCTCCAGGGCCGCGCCGACCTCCTTGGCATCGACCCCGAGGCGGTCGCAGCGTTCGAGCAGCCCGAGCGCGGCCTCCAAGCGCGCCGGGCCCGGCCCGGGCAGCAGCGCGACGGTGGCCCCGAAGTGGGCCCGCACCGCGGGCCCGAGGCTGCGCGAGAAGCTCCAACCGCAGGGCGTCGGACAGCCGCGGCAGCCATGGCGCTCCGCGCGGGAGGCCTGCGCCTCCCCCACCAGCTGCAAGGCCTCCGGGCCCCGCAGTCCGGCCTCCCCCCGGGCGGCGGCGGAGTGGAACAGCTCGAGGGTGCCGAGTTCGCTGCGCTGCTCGAGGCGCGGCGAGCTGCGCAGCAGGCGCGTCCAGGCGGCCTGCCCCTCGGGCGGCCCGGAGCGAAAGCCCGCCAGCACCAAAGCCTTGAGTCCGAGCTGTGCGCCGAAGCGCGCCCCGAGCCCCCCGCGGCCGACGAAACTCTGGCCCGAAACCAGCCCCGCGGCCAGCGCGCCGCGCTCGCCGGCCGGGCCGATGCGCAGGCTGGGCGCGCCCGGGTAGCGGGCGCCCAGCCGGGCGGCGGCCTCTGCGGGAGAGGCGCCGACCAGCTCGGGCCAGAGCTCGAGCCGCGCCCTGGGCCCGGGTTCGATCACCAGCACCGCCCCGGGGCCCAAGGCGCGGCCGTGCAGCAGCAGCGCCGCGCCCAGCTCGGCCAGCTGCGGGCCGAGCTCGCCGCCGACCTGCCCCTCCACGTAGCGATCCTGGAGCGGCCCGACCCCGGCCACCGTGGCGCGCGCTGCCGTGGGCACCCCAGCCCGCACCGCGGGCCCCACCGCCAGGGCGAGGGCTCCCCGGGCCCCGCCCGGCAGGGCCTCGGCCAGCTCCAGAGCCAGCAGCGCCGCGGCCGAGCCCCCCACCGCCATCCAGGCGCCGGCAGCGTCGGCGCGCTCGAGCCAAACCGGGGCCTGGGCCGGGCCCCCGGGCGTCAGCGCGGACAGGTCCAGGGCCCAGACCCCCGGCCGCAGGGCCTCGATCGATCCGGTCACCGGGCGCGCGGGCGCCATCTCCAAAGAATAACGGGGCCCGGGGCGGGCCATCCGCGGCGGCCGCGGGGCCCGGCTGGCCGGGGACCCGCGGCGGGGCCCGGGCAGCGGGCGCTTGTCCCGCGGCCCCCGGGGGCCTAGGGTCCTCCCAGCCGCCGGCGGATCCGCGTGTTTCCCCCCCTCGAACTCGGCCGCCTGTTCGGCATCCGCATCCGCGCCAGTTGGAGCTTCGTGGCCGTGCTGGCCGCGGTCCTGTTCCTGGCGGGCCAGGGCGGCCTGCTGCAGAGCGGTTGGATGACCTTCGTGGTGCTGCTGGGCGGCGTGTTGCTGCACGAGATCGGCCACGCCCTGTGCGCCCAGCGCTTCGGGATCCGGGTGCTCGACATCACCTTCTGGCCCCTGGGCGGCATGGCGCGCATGAGCGAGGTGCCCGAATCGCCGCGGGTCGAGGCCTGGATCGCCCTGGCCGGGCCGCTGGTCAACCTGGGGGTGGCCCTGGTGGCAGGCCCGGCGATGTGGCTCGCCGGCGCTGGCGAGGTCGCCGCCGCGGACGCGGGCCTCGGGCTGCGGTTTCTGCAGAGCACCTTCTGGATCCACCTGAGCCTGGGCCTGTTCAACCTGGTGCCCGCCTTCCCCATGGATGGCGGCCGGGTGCTGCGGGCCCTGCTGGCCCGGCGCTACAGCTGGCTGCAGGCCACCGAGGCGGCGGTCAAGGTCAGCCGCTTCACCACCCTGGGTCTGCTGCTCTTGGGGCTGGTGCGCCTGCCGGAGCTGGGCCTGGTGTTCCTGGTCCTGGCCCTGTTCTTGTGGTGGGAGGGCTTTTCCGAACTGACCCAGGTCCGGCTGCGCCACGCCGGCGAGTTCTTCGCGCGGGCATCGGGCGCGGCTCGGGCCGGCGCCGGCTCCGCCTCCGGCCCGATCGGCTCGGGCGCCGGGTTCGGAGGGCCGGCCGATCGAGGGTTCGAGCCCGCGGCGGATCGGGAGCCCCCCGGCGCGCCCCCGGAGCGGTCCCGGGGAGGTATCGGAGCTCGCCCGGACGCCGCCGGGTCGGGCGCTGTGGGCGGCGGCGAGACGCCCCCGCCCAGGGCCGCAGCGGCCGAGGGCCCCGCCGCCAGCGCGGCCAGCGCACGCCGGCCGGCCCTGTGGTCCCTCGAGCCCCTGCTGCTGCGCGGGCGGCGCCACGGCTTCGACCCGGAGGTGCTGCGGCTGCTCGAGGCCTTCCCGGGACCGCTGCGGGCGCGGGCCTTCGAGCCGTGAGCGCGCTGCCCTTTTTCGCCGGCGGCCGGCGGCTGACCTCTGCGAACCACCTGATCGTCGAGGACAAGCACTCGGGCAGGCCGCTCGAACGGGTCTGCCTGGCCGACGCTGCCGCGATCGATGCCGCGATCGCTTCCGCCGTGGCGGCCCGCCCCGCCCTCCTGGCCCTGCCGGCCTGGCGCCGCCGGGACATCCTGCTGGCGTTGGCGGGCGGCATCGCGGCACGCCGCGAGCGCTTTGCCGAGCTGCTGATCCGCGAGGCCGGCAAGGTGCGGCGGGACGCGGAAGCGGAGGTCCAGCGCGCGATCCAAACCTTCGAATTGGCCGCGGGCGAAGCGCTGCGCCAGGAGGGCCGGATCTTCGAGCTCGGCACCTACCCCCACGACGAAGGCCGCCGGGCCTACTGGCGCCGGGTGCCCGTGGGCGTGGCCAGCTTCATCACACCGTTCAACTTCCCGCTCAACCTGGTGGCCCACAAGGTCGCCCCGGCGATCGCCGCGGCGGTGCCCTTCGTGCTCAAGCCCGCCAGCTTGACGCCCCTGTGCGCCCTGGAGCTGGGCGGGTTGCTCGCGGCCTGCGACCTGCCGCCGGGCAGCTTCGCGATCCTGCCCGCGCGCCGCGATGGCGCCGAGGCCTTCAGCGCCGACCCGCGCCTGTCCCTGCTGTCCTTCACCGGCTCCGACGAGGTCGGCTTCGCGCTCAAGGCCCGCGCCGCCCACATGCGCGTGGTGCTGGAGCTGGGCGGCAATGCCGCCGCGATCCTGTGCGCGGATTGGCCCCTCGAGGACGCGGCGGAACGCATCGCCCGCGGGGCCTTCGGCCAGGCCGGCCAGAGCTGCATCTCGGTCCAGCGCGCGCTGGTCGATCGGCGCGTGGCCGCCCCCTTCACCGAGCGCCTGTTGGCCGAAGCGCGCCGCTACGTGCACGGGGACCCCGACGACCGCGAAACGCGCCTCGGGCCGCTGATCTCCCGCGCGGAGGCGGAACGCCTCGAGGCATGGGTCCACGAGGCCGTGTCCCGGGGCGCGCGCCTGCTGCTCTCCGGCGAGCGCCAGGGCGCACGCTTCCCGGCCCTGGTGCTGACCGACGTGCCGCGCGACTGCCGGCTGTACCAGGGCGAAGCCTTCGGGCCGGTGCTGATCCTCGAGACCTTCGACGACCTGGGCCAGGCCATCGCCGCCGTGAACCACAGTCGCTACGGGCTGCAGGCGGGCCTGTTCAGCGACTCCCAGTCCGCGATCGAGCGCTGCTGGAGCGAGCTCGAGGTCGGCGGCCTGATCGTCGGCGATGTGCCCACCTGGCGCAGCGACGCCATGCCCTATGGCGGCGTCAAGGCCTCGGGGCAGGGCCGCGAAGGCCCGCGCTTTGCGATCGAGGACCTGACCGAGCCGCGGCTGCTGGTGCTGCCCACGGCCCGGCCCGGGCGGGGCTAGGGCCGCCCGGGAGGGCCGCGGCCAGCGGCCCTGGCCGGCTCAGCCCATGCTGGCCAGATAGCGCTCGAAGGCCTTGGGATCCCGGCGGAAGGTGGCGAGCATCTCGGCCCCTGTGGCATCGGGGGTCAGATCCTCCTCGCCGGCCTGAAGGGCCGCCACGATCCGGCGTCCGACCTCCGCGGGCGAGGTCTTGGGCATGTCGATCTTCTCGGCCATGTCGGTGTCGATCGGACCTGGATAGACCCCGAGCACGCGGGTTCCCTGGGCGGCGAGCTCGCGCCGCAGCGCCTGCGTGAAGCTGTGCAGGGCCGCCTTGCTGGCCGAGTAGCTGGCGCCCAGCGGGAAGGAGAAGTGGCTGGCGACCGAGTTGATCAGCACCAGGGCGCCGCCCCCGTTCTGGGCCAAGATCGGTGCGAAGGCGCGCGTCAAGGCCAGCGGTCCGAAGACGTTGACCTCGAACTCCCGGCGCTGGTCGGCTTCGTCCCCGAGCGCCGTCGCGCCGGTGAACAGGCCGGCGTTGTGGATCAACAGGTTCACGTCACCGAGCTCGCGCGCCAGGCTCGCTGCTCGGCCGACCTGGGTCACGTCCAGGTCGATCAGGCGCACGCGCGCGCCCGCGGCGGCGTAGATGGGCCGGGCGGCTTGCGGATCGCGCACGGCCACATAGACGCGCGCGGCGCCGGCGGCGAGCAGGGCATCGACGGTGCCCTTGCCGATGCCATTCTTGCGGCCGGCGCCGGTGATCAGGGCCACGGAATCGAGGGGTTGGAAGGTCTTCATCGGGAGGCTCGAGGGGTTGGTCGGTGACTGTCGGGGGTAGGGGCGTCCGCGCCATTCGCGACCGAAGAGTCAAGAATTATTCGGGGCGCGGCCGGTGCGGCTGGCTGCTGAGCTGGTCCGTGGTCAGCGCCCGGTGCGGGGGCGCCAGGTGTCGATCAGCCCCTCGAACAGGGCCAGGGCCTGCGCTTCGGACACGCCGGCGCGCCGCAGGGCGGCCAGGCCGTTGAGGGTCGCGAAGCACAGGTCGGCGCGCTGGGCGCTATCGCCGGCGGAGAGCTCTCCGCGCCGCGCGCTCTGCTCCAGGGCCTGGGCGAAGGCGGCGCGCACGCGCTTGGCCGCCGCGGCCGCGCGCCGGGTCAGGGCGCTGTCGTCGAGGTCGCGGTCCCAGAGGGTCTTGACCACCAGGCAGCCGTGGGCCCCATGGGCGCGCTGGGCGGCCAGCGCATCGCGGGCATACTGCGCCAGCTGCATCAGGCCGGCCTCGGGGGAGAACAGCGGTGCCAGCCATTGCTCGGTCGCTTGGGCGTAGCGTTCGAGCACCGCCGCGAACAGGGCGCGCTTGTCGCCGAAGGCCGAGTACAGGCTTTGCCGCCCGAGACCGGTGGCGGCCTCCAGGTCGCTCAAGGAGACCGCCGCGAAGCCCTTGGCCCAGAATTGATCGAGGCAGGCGTCGAGCACGGCCTGCGCATCGAACTCACGGGGACGCGCCATGCCATAGACTGGCGCTTTCAGACCGTTCAGTCAAGAACAGCTCGAGGCGCCCCGCGGCCGACCCCTGGAGCGGCGGGGCCCCGCGGCGCGGTGCGGCCCAGAGGGCTCGGGGCGCCGCGCCGGGGGGGGCGCCGGTCCCCACGGATCGAGCCGGCGCGCTCGGCCGCCGCCCCCCGGGAGGCCCCGGGGCCGGACCGGGGACCGCGGACCGGGCCCGATCCGGGACCGAACGGGCCAGGGCTGGAGCGGGACGCCGGCGCGACGGGCCAGCCCCGGCGGGCCGACGGCGGCCCGGGGCGGGGCTCACAGGTTGCTGAGCTTGATCGCCCCGGTCGGGCAGTTGCGCTGGCAGGCGTGGTCGCGGGTGCACTCGTAGTTCGAGAGCTTGCGCACCGTGGCCTTCGGGCCGCGGGCCCAGAAGGCGTCGGTCTCGCAGACCATCTCGCAGATGCCGCAGCCGATGCAGGCCTCGCTGTCGATGCGGATCGCCACGTAATCCCGCGGGGTCACCGGACAGGCCAGGCCTTCCACGATCTCTTGGGTGACCAGGTCGCGGGTGGCAGCGTGGGCGGTCAGGGTCTTGAGCGCCTCCTCCTCCCCCAGGCGCACGACGTTGGCCACGTCCTGGAAGTCGAAGCGCGCCAGGTGGCCGACCTTGGGCTGGATCAAGGCCACGCGATAATCGGCGTGCATGTGCAGGTTCTGCTCGGCCACGACCTCCTCGGCGATCTCGAAGGCCCGCAGCAGGGTCGACATCACCCGGCTCTTGTAGTCCGGGGTCTTCATGGCCGCCTTGATGGTGATGTCCACGGCGATGATCACGTCGGGCGCCAGGGTGCGCGCGAAGCGCAGGGCCACAGGGTCCACGATGCCGCCGTCCATGTAGTGGAATTCGCCGTCGCTGTAGGGCTCGAAGATGCCCGGCAAGGCGCACGAGCTGTAGACCGCATCGATCAGCGGGATCTGGCGGAACCCGGGGCTGCCCCAAAAGACGGCCCCGCCGGTCTCGAGGCGCACGGCGTTGCAGAAGAACGGCACCGGCAGCTCATCGAAGCCCTGCGCGGGCAGGATCTCGGCCAGGCGCTCGCGGAAGCGCTCGCCGCGGTACATCGAAGGGGCGCGGGCGCCCTTCATCAGGAACTTGAGGAAGTTGAGCTGGAAGTAGTCCCCCTTCTCGATGTCCTGGATCAGCTGCTCCATGCGCTCGATCGAGTAGCGCCCCGCAGCCATGGCTCCGACCAGTGCGCCGATCGAGGTGCCGACCACGGCGTCGTAGTGGATCCCCAGGCGGTGCATGGCCTTGAGCACGCCGATGTGGGCCATGCCGCGCATGCCGCCGCCGCCGAGCACCAGCACGATGCGCGGGCGCCGGACGCCGACCGATCCGGACAGGCCTCCGGAGTGTGGGCCGGGGGGCGGGGCCAGGGGATTCATGGTCGGCGCAGCCAAGGGCCCATCGGACGCGGCCCGGACCGGACTTGTGCCCCGCCGCCCGGCCGGCCCGTCGCCGCCTTGGGAATGGGAAGCGCCGGGGCCGACATCCGGGGCGAGGCCCGGGGCGCGTCTAATCCTCGGCAGCCGCCCTCGCGGCCGGCTCCCTCGGCCGACCGAAACCCCGCCGCGCACTCCCGTGAGCCACGCCCCCGACCGCCGCCCCGTTCTCGCCGCCGGCCTCCGGCTCCCCCAAGCCCGGGCCGGGGGGCGCTTTTCGCGCGAGGATCCCGCCCACCTGGGCGCGGCGCTGCTGCGCGAGTTCCTGGCCCAGCTCGAGCTCGACGCCGAGCGCATCGACGAGGTCATCGTCGGCAACGTGGGCGCGCCCCACGACCAGGCCAACGTGGCCCGCGTGATCGCCCTGCGGGCGGGCATCCCGCGCCAGGTTCCGGCCTTCACCGTGGCCCGCAACTGCGCCAGCGGGATGCAGGCCGTGACCTCGGCCATGGACCGCATCCAGGCCGGCCGCGGGGACCTGTTCGTGTGCCTCGGCGTCGAGGTGATGAGCGCGTATCCGCTGGTGTTCAACGAGCAGGGCCGCCGGTTCTTCCAACGCCTGTCGTCGGCGCGCACGCCCCTGGCCAAGGTCCAGGCGGGGCTCGGGCTGCGCCCGGCGGCCTTCGCTCCGCGGGTGGCGCTGAGCGAGGGTCTGACCGACCCGATCTCCGGCCTGATCATGGGCTCGACGGCGGAACTGCTGGCGCGCGATTTCGGGATCGAGCGCGAGCAGGCCGACCGCTATGCGCTGACCAGCCACGTGCGCGCCGCGGTGGCCCGCGACGCCGGCCGGTTCCAGCGCGAGATCCTGCCCTATCTGCCGCTCGGCAGCCGCGCCGGCGAAGCCGCGCTGAGCAGCGACGACGGCATCCGCGACAACCAGACCCCCGAAGCCTTGGCCAAACTCGGCCCCTATTTCGAGAAGCCGGACGGGGTCGTGACCGTGGGCAACGCCTGCGGCATCACCGACGGCGCCAGCGTGCTGCTGGTGACCAGCGAGGCCCGCGCCCGCGCCCTGGGCCTCAGGCCCTTGGCCGGCCTGCGGGACTACGCCTGGTCGGGCTGCGATCCGGCGCGCATGGGGCTCGGCCCGGTCCACGCCAGCGCCAAGCTGCTCTCGAGCGCGGGCCTGCGGCTGGCGGACATCGGCGTGGTCGAGCTCAACGAGGCCTTCGCCGTGCAGGTGCTGGCCTGCCAGCAGGCCTTCGCCAGCGACGCCTACTGCCGGGAAAACCTGGGCGCGCCGGGGGCCCTGGGCGAGCTCGACCCCGCCCGGCTCAACAAGAACGGCGGCGCCATCGCCCTGGGCCATCCGGTCGGGGCCACGGGCGCCCGCTTGCTGCTGACCGCAGCCCACGAACTGGCCGTAGCGGACTGCGAACTGGGCCTGGCCACGCTGTGCATCGGCGGCGGCCAGGGCGGTGCGGTCCTCCTGGAACGCCTCTGACTCGCCGCCCCCATGTCCAGCGCCGAAAGCACTTCTCCGACCGCGCCCCCCTCGGATGCGCCGCAGAGCGCCGCCGCCTGCGTGCGCCTGTCGCGCAGCGAGGACGGGGCCGTGATCACCCTGACCCTCGACCCGCCGCACCGCAAGCAGACCGTGTTCGACCGGCTGCTGATGCAAGGGTTGGACCTGGCCTTGGCCGAGGTCGAGCGCGACGGGCGCGCCCAGGGGCTGGTGCTGCGCGGCCGTGAGGCGTTGCACTTTTGTTACGGCGCCGACGTGGAGGCCATCGCGGCGATCGAGAGCGCGCCGCAGGCGGAGGAGCTGGCCCGCGAGGGACAGCGCGTGTTCCAGCGCTTGCATCGGCTCTCGAAGAGCGGCGGCGGGCGGCTGGTCAGCGTCGCCGCGGTCGGCGGGCCGGTGCCCGGCGGCGCCTGCGAGGTGGCCCTGGCCTGCGACTGGATCGTGCTCGCCGATGACCCGAAGAGCCGCTTCGGACTGCCCGAGGTCAAGCTCGGCATCCTGCCGGGCTGGGGCGGCTGCCAGCGCTTGCCGCGCCGTTTGGGGGTGCCCAAGGCGCTGGCGGCGATCCTCTCGGGCACGCTCTACGACCCGCGCCGGGCCCTGCGCCTGGGCCTGGTCGATCGCTTGGCCAAGCCGGTGTACCTGTTCGGCGTGGCCGAACGGATCGCGCGCGGGATCGAGCGCCTGGAGGCGCCGGACCGCGGTCTGTTCGGACCCCTGCTCGACCAGAATCCCCTGGCCCTGGCCCTGATCGGCAAGCAGGCCCGCGCCGGGGTGATGCGGGAGACCCGCGGGCGCTATCCGGCGCCCCTGGCGGCCCTCGAACTGGTGCTGGCAGCCCCGCGCACGCCGCTCGAGAAGGGTCTCGACCGGGAGGCGGCGGCCCTGGGGGCCCTGGCGGTGACCAGCGAGTGCAAAGCCCTGGTCTCGATCTTCCGCAGCTCGGAGGAAGCCAAGAAGCAGGGGCTGGCCCCGGGCGGCGGGCGCAGCCCCGGCTTCCAGCGGGCGGCGGTGATCGGCGCCGGCGTCATGGGCGGGGCGATCGCCAGCCTGCTGGCCGAGCGGGGCATCCCGACGCGCCTCAAGGACCTCTCGCGCACGGCCCTGGACCAGGCCCAGCGCGAACACCAGGAGCGCCTGGGCAGGTCCCTCGCCCGGCGCCGCATCGAGCGCTCCGCCCATGCCGCGGCCCTCGACCGGCTCGAGCTGACCCAGGGCGAGCTCGGCTTCGGCCGGGTGGACCTGGTGATCGAGGCGGTCAGCGAACAGTTGCACGTCAAGCAGCGCGTGCTCGGCGACCTGGCCCGCCGCTGCCGGCCCGACGCGGTGCTGGCCACCAACACCTCGTCGCTGTCGGTCGGCGCCATCGCCGCCGGCCTGCCGGCGCCGGAGCGCGTGGTCGGCATGCACTTCTTCAATCCGGTGGCGCGCATGCCCCTGGTGGAGGTCGTGCGCGGCCCGCTGTCGGACGAGCGCGCCGTCCGCCGCGTGGTGCAGCTCTCGCTGGACCTCGGCAAAACCCCCGTGCTGGTCGGCGATCGCCCGGGTTTCGTGGTCAACCGGCTGCTGGGCCCCTACCTGGATGAGGCCCTGCGCCTGTTCGAGGCCGGGGCGGGCGCCCTCGAGCTGGACCGGGTGGCCCGCAACTTCGGCCTGCCGATGGGCCCGATGGCGCTGCTGGACGAGGTCGGCCTCGACATCGCGGCCCACACGGCGGCTTCGCTCGAGGCCGGTCTGGGGGCGCGCATGGCGCCGACCGCTGTGCTGGCGCCCCTGGTGGCGGCGGGGGAGCTCGGCAAGAAGACCGGCCGGGGCATCTACCTGCACGGGGCGCGCCGCGCGCCGGCCCTGCCCGGGCTGGGGATCGGCCCGGCCGGTCCGACCCTCAACCCGCGCCTGCGCCGCTCCCCCGGCGCGCCCGCGAGCTCCGGGCTCGGCGAGGCCGAGCTGCTCGACCGGCTGCTGCTGCCGATGCTCAACGAAGCGGCGCGGATCCTGGCCGAGGGGGTCGTGGCGCGCCCGGCGGACCTCGACCTGGCCACGGTCTTCGGGATGGGCTTCCCCCCCTTCCGCGGCGGCCTGCTGACCTATGCGGACAGCCTGGGGCCGCGCGAGGTGCTGCGCCGCCTGGAGCGCTGCCGGCGGCAGGCCGACGTCGAGGCGCGCGGGCCGGGGGCCGAACGCTTCGAGCCGGCCCCGCTGTGGCGCGAACTCGAGCGCGAGAATCGGCGCCTGCGTGCGTAATGCGGGCGGGGCCGGAACCGGACCCAGCCCCCGGCCGTAGCCCGGCGGACCGGCGACCCCGGTCCGCGGGTCCCACCCGCCGACCCCCGCAGCAGCCCCGGCGTTCCCGCCCGCGCTCCCCCGCCGCTCCCCCGCGGCTCCCCTTGGCCCGCCACCAAAGACCCTTCGGCCCGCCCTCCGCCGAGGCCGCCAGCCTGCCCCTGTGGGGCCCCGCCGGGCTGCCCGTGCCCGCGCGCCCGGCGCGGCGCTGGTCCGATTCCACAGCGGCGCGCGAGCGCGGTGAAGCGCCCCCGGCCCGGCCCGACGTCCGGCGGGGCGCGGGGATCGATGCCGAGGACGCCGGGCCCGCCGACGAAGCCCTGGCCGCCGCGGCGACCGCGGGCGATGGGGCCGCCTTCGAGCTGCTGCTGCGGCGCTACGGCGCGCGGGTGCTGGCCTGCCTCGAACGCCTGCTGGGGGACCACCACCGCGCCCTGGACGCCTCCCAGGAGGTGTGGATCAAGGTGCACCGGGCCCTGCCGGCTTTCGATGCGCAGCGACGCTTCCGGCCCTGGCTGTTCGCGATCGCCATGAACCATGCCCGCGACCGGCTGCGCGAGCGGCCGCGGCGGGAGGAAACCCTGGGCGAAAGCCATGCGGAGGAGTTTCCGGCGCAGCTGCCCGCCCCCGGGGCTGCGCTGCTCGAACGCGCCGCGATCGCCGCCGCCCTGGCCCGCGTCCCGGAACCGTTCCGCAGCGCGCTGCTGCTGGTCGACGTCGCCGGTCAGGACTACCCGGAGGCCGCCGAGGCCCTGGGACTGCCCGTGGGCACGGTCAAGTCGCGGGTGCACCGCGCACGGCTCTGTTTCCGGGCGGCCTACAGCGAACTCGAGGCCCCGCGGTCCGGTCCGCCGGCGGAGCCCGGGAAGAGCGCCGCCGGACCTGCCCCTGCGCTGGAACGGAGACCGGCGGGGAAGCGAGCAGCGGCGGCGGCCCAAGGGGCCGGTGCGACCCAGGTCGTTCCCGGCGGACCAGCCGCCGGTCGGTCCCCCCAGGCCCGCGACCGTTGATCCCTCCCACCCCCCGAACCCGCCCGGCCCTTTCGCCCCCGTCGCCGGCCCCGCCGACAACCTCGCCCCCGATCCGCACCGCCCCGCACCCCGCCGCCCGGCCCCTCCCATGACCCCCCGACCGATGCCCCCCTCCCCCGGCTGCCGCCGGGCTGAGCGCGCCTTGGCGGCACAGCTCGACGGGCCCTTGGGCGCGGCGACCGCGGTCTGGCTCCAGCAGCATCTGGCCTCCTGCGCAGCGTGCCGCACCCTGCGAGCCGGCCTGCGCGCCGACGCCCGGCGCTTGGCGGCGGACCCCGCTGTGGTCCTGCCGGAGGAGCACCTGGCTGCGATCTTGGCAGCGCTGCCCGGCCAGGGCGCCGGCAGCCGCCCGCTGGCCGCCCGAGGCCGCCAGCCCGCTGCCGGGCGCAGGCAGGCCCTGGCGCGCTACGCCGCCGCCGCGCTGCTGCTGGTCGCCTTCGCGGGCCTGCTGGCCGCCCGGCTGAACCGGGGCTCCCCAGCCATCGAGCTCGCGGCCATCGAGCCCCGGGCCGAGACGGCCCGGGGGCTGGCCAGGGTCTTGTACGGGGAAGACTGGCAATCGGCCGCGA
>ERZ1066137.362-NODE-362-length-35917-cov-21.375300_pt1 | contig 35917 bp, 24 predicted proteins | sample MGYA00382784_ERZ1066137 | MGnify/ENA primary metagenome ERZ1066137 (study PRJEB33369, sample SAMEA5778367) | biofilm metagenome | biome: Industrial cooling water; feature: Water cooling tower basin; material: Biofilm | place: United Arab Emirates | collected... | reverse complement strand
AGCCGCGGAAGGCCGCCTAGCTCCGCGTGTACGCGTTCTCGCGTATTTCAAGCCGAAATCTGTCCTGTTCCCTTCGCTACCGCCTCCCAGACCCCGAAACGCCGCTGATTCCACGATCTCGGGGTGGTAGCGAAGGAAGCAGGTTGTTTCGGTCCGTTTCAGTCCGTTTCGGAGTGTTGCGCTTCTTGGCCACCAGACGGCCACCGCCACTCAGGCTTCGCGCTCACCGGGCTGGCCACCTGCCGATGCCGACCGAGCTCCGAGGCCCAGTGGGGCGGGGCCGGACCTCCTGTCAAGCCCAAAAAACTTGGGTTCGACCGTACGTGGGAGGCGGTGGATAACGCTGTCGAACACGACGCGATGCGCGACAGATCTTCGTATGAGGACGGGATAAGACTGGCCTTTGAGCTTCATGAAGTGCGAGCCAGTACCGATCGCTCGCGCCGGTTGCCGAACCTATGCTGCAACCGTGCATTCGCTGCAATGAACACCCATCAAGAAGGAGTAGTGACAATGTCTGCCAGGTTCCACAACATCATGCTCTTCACGGGCGCGGTCCTGACCTCCGGGTGCGATAGGGATCGACGAGCTCGATCAAAACCTCGGAGAACTGCCCGAGAACGCCGAAGATGCCTCAACGCCCGTGTCGGCGGTCTCGGTGGCCGAACCCCGCAGCTTCGACGCGGAGCAGATCCGGTCGGCCGCCGCGCGGCTCGGTAAGGGGCCGGACACGGACCGGGTGATCTACAATCACGTGGCGGCGCAGGCCCGCGAGGGCCGGCTCGTCGATGCGCTGAACGTGAACGCTGCCATCCTCGGAGACGGCGAGCTCGCCTGGGAGGACGGGTCGGTGGTCGCTCGTGGAGACGAAGCAGAACCAGAGGAGCGGGAGTGAAGGCTCTCGCCGCGAAGGGAGTTCGGCTTGACCCGGCACAATGGCGTTTGCCGGGCGATCCGGCCCACAGCTAGAAATTGACGATACAGCAGTCTTCAGCCTGCTGAATCACTTCGGCATCGCTAGATGCGCAAACGCCCGCCGAAGGACACTCGACAAATGAATCGTGCCCCTGCAACTGACAGGTACAACTGATTCCAGTGCAGGTGTAAGAAAACGGAATAACGTTAGGACAGTTGAGGACAGCGCTACACGTGTCGGCATTTTTTAGAGTTACGACAGTGCTGCAGCCCCCGCACATGCTGAAGAAGTTTGCAAAACTAGAGTCGCATCCACCGGACGGAACAATCTGCACGCCTTCGCAAGTAGTCTCCGCGAGACACGACCACCACCCGCCTGCGGCCTCAAAACACCCAGGCTTATCAGAGAACGCAGCATTAATGCATTCATTCACACATGAAACCACATTTCTAGCAAGTGGACTTGCGCAAGCGATCAAATAGTCGCAAACATCTTGGCAAAAATCACTTGGCAGTTGCGCGCCGGGATGCTCTCCCGTGCTCCCGCTTCCACTCGACAAGCCATTTTCACCAGTCGTCCCTTCACTCGTCGATTCGGACGTCGTCGAGGCTCCGGCTGAGGTTGGCACCGTATTCGTCGCCGAACTGGACGACGACGATATGCTGCTCGAACCTGCAGTCTCGGTATCGTGCGGAGGAGAGGAAGGGCATCCGGCCGCTGCACATAGGAACCATGTGTACAGTACGGGTCGAGGAGGCAGTAACATCAGCTGCATGGGCGAGCGATCCTGGATGAGCTATCATGCTCCGTTCACACCGATTGTCAAGAGGCGCAAAGAGGCGCAACGGCAACTAGTGCAGCCGCCCCCAGCCCCCAAATTCGGGACTGGCGCTTTTCCCGCCGGCGCTTTTCCCGCCCGACGGCGTCCCGGACCCCCGACGGACGTGGGCCAGAAGCCGCAGTACTTCCCGGCCCTGCACGTTGACGAAGTCCTCGATCTCTCGGTGCGTCATCTCTATGCGCTCCGGGTCGACGAGGGCCTGCTTGAGCCCCTCGAACGCGACGTCCGCCGCCGAAAAGGGCTTGTCCTGCTTCCGCGCTTGTGCTTCCATGCCGCCGGGCCGCTCTCCGCTTGGGGTGTGTTTGTGTTTCGTAACCCCATTCATGCCCCGGCGGGGCCCTTTTCTCCAAAATTTCTGCGCGAAAACGCGCGTAATCATTACATTTCTACGTCGTCACGGGAGAGCCGCACCCTTTTGATTAGGGTCGTCGGCTCGCGGAGGAGCTCGCGTGACCTCGTGATTGCCGGCCTCCCGTCGGGATGGCTGCTAGTGGATCAAAGGCGCGGCTTCGCGCCACTTCTCTGCGGGACACCCTCTAAAAGAGGTTACTGTTTGGTTGACTTCCTCCTCTTCAAGGCTTGCTTGGCGCAAGAGATATCCGGGCGAGGTCGCCATCCCCCCGCTGGCGATAGCGCTCAACCGCTGTCAGAAGCGCCAAAGTACCCCGTTGGGACCAACCGTTAGGTTCGTGGTCGGGCGTCGCCTAGAATGAATGCTAAGGCGGATAGCGTATACCAAAGTTGCTACAAGTGCAGGTGGGCCGAGCACAAGTGTGACGAGAGTGCCCGGTGGATAACAGTCGACGCACACGAAATCGTCGTGACGAGTAGCAGCGTTGAAAATTCCGATGCCGATGGGAATTGCTAGCACGCTAAGGCCGAGAATGCCTCCCGAGATACCGAGGCCAATCCGAAGACGACGACGCTTCTGTTGCCAAGCTGTGAGCGCGGCTTCCGCGCTCGGCAATGGGCCAAGTATGGCGTCGTACTTGACGGCTCGCCCAGAATCAAGAGGGTAGTAGCCAGGTGGCGGGTCGTAGAAGCCGGGTGGCGGATCGGCGTTGCGAATCGAGCCATCGGGGTAAACGTAACGACCTGGTGGTGGGTCGAGATAACGAGGTTCTGGATCAATGTACTCAACCGGAAGGAAGTCGGGCCGACGACCGGCAGAGGACGGCCATGTAGATGCGGCATCAGGCGCCGCCGCAATGTCGAGGACGCTGGCGAGTACGAGCATCATCATCTTCCAGAGACTATCGGGGACGTCATCCCGACACAAGCGCAGTCTGACGCAAGGGCGGTCTAGTGCAACAGGGCCGAGGCCGCCCCGCCGAAGCACGGGCAGGCGCATGTGTGAGTTTACTTTCGCGAGGTTCAATTCCACACTTTTCCGTCTGGTGGGGTGCGGGGTGTCCGAGTAAGCCCCTGGCCGACAACATGCCCCCCGCCACCGCCACTTCCTCCCGCACCAGTTCGCCGTCGACCGCCCCGCGGAGTAACCGTTCGGTCTGCCGCGTCGTGACGGCCGGGACCCGAGGCGCTACCAGACGACTAGGTGGGGCCTGTGATGACGACCGCGGGTGGGCTGTCGTGCAAGGACTACGCGGCGAAAACCCCTGGAAATTAGTGTGTAGGGCGAGGACGTGAACAACGGTAAGGATGGACAGTCGAGCGGCGAGGCCGTGAGCGCGCCGTCGGCGTCGGAGGAGATGATGCCGACGGCCGAGGCCGGGGTCGGAGATCATTTTCGCACCGCCTGGATGAGCAGCGACGCGCTGGGTGATGGCCCCGTGGGCCGTCCGAGTCAATCTGCGACAATTCTCTGCGGGACACGCTCTGAGGGGGCCTCCTTCGTTCATCACGGGATTTGACCTGCCGCGCCCTTTGCGCCGTGGTCTACCATGGGCACGCCTGGGCGATCGACGACAACATCCATGCGCCGGGCGCCGGCCTCGAGGCGCGCTTCACCGCGACCACCGTCGAGATCCTGCACGGCGGCAAGCGGATCGCCTCGCACGCGCGCAGCTACGCGGTCGGCCGGCACACGACCCAGCCCGAGCACATGCCCAAGGCGCACCAGCGCCACGCCGATCGATCGCCGAGCCGGCTGCTCGCCCAGGCCAGCCAGATCGGTCCGAAGACCGTCGAGCTCGCCGAGGCGCTCATGCGGGAGCGAAAGCACCCCGAGCACGGCTACCGCGCCGTCCTCGGGATCCTCCGCCTCGGCAAGACCTACGGGGAGGCCCGCCTCGAGGCCGCCTGCGCCCGCGCCGTCGCCGTCCGCGCCCGCTCGTACCGGCACGTCGAGTCGATCCTCAAGAACGGCCTCGACCGCGCGCCGCTGCCCGACATCCCCGCCGAATCACCGGCCGACAAGACCGAGGTCCACGAGAACATCCGCGGCCCTCGCTACTACAACTGACCCAAAGGACAGAACATCGATGATGCACCAGCAGACCATGGACAAGCTCCGGGAGATGACGCTGAACGGCCTCGCCGCCGCCTGGCTCGACCAGCAGGCGCAGGCCGACTACGCCGGGCTCGGCTTCGACGAGCGCTTCGGCCTCCTCGTCGACGCCGAGTGGATGAGCCGCCAGAACGCCCGCATGAAGCGCAACCTCAAGGAGGCCGTAAGCCCCTGGCGGACCTCATCGTGACGGCGCTGGCCGGGTTCTCGACACTTCGGGGCCACCGGAGCGTCGATGGAAGACCTGGCACTCGTGCGCCTTGCGCAGATTCTCGCATGGATGCGGCCCCATGAGCGAGACGTAGTTCTCTCGGCCTACGTGGGCCGGTACCGCTCGCCGGGCGAGTACGTGCGGCGTGAGCTCGCGGACTGGATCGAGGGGCCGTTCTGGTGGCTCGCCGAGTGTATCGACTACGAGGGGATCGCGGCGACCTGGTTGGCCGGCGGGCGGATCGTCGTCGTCGAGGACCCCGGCGACGGCGAGGTCAGCGGCGGGGTGTTCGTGCTGCGGGGATCATGGTGAGGCCGTCGCGCTCGCCGGCGTCCAGCGATCGGGGAGCAGCTCGTCCAGGCGGCGCTGCGGCCAGCCGGCGGCGAGCTTGGCCAGCACGTCGCTCAGGTACGCCCAGGGCTCGTGGCCGTGGAGGACCGCCGACTCGATGATCGTGTAGATGACGGCGGCCCGCTCGGCGCCGGCGTCGGAGCCGGCGAAGAGCCAGTTGCGGCGGCCGATGGCGATGCCGCGGACCGCCCGCTCGACGGCCCCGTTGTCGAGTTCGAGCGCGCCGTCCTCGAGGAAGCGCGTCAGCGCGGTCCATCGATTCGCGATGTAGAAGAGGGCCTTGCCGAGCGGCGTGCGCTGCGGGGCGCCGCGGGAGGTCTCGGCGATCCACTCGCCGAGGCTGTTCAGAATGGGCCTGGTGTCCTGCTCGCGCCGCAGCTTGCGCTGCTCGAAGGTCTCGCCGAGCTCCTTGCTGACGCGCTCGACCTGATACATCTCGGCGATCAGCTCGATCCCCCGCGCCGCGCGGTGATCACCGCCGTCGAGGGCCTGCTTGAGTCCACGGCGTCCGTGCATCCAGCAGCCGACTTCGACGGGGCCGCCCTCGCGCGCGTAGAGCTCGGCGTAGCCGGCGTAGCCGTCGCCCTGCAGCCAGCCCGTGCGCCCCGCGAGCATCTTCTGCGGGTGCTCGCCCTTCCAGTTCGGCGCGTAGGCGTAGGACACGAAGCGGCCGTCGCCGACGAAGGCCCAGATCCGGCCGCGGCTCGTCCCCTTGCCGCCCTTCTTCTTCGCGTCGCCGCGCTGCAGCACGAGGATGTGCGTGTCGTCGGCCTGCACGACGTGCGACTTCAGCACGCGCTCGTGGATCGCCTGGGCGATCGGCGACAGCATCCACGCGCCGGCCTCGACCCAGCCGACGATCGTCTTCGGGCTGAGGTCGATGCCGAAGCGCTGGTAGATCTTGGCCTGGCGCTCGACCGGCAGGTGATCGCGGTACTTCGAGAGCAGCACCAGCGTGACCAGGCCCGGCCCGGGCAGGCCGCCCTCGATCACGCGCGGGCCCGCGGTCGCCGTCACCGGCTTGCTGTCGCCGCAGCTGCACGCCAGGACCTCGGGTGACCCAGCACCAGAACATCGCCATCACCGGCCCCACCGGCACCGGCAAGTCCGTAGCCGTCCGACGGACTGCGTCTCGCCCCGGCCACGGCACTGCGCCCCCTCACGTCACGACGGGGCACGGCGAGCGTGTACGGTGCATAAATGTCCGACTGCGCTCGCGCACTTGCGCTCTGACCTAAGAGCTACGGGTGTGGAGGCGGCAACGGCCCGAAACAGAACCCCCATTGAGGATCGAAGAATCGGCGAAGGGCCCAACCGACGTAGTTATCGACATTCTTGAAGGCTTTGCCCTCAGCATCAAGGAATAGTGCCAGACTCCGCGGGTTGCCGGGAGGCGTAGGATCCACTGCCGAGGCAGGGTGGGTACCAGCCGTCCAAGGAAACCGAAGACTGAGAGAATTTTCGTAACACGTGTCTGCGGGAAAGGGCCAACTACACGCTTTGAAGTTGACCAGATCTCTTGGGTTTCCTACCCCAAAGATGTGATGAACGGATTCATGCAGAAGAATGGATGTCCGAGTGTAGAGACGCTCCACATCATTGTTTCCAGCCTGACTCCAGAATGGATGACAGATCTCAATGTTGCGTCCACCATACGGATGGCGAGCGGAGCAGTGTGTAGCACCACTGCACCAATATCTCACAGAGCCCCAAATGCCGAAGATTTCGATGCCTTTCGTGAAATACACACTCATTTGCGTGAATGCTGCGAGAACTGTGGCGAAGCGCTCTTCACTGAAAGTTCCAAACCAGAAGGCAAGGCTTGCGAATCTTGCATCGTCTCGCTGTGACCACATCCACGCATTGCTCGAATTGTTATCCCCCCAGTTCCATAGAATTTGTTTGAGATGGACGGGGAGCTTGGCCATGTAACTCAGCGAGCCTCGCGCCGGCTCTACATACCAATGGAAGGCCGCGTTATGGTACAGTCTGAGAAGATCCGGGCGGCTACCATTGCACGATCCGGCAACCCGCGCGTATGGCTGAGGGCCCGGCGGAGGGACTGCACATGTCGCTGTCGGAAATGGCCAGGGGGGAAGATGGCTTCGCGAAAGACCGCGCCGTGGCATACGCTCTCGCTCCATCGGGCGGTTTGGGTAAATCTCGAAAAGTTCGCGCAAGTACCTCGGGTTCAATCTCAACTGTTCTTGGCGAGAACAGGAACCCGTCTCCTCATCAGTCACTTTCAAGAAGTGGGAGTGATCCTCGTAAAATGACTGGAGTCGCTCTGCATTCACGCTCCCCTTGGAGGGAAGTTCAACACCACAGCTACACGGACTAGAGCTTTCAGACTGTCGGAGGGTACGAGCGCGGTCAAGTCTTGGCAGGTTTCCTCTGTCGTGGCCAGCAAGTTCCCCTGAAGATGGTAAGGACAGCGGAGGGAATCTAAACTCGATCATGGCATTTTCTCTCGCTTGGTGTCTTACGGGCTTGTACGTGCCGCGATGAACGTGGCTGAGGTGCCGTTGCTAATGTGGAGTTCTTTTCCTGGCCCTACGGAGATGTCATAGTAGCCAGTCTTTGATACCTTCCATTCCTCGAAGGTGCCAGGCGTTCCGATCTGAATTGCCGCTTTGAGGTCATCAATGATGCCGTCGACAGAGATTGTTACAATCGCTGCAAATCGAGTACGGTTTGCGTAGAACTTCATGACTTGACTCCGGACAGAACGACTACCCCGAGGTCCATCTCAGGGCCGGGCGAGTGGCGATGGAGTACCTTCCCACTATTGGGGAGACACTAGAAACCGCGCACGATCAAACATGCACTCAGAGTCGCTCTCAGGGGGCCACTGCTGCTTCCCATGGAAGCGCGGATGATAACCTTGAGGTATGCGTCTGGGTCGGTTGCCGTTGCGGTGACTAGGCTAGGGGGACTCGTGTTAGAGTCAAGGTCGAGCCTCAAGAAAGGAGCAGAGTCAAGAAACTCAACCGTTGGATCTTCGTGCGTTGGCATCGTTCCAAACGCAAAGAGCGAAATAGATTGAGTCGAGTTGGACACCGTGATTGAATGGACTCTTACAGCCAGTCTGACTCTGAAGAAGTCAAGCACGCAGATCGACGGCGCCAGAACAACATCTACCGTGTTTGGCGAAGCGATGCCAGGTGTGATGTTTGTGAAATCGAATGCGCGCCTTTCGAAGACCGGAATGATTGCGGCGGTCCTGGGCAGACGGCTTTCCGGCGGCGTGGGCTGCGAATCCTCTGGTAGTTGGTAACACATGACGTCACCTCTCTGGCGATCACCAATGAATCGGTCTCCGGCAGCATCGAAGACGGAACTCGAGGCTAGTTATCTCGAAGAACGAGGTCGATGCTGAGCGTCGCGGTCAAGGTGACGGCTGCGCCCCCCGGCTGCGATCCGCGCACGAAGATCCTGATCATGTTGCCCCAGGGCCCCGTAAGAGAGGCCAGAAGAAGGGCTGGTGCGGTGACGGTGTTGTCGATCGTGATCGTGCCGAGTTCAGTCGTATTCGTGAAGTCAACGTTGGGCTCTTCACTCGTCAGCGAGACTGCACGGCAGCGAACGGAGATGCTGGCCGTGGAACTGACGGTCAGGGCATGCACGCGGACCATGACTTCGATTGCCTTCGCGTCTGTGACTTCGAGAGCCCGAACGAGCGGAACGTCTAGGGTGTTACCCGCAGCGACGTTGGTGAAGGTGAACTGACGGCGTGTAATGACATTCTGAACGATCGCGCTCATAGTTTTCTTCCGTGCTTCGCAGATTGGGTCCAAGTTCTCGCTTGCCACGATGACGTGGATGCTCCTCAGGCGAGTCGTGCAGTGAGTTTCAAGCATGGGTAATACGAGTTCAAGTGGAAAGAACAACTATTGGTCTGAAGTTCATCACAGCGCTGTAGCATTTGTTGGTAGTCCTGGCGTTTGCGGAGAGATCTCTCGCATTTGTCAGCACATCTGGCAATTCCAAGTTCAATGGGGGCGAAGAGCACCAACCGGGAAGCCGACACCGGCGCGATCATGCGCAACCGAGCCTGGGATCATCGCCCTCGGACTCGAGCCGGCTGCCGGCCGCGCTCGTGGATCGGCCGACGAGACATCTCCCGTTCGTGAGCACGAGTGGCGGCGAGGCGCGAGACGAAGCCCCAACCGAGCGCCTGCAGCCTGCCGCGGTCGAGTAGGCACCGGACGCACCGGACGCAACTCCTCTGGCGGGTCACGGAGGGCGCCGGGCGGTCGTAGGCGTTGACGGCCCGCGCGGCGCGGATGTCGGTGAGCATGTCGTGCGCCGACGTGAAGAGGACCGTGTGGCCGGCCATGCTGGCGCGATGGCCGAGGCCCTGAGCGATGAGGTTCTTGCCGAGGCCGGTCCTGCCGATCAGCAGGATGTTTTCGCGCTTCTGTACGAAAGTGCAGGTTGCGAGGTCGATGATCCAGAGCCGGGGGCTCTTCGGGTTGAAGGAGACTTCGAAGTCGGCCAGGGGCTTGACGCTCTCGAAGTTGGCCCGGCGCAGGTGCAGCTCGAGCTGTTTGCCCTCGCGGCGCTCGACCTCGTCGTGGAGCAGGCGCTGCCCGCGCTCGACTTCGCCCGCCCGTGGGTCGTCCCTATCTGCCTATCTGTTCAGCTCAGGCGCCGGTCTCGCTCGCGGTCGCTCCGGCTCGTCAGTGATCAGTTCCGCCGAACTCGAGGCGATCAGGTGGGCCCAGGGCTCGTGGCCGTGCAGCACGGCGGATTCGATAGGCGTGTAGACGACGGAGTCGCCGGCGTCGAAGCTGGCGAAAAGCCAATAGCGATGCCGCGGACGGCCCGCTCGACGGCGCCGTTGTCGAGCTCGAGCGCGCGGTCCTCGAAGAAGCGGGTCAGCGCGGTCCATCGGTGCGCGAGGTAGAAGAGGGCCTTGCCGAGCGGCGTGCGGAGCGACGCGGCGCGCGCGGTGGCAACCCCGACCAGGCCCGGCCCCGGCAGGCCGCCCTCGATCACCCGTGGGCCCGCGGTCGGCTTGCTGTCGCCGCAGTTGCACGCTCGGCGGTCGGCGGCAACGTCAGCATGCGCCCTCCGCCGTCCGCCGCCGCGAGCACCTACCGCAGCAGCTCGCCGTCGACCGCTCCGCGGACCCGCACGACCGGTCGTTGCCGAGGACGACCTCGACCCGCCCAGCGCCGTAATGATCGCGTTGGAGAACACGACAGGCAGGATGGCGGCGGGCGACCGTCAACTCCCGCGCGGGTCGAAATCAAGCAATTATCAAGTGCGAGAGCGACCGCGATACGCAGGTTCGATAATATACCAAACGATCGCAAGACGCTCTAACCGCGCCTTCACAGATGCTCGGATCTGCCGCAACCTTGGCTCGTCCTTCGTTATTTGTTGTAGAGCCTGGAGAATTTCAAGCACAAGGCCGTCTGGACGCGATTGAGCTCGCTCGTATCGCAGTACGGTGCAAGGGCTGATGCCAAGCAAGTATGCCAAGTCTTCTTGGTTCATATCTGCAAGTCTGCGCACACGCAAAATTTGCCACCCATCCACCTGCAGTGCACCTCCAGCTCCGTCTCCTATCATATTCTGAGGGCCTTAGGACACACCGGACCGAGTGCGGATCCTCTCGATGGCCGCCCACACCGGGCGGCTGGCCGACTCCCACGGGGCGGCCGGTGGCGAAGCGCTCTTGGACCTTAACCGCTCGGGGCACTCACCAGTCCGTCTCGAGCTGGCCATAGTACTACCTGGTTAGGGCGCGCTTGATTCCGCGCGCGCCGTGATCACGTTGAAGGGCATGACTCGGCGGCAACTTCGCAAGCTGGATCAAGCACTTGAAACGTTCCTCGACGAGCTGACGGCCGACATGGGGCGGCCGGAGCGCCAACGGGCGATGGAGGCGTATGTCCACGGACTGCTGCTCGATGGAGAGCGGAAGAGCATGCAGCCGATGGCGGCGCGCTTGGTCGACGACCCCGATGAGGCGGAAGCGCTGCGGCAGCGGATGCAGGAGTGCGTCTCGCAGACGCGGTGGGACGAGCGCGAGCTGCTGAAGCGGATCGCCCGCAAGGTCGAGAGCGACCTGCCGGGTGTGGAGGCGCTGGTCGTCGACGACACCGGGTTTGCGAAGAAGGGCGAGATGTCCGTCGGCGTGGCACGGCAGTACTCCGGGACGCTCGGGCGAACGGACAACTGCCAGGTCGCGGTCAGCCTGCATCTGGCCTCGGAGGCGGGTAGCGCGTGCATCGGCTTCCGCCTCTACTTGCCCGAGAGCTGGGCCTGCGACCCTGTGCGGTGCGAGAAGGCCAAGGTCCCGGACGACGTCGACTTCGAGACGAAGTGGCGCATCTCGCTCGGGCAGGTGCGCGACGCGCTGTCGTGGGGCGTGCGGCCGCACGTTGTCCTGGCCGACGCCGGGTACGGCGAGGTCACCGCGTTTCGGGACGGTCTGACCGAGCTCGGGCTGAAGTACGTCGTCGGCGTGCCCGGCAGCCTCGTCGTCTGGGCGCCCGGCGCCGGGCCCGACGTGCCGGGCAGCGCGCCGTCCAGCATCAAGACGCTCGTCATGGCCCAGCCCCCGTCGGCCTGGAAGACGGTCCTCCGGCGCGAGGGCAGCAAGGGCCCGCAGTCGTCACGCTTCTGCGCGTTGCGCATCCGCACGGCGCAAGGACACAGCAAGGGTCGCCCGCCCGGCGACGAGCAGTGGCTCCTGGCCCAATGGCCAGCCGGCGACGACGAGCCCTCGCACTACTTCCTCTCCACGCTGCCGAAGTCGACGCCACGTCGGCGGCTCGTCCGTCTCGCCAAGCTCCGCTGGCGAGTCGAGCGCGACTACCAGGAGCTCAAGGGCGAGCTCGGCCTCGATCACTTCGAAGGCCGCGGCTGGCCCGGCTTCCACCACCACGCCGCCCTGTGCGCCGTCGCCCATGCGTTCCTGAGTATTCAGCGAGCGCTTTTCCCCCCTGAGCACCAAGCGCTGGACCTTGCCGATGGTCCGGCGGGTCCTTCAGCAGATCCTCATCCGGAAGATTGGCACCTGCCCGCTCTGCCGGTCCAAGTTCTCGCCGCGCGGCCCGCCACAGGGGCCGTCGCGGATCTGATCAAGTAGTAATAGGTGGCGAGCCATTCCTTGCGGACAGCGTGGTCGGGTAGGACCCGCTGCACGCGGGCCCAGAATGCCGGAGTGTGATGGGGCTCGTGAAGGTGGACGAGCTCAGGAGGCCGCATCACCCGCTTGCCTGCGCTTCTTCGCGTGCCGCGCATGGCGAGCCCCGGCAACCTTCTTCTCGTAGGCGACCGCCTCGTCGAGCGGGACCTTGTCGGCCGAGCCCCAGCGGGCGTGGACCATCGGGCGGATCTCGTCGAGCGCGTAGCCGAGGGCGCGTTGCTCGACGATGAAGTGGGCGTGGTCGATCGCCACCTTGGGCCAGCGCGAGTAGACGCCGTTCCCGTCGGACATGACGCGCGGAGCGGGGAGCACGCCGAGCTTGACCCACTCGTACAGGCTCCTGCGCGACACCTGGGTGATCTCCAGAAGCTCCTCGGTGCGGGCGAACGGCCGTTCCTTGGGACGTGCCACGGGCCGAAGTGTACGGCGGCCGCCTCGCGGTTGCCAGCGCAAGGGCGCGAAACTGCGCATCATTTTTCCGTGAGGACAGGTTGACGGCTGCAAGATAGACGGTATATGACTTCCGAAAGGTCGAAGACAGGATGTGATGAGCCATGTGCAGCCAGATCGCCGCCCATGGCCCCCAGGAGGGCAGTTTTCGACCCTAACCCCACAAAGACCCATGCCCCGCTCGCGCGGGGCACGGCACCTCGCTGCGTCACGCCGGCAAGCAGACCACAGCGAGGCGCCGCCACCCTACCAGAGCTGACACAGGGAGGCGACCATGAACATGACGCGGCGCGAGGCGCACCGGGCGGAGATCGAACGTGATCACCGCCTGGTCAGCCTCGGTCTCCTTCACAACCTCGAGAGCCTCGTCGACGACGAGCTGGCCCGCCTGATGGTCGAGCACGCCAGTGCGGCCCCGTTCTTGCTGCTCGAGAAGGTCGAGGCGCTCGTGGCGACCTGCCGCGAGGATCTCGTCCGTCTGAACAACGAGCGGATCGAGCTCCGGGCGGAGCGCGGCCGGGAGCAGGCGGACCTCGTCTCGCTGCCCGAGGTGCTCGCGGCGTTCCGCCACCGCGGGAACTACCACGGGGCGTTCGCCTCGATGGCGGACCTCGGGCGTGCGCTCGGCACCGGCGGCGGGCTCCCCGAGGCGTGGCTGCACACCTCGGCGACGGCCGCCCTCGCGGAGGCGCTGCACCGCCGCGGCGAGATCTGGACCTTCGAGCGAAGCGGCGCGGTCCACGTGTTCTGCAAGCCGCGCTCGACGGCGGATCGGGTCCTCACGGCACGGGCCGCCCGTTGGGCCACGTCGGCTGGCGAGCGCCCCGAGGCGCCGGCGCTGAGGCTCGTCCCGCAGTCCGCTTGACGCCGGCGCTGCACTCGGTCGCGCGGCACGTCCGCGGCGGCCGAGTCGCGACCCTCCGGAGGCGAAGACCTCCGGTCCCTGCCGCGCCCGTGGGCGCCCGACGGCGGCGACCGCCGCCGAACCTTGTGCCGACCACGCGCTCGCACGAGCGCCACGGGAGAGGTGTGCCTTGAGACGTTCGAACTTCCATGGGGCCGCATCGGCCCTCCTGCTGTCTTTCGCCTGCACCGGCGAGTCGGCCGAGCAGCCATCGCTCGCCCCGCCGGTCGCCGGGACCGATCTTGTCGAGCCTCCCTCGCCGCCTGCACCGCCGTCCTGGCCCGCGGGCCAGGTTTGCCGCGTCGACGCCGACTGTGGCGCCGCCCGCTTCTGCGAGCTGCGGATCTGCGTGCCCGGCTGCCAAGGCGACGCCGACTGTGAGGCCGGCGCTACCTGCGATCCGCACGGGCGCTGCCGCGGCGACGACGTCGACTCACCCGCGCTGCCGCTACCGCCGAGGCTCCGCGATCGCCGTACCGTCCTCGAGTACGGCGTCCGCGAGGCCCGCACGATCCTCTACAACGACGGCCCGACGCCGCTCGACTACCGCGTGACGGCGGGGAGCCCGGCGCTCCTCTTCGACCCCGCGCCGTCCGTGATCGCCCCGGGCGGCGAGGCCGAGCTCGTCGTGTCGCTCGACCTCGCCGCGCTGACGGCAGCGGATCGCGTCCTGCCGCTCAAGATCCTGACCAGCGGCGGCGCGGTCGCGTGGTCGGTCGAGCTTGAGGGCCCCACGACGTCGGGACACTTCGCGGGGTCCGTCCTCACCGGCGACGACCTGCTGAGCCTCGGCAGCGACCGGCTCGCCGCCGACCTCGACTTCCGCCCCGACGGCACGATCCTCGGCCGGCTCGACGGCGAGAAGACCAGCGTCGCCTGGCCTCACGGCGTCCTGACCGGCACGTGGACGCCCGCGGGGGACGTCGTGCTCGAGCTGCGCGACGTCACGCCCGCCGCGCCCTGGCAGACGAGCCCGCTCGCCCGACCACTCGGCCGTCGCCTCACCCTCGCCGGCACGCACACCGCGGCGGGCATCAAGGGCCACGCGGCGCTCGAGATCACGGGCATGCGCGTCGACCCGGTCGCGCTCGCGGGCACCTTCGCGCTGCGGCGTCACGGTCCGCTCGCCGGCCCCGTCGAGCCGCCGCCGCCGCTCCCGGTCGACCCGCTGCCGCCGACCTGGCTCGCCCCGCCCGAGCTGGACGACGCGGCCTGCGCCGGCCTCGGCATCGACTACGGCACGCCCGCCACCCTGGGCGGCGAGACCGTATGCCCGGCCTGCGCCGACGCGAGCTGCTCGTCCGACGAGATGTTCGACTGCGCCCTCGACCTGTGGAGCGCGGCCTTCCACCTGCCCGAGGTCGTCGAGGGGCTCGCGGGTCAAGGACAGGTGAAGCCGCCGGGCGGCCCGTGGGACTGGTCGACCTGCACCGCCGACGAGCCTACCTACGAAGGCGGCGTGACCTGCCATGACGCGGCGGCCGTGCGGTGCGCCGTGTCCCTCCTCCGCCGCGGCGCGACGGAGATCAAGGGCCCGTGGGGCGAGACGTTCGTGAAGTTCGCGACCCTCTACGCCGCCGAGGAGGCCGGCGCGGCGCTGCTGCTCGCCACCGAAGCCGAGATCGACGCCGCGTTCGCCTACCTGGGCGACCTCGGCGAGCCGACCTCGAACGCGCTCCCGCGCGAGCTCGAGCGCCTGTCGAGCGCCCGCGAGACCCTCGCCGCCGCGCTGGCTCCGACGCTCGCCCCCACCTACGCGGCGTCGCTCGCCGACGACGGCCCACCGTCCCCGCTGGTCGACGCCACGGAGCGGGCGCCGCTGCGTCTGCTGGCCGACTTCGCGGAGCTCACCGCCGCCTGGGCCACCCTCGCGCACCGGGCCGGCCACGACCCGGGCGAACTCCGCGAGGCCGTCCGCCACGCCGCGATCACCGTCCAGGCGGGCGCCCTCGAGGTCCGCGCCCGCTTGACGGACGACCAGCTCGCCGCGGCCCAGCTCGACCTCCTGTCCCTCGGGCCAGCCATGCAGGCCCTCGTCGAAGCCCATCGCGACCTGGCCCCGGGCGGCTCGCAGTTCGGCGTGCCTGCGGCCTACGTCCCGCTCGCGCTCGGCCCCGAGGACATCGCCCACCACCGGACGAACTTCGAGGCGGTCGTCGCGCTGGCGCAGGACGACGTCGCGCGCTTCGGCGAGGTCGCCAGCGTCGCCTGGACCGCGCGCCGCGACTACGAGGAGAAGGTCCACGCGCTCGGCAGCACGGCGCTCCAGCTCGCGCAGAGCTTCGACGCCAAGCTGCGCGAGCTCTGCGGCGCCGAGCCGGGCCAGACGACCCCGGCGCTGTCGACCTGCGGCGCGCACACCGGCCGGATCGCCGAGCTCCGCGCCGCCGTCGAAGCGGCGGGCCTGCGGATCCGTCACGCCGCCCAAGCGGTCGAGAACAACCTGCACGCGATCGCCGTCGAGGAGGGGCGCTTCGGCAAGGAGGTCGCGCTCGCGCTCGACCTCCAGGCCGAGATCGAGGCGGCGCAGGGCCAGATTTTCAACGTCCAGGACCAGGCCGGCGAGCAGCGCGCGACGCTCGAGCAGGCCGCGGCCGCCGCCGAGTGCAGCCGGATCCGCGAGAACGCCGACGCCGAGGCCGACGTGCTCGTCGCCAACTGCATGTCGCAGATCGGTTCGGCCCTGTTCTCGGGCCCCCAGGTCCTCGGGGTCACGATCCCGAACCCCGTCGCGCTCGCCGGCGCGGCCATGTCGTGCGACGCCAACGCGAACAGCCTCGACGTCCAGACCGAGAACCAGTGCGAGAGCGTGCTCGCGCAGGCGGGCCTCGGCAGCGCGCGCGAGGAGCTCGCGCGCAACGAGGAGCAGGCGATCATGGCGATCAACGCCGAGATCGACGCGAAGATCCGCGCGAGCGATCTCGAGTCGAGGCGCGCCGCCTCCGTCGCGCTGGTCAAGAACATTCGCGCCGAGGGCCTGCTCTTACAGATCGAGGTCGAGGAGGCCCAGCTCGCGCGGCGCACCGCGACTACGGCGCTGTGGAGCGCCTACCAGGAGGTCGCCGCGCTCGCGCAGGAGAAGGCGACCGCGGTCGGCCTGATGATCGAGGACAGCCCCGACAACGCACGCACTCGCCCGCACTTCCTGCAAGCGATGCTCGAGGCGGCAGGGCGCGTGCTCCGGGCGCGCGAGCTCACCACGCGCCGCGTGTACCTCGCGCTGCGCGCCCTCGAGTACGAGCTCAACCAGGATCTACCGACCCTGCGGGCCGCGCTGCGGACGGCCCGGTCGCCCCAGGACTTCGAGGCGCTGCTCGCCTGCATGGGCACGATCGCCGAGGACTACAAGCTGGCCCACGGCCACGGCCAGCCCTACGTCACCGAGGTCAGCCTGCGCGCCGACCTCTTCGGCATGACGAGCGACATCCCCGACGTCGACGGCTCGCCCGCGACCCCCGCCGAGCAGTTCCAGGCGCTCCTGCTCGATCCGCTGCACCGGCGACCCGACGGCTCGGTCGCCCTCCCGTTCGCGCTGTCGGCCTTCGAGGGGACGCTGCTGTCGACCTGGCTGTGCGACGACCGGATCGACGAGATCGAGGTCAAGCTCGTCGGCGACTTCCTCGGCGACCGCGAGGCCGAGGTCATCCTCACCCGCCAGGGCCTCGCCGGCGTCCGCCGCTGTGACGGCGCCGAGCTGCCGCCGTGGTCGTCCTACGTCCCCTACAGCTTCGACCGCGAGCAGATCGTGATCCAGGCCGGCGTCAACGACTGGGGGACCGCCGGCCCGAACGCCGGCTACGCCGCGTGGCCGGTCCACGGCGAGCAGTGGACGCTGACGATCCCCCCGGGCGAGCAGTCGCCCGCGAACGCCGATCTCGACCTGCGCCACGTGTCCGACGTCGTCCTGCGCCTGCACCATCGCGCGGGCACGCTCGCGCCTGCGGGGCAGGGCGTGTTCACCCCGAGCTGCGGCTGACCCGAGGGACATCCATGACGCCGCACCCTCCTGCCCGAAAGGACACGTCCATGTCCCCCGAGAGCAAGCGCCATCTCTGGTATTTGCGCAAGATCCCCGCGTTCGCCGGCTTGCCGCCCCCGGCGCTGGACGAGCTCGCCGGCGCCGCCGAGCTGCGCGAGCGCCCGCGCAAGACCTGCCTGTACCTCGAAGGCGACGTCGCCGATCGCGTGTTCTTCCTCCACGGCGGCCGCGTCCACGCGCTCCACGAGGCCGGCTCGCGCATGATCAACCTCGGGCTGTACGGCCCGACCGACATGTTCGGCGAGAGCTGCCTGTGGACCCCCGCTCCGCGCGAGCACATGGCCGTGACCGCGACCGCCGTCCTGTACACGGAGATCCCGCGGGCCCTGCTGCGCCTCGTCCTCGACGATCACCCGGCTGCCGCGAACGCGTTTACTCAGCAAGCACTCGCCCGCCGCGACCTCGTGATCCGCCGCCTGGCCTTCATCCTCGGCGCCAGCGTGCGGGCTCGCCTGGCCGACCAGCTCCTCGCGCTCGGCGAGCACGGCCGCGATGCGCCCGACGGCCGGGAGCTCGCCTATCCGTTGACGCACGAGGAGCTCGCCGCGCTGATCGGGACGACCCGCGAGACGGTCTCGCTCGAGCTGCAACGCTTCGAGCACGACGGCCTCATCGCCCGCCGCGGTCGCCAGATCTTGTTGTGCGACCTCCCGCGGCTGCGGATCTGCGCGCGCGAGACCCACGGCGCGGCCGGTCGTGGCCGTGCGCCGCCCGCAAGTGGCCCGAGACGCGTGGACGCACTCGCGGGCGCATCGATTCTCTGCGCCCTGTAACAGCTCCCCATCATGCGCCCTCACGGGCGCCACGCGCCACGGACGGCGCGGCTTTCGCTCCTCATTTCACCGCGAAAGGCTCGACATGTCCATTCGACCATCTTCCGTCTGTCTCGTGCTCGTCCTGGCCGCCGGTCCCGCGCGCGCCGACACCAGCGCGACGCTGCCGACCGCGATCAACATCCCCAAGGGCCCAGCCTCGATCGAGGGCTTCGGCCGGGCTTACGAGGTCGGCCCCGCGACGGGCCTGCCGTCGCTCGTCTACCCGATCGACGTCCCACCCGGCCGCGCCGGCCATGCGCCCGCGCTCGCGCTGCGCTACGACGCCGGCGGCGGAGCGGGCCTCGTCGGCCTCGGCTGGTCGCTCGGCCTGCCGACGATCGAACGCTCGCCGCGCGCCGGCCTGCCGCGCGCCGGCGAGCCGGCGGTGTGGATCCTGCGCCACCTCGGCGACGGCGAGGAGTTGACGGAGACCGAGCCCGGCGTCTACCGCCAGCGCATCGAACAGGGCCCGCCGATCCTCGTCCGCGAACTCCCCGGCGGCGCCATGGCGGCGCTCGCCACCGACGGCACCGGCTACCTGTTCGGCCTCACTGACGACGCGCGCCTCGTCGGCGACGCCGGCGTGCTGCGCCTCGAGCTCTCGGCGATCACCGACGTCCACGGCAACCGGATCGAGTTCCACTACACCCGCCTGGCCGGCACCGATGCGCCGCTGCTGTCTGCGATCACCTACAACGACGGCCGCGCGCAGGTCCTCTTCGACTACGAGCCGCGCGCGGACATCGTCACGAGCCGCGCCCTCGGCCGGCGCGTCGCCCTGGCGCACCGCCTCGCGTCCATCCGCACCGAGACCGGGGACGAGCCGGTGCGAACGACCATACTGACCTATGCCCGCAGCACCGAGGCACCGAGCAGCCGCCTGTCGTCGATCGCTACCGTCGCCGCGGACGGAGCTGCGCTGCCGACCTGGCGTCTGACCTACAGCGGCGAGGCCGCGACTCCGGTCGCGCATGAAGTTCTCGACGCCCCCGCGCTCGACCCGACCGCGGACGGCCGCGCGTGGCTCGACGTCGACGGCGACGCGCTCCCCGACCTGCTCGTGGGCGAGCCCGGCACCTGGCGCTACCGCAAGAACCTCGGCACTCATCGACTCGCCGCGACGTGGACCGAGCTGCCGTCGCCCGCCGCCTCGCTGACCTCCGCGACCCGTTTCGCCGACCTCACCGGCGACGGCGTGCAAGACCTGCTCGCACAGCCAGCTCCGGGCGAGCTGTGGAGCTACCTCGGCGGCGGCGGGGCACCCTTCGGCAAGGCCGACCTAGTCCCGCTCGATCTCAGCTTCGATCTCACCGACCCCCGCGTCGCGCTCGTCGACCTCAACCTCGACGGCCGGATCGACGTCCTGCGCCACGACGACGCCGACGGCTGGATCTGGCTGCGCCACCGCGACAGCATCGGCTACGAACCGGCCGACGCCGTCCCGCCCCCGCCCCCAGGCATGCGCCTCGGCGATCCCGACGTCCAGCTCGCCGACGTCGACGGCGACCGCCTCCCCGATCTCGTCCGCCTCCTCAAGACCGACGCGCGGATCGTCGTCGCCGCGGGCGCCGGCCTCGGCCTGTTCGACGAGCCGATCGAATTCACCGGCGTCCCGGTGATGCAGGAGACCGACCGCTGGGAGCTCGCCGACATCAACGGCGACGGCGCCGCCGACCTCCTGCGGATCGGCGGCAACGGCCTCGACCTCTACATCAACCAGCTCGACGGCAGCCTCGCCGCCGCCGGCTCCGCCGCCTGGCCCGCGCTCGAGGCCGACGAGGTCGTGCTCGTCACCGACATCGACGGCAGCGGCACGCTCGACATCCTGCGCGTCGACACCGATGGTTCGCAGCCCTGGCGTGTCTGGTCGCTGTACCCCGAGCGCCTCGGCCTGCTCGCGCGCTTCGAGAACGGTCTCGGCTACGTCCGCGAGCATCGTTACCGCCCGGCCGCCCAGCTCGCCGTCGAGGACGCCGCCACGGGCGCCCCGTGGACGACGACCCCGCCCGAGCCGCTGCCGGTGCTCACCGAGACGCGTGAAGACGACGGCGCCGGCTGGTCGAGCGTCCTCCGCCGGGGTCTCCGCGACGGCTGGTACGACCCCGCCCGCGGCGAGTTCCGCGGCTTCGCCGAGCTGCGCGACGACACCACCGGCGACGCCTACACCGAGCCGGCGACGATCGTCAGCCGCTACGACCTCGGCAGGACCGACGAGGCCCGCGCGCTGCAACTCCTGTCGGCGGAGACCGCAAGTCCCCGCGGCGTCCTCGTCCGCGAGGAGCACACGATCGAGGTCGACGCGCCCGCGCCGGGTGTCCGCGCCGTCCGCCGCGTCGCCACCGACACCTACCACCTCGAGGCCGGCCCCGAGGCCGCCGCCGTCCGCGTACGCATCGAATGGGATCACGACGCCTGGGGCAACGTCACCGAGGAGCGCGCCCTCGGCCGCGTCGACCCCCTGACCGCCGCCGACCTCCCCGGCGACGAGCGGATCACCACCACCATCCACGCCGAGCCGCGCGCCGGCGACGGCCCGCGTGATCGCGTCGCCGAGCAGACCATCACCGACGCGGACGGCGCCCAGATCACCGCGACACGAACCTACTACGACGGCGAGCCCGAGCAGGGCCTACCGCTCGGCCAGCTCGACGCGCGCGGCGTCGTCGCTCGCGTCGAGACCTGGCTCGCAGGCGACACCTGGACCCCAACCCTGCGCCAGACCGTCGACGCCCACGGCAACGTCATCCACCTCCGCGACGCCGAGGACGGCACCCTCGAGCGCCGCTACGACACCGCCGGCCTGTTCCCCGTCGAGGAGCGCCTGCACCTCGCCAACGGCGACGGGCTCGTGACCACCGCGACCTGGGATACCCGCCACGGCAACCCGCTCACCGTCACCAACCCCAGCGGCGCGACGACGCGCGCCGTGTACGACGGCCTCGGCCGCCTGATCGCCGAAGTGCTCCCCGGCGACTCGCCCGAGCTGCCGACGACCCGCTACCGCTACTACCTCGACGGCAGGACCGCGTGGCCCTCGATCCTCACGGAGCTGCGCCGCATCAGCGGCGAGTCCGACGTCGACCTCGTCGCCGACCACCTCGACGGGCTCGGCCGCCCGCGCGTCCGCGTGACGCAGGACGACAGCGGCACCGCCGCGGTGCTCGACGAGGCCCGGATCTACTCTGACGCCGGCGCCGTCGCCGAAGTGATCGAGGGTCAGCCGCTCCCCGCAACCGCACTGACGCCCGGCGCAACGATCACGCTCGCCGCCGACTGGCCGCGCGCCGTCACCCACGCCGACGCGCTCGGCCGCGTCGTCTTCACCCGCGACGCCGACGGCCGCGAGACCGAAACGACCTACACTCCCCTCGCGCACGAGCACCGCGATCACGAGGACCTTCACCCCGAGCCCCCTTATCAAAACACGCCCGAGCGCACCGAGCTCGACGGCCTCGGCCGCACCGTCGCCCGCCAACAGCTCCTGACTGATCGCACGATCACCCACCGCTACGAGCACGACGCCGCCGGCCACCTGACCGCGCACATCGATCCCGCCGGCCACCGAACGACCTTCATCCGCGACGGTGCCGGCCGCCTCCTCCGGATCGACTCACCCGACGCCGGCACGATCCGCCAGCGCTTCGACCAGACCGGCCGCCTGATCGAGCGCACGGACGCCACCGGTGCTCGGGCCACGTGGACGTTCGACGCGATCGGCCGCCTCCTGCACGAGCGCGCCGAGGGTCCCACCGGCGAGCCGGCCGGCGAGGTCCGCTACCACTACGACGGCGCCGGCCCCTACGCCCGCGGTCAGCTCGCCGAGGTCGAGGACGACGCCGGCCGCGTCGCCTTCACTTACGACGCCCGAGGTCGGATCGTCACGAGCACGCGCACGTTCGCCGCCACCGGTGGCCCTGTAACCTTGTCTTTCGGACAGGTCTACGACGCCCAGGATCGCGTCCTGCGCGACATCTACCCCGACGGCAGCACGCTCGAACACGACTACACCCCCCGCGGCCTCGAGCGTCCGCTGGAACACTTCACCGAGGCCGTCGACTACGACGCGCTCGCCCGCTGGCGCCGCATCACCCTGCCGTCCGGCGTCGCCCTGCACCGCGACCTCGATCGCGGCGGCCGCGTCCTCGGCCAGCGCGTCACCAAGGGCGAGCGCGCCCTGCTGTCGCTCGCGCACCGTTACGACGCCGCCGGCCAGCTCGCCGAGACTCGCGACGACCTCGCCGCCGAGGGCCTCTCGCTTACGCAGACCTTCGCCTACGACGACCTGCGCCGCCTCGTCGGCCACACGGCGGCCGGCACATCGCAGACCTGGCGCTACAGCGACGACGGCAACCTGCTCGCGCACGCCGGCCGCGCCCTCGGCTACGGCGATGCGCGCCCCCACGCCGCCATCATGCTCGATCACCAGGCGCTCGCCTACGACGCCGCCGGCCAGCTCGCCGAGGTCGCGGGCGAGGGCCCGCTGCCCGCCGGCACCTGGCGTTACGACCCGCACGGCCGCGTGCAGTCGTTCACCGCCGCGGACGGCCGCCGCGTCGAGCACGTCTACGCCTACACCGGCGAGCGGGCGATCCGCCGCGAGTACAACGCCCGCGGCGACCTCGATAGCGAGGTCCTCTACTTCACCAAAAACGCCGAGGTCCGCGACGGCCAGCTCGTCCGCTGGGTCCACTTCGCTGGCGAACGCCTCGCCGAAAGCCCCGTCCCGCTGCCCCCGGGTGGCTTCGGCGAGCTACCGGACGCCGCCCTCGGCATGGCCTCCGCACCCGGCACGCAGCCGCCACTCGCCGCTCTCCTCGTCCCTGTGCTGCTCGCCCTCCTCGCGTGGCTCGTCACGGCCGCGCGCCGGGCCACGCGCTCGCACTGGCGCCTGGCCCCCGCCGCGCTCGCGCTCGCCGGCCTCGCCCTGAGCTGCCACCACCACCCCGCCGACCGCACGCTCGTCCCCGACGAACAGACCCGCTTTCACGTCGCCGACCGCCTCGGCTCCGCCGCCCTCGTCCTCGACCATCACGGTCGCGTCCTCGCCCGCGACGCCGCCGACCCCTACGGCGCCCCGCGGCTCGCCTGGCGCGCGAAGGACAACACCGCCGGCCCGACCTACCGCTTCACCGGCAAGGAAGACGACCCGCTCAGCGGCGCCATCGCCATCGGCGCCCGTCACTACCTGCCCGCGCTCGGCCGCTGGGCGAGTCCCGACCCGCACTTCCTCGTCGAGAACCCCGACGCCGCCCTGACGACCCCGGGCGAGGCCAACCCCTACAGTTACGTCGGCGGCAACCCCGTCACCTTCACCGACCCGACCGGCAAGAAGGGCCTCGCGCACGGCCGCGAGAACCGCCCCGGCGTCCTCGACAACTACCCCGACAGCCCCAACACCGGCTTCGACAACCGCATGGCGGCCGTCGCGCACGAGCGTGCCCTTGTCGAGTACCGCGTCGCCCAGCTCACCGCGCTCGCCCTCACGACCCTCGAGGCCGCAATGACCGGCCTCGATTGGGCCTTCACCGCCTCGGACGCCTACGACACCGCCGCGCTAGGCGCCGGCCCGGTCGGCCTCGTCGGCAAGGGCGGCAAGATGGGCGCCAAGCTCGCGCTCCGGCAGGCCCGCAAGGCCGTCCGCAAGGCCGTCAAGAACGCCGTCGACGCCGCCAAGGCGGCCGCCTCGCGCCTCGCCAGCGTAGCCAAGCCCGGCCGCGCCCGCCGCAACGCCCACCTCGCCGGCAAGAATCACCCGGAGACTGGCGTCCCGTTCGATGCTGAAGCGCACCCCGATTTTTCGGGCGTGATGGCGAAGGAGGTCCAGATTGACTTTGCCAAGCCGACCAGCCGCCGGAAGGATGTCCGCGCAGCCAACCGCGCCGCCGGTTACGACAAGACCCCTGCCGGCTACGAGTGGCATCATCACGGAGACGGGAAGATGCAGCTCGTCCCCAAGCAAGTCCACCGGAAAACAGGCCACGATGGGCCGCTCTCCCCACACTGAGCACAGAACCATGTTTCGCAAGATCGACGACACGGGCCCCGCCATCACGATGAGCCAGTTGAAGGCGCTAGAACAGCGTCTCGGCGCCCCCCTTCCAGCGGAGTACTCCGCCTTTCTCCTCCGCTACAACGGCGGCTCTCCGACACCTGACGGTGTTCCGGTCGAGGGGTGGGCCGACGGCGGGCCGATCTTGGAGGTCCGCGAGCTTTACCACTACAGGCCGCGTCCGATGGACACCGACGACCTGCTCTGGAACGTGGAATGCTTCGCGGGGCGGATGCCGGAGGGCCTGCTGCCGATCGGCGCGAACAGTTGTGGCGACCAGATCTGCCTGTGGATCACCGGCGCCGACCGTGGGGCCGTAGTCCTTTGGGATCACGAGGCCGAGCACCGACCGCCTACCCGCAGGAACATCTACGCCGTGGCGAGAAACTTCTCGGAGTTCCTCGAGCGGATCGACGAGTATCCGGACGCCGACTGAGCCAGGGTGGATGTCCCACCCCACCTGCGCTACCATGCCGACGATGGCGCGCCACCGCAGACTCCTTCCCGCCTTGGCGCTGGCGTGCGCCTGCAACGCCAGCCAGGACGAGACGTCCGGGTTCGGCACGCCATCGCCCACGACCATCCCTTCCACGACGGGCGGAAGCTCGACCGGCTCGAGCAGCAGTTCCTCGACGGGCGGAGACGACTCGACCTCGGCCGCGGGCTCGACGAGCACCGGCCCGGTGCTCGACATGCCCATGCCCGACTTCGGTGAGCCGCCCCCGATCGGCTGCAAGGGGAAGATCGACTTCCTCTTCTCGATCAGCGCCAGCGGCACCATGTTCGACCAGCAGGCGCAGCTCATCGACGCGTTCCCGGCCTTCATGGCAACGATCGCGGAGCAACTGCCAGACTTCGACGTCCACATCCTCGTGGCGGACCCGGACGGCTTCTGGGGGATCCCGGACTGTGGCGTCTGCACGACGAGCTGCGATCCGGAGGGCGAACCCCCGCTCTGCGGCGCGACTATTGACGCTTGCGACGAGCAGAAAGGTGCCGGCGTGACCTTCCCGTCCGGCACGGGCGCGACCAACAGGCGATGCGATCTGGCGAGCGGCAAGCGCTACATCACGAGCAGCGAGCCGCAGATCGGCGATGCGTTCGCCTGCATCGCCCAGGTCGGACTATACGGCAGCGACAACACCGCCGAGGCGATGGTCAACGCCCTCGGCCCTGAACTAAACGGCCCCGACGGGTGTAACGACGGCTTCCTCCGCGACGACGCGCTGCTCGTCGTCACGATTATCAACGACAGCTACGACGTGAAGTCGGCTGGCACCGTCAACTCCTGGATCAAGGCCCTGCGCATGGCGAAGCACGGCGACGACGACGCTTTCGCCGTCCTCGTGCTGACCACCGACGTCGACCTTGGCTACTGGCAGCTCTGCTTGCCCGAGGAGTACAACCAGACACCGAACCCGCTTCGGCAGCTCGCGCTCGGCGTCGAGCACGGCTTCGTCGGCTCGGCTTGCGCGGAGAGCTACGAGCCTTTCTTCGCCGAAACAGTCGCCGAGCTCGTCGCGCTCTGCGACGGTTTCGTGATCCCGCAGTGAAGCGACTCTTACGGGTGGTGTACCCGCACGACCGCGATGATCTTGCCGTCCATGGTCCGAAACCCGCCCCACCCGCAGAATCCCCGAGCGTCGCAGTCGATCGCGCCCGCAGCGTCGTTGCCCGGGCCGCCCTTGTCGTACCAGATCCGCGGCTCGTTCGGATCGGCGAAGGCGAAGACCTGGGCGTGGGACTCTCCCAAGATGCGCACCGCGGCATGAATGATCTTGCCCTCGCGGTCGCACGCGAGCCCGAACGTTCGGGCGTTCGAGAGCTGCTCCGGTACGCGCTTGGTGCCGGCGCCGTCAGCATCGAGCCAGCGTGTCAGCGGCTGAGCCAGTGAGCCCGGCGGCTCATCCTGAGTCCAACCGCCGACAAGGATGTCCGCGCCGCAGCGATAAAGGGAGGTGGCGCCGTCCTTCTTCAGCGGATCCCCCGGCGAGGTCCAAGGATCCCCGTACTGCAAGCCGAGTGGGATGAACCGCGCGACGAAGGCGCGCGGGTAGATGTCGATCTGGTTGGGCTTGAACTCCCGTTCACCCGCCACGACCAGGAGGTCGGTCTCGGGGTCGTAGAGGACCGCGCGGGCCCACTCGCTGAACTGGTTATTGATGTCCGAGTCGAACTCTTCGGGCGTAAACGGGGCTCTAAGCGTCTCCGGCCACACGCTGCCGCCCTCGAGGTGCCGCCAGAGCATCGCGTCGGTGCGCACCGGGTTCTCGCTCGTCCGCATCCAGCCGACCGCGGCGACCACCGTCGGCGCGATAGCGATGCCGGCGACCTCCTCGCCCACCTTGCCGGGCTTGTGCCACAACAGCGAGCCGCCGGGCGTCAAGAAGGCTACGTAGCGCTGCGGCTTGCCGCCGTTGATCAAGTTGATGCCGACCGCCAGGTTGCCGAGGTCGTCGACCGCGACCGCCGACGCGCGCGACTCCAGGGCCGCGAGCGGCTCATCAGTCCAGTTGGCGATCGTCTTCGGCCAGCCGGGCAGGGGCTGCTCACAGTGATCGGGCGGCAGCTTCCAGACCGTCGCCCTGGGGCCGCTGCCAGCGTCGCGCCAGCCGACGGCGACGATCGCCTCGTCGGTGTAGACGAGCGCCGAGATCACGCTCTGCTTCGCCGCCGTGTCCGTAAACAAGCACCGCTCCGCCCCGCTCGCCGGAAGCTGCACCGTCAGCTCCGCGTCGTCGGTCGCGGTCAATCCCTCCGCGTCCTCGACTTCGACCTCGAACACATGCGGGGCGCCGTTGTCCTTCGCCGACAGCGCCTCGTAGGTGTAGGGGAAGTCGGCCGGCGTCAGCTCGACGAGCGGGGCGCCGTTCATCGACAGGCGCACTTTGACGACGTCCATGCTGGCCTCGAGCAACAGGTCCGCCGTGCCGGCCTCGCTGAGATACGCCTTGTCGACCGTCAGCTTGACCGTCGGCGGCTCGTTGTCCTCGGGCGAGGTCGAGCTGCTCGAGCTCGTTGTCTCGGCGGGCCAAGTCGTCTCGGCCGGCGCCGTCGTCTCGTCCGTAGCGCCGGTGACGGTCTGCACGCCCGACCCGGCCGTCGTTGTCGGCGTCATGTTGCTCGAGGTCGAGGCCGCTGTCGTCGCCGCCGTCGTCGCCGTGTCGGTGAAGTGCTCCGCCACGTCCTGCCAGGCCGACTCGAGGCAGCCGGACGAGAACGTCGAGATCACCATGAAGATCGGGAAGCGCGCACGCATCGGCATCACCTCAAAACCGGAGTCGCAGCACCAGACCGCCGCCGCGCGACACGCTCGACGGAAGCAGCGCCATCCTGCGCGCGACCCGTTTCTGCGACGCGAGCAGCCCGATCCCCGTGGCGAGCGTCGCCCCGCCGACCAGCCCGAGCCCGATCGCTACCCCTCGGAGTAGCTTCGTGTCGGCGTACACGCGGCCCAGCGCCGCCTCCTGCTCGTCCGGGTACACGAAGCCGTCAGGCTTGTCGCCGGCCGCCTCGAGCTGCTCGAAGCCTGTCCGGTAGCCCGCGAGCGCGGCGCCCATGAGACCGACGAGCCCGACCCCCACGCCCGTAAGGGCCAGGCCGGCGGCGCGGCGTGCTCGCAGGCGGCGTTCGGCCAGCCGCGGCGCGCCGTCCACCATGAGCGCGGGCCTGGCCTCGCTCGGCGAGCTCGGCGCGACCGCGGGGGGCGGGCTGTCGGCGACGAGGAGGCCGACCCGTCGGGCCTGGTTCTTAGGGCAGGCGGCATCGCCGCCGAGCGCCGCGAGCTGCTCGAGGTCCTCGGCGATGGTCTCCTCCCAGAACAGCCGTCGCTGACGCTTCTGCGCGTCGTCGTTGGCTGTGTGCGCCAGGCGTCCCTGCGCGAGTCGCAGCGCGCGGCACATGTAGATCGTCTCGTGCGTCGACGAGAACGCGGCCTCGAGGTCGACGTGGGCCCGACTGAGCGCGTCGTCGACGTCGACGCCCGGCAGCGACGACAGCGAGACGTAGGAGTCCGCCGCCTGCACGTACTCCCGGGCATCGTGATGCGCGCGAGCGCGGGCCGTGAGCTCGGCCGCCCTGGCCGCCGGCTCCGGCGGAGGTGGGGCAGCGAGGAGGAGAAGGGCGAGCAGCATCGTCAGCTCCTATGCCTTGCGGAAGTACTCGAACGTCTCGACAAGTCCACCCTCGATCGGCGGCTTCGCCTCGCGGACGACCCTGTCGACGCACCGAGGGAACGGGTGTTGCGACGACATGCCGAGCACGCGCACGGACTCGACCGAGCCGCCGGTGCCGCGCACCTTGACCATGGTCGGATCGAGCGGGACGCCGTGTTGCGCCGCGCATGCCCGTACCTTCGGCTCGATCGCCGCCATCGCCCCCGCGAACGTCCGAGCGGCCTTCGGCGCGGCACGGGGCCCTTGCGCTGGGGACCGTTTCGAGACGGTCGATGTCAGCGTCGGCGTTCGCGTCGTGGACGGCTCGGCAGATGCGCCGGGGATGGGCGGCGCGAAGGCAGAAGGCTGAGCGACGAACTCGCGCGGTTCATCGGCTGCACCCGGCATGTCGGCGGCGAGCGGTGGGCCGGCGGAGGCGCCCCTCGCCGCGATGGCCTGCTGCTCCACCTCGACGGGCGTCGCCTCGACCTCCGGCCGCGGTCCGTCTGGCCTCAAGAACAGGGCCGCCGCTGTGCCGGCGACGCCGACCCCTACCCCGAGCGCGAGGATTGCCCCGGACCACCACGGGCTTGGTCTCTCCGTGGGGACGCGCTCGACCGTCACCACGCGCTCGACCGGCGCCAGCGCCACCGGCTCCACGACATTCGGGGCCAGCGCCGCCCGGATCGCGTCCGCCATCTCGCGCGCGCTCTGGAAGCGGACCTCGATGTCGCTGAGCGCACGCATCACGACGTCCTCGACCGCCTCCGGGATCTCCGCGCCCGGCGCGATCACCCGCGGTGGCGGGATCGCCAGCAGATCGCCGAGCTCCCGCGCGTCGAGCACGGGCCGCGTCGTCAGCATCGTGTACATCAGCGCCCCGACCGAGTAGAGGTCGCAGCGCGGATCGGGCAGGTGGCCCGCGAAGGACTCGGGCGCGATGTAGCCGGCCGTCCCGAACACGATCTCGTCCGGCGCCGGTGCGTTGGAGATCCTGCCCGGCGGCACCGCGGCGAAGCCGACGTCGAGCAGCCACACCCGGCTCTCCCGGCCGATCCGGCGCTGGACGATCACGTTGTCGGGCTTCACGTCGCGGTGGACGATGCCCTCCTGATGGAGCGCGTCGAGGGCGTCGAGCACCGGCAGCACCACCTCGCACAGCTCGCGCCACGGCATCGGCCGCTCGAAGTAGATCTGGGAGAGCGGCTGTCCCGGCACGAGCTCGAACACGATGTACGGCGGGTCGTCGAGGCCGCGGTCGTGCGCGCGGACGAGGTGCGGGTTCGAGATCGCCGCCGCGACGCGACCCTCCTGATCGAAGTACGCCCCGATCTGCTCGCGCAGCCCTGAGCAGAGCACCTTCACCGCGACAAAGATCTTCATGTGGCGGTCGAACGCCTTGTAGATCGCCGCCGTCCCGCCCCACGCGATCGCCTCGCGCAGCTCGTAGCGGTCGCCCAGGGTCTCGTCGGTGTCGTCCTCGGCGTCGTCGGATTCAAGCGAGAACACCTCGATCTCCGGATCGAGCTGTTGCTGCGGCCGAACCCACGCGAACGCCATTGCCTGCTCCTTCACCTGGATTAAAGCGCCATGATCACGCCCGCGCAACGACCTACGAGCTATCGGCAGGTGGGTCCATCGGCCCCCCAGGCGGGCAGGAATGGCGATGTCAGGCGATCATGCGCGAACCCGCGCCAGGTCTCCCGAACGTTTTGTATGTTGCATACAAAAATTTCAGTCGCGCCGCCTCGCAGGCGGAGATCCTCGCGGCCTATGCTTGCTGCCGTGGATGGGTCAGGCGTGCGGCGGGGCCCGCGGGCTCGGTTCGTGCTCGGGGCCGGCGGTAGCGATCGAGACTGTGCAACGGTCGTCGGAGATCGGCCGTGGCTCGCGGAGCGGAGCTGGCGCGGCGCATCGCATCAGCGCGACGGGCTGCGCCTTCACGAAGGGTGCAGCCCAGCCCTGGGTGTGCAACGCGACGCAGTTGTCCGGGACGAACAGGGACCGGCGTCTCGGTGTTCGGGGGTCCGTGTGAGCGTCGCAGCGTGCCGCTCCGCCGGCGGGCAGGTCCGTGTTTGACCAGCCGTCGAGACGTCCCGCGTCGACGGTCGCCGTCCGCTTCGTGCCGGCGTCCTCGTGACCTGTGACCGGAGAGGCGAGGTCGACGCCGCTGGGCTCCCCCTCGCCGGCCTTGAGCCCCTCGAGGACCTCGGCTGTCCCTTGGTACATGCTGACTTCGTCGCCTGCCCCAGCGTCGGCGCCGACCTCCGCCTGCTCCGCGACGTCGTCGAGCTCGGGTCCCGCCGTGAGGTCGACCAGGACGCCGAGCTGGGCAGCACCGCCGTCGAGGAGACGACCGACCGCCCCAGCGTCGGCGCCGTCCTCTGCTTGCTCCCCGGCGTCGTCGAGCACAAGCGCCGCCTCAAGGTCAACCAGCACGCCGAGCTGGGTAGCACCGCCCTCGAGGAGACGGCCGACCGCCCCCGCGTCGGCGCCGGCTTCCGCTTGCTCCGCGGCGTCGTCGCTCAGCTTCGCCTCGGCGCGGACCGCCGCGGCGCCGGTCTGCTCGCCTGTGCTGCCGTTCATGCCGTCCTCGGCCGCCGCCTTCGCCTCGACGGGGACGGAGGCCGCAGAGCCGGGCACCTCGAGGGCGGGCTTTTCGGCTGTCTCTTCGTTCACACGGGCTTCGCGTCGGTCGACATCCGCTGCGGCCGCGCTGACAGGCTCGGCTGCCCCTTCGGTCATGCCGGTCTCCCCTTGGTCGGAAGCCGCCGGTGCATCGACCCCGACCTCGGCTTGCTCGGCGGCGATCTCCTCGACGCTGGCGCCCGCCTGCTTGGCGCCGCTGCTGGAAGCCTCGTGCCGCGCCGAAGCCAGATCGACGGCGACCGGCTTCTCGGCCGCGCTGTCCACAGGCCCTGCGGCGTGCGTCGGAGCATCGAGAGCGGTCCCCTTCCCCCCACACCTGGGGCACTCGGCGGCGGCTGCGGGGGAGCTCGGGAAGGCTGCGGCGCTGAAGCGCCGTGCCCACTCGGCGAGGATCCCCGGCCCGGCGCCCTCGCGCGTGAAGCACGTGAACATCGCGTTCGTGAACGAGAGCTCGTAGAACCGCCGCGAGAGCGGGTTGGGCTCGTCCGCGATCCGAGAGCCGATCTTCGACAAGAGCGAGAAGATCGACTCCGCGGCGAGCTTCGGGTTCGAGCACACAACGTCGAGGTCGAGCGCGGTCGGCCGCGTCGACGCGGCGGCCGGCGGGGGCCCAGGGGTGGCGAACGGCTCCGCTTCCGGGGGCGACGAAGCGGGCCCCGAGCCGCTCGAAGTCACCTTGTCTTCGCGTGGGACCTTAGCGTCCGGAGCTGGGCCTCCGGACTGCTTGGGCGCGTCGGCCGGCTCGGTCGCTGTCGACGACGCCGGTGCGGACTGCGGCTCCGAGACGCGTGAGGTCGTCGGATCGTCGCTTGCCGAACCGGTGTCCGCCGCGGTTGCCGGCGGACCTGGCTCCCTCGACGGTGCCGACGGCCCGCCCGCACGCGTCGACCGCTTGACGCGGGGGATCGCCGCCCTCGAGGGTCCGTTCGCCGCGTCCTCGCTCGCCCCCGTGAGCACCTCGCCCGCGACCAGCTTGCGCACCAGCCCGACCGTCTCCTCGCAGAAGCGGCGATGGAGGTCGGACCTCGGATCGTTCAAGTCGGCGCTCAGCAACAGCCGCCACGCTCGCGGCGCCGGCCTCTGGACGAGGCACGTCCCGGCCGCGTGGAGCAGCCCGAGCACGTTGGAGAACGTCTCGACGTCGAGAGCGAAGTCGCGGTAGCGCACCTGGAGTTCGGCCATGAGCTCGCCGGGCCCCCCCTCCAAGATCCCGCCGCCGGCGCGGATCACCTTGTAGAAGACATCCAGCACCGAGCGCAGCTTCGTCTTCCCCCTGCGCCTGCGGCCCGCCAGCTTCACCGTCCGCGCGCGCCATTCCAGGGCCCGAAGCCCGTGCGAGAGGACGGTGTCGATCGACGGGCCGTCGCCGACGTCGACCTCGACGGCGCCGGCGATCTGGAGGTGATAGCCCCGGACCTTCACCGGCGGCCGCACACGCGGGGCCGGCCGTGGACCCGCATCCCGCGAGCGGCGCAAGCGAAGCATTCGATCGACGTCGACCTCGCTGAAGGTGAGCGGGCGGCCGCTGTACACGACCGTCTTCGCCTTCCCCGCCAGGTGGATGACCGCCAGCGACTCGCCGACCGCCGCGAGCAGCACGACGCAGCCGGGAGCCTCGACGGCGCCGACGACGAAGCGGCCGCGCATCGGCCGGAAGGGCCGTCGTGCGCCGTCGACGATGGCGACGAGCGGCGGATGCGAGCGAGGATCCCAGAACGGCCGCCCGCTGCGATCGATCGCCTCGAACCGCGCGAAGCAGTGCCCCTCCTCGCCGACGGCGAGCGGCAGCACGGCGTCTCCTCCGTGCGGCACGTAGCAGATCGTCAAGTGTGCCGGGTCCGCCTGGGAGCCGCACAGCTCGACCTTGCCGCCCTCGGTCTCGAGCTGCTCGCTCAAGCTGCCCGGCCCGCCCGCACGCAGGGCCTCGAACTCTGTCACCGCCTGCTCGATGCGCAGGCCCTCCGACTCTGCCACCGCCGCCGTCGCCATGTCCGCCTCGCATCGTGACAGTACCGCTAAGCGCCCACTGGCACAATACGGCGCGGCCCTGGAGGATTCTCGGACCCAAACCGCCGGCCCGTCGTCGCCGAGGCCGCGGCACCGGCGGCCTCCCGCCTGGAAACCCGCGTCACCGCCCGCCTGCGTGACGAGGGCGAGCAGCGGCTCGCCGATCTCGAGCAGGTCAACTCCGACGCGTGGCCGTGGGCGCCGTGGATGTACGCCGTCCGCGACCTCGACATGATCGTCCCCGAGAACGGCGGCGCGCCCGTGTACGAGGGTCTGCGCCTCGCCCGGCCTCGCCCCGGCGCGCCCGACCAGCTCGACTACCTCGAGTTCGGGCAGATCGTCACGACCGAGGAGGGCGACAAGATCGGTCTGCGCGCCGCCGGCTCGCCCGGCTGGCAGCTCGTCGCCTACGCCGGCACGCTCAACGGCTCGCCGATCGCACCGGGCGAGCTCCCGCGCGACGGCGGCCCGTTGTGGCCCGACGATGACGACACGCGCACGGCGGCCGCGATCAAGACGAAGATCGAGGATGTCTTCCGTTACGGGCGCTTCGAGGGCCTGCGCTGGCGCGGCGCGAGCGACGCCTGGATCGAGAAGTGGTGGCCGCGCTTCGAGACGCCGATCGCCGAGGGGCTCGCCACGTCGAGTCAGCGGGAGAAGGTGCCCGTGGTCGACGCCGAGGGGCTGGCGATCGCCAGCGGCGCGGAGATCCGCGACGCGACGATCCTCCCACCGACCCGCGCCGGCTGGCAGCGCTTCCTCGAGCTCGCTCCCGCGAGCGGCGAGAGCTTCACGACCCTCAAGGAGGTGGGTCTCGGCTGGTGGGGCCGCAAGGTCCCGCAAGACCTCCTGTCGAAAGAGCGAAGCCTCCTGCGCGAGTTGATCGTGCCGCGGCTCCTGGAGGACAGCGGGTATCACAACGCCCGAGAGAACGCCGACCCGCAGAACGCCCGCGTCGAGCACGACAAGGCGCTCGGCCGCGTGATGCTCGCCCTGTTCACCGAGGACTCGGACAAGCACGGCGAGCTCTACCGCCGCTACTCCGACGACGAGGCGTGGCGGCGTTCGCTGCACGAGCAGTCGTTCGCCGCGACCTATCCCCCCGAGGGGAAGCAGGACACCGCCAAAGCGACGAAGAACGCGGGAGCTCCAAGCGAACCCCGCATCACCGACGAGCAGTGGACGCAGCTCCAGGCGCTCTTCGATCGGGACGCCCGGCGGGACCGAGACGAAGATCCCGAGGAGGTCGACCGCCGCGTGATCGACAACCTCCTCCTCCAGCGCGCCGCGATGGGCGACGCGCTCGCGATGGCCGGCATGGGGAAGCGGGACCGGGACCAGCAAGCCGAGCAGGCGACGCAGGCCGCGCGCCGGATCACCGTGCTGCGCGCGGAGGCCAGCGTCCTTCGTGGTCGCGGTTACGGCGTCAGCCTCTCGGGCGCCCCCGAGCGCGCGTTCAACCTGATCGGTCTCGGTGGCCGCGTCGTCGCAGTCCGTCTGATCGCACCCGCCGACAAGGTCGTGGTCGCACCGGGCGTCGACGCCGACACGCGGGCCGGCGTCGAGCGGGACGTCGAGGACGCGCGTCGGCTCGTCGAGCAGATCATCGAGGAGGAGAACGCGCGCGGGCCACAGGACACCGAGGAGACGATGCTCGCCGTCTGGCGGCGCGCGCGTGAGACGGGCTCTGTCGATCGCGAGAAGCGTGAGCCGACAGGACCGCAGGCACCCGTCGCCCGCGAGGCGTCGAACGCCAAGCGCTCCGAGGCGCCGACGAGTTCGGTCGATCGGCAGTACGACGAGGCCCGCAGCGCGATCAAGCGGCTCGGCTTGCCGGCGGGCAAGGCTGCTCAGTACGTCAGCCAGGCCGAGAAGGCGATCGCCAGCGGCAAGAGCTACGCGCCGATCGTCGAGCGGGCGCGCAAGGCCGCCGAGAAGCTCACCGGGCGCAAGAGCGACGGCAAGGCCGCACGGCCGCCGTCGCGCCGGATCCTCGACGTCGCGCTCGAGACGTTCAACGCGGAGCCGCGCTGGCGTCTCGCGCTCCACCGCACGATCCCGAACGGCTGGGTCCTCGTCGTGTACTCGGAGGGCAAGGGGCCGGACGAGGCGGTCGTCGCGGTCGACATCATCCTGGAGAACGTCGACGACGTCCGCTGGCTCGACGATCGGCTGTCGCCGGCGGACCAGGACACGATCATGGATCGCCTCGACCGCGCGCTGTGGGCCGCGTTCGAGGTGCGCGAGGAGCAGGAGGGCGCCGCGGACGAGGACAAGACCGAGGTCCCCTCGCCGCTCGAGGGCCTGATCGACCTGATGCAGCGGCGCAGCAAGGCGCTCGGCGCACGCCCCGAGGCGAGCCGCGATCTCGCCCGGACGGACGGCTACCAGGAGATCGCCCGCGCGCTCCAGGAGCTCGCGGTCCCGTCCGGGATCGGCGCCGAGGAGCTGCAGAAGTGGCTCGAGTCGCACGACCTGATGACGGCCGGCGACCTGATCGCCCGCGCCCGCGTCGAGCCGGTGCCGGTCTCGCGGCTCATGCGTGACCTTTGGGACATCCTCCTCGACGCGTTCGAGGTCGCCGAGGTCCAGGAGGAGGGCGGCGTTCTGCGCGTACCCGAGGACGCGATCCACGCCATCGCGGGCCACGACACGATCCTCGAGCGCGTCGTGTCGGGCGACGGCGCGACGCTGCGGCACGTCCGCGTCACGCCGGGCGAGGTCGACGAGGACGGGCTGGTGACGGTCGACGATCCCACCGATCGCCTCGCCGCCGGCGCCGTCGTCCATCTTCGCAGCGCGAGCGAGCGGGAGCTCGTCGAGCTGTACAGGACGATCCAAGCTTTCTATCACAACCTCGCCGTCGCGCCGAAGACGCTCCAGGACGTCCGCACGCTCC
>ERZ1066137.358-NODE-358-length-36138-cov-15.343708_pt1 | contig 36138 bp, 53 predicted proteins | sample MGYA00382784_ERZ1066137 | MGnify/ENA primary metagenome ERZ1066137 (study PRJEB33369, sample SAMEA5778367) | biofilm metagenome | biome: Industrial cooling water; feature: Water cooling tower basin; material: Biofilm | place: United Arab Emirates | collected... | reverse complement strand
GTTTCTTCGGCCGCCCCGGTCGCTTCGGCGGGTTCCGCTCGTCGCCCGCCGCCAGCCGCTCGGCCACCGCCCGCCACGCGTCGACACGGCTCGGGTCGCCCACCGCGTCGAGCAGCGCCACGCGGACGAACGAGGCGACGGAGAGCCGACAGAGGTGCGCCGCGTCCTCGACGAGCCGGAGTTCGTCCGCGCTCAGTTCCAGCCGCACCCGCACGGAGTCGGCCGGCCGCGGCAGTCGCTTCGCCATCTCTCCCCCATGTCCGCGGCGTCTCAACAGTGTCCCCACAATTTAGACCTCCGGGCTGGATCGGGTACGTCGTGGATAATTGTAGCTCCACTGTTGACAATGGAGCTAGTGTTTCCTATAAATGAGTGTACGCGACGGCCGCGACGACAGCAAGCCTTCTGACAAGGAGCCAGCCATGCCCGACGCAACCTGGTCCGCCGAAGAGACCGCCGACTACCTCGCCGAGCAAGCCGCCGACGGGGAGGCGTGCGAGGCGGCCTACCTGGAGTTCGAGCGGGAGGAGGCGGCCCGCATCGCGGCGGGCTTGCCGCGGGAAATGAACCCGGACGTGCCGTTCTGAGCTCCACCCCCGACCGGAGAGATGAGATGAGGACCGAGACACAGTCCCGCAGGGTCGAGTCCCCGGCCGAAACGATCGACCGCTGGATCGCCGGCTCGGTCAAGGGCGTCCGCCACGACGAGCCGGTGTCGGCGGGGTGGGAGCCGGGTCAGGCCGGCTACGTCACGGTGGGCGGGTGCAACTACGAGAAGTTCGCCGTGGGGGGCGGCGGGTACGTCGTCATCGAGTGGGACGGCGACGGGAACGTTTGCGTCATGTAACGGAGGCGACATGGACGGCATGCTGTGCGACCGGTGCGGAGACCCCGCGACACACTTTCACGAGGACTTCGGCAACGTGTGCCCAGCGTGCTCTCTGAAGGCGACCGAGTTGTTCGACGACCCGCCGGACGAGCGTCCCCCGAGATGGGCGTGCCGGCAGTGGGGCGGGTACGGCCACGACTGGCTGGACTGCGACGAGTGCGTCCGGGGGTACGAGGGCCAGTCTGCGGCCGCCCCCGATGACCCGTGGTACGAGGACGACGGCGAGCAGTCAGACGGGGAGGGCGAGCGATGACGCCAGCGGAGCGGTTCGCCGCGAAGAAGGTTCGAAAGCCGGCATCGACGGGCAGGAAGACCGTCTGGGTCTGCCGCGTCCGCGAGTTGCGCGAGTCGCTCGGGCTGACCCTGCGAGACGTGGAACGGGCGACCGGAGTCTCGAACGCGACCGTGTGTCACATTGAGCAGGGGTTTGACCCCCAACTGTCCACAGCCCGGAAGCTCGCTGAGTTTTTTGGGACGACCGTGGAGCACCTCTGGCCGAAGGGGAAATCGACACGACGACCGAACAGCAACGACGTCCGAATGTGATTCTGGTGATGAAGCCCGTGGACGGCGGCAAGGCGATGATCGGGATGATTGAGTGTCCGCACTGCGGACAGGAACACCTGACGACCAACATCAAGTGCGGCGAGCGGGACGTGTACTGCGGGGTGCCTGCATCCCGCGTCGAGGGCAACGAGACAATCCGTCACGACGGGTACGCCACCGTCATCGTCACCAGGATTGTCTAACCCCCTCCCCGCCAACCCCCAACCAGCATAGGAGCCCGAGAAATGAGCAGTACGGAACACACGCCCAAGTCCCGCGACATCGCCGACGTGTTGCGCGCAATGCGGGACGGGGAGGTCCGCGACTTCGAGAGGAACCTCACGGTCCGCCGCGTCGGCAAGGACGAGTTCCGAGTGTGCGGCGACTTGCCGACGAGTTACCCGAACACCGTGCGGCTTCTGCGTTCAATGGGTCTGTCACAAGCATGAAAGGGGACACCGTGAGCGAACCGATCAACGCCGAGTGGCTGCACAGCGTCGGCATCTACCAGAGCGACGAGGGCAAGCTGAAGGACGGAGACCCGCCCGTCGAGTTTGGCTGCCGGATCGTCGGCGGGACGGACGACGGCTGGAAGGAGGACTCCGACCAGGACGAGCCGGGCGACGAGATCGCGAACCTCGTCGTGGTGCCAGCGGAGGACGGGTCGGCGGCGGTGTACGTCGAGACGTACAAGCTTCCGGGTCTCGAGACTGTGTCGATCGTCGAGCTGGGGGTCCGAAAGTCGCGGGTCGAAATCCTCGACCTGTGCCGGGCTCTGAAGGCGTGGGCCATCACCTACTCGGAGGACCACCCCATCTCCGCCGCCCCCGACCTGATGGCGGCGTGCGAAGAACTGCTTGAGATTTGCAGCAACATTTCCGGCTCGGACGCGGCACAGGCTCGACAGATGGCCCGAGTCGCCATCGCCAAGGCCCGCGGCAACTGACCCCCAACCCCCAGAGGATTCCCCATGACGATCGAATTGCAAACCCCCGACGAGGCCGACCACCTCGCCGAAGGGACTGTGACGATCCGCGACTACTTCGCGGCCCGGGCCCCGGCGGAGGTGCCCGAGTGGTTCGAGCCCGTCCCCTACACGCGGCTCGTCGAGCCGCCGATCCCCGACGACCTCGACCCGGTGCTCGCGAGGAGCGCCTTGCAGTACGACGAGCCGGACGGCCTCGGCGAGGGGCAGGTGCAATACTGGCACGCCTACCATGCGGCGAGGGCCGAGCAGCGGGCGGCCCACAACCTCAAGACGCTCCGCCGCCAGATCCGCTGGGCGTTCGCCTGGGCCGACGCCATGCTCCGGGAGCGGGCGAAGGGCGGTGTGTCGTGACGCGACTGCAACGCCGGGCGCTCGCCCGGCTGCCCCTGACCGCGGACGAGGTCGAGGCCCTGTACGCGGGGATGACCCCGCACCCGGCGGCGGTCCTGCTCGCCCAAGCCCGCGACCTGTGCGAGTCCCACGAGCGGCTGCGGGCCGAGCGGGACGGGGCGGCCGCGATGCTAGCATTGCTGGTCGCCGGGGCCGGCCAGGTCGTACACGTCCCAGCCGCCGAAGGTGCCTTCCTGCGGCCCGACCGCGGGCTCGGTGACGAGGACCTCGACGCCGGGTCGACCGTCGGGCGGGTGACGACGGGGTCGGCGAGCAGGGTCAGGACGAGGAGGAGCATGGGGTGATGATACGAACGCGGCCCCGGATCGCTCCGGGGCCGCTGCACTTCGGGGTGGCAGGCGGTCAGCGGACGGTGATCCGCTGTCGCACGACCTGCTTCTGCTTCACTTCCTTCACTTCGATCTTCTGCACCTTTTGAACCTCAATCCGCTGAACCAGCGGGGCCGCGTAAACCTGCAGGAGCGGGGCCGAAGGGACCACGATCGCGGCGGCCTGAACCGTCACGACCGGGGCGACGACGACCGCTTGCGGGGCCGCGTACACCTGCTGCACTTGCTGGACAACCGGGGCCGCGCAGTTTCCGGCCTCGGCGACCGGGGCGAACCCCAGCACGCAGACGGCGGCCGCGGCGAGAACGGCGATGTAACGCATGGGAACCTCACTTCTTCAAGGAACTGGCACCGCCGGAACTCGGCGGATCGGTGGGCGACTTCGGATCGACGCAGGCGAGCACCAGGGCGGCGCGGGCCTGGGCGTCGAGCGTTTTGCCGCGGGGCATACGTCCTTCGAGAACTTCCTTCGCGAACGCCTTCCGCGATTCCGCGGGCAGGCTGTCGAAGTCGAACGCATGTCCGCCGCCCTTTGCAGCGGACCCGGAGTGGCACCCCGCGCAGTTCGCACGGAGCAGCGACACCCCGTCGGCCGGGGCAGTTCGCGGAGAGGGTGCCTTCAGCGGGACGGGCTCGCCGCCGCGCAGGCCCAGGGCCTCCCGCAGCTGGCGGACCTCGGCGGTCAGTTCCTTCACCGCGGCCGCGAGTTCCGCCGGGTCCGGGTACTGCACCCCGTAGGCGGGGGCGTACTGAGGGACGACGTATTGCGGCTGGACGTAGACCGCTGGCGGGGAGGCCGGGGCCGTGGCGACGAGCACCGCGACGAGGGCGAGCGGGGCGACGAGTAACGCGCGGGTCATGAGAGCACCTCGGTGAGCAGGAACACGACGGCCGACCCGACCGCGGCACCGACGATCAGGCCGCGGACGAGCCCGAGCCAGTGGCCGTCGTCGTAGCCCGCGTCGTACATCGAGCGGAATCTCACGGCTTGGCCTCCAGTGCGGTCATCAGCAGGGGATAAAGTTCCTCGAACTGCTCGCGGTCGATCTCCGGGTCTTTCCCCAGGAACTGCTCCAGGGGGATGTCGTTCACCCGCTGCCGGGTCGCATACGCCTTGAGCCTGCGAACAAACTCGTCCGGCGCGAACCCCGTCTCCGCGGCGGCCCGCTCGACCGTGACCGGCTCGTCCTCGTACCGCTTCCACTGCCGGGTGAACGCCGCGGGGAGGGCGTCGGCCGTCAAGCCGGACGCCCGCTCGATCGCGCGGCCGAACCGCTTCGCGTCCCCCTCGTACCCTTCGTCCAACGGGCCGAAGTACACGCTCCGCAACAGTCGCTCCTGGGCGGGGTCGATGGCCCGCAGCCGTTCGGGGGTGTAGCTCTCCCGCATCAGCCCGACGAACGGCTTGAGGCCGCCGGCGACGTGGCATCGGATGCACGAATACCCGACGTGGACCCGCCCGTCGTTTTCCTCTTCCAGCCGGTTCTTCGCGATGTCGGGCGGGGCGCTGTCGACCTGGTTCCCGGCCGCGTCCGACAGGTAGTAGAACGGCAGCCGGTTCGGCAGTTCCGCCACGATCTCTTCGGCGTCGTGCTTGAAGTCGCCGCGCAGGTTCCGCATCGGGTTCGCGTCGCCGACCTTCCGCCTCTCCTTCCTCACGTCGCGGGTCTCCCACCACGCCCCGCCGACGGTGTCGAAGCGGAACACCTGCCGACTCTTCGCCGAGGCGACGCCGGACCGCTTCACGATGTCGCCGACCTCGCGGAACCGCTCCTCGGCCTTCTTCCGGTCGAGCCCGGCCAGTTTCTCGGCGTCGGCCCGGCTCCCAAGCTGGAGGAAGTCGTAATACCCGAAGCCCTTCCGCCCCTCCTGGATCCCCGTCCGGTTCAGAAACCAGTCGGCCCGGACGACGGGCGTCTCGCTGCCGGTGGTCTGGATCAGGTAGGCGAGGTCGGCCGCCGGCAGCCACGGCGCACCGGCCGGGATCGTGGCCCCCTTCGCGTCGAGGGTCTGGACGTGGAAGTACGGCTCGACGGCTCCCTTCGCGAAAACGAGCGAACCGAACCTCTCCCGTTTCCATGCGTAATCGTCCAAGACCACCGAAAACAGCCACGGGGTAACGCGCCGTGGTTTGGCCAGCACAGCCTCCCGAGACAGTGAGTTGACCCAGTAAGAGGCGACGGCATAAATCCCCTCACGCTCTGCCGGGGCGAAGTTGTGAGCACTCAGATACCGCGTCTGGTACGCTCTCGCCGGGTCCGCTGCCGCCACCCGTCGCAGGTCCGCAGCGGCGACCCGCACTGCGTCCGCCGGGGTCAGCGGGGCGGCGTCGGGGGCGGGCCAGGATGCCGCCCCGAGGACGGCACAGAGGGCTAGCGGGGTCAAACGTCGTCCTCCTTACGGCTCACTTCTGGACCTTGAACCCGGCCTTCTCCATCGCCTCGATCACGTCCGCGGTGCGGAACTGCCCCTGAATCTGGAGCACGTCGACCGGGCCGGCCGGGGCCTTGGCCCGCCGCGGGTAGCCCAGCGCGACCAGCCGCTCGTAGTCGCGGGCCTGCTCCCGCGGGATGCTCGCCGTGTACATGGGCCGCATCACCGCCGGGGCGGTCGGGCCGTCGTGGGCGAGCCCCAGCACGTGGCCGATCTCGTGGCAGGCGACCGTCCGGAGCGACAGCATCCCGTTCGCCGGCGGACCCGCGACCCACCGCTCGCCGCTGTCGTAGAGCTGGTCCTTCGGCCGCATGGTGCCGTCCGCGAGGTACGACCACGCCAGCGTCCCGGACGGGCCGTCGATCCGGCCGAACCTGATCCGCACGACCGCGGCGTTGACGTCCGTCACCTCGACGGGCTCGATGTCCAGCCCTTCCGCCCACCAGTTCCAGGCGGTGCGGAACTCGCCGCTGATGGCGTCCCGGCTCAGGGGCGGCCGGAGCCCGGCGGCGCTGTCGTAGTCGACGTGGTAGGCGATTCTTTTCTGGGGCCACGGCCGGCCGTCGTTCTCGGCGTGTTCCACTTCGGCCCCACCCTCGTACCGCGACCCCTCGTAGTTGAACGGGGTGGAGTCCAGCGGGTCGACCATCGGGACCGGGACGGGGACGGGGATCGCCTCCGGGGGCAGCCCCAGCTTCGCGGCCAGCGCCCCGACGATTGCCGCGACTGCCCACGCCATCACCTTGCGGATCAGCGGGGCGTACTTGACCTGCCACGGCTGTTCGGCCGCCGGCGTCGGGGCGGGCGCGTCCCCCACCCGGGGCAGGGTGTCCGTCGGGGCAGCCGCGCCGCCCGCCGACGGGTGCAGGGTTTCGTGGTTCAGGGTTCGGATCGGTTCCACGGGTCCACCTCTTCCGGGTCTGGGTCTTCGCACAACAGCCAAGCCATTACCCCAGCCAAGCCCGCGACACCCGCCGCGGCCAGCAGGTGCCACCAGCTCACCGCCGCACCCGGCGGACGTGCCGCTTGACCTCGTGCAGCGTGCCGAGCACGGTGGCGGCTGCGAGGATGGAGCAGAGGATCAGGGTCATAGGTCGCCTTCCTCGGCACGAGTCTGGGCGACCCGCTTGAGCGAGCCGTTGACCAATCGGTACATGGCAGATCGGTTTTTCACCTTGTCGACCCTTGATTGGTTCCGGTGGAACGCTCCGACCTGCTTCACGCACGCGGAGCACTTCCCCCCGAGCCTCGCCTTCACCTTGCGTCCACACTGTCGGCATCGAGTTTTCAGGGCCACGGGCTACCGCTCCTTCCAGCAACACGGACAGTAACGCCCCACCGGGTATGCACTCCGCACGTCCAGCGACGGCCGCGGCCGGTCCCAGCTGCCGCAATGCTCGCACGGGGGCGGCGCGGGTTGGGTGCCGAGTTGCAGCACGCTCAGCATGACTCGAACACCCCGTTCCGGAGGTAGCCGTGCCACCCGCAGCACCCGACGCAGTTGATCGAGGGCGACAGTGTCAGCGTCGTGATGTCGTCAAGCGAACCGCCGGTGATGTCCCACGTCGCACCGTTGCCGTTTGGTGGCTTCGGATGGGCCGCATGGATGGCACCCGACCGACCGCAGCCCGGACAGGCGAACAGGAGCATGTCTTCAGCAAATCGCCGACCCTTGCCAGGGTCGGCGTAGCAGAACTCGCCCGGCTGAATCGTGGGGTCGTCGGGGTCGGCCTGAATCGCCTTACACGTCCGCCGCACGTCGAGCGGGGGCTTATTTGCATCGGACACAGTGATACCCCTTGAGCCGGGAGTGGATCAGCGTTCCTTCGCACTTCTCGCACCGCCCCTCATTTCCGGGCGGATTGCACGCGGTGCAGAACGAATACTGGCTGAAGTAGGTCGGCCACGGCTTCTTCGGGCTGTGGTGCCGCTTGCAGCAATACCGCTTGCACCCACAGCACCGGTAAGCAGCGTTCAACCTCAGCGGCTTACCGTCGTCCGTGAATCCCTCTTGCAGATTGCTCACTCCAACCTCCCCAGCACGTCCTCGGCCACCGCTCCGGGGTCGAACGGCCCCGGCCCGCTCAACTGCACCTCCACCCGCCGCGAGCCCGGATCGATCCGCGACCGGTCGATGCCCACGGCGATGTAGAACTGCTGCGGGTCCACCCCCCTGCGGAACAGCTCGTCCGCGACCTGCCCCGGCAACAGGTCCCGCCGCTCGTCCGGGGCGGGGGCCGTGTCGAACGAGATCGCCACCGCGTAGGGGGTGGGGCCGAAGTCCACCAACTCGAACGTGGCGCGGTCGAACCGCTCGTCGCGGGGCCAGCCGCTGAACCCGTCAACCGAGTTGGCCAGCGGGTCGACGCCGGGCGGGGTCGGGGGCTCGGCCGGCGTCTCCGACTCGCCCACCACCCGCTCGCCCCGCAGGCCGAGCAGCCAGCGAATCCCGTCCACGTTCACGCCGCCGCGGCTCTCGGGGTCGGCGACGAAGTACGACCCGTCCCCCTGCACCACGCGGGGGCCGCCGGGGGCGAGGGCACACCACACCGGCTCGGCGTCCGCGAGGTACAGCGTGTAGCTCGGCACCTCGGGGAAGGGGGAGGCGCTGGGGGCGAGCCGCGGTTCGAGTTCGATGAGGGTGGGGGTCATCGGTAAGCCGTCACTCGACGCCTATAATGAGCGAAAATAATTCGCTGCTGACCGGGGTGTACGCCCCCCTCGCCTCGACCAGCGCGTGGAACGTACCGCTGTCAAGCACCGGGATGTCGCAAAGGACTATTCCGAGCGCCCTCGCGTCGAAAACCCGATCCATGACCACGTCCACCGCCCCGACGTAAGCCGAGTACGAGGTCAGCCACGCCCCGTTGTCCCCGTTGGTGCAAACCGGAATTCCTCCGTAGAGGTGTACGCGGAACGAGGCGTTGGTCAGACTCAGCCCGGACTTGGAAAGCATGAGGCTGCGGATCCGGAGCGAAGCGCTCGTCGTAATAAACCCCATCGGCACCACCGACCCGGCCGTGGTGTTGTTGGCCACCAGGTCTCCGACCGAGTACGCCGTGGTGTCGGCCGGCCGGGTGAACGAGGTCCCCACCGAGAAAGCAATGGGCGGTTTCGTCTGGACCGCGTTGGAAACGAGTACGGTCGGGGTGCCGGAGATCGTGACGGTGGCCTGGTTTTGAAGCCGGACCCGGACCGTGTCGCCGTTGTACAGCGGCAAGGGCTCGGCCTCTCCGTTGTAGACCCCCCCGATTATCACCGGTCGACCCGTGAAGGCGTCGCCGGTGGCGATGGCACCCTCGACCCGCAGCACAGCAGGGAGGCCGGCCGTCGCCGTCAGGGCCACCCCCACCGTCCCGCTCGTCGCCAGGGCGAACCGCGCCCGCAACTTGCCCGTCCCGCCCGCGTTCACCTGGACGACGCCGTTGGCCGTCATCGGGGCCGCGACCGCCGTCCACACGGGCGCGGCCGCACCGGGGTTCACGCACGCCTCGATCGCGACGGAGCCGACCCACGTCCCGGACAGTTCGACGCCGACCGCGGTCAAGTCCCCGGTGGGGATCTCGACCGCGTCGTCGAGGGTCGTCATCGTCCTGGTCACGGTCAGTGCCACGGCTTCCTCCGTCACGGGTACCGGACCCGGTAGTCGCCCCACCGCCCCTTGACCCGGTCGCCCAGGTCGCTGACTGCGCCGTACCCGCCGGCCTGCGTCGCCGCCGTCGGCCCCGCCACGTCCCCGGCGGCGAGCACCCGCCCGCTCATCACCCGCGCCCCGAAGTCGCCGCCCGGCAGGATCGGCACCCCGGCCGCCGTCAAGACCGCGCCGCCGAGTTGCTCCCGGATGTCGAACTGCTCGACGAACTTGTCGTCGTACCCGGCCAGCCCGCCGCCCTGGTTGAGTGCCCAGAAGATGCCGAGCGTCACGTTGTACGGGGCGGCTTGATCGGACGAGGCGATTTGGGCCGCCGAGTACCCGCGGCCGGTGAAGATCGACAGGATGTCGGCGCAGGCTTGCTGGTTGGCCTGGGCGACGATCGGCCCCCAGTAGGCGTCCAGGTCCTGCGACCCCGGCGCGGTCGAGTTGTACTTCTTCACGAGCGCCGCGACGTTCACGAGCAGCGCGGCGTCGGTGACGTAGGTCGCGATGGCCATCCGTCACCCTCCCGCCGGGGCCCCCGACTTGTCGCCGAGGGATTCCAGGGCCGCCCGCAGGGTGTCCCGCTCGGCGAGCAGGTCCGCCGTGGCCTGCTGCGAGGCCGCGAGCTGGACGCGGAGGGCGGCGAGTTCCGCCTCCTTCATGCCGATCAGCCGGAACAGGTCGTCGACGGTCACGGTCACGGGCGGTGCCTCGGGTGCGGTCGGCCGGGTCGAACGCCGTCGCCCGGACAGGTAGAGGGCCGCGGCGACCGCCGCCGTCAGCCCGATGGATGTCAGCAAGCCGGTCATGCGGACCCGCCCCCGGTCAGGCCGCGGTCGTGACGCCGGTCCAGGTCGTCGACCCGTTGCTGTTCACGTACAGCCGGGTGCTCGTACTGGACCCGTCCGACCGGATGTAGAGGCTGCCCTGCGCGGCCGAGATCGTCGGCGCGCCGGACCCGAAGTAGATGCCGAACGAGCCGGCCCCCATCAGCAGGCCGGCCGCGCCGCCGCCGGCCGCGGTCGCCTGCCCGCTCTGGGTCGTCAGCGACCGCGGGGTGGTGACGCCGCCGGTCGCCGTGCCGTTCAGGGTGATCGTGCCGCTGCCTTTCGCGTCCAGCGTCAGGGACTCGTTCGTGCCGGACGAGATCGCCGCAATCGCGACCCCGCCGGCGGCTGCGGCCCCGGTGACCTTGACCCCGGTCGCGACGCTGCCGGTGTTCGAGTCGACCTGCAGGACCGGGTTGGTCGCGCCGTTCGCCCCGACGGCCAAGGCGTTCGCCGACGCCGCGGTCCCGGTGATGGTCCCGGTCACCCCGGTCGCCCGCGCCAGCGCGATCGCCCCGGTCGAACTGTTCCCGATGGAGATCGTGCCCGAACCCTTGGCGTTGATCGTCAACGCCTCGTTGGTGCCCGACGAGATCACCGCCAGCGCCGTCCCGCCGCCCGCCGCCGCGCCGGTGACCTTCAGGCCGGTCGCCGCGGAGCCGGTGCTGGCGTCGACTTGCAGGACGGGGTTCGCGGTGCCGTTCGGCCCGACGGCCAGGGCGTTCGCGGAGGAACTGGTGATCGTCTGCGGGGTCGCGGCGACCGTGTTCGTCAGGGGGACGACGACGTTCGAGCCGAACGCGGCCGGTTGGGTGTTGATCTCGGTCAGCACGGCCCCGCTGCCGAACGCCGACAGGTAGGACCGCACGTCCTTGCACAGGTCCACGCCGGGGAACCGGAACGCCGCGGCCGTGCTGTCCGCCAGCACGATCCCGCCGCCGTTGACCGCCTCGCCCGTCCGCACGTTGGTCCCGCCGAGCGGGAACCACTGCGAGGACGAGCCCGGCAGCCTGCCCTCGACGACCAGCGTGCAGCCGGCGAACGTGCCGGACACGACCACCGCGGCCGTCCCGTCCGGCCCGTACTGCGGGTTCTGGGATGTCGGGGTGGACACCCCGTTCGCCGCACCCGTGGCGGTGATCGACGCACTGTTGTAAGCCATGTCCGGGCCTCGCTCGATCCGGTGGGGGAAGGGTCAGTAGTCGACGCCCGCGGCGGCCGACCCGAACTGCACGACCGGGCCGCCGTTGAAGCCCAGGTCGAACTCGTACCGGAACGGCATCTGCGAGTAGTACCGCAGTTGCATGTAAATCCCTTCCGCCCAGGCCGTCTCGGCGCGGAACTTGGCCCTGTAGGGGTTGTCCGGCACGCCCTCGGGCGGGCTCACCCCCATGTTGCGGGTCAGGACGAACTTGCCGAGCCGCTGGCCCTTCGGCCGAACGCCCAGCCAGATCATCGCCTTGTCCGCGAGGAACAGCGTGAAGTTCGTCCGGGCCGTCGCGTCGGCCAGCGTCGGGAAGTACCCGCGGTCGTAAGGCACCAGCCGGGGGAGACCCGCGCCCTGGAGGAGTTCCTCGAGCTGCGTCTCGGTCGTCAGGCTCGCCCCGTACCGGTCCTTGTACGTTTCGTTGACTTCGTTCGTGTTGAACAGGTCGACGATCACGTTCGGGTGGCAGACGACCTTCGCGTCCTTGCCGAACCGCGAACTCGTGCCCCGCTCCAGTTCGAGCTTGATGGCCCGCATGTCCTTGAGCGGCGTCGCCGTCGCCGGGCTCGTCCGCCACGACGGGCCGAGCGTCAGCCCGGTCTTCGGCAGTACCTGCCCCGCAATGGTGATCGTGCTGTAGTTCTCGATCCGGTCGGTGTGGACCGTCGACCCCGCTGCGTTCACGTTGACGAACCGGCCGGTTCGCAGGAAGTCGCAGGTCGTCTGCCGGATTCGGTCCACAGACTTCTGCGCCTGGTACTGCGTGATGAGGCTGATCCGGTCGTTGACCGCCATCGGCAGGTTCGGCGTGCCGAGCTCCCGCATGCGGGTCAGCTGGACCTCGTCCAGGGTCGCCCGCTCCCCGTAGTAGCCGGGGGCGACCATGTAGGTCCGCGAGCCCGGCGCGACGACCACGTCGGGCTCGCCCCCCAGCCCGCGGGCGGACAGCAGGCCGTAGCCGTTCTCGCACTGGTCCCACCGGAGGAGTTCGCTGTCCCCCTCGTACACGAGCGGCACGGCCTCCAGGATCGGGTCCGGGCCGTCGCCGCTCATCTCCTCGAGCATCAGCTCGGGCAGGATCATTTCGATCTGGTACGACTGCGTCAGGTTGAGCGAGTCCGCCATGTCTGCGACCTCTCACGTGGAGCCGAGTGGGTACCCGCCGAGCCGTTCGGACCAGTCGGGCGAGTGGGGTTACAGGCCGAGTCCGATCACGGCACCGGTTTGGTTGAATGCGGTCCCGAGCACGAGCCGGAACCCCGGGTCGGACACGGCGTTCGCGTCCAGGCCGGTGAGGTCGGCCGCGTTGAAAAAGCCCGCGAAATAGGCGACCGGGGACGTCGCCTGGTACGTGCTGCCGATCTCGGTGACGTTGCCGCCGGCCGGATCGGACAGGTAGTCGTAGGTCAGGATCGCGCGGGCCGGGTCGACCGATCCGTCGAGGTAGGCGTCGAACTGGCCGATTCCGGACGAACCGCGGGTGGTTCGCGCCCAGGCCGCGGTCCCGTTGGCCGACAGCCCGAACAGGCCGCCGATCCGGGCGTTGGCCAGCTGCTGCCGGAAGGTCAGGACGTAGCTGGTGCCGGGCGTCCCGGTGACGGCCACGTTCCCCTGCCCGAACACGTCCTCCCAGAGCAGTTGCACGGCCGCGAGCGCGGCGTTGACCGCGTGGGTAACGGCGTACACCTTGTCCGCGGTGAAGTAGGTCGTCAGGTTGCCGGTCGCCGTCCCGACGGAGAGGGTGGCGACCTCGGACTGGGCGGTCGCCCCGGCCGGGGCCAGCACGGTCCCCTTGGCGAACCGGCCGCCCACGCCGGTCGGCCCGCCGTATGGCAGCCGGACGGGGCGCGTGACGGCCATCTCCGGCGAGAAGGCCGGGCGGAGGGGTTCGAGGCTGAACTGCCGAACGAGCATGGCCGGTCTCCGGGCGGGTGTGCGGGTGCGGGTCTCTGGGACTCAGGCCGGCTCAGCCGGCCGCGAGCAGGCGGGCGGCGACCCGCGGATAAACGGTCGCCATGTGCTTCACGACCTCGCGGGCGTTGGCGTTGAGGGCCGCTGCCGCCGGCTTGTCCACGACGCCCGCGGAGAACAGCTTGTTCGGCGGCATGGCCTCGATGCCGGCCTTCCACGCGGCGAACGCCTTCTCGCCGTCGCCGCTGAGTTCGCCGTAGGTCTTCGCGGTCAGGGCGTTCATGCCGGCGAGCTTCAGGGCCGGGCGGAGGGCCGGGGCGAACCGGGTGGCGTTGTCGTCGAGCACCTTCTCGACCCGGTCGCTGAACGCGGCGACCTTCGCCTCCTCGGTGGTCTTCTGGTCGGCGACCTTCGCCGCCTCGACGTCGCCCATCCGCTTCGTCAGGTCGGACATGCAGCGGGTCGTCTCGGCCATGAACTTCTTCAGTTCGTCGTCCTGGGGAGCAGGCTTCGGGTCGGGGGTCGGGTCGGCCGCGAACTTCTTCTTCATGCTCGCGCTGAACGCCGCGGCCCCGCCGCCGAGCATCGCGTCGTAGCAGGCCCTGAGCCCCGCCTCGTCCATCGCGGCGATCGCCGCCTCGGGCAGGAAGTCCTTCAGAGCCGCCTTCATCTCGTCCGGGGTCATGACGCTCTCCGAGAAACAAAGGACCGGGTCGCGGCCCCTGGTCGTTGGTTTGGAATCGCCGGACATCGTCGCAACGACTTCGCTCGGGACCGGCAGCGGGTGCCAGTTCGGGGGCACTTCCGTCCCGTCGGCGAACGTCGCCCGCGGCGGGGGTAGCCCCTTCACCTCGGGCGGCTCCTCCCCGAGGAAGGCGACCGCCTCGATCACCGGGCCGTCGATCCGCTTCGAGGCGTCCGCGGGGTCCGGGTAGTGCGGCTTCAACTCGACCGACCCGGCCAGGTATCGCCCCGCGTTGATCATCCCGCCGAGCCAGGTCGGGACGTTGCGGATGTCGAGGACCAGGTTCCGGCCGTCCGTCGTCCGCACCCCGACGATCTCGCCGACGTTCGGCAGCCCGAGGCTCGCCGTCAGCCGGGCCTGCCGGTCGTGCCCGAGGGCGGCGACCGGGGTCAGGCGGCCGCGGAGCCGGGCGAAGTTCGCGACAATCGCGTGGATCGCCGCCGGCGGGTACAGTTCGCCCTTGTGCGTCCCGTTGGCGAACACCGGCCAGTCCCGCACCTCGCACGTCGGCGGGAGGCTGTCGGCCGGCTGTGGCGTCCCCTCGGGCATGCGGGGATTGTGCGCGGCCGGGTTGCCTGACGGGTAAAAAGTTTTCGCCCCGGCGGGTTCCGGGGCGGGGGAAGCGGTGCGGAAGTGGGGCGGTCAGTCCGGGGGCTTCGCCCCGGCGTCGATCAGCGACTTCAGCGCGGCGACCCGATCCTCGTCCCCGTCGATCAGGGCCTGGAGGTACGCGGCCGCGAGGTCGGCGGGGGAGTGCTCGGGCGGGGCTTCGGTCACGACACGTCTCCCTCGGGCAAAGGCGGGTACGGCTCGACGGCCAGGTGCGGCTCGACGCCCCACGCCGCGGCGGCGCGGCAGAGGGCGGCCACGCCGAACGGGCGGTGGTGGTCGCCGGTCTCGGGGTCGGCCGGCGAGAATCGCGCGTTCAGGCCGTCGACGGCGTCGGGGTCCGGCCCCGACCACGTGCCGTCCCCGAGCAGCGTGTGCCGGCCGATTGCGCCCAGATCCAGGTAGCCGATCATCATTTCAGCACGCTCAGGATGAAGTGGAAGTACTCGGGGTCTTGCAGGACGAACCGCTCGGGGTCCTTGTACATCTGCTCGACGCCCATGCTAATGATTTCGGTCGCGCCGTCGCGATATTGCTTCCCGACGTAGTATGCGTTATTTCCATCGATCGCACGATCAAAGTTGTCCTTTCGGCCCAACTCGTCGGGACCGTACCCCTTGGCTCCCGGCAGGGAGTCCATCCGCACCGGCGTCTCGTCCCCGACCCGGTAGGCCAAAAACGCCTTCGCCCTCTCCTGCACGCCCGGCTTGCGGTACTCGACCATGTGCCCGAGTTCGTGGGCGTGGGTCGCCGTCGCGGCGTCCTGTCCCCTCGTCGCGAGGTCGTTGCCGAACCCGATCATGGGCTCCGGGAGCCCGCCGAGGTCGCGGTAACACGCCCGCCCGTCCTCCGCGTTCATGACGCGGTACGGAGCCGTCATCCCCGCCGTGACCCGGCCTACGAACGCCTCGGCGGCACGGATCGGGGCCTCGTGCCCGTCCTGCGACCGGACCTTCGGGTCGAGCACGTCGCCCTTGAGGGTCGAGGGGTTGGGGACGGAGAACGTCTCGAGGAACCTCTCCCGCTTCGGGCGGAGGGTGGCGCGGTAGGCCGCGTTCGTCGCCTTCGACCGCTCGTTCGCCTCGCGGTACGCCTTCCGCGCCGCGGCCTCCCGCTTGCGGCCTTCCGGGGTCTGGCCGTCGGGGGCGTTGAGGGCCTCGTTGTACGCGGCCACGGCCGCCTGCACTTCTTTGGTCGCCTTGCGGTCGGCGTCGAGCGCCTCGACCGACGCCTTCGCCGCGGCGTGGAACGCGGCGACCTTCGCGGTCAGGGCGGTGTCCGCCATCATCTCCCTGACGACGGGGTGGTTCGCGTCCTTGTGTCGGTAATCGACCGGCGGGCGGTTCCGGACCGGCAGCACCCTGTCGGCTCGGTCCTTGACCGGGTCCTTCTCCGGGTCGCGGGACTTTTTCTCCCGCCCGATCGTCTCGTCCGTGTCGAAGTCCATGTCGAGGTCGACGTCCTTCGCCCCGATCCGCTCGTTCTTCGCCCAGTCGAGCAGCGTCTTGACCCGCTGCGCCTTGACCTGCTTCCCTCGGGGAGACTCCAGGAACTCGGCCTGGAACCGCTTCAGTTCCGGCACCGTCATCCGCTCCAGGTGGTGCGCCATCGCCTTCACGTCGTCGTGCGTGATCGGCCCGGTTTTCGTCAGGTGTTCGCGGGCCGACTCGACGTGCTTCGCGACCTCGTGCTCGGCGTCGGGGTGGTCCGCACACGGGACCTGCTTCCCGTCCCGGTAGCAGCGGGCGCGGCCGAGCGAATCCTTGTACCGCCCGTTCGCCGGCGACTTCCGATCCGCGGCGAACACCGCGGCGTCGCCGTCGGAGAACGTCGCGGCGGACGCCAGGTCGAACTCGTCCTCGGCAACCTGCGGCAGCGGCACTCGCGCCGCGACCGGCGTCGGGATCGGTGCCGGCGCGGGCTGCTCCCGGTTCAGCCGCTCCCCGATCGCCCTCGCCTCCTCCGCGGTCTTCGCGCCGATCCACCGCACCGGCACGCGCGTCACCCCGTCCCGCTCGGCCCACGCCAGCCGGTGGTGCCCGTCGACGACGTACTCGCCGCCGTCGGCCGGGTCACGCCACGCGGCCAGCGGGGGGCACTTCGCCCGGTCGAACGTCTCGGCAGGGAGGTCGCGAACGGTGCCGTCCTCGGCGTCGTGGCCTCGGCGGAACTGGAACCGGGCGGGGTCGGCGAGCAGCCGGGCGGTCGGCACCTGCACGACCGGGCCGAGCGGCGCGGCGGCGGGCGGGGGCGTTGACTGCGCGGGCAACGCGGAGAACGTCGCCGCCGGCGGCGGGGCCGGGGCGGGCGGCGGCTCGGCCGCGGCGACCGTCGCGGGCTTCGCGGCCCAGGCCCACCCGGTCTGGCCGCCCCGGCGGACGGCCTTGCGGAACAGCCCGGTCGCGGCCGCGAACTGCGCCACGTCGAGCCCGAACTGCTCGTGCATGTCGCCGGGGAAGTGGCCGTGCCGGGTCGGCAGGAAGAACTCGGCGTACCGCGCCGCGTCGCCCGGCCGGAACGGGGTCGCAGGCGTCGCGGCGAACTGCTGTTGCGATCCCGAACCCGCGTCCGGTGCCGGTGCGGGCGGCGTCGGCGCGGGGGCGGTGCCCGTGGACGCGGGGGCGATTGCGGGAATCCCGCCCGGACCGGGGTCTCCACCCGACCCCGGCGGCGGGTCGTCCGGGCCGCGGAGTTCGTCCTCGGGGTCGTCCGGCGGCGGGATCTGCGTGATCTCGTGGACGTGCTTCGCGCTGACCTTCAGTCCGAGCGCCTTCGCCTCCTGGATCACGTCGAGCTGCGACTTCGTCTCCGCCCAGTTCACCCCGCCGAGGATCACCCGCGGGATCCCGGCGGTCGGGAAGTTCAGCCGGACCAGGTGCGGGGCGACCTGCCGGGTCAGCACCCGGCCGACGGCCTTCGCGAGCAGGTACTCGCCGGGGTCCGAGCCGGCGTGCTTGCCGACGCCCGCGCTGCCGCGCGTCTCGCCGCTGCCCTGCCCCTGCATGAACGGGAGGTACGCCCCGCGAATGCCCGTGACGATCGACTCGCGGGCGGACTGGACGAGCTCGTTGAACGATTCGAGGGATGTGGCAGACGCGATGTTCAGGATGTCCACGTCGTCCGACTTCGGGCAGACGATGACCCCGGCCGCCCGCATGTCCTGGAGGGCGTCGTACATCTGCTGAAACCTGGCGCTGCCGTCCTTCGCGTCCACCTTGCCGACGGCCACCGGGAGGCCGAAGACCCGAGCGCCGGTGCGCCAGAGGTACATCGCGTCTTCGAGGATGTTCGCGTCCCGATAAACCGACCGCATGTCGGCCTGGCCGAACGGGTTGGTGAACAGCTCGTTGTGCGTGAAGAGGACGCACGTCGACGGGTCGTAGTCCTCCAGGCCCCGGACCGTGTTCACCACCCCGACGAGGTTGCGGAACTGGTCGAGCTGCAACCGCATGTACGCGGTGTCGAGCCAGCGGACGTGGTCGAGGCCCGCGAGACCACGCCAGCGGCCGTGCCCGTCGACGATCCGCAGCTTCAGGTTCCCGAGGGACCAGCCGTCGACGAACCCGCCGACGAGCATCGACCGGATCAGGCCGTCCGACCCGTCGCGGGAGTCCTCGATCGACCACTTCACGAACTCGGCGGCCCGACGGTCCTCCGGCCGCTCCTTGTCGGCCGGGATGACGACCAGGTCGAGCGCGGCGACGGACGCCGCCTTCCCCTCGATGCTGGCCTTGATGAACGACTCGCGGCGGTACAGTTCGCGGAAGGCGAGCCGCATCTCGGACGTCTCGCCGCCGTAGCGGTCGAGGTCGAGCGGCCCGCGGTAGGGCTGGGGCCAAACGTCGGACCAGATCTGGTCGCGGAAGGGAAGCGGGCGTTGAGGGGCGGGGCCGACCGGCGCGAGGGGGGTCGACTCGGCCGTCGCGGCCGATTTCTGACCGCCGAAAAGGGTTCCGAGGAAGCCGAACATGGGGTCCGCCCGGCGGGGGATTCCGCACCGGGCAGCCTAACCCACGGGGTTGCCTGACAGGGTCATCGTCGGCGGTGCTGGAACATCCCCGGGCGATCGGGGCGAGCAACTCGGGCTGCGGCACCGGTTTCCGTGCGATAGGGGTTGCCGCCCGACGACATGTTCGACTCGTGGCGGACCTTCCGCTCCGCGTAGCGCATGGCGTCCATGCCGTGGTCGTTCTCCGCGATCGGCTCGTCTTTCAAGAACCGCGGGTCGTACACGTACCCCGCCAGTTCTTCGAGCGTGCTCGTCGGCCGGCCGTCGTTGATCAGGGTGGCATCCGGCTCGTGGTCGAGGGCGTGCGGGTTGAAGAACACAGACGGGCGGTTGTCTTCCTTGAGGTCGAACCTCTCCTGACAGTCGCGGATGCCGCGGTCGCGGTCCTCCTTGTCCGCCAGCTCGCCGCGGAGCCCGGACGCCTCCTCGAACTGTGCCTTCGCGTCCGGGTCGTTGTGGTCGCACACGATTGCCTCCGGCTGCGGTTCGTCCCCGCGGTCGACCCACGCCCGGGCCACGCGGCCCAGTTCGTGGGCCGGCAGCCGGGTCTTGTAGACCTCCCGGCAGAGGTACATCCGGCCGTCGCCGTCGTAGGCCCAGACCTGGAGCACGGTCGGCGCGGACAGCCCCCAGTCGATCGACCACACCCGCCGCCAGTGCGAGGGCGGCGTCCAGCCCGGCGGGAAGTTGTGAACGGCAGGGTCGTAGGCGTACACCTGCCCCTCGGCGGACACCCACTTCCCCTCGTAGAACCGGGACCGCCGCGCCCCCGTCATCTTCTTGAGCCGGCCGCCGACGTACCGGTCGCCGTCGGCCGTCCACCGCCCGGCGACCTGGTCGTAGAACCGCGGGTTCTCCCAGTGGTGGGTCGCGTACAGGGTGCAGGCCCCGGCGAGGCACCGCTTGTAGAGCCAGTGGTGCGGGGTCGTCGGGTTGCAGTCGCCGACGATCTGGTCGTACGCCCCGGCCCCGGCCCGCAGTCGCCCGCCGAGCGTCTCCCAGTCGGTCAACGCCAGGTCGGTGGCCTCGTTGACGTAGATCAGGTCCCACTCCGACGACAGCACCTTGTCGGGCCGGTCCATCCCGGCGGTGACGAGTACGGATCGGTTCGGGAACTTGTAGGAGTGGCGGTTCATCCGGTCGATCGGCTTGCCGATGATCGCGTGTCCGTCGCCGAGGACGTCCCTCTCCCAAGTGACCAGCGCGGTCTCGGTCAGGCTGTGACGGGTCTTCCGGACGATCAGCATCCTCGCGCCGGGGTAGTCCTGGCCGAACTTGAGGACCTTGCAGAGGTTGGACAGGGTTTTCCCCGTCCCGGCCGCGCCGGCGAGGAGGATTTCTTTCGAGGTGGTGTCCTTGTAGGCCGCGAGGTTGCCCCCGCAGAGCCGGAACCGCTTACCCCCGGCCATCGGAATCCCCTGGCTCGTCCGTCGGCGGCGGGACGTGCTCGGGTCCCTCCTCGACCACGAGCGGGGCCGGGGGCGGCTTCCCGGCGTCCCGGTCCCGCGCCTGCCCGACCATCTCCTTGATCTCGGCCAGAAGCCGGAACGCGGCGATCCGGCTCCCCGTCTTCACCTTGCGGGCGTACCCCTTCAATCGCCGCTTGCCCGGCTGTCCGGGGACGGGCTCGTACAGTTCCTCGCTCTCGACCCCCTCGACGGCGGCGCGGACGTCCGGCGGCCACTGGTCCGGCGGGAGCAGCCGGCCCCGCCCGTCGAACAGCGCGGCGCGGTCGGCGTGGGCAATAGCGGCGATGCCCGCGACGATCGCGTTCGAGGTCTGCTGGGCGGCGAGCATCGCCTGGTCGCGGACCTTCCGCATGTAGGCGACCACGTGGGGCTTGCGCGACATCCGCCAGGCGAGCTGCTGGGCCGAGGCGTGGGCGACGGGCGGGAACCCGGCGGACAGGTAGGCGTCGGTGAGGGACTTGCCGTCGAACACGGCGTGGACGAAGCGGATCTGCGGGGCCGTCAACGAGTCGCTGTCCGCGGGGTCGTCGGGCCATCGGTCTTCGGTGTCGGGGATCGGCTCGCTCATCACCCGTCAGTGTGGCGGGGCGGGTTGCCTGATGGTACGCGGTTCTGAAATCCCTAGATTAACGCCAGTTACACGATTGCCAGAGATCGCGTAAGGAGATCACTCATGGCGAAGTCGAGACAGAAGCATCCGGAGCAGCCGGTCGCGTCACGGAAGATCGGTGGACCCTTCTTGGCTGCCGCGATCTTCTGCGAAAACATCCTCGAAGACATGAGGCATATGCTTTCGGTTCAGGGCATTAGCGACTCCGCGCACCTGATGGTCCCGCCGTTCGTTCCCAAGGACGTGCCGTCCGAAGAAAATCCGGTCAGCATCAACCAGCAGATCCTGTTGATCTTTCGATCCGGGGACTCGCCGGGGAAGCATCAATTCAAGCTTGAAATCGAATCCCCGAGTGGGAAGCGAACGGTGGCGAAGGAGGACGAAGTCACGCTCAGTGACGGGCCGAGCGGGGGCTTGAACTTCAAGATCGCGGTGACGATGAGCCTCACCAATCCCACCGGCGGACTCTACCTGGCCGACGTGTTCCTTGACGGCAAGTTGATGACCCGGATGCCGTTCACCGCCAACGTCGTTCGCCACGAAACCCCGGACGACGGCCCACCGAAGAAGGCGGACGCGAAGAAAAAAGCCGGCTCAGGACTTCGAGCCGCCGGGAGTGATTGACGTTTTGACGCCTGGAACCTGCCTGGTGATATCGGCCAGGACCGCCGTCAACATGTCCTTCCAGAAAGAGGTTACTCCGTCCCTGATGTGAAACACGAGTCGGAACGACGCGATGCCATCGGCCTCGCTGGCGAGCAAATCGATGTCGCTAAAGTAGTCTTTAAGCCGAAACGTCTTTTCCTCGCGGGTCTCGACTCCGCCGGGTCGGGTGACAACCTCCCAGGCAATTTCCCTCTCGGGGCGAATCACCCCATCCGCGACTGACATTGCGGCGCGGAGCGTCTCAAAGGAGTCGCAACGGGCAACACTGGTTATCGTGCGAATGCGGGTGGACACAAAAGCACCGCCGTTAGTCTTCGATCCTAATTTCTGCCGTAAGAGTGACAGTCGGGTCGGCCATCGCGCTGTTGACCAGCGAAAACGCCTCGGGATAGAAGCAGCAATCGGCGTCCTCCCGCGACCACTGCACGACCAGCGGGGGAGCCCGCTCCATCAACGTCATCACAACGGAGACCGGCAGTGAGAAACTGACAATCGCCGGCTCCGCGGAGTTCATCTGGACCTCGTAGTTGAGGCCCGAGTAATCCCTCGCAACTCTCTGGAGCACCGAAGTCCAGAACGAATTCGGCGTCATCCCGAATTTCGCACAGTAACTCAGCATTCGATCCATGCTCAGCCCGTGCTCGGCAATCCACAGTGCCGTCGCATGGTCGGTTCCGTGATAAAGTCTGAGCAATTCCGGGACCAGTGCGGGCTGACCTGCGGAGGAGTCGCGAGTCGACGCGGTGCCGCTCGCAGTCGCCTTCACAACGCCGCTGAAGTCCCGATCCATTTCCGATCACTCCCGGTCGTACCGGTAGTATCGGCTAACATGCCTCAAATGGACATCGGAATCCACCCGAATCGTCAGGAACCCGTCTTGCCTCCCTGACAAGCAACGACTGGCGCGGGGCTGACGCTGTTCGGATAGCGGCAGCCGGGATTCGCGTATCCGCCCCCTCTGCCGGCGAATACACTCTCTGACGACCCCCGTTCCCCCTCGTTCGGAGTCACCCCCATGCGTACCGCCGCCTGCCTCGCGATCCTCGCCGCCCTGTCCGCGGCCGCCGCCGACCCGAAGGCGAAGCCCATCCCCGGCCTGAAGGACGCGCAGGACCGGTACGCCGCGGCCCTGGCGAAGGCGAAGAAGGAGCACGACGCCGCGGTCAAGGACGCCGCGGAGTTCTACGTGGCGTCGCTGAAGGACATCCAGGCCGAGCGGACGAAGGCGGGCGACCTCGACGGGGCGGTGCGGGTGCGGGATTTGATCGCGGAGGCGGGGGCGGAGGGCGGCGAAGGTGCCGAGCCCGTCGGCAAGGAGAAGGCGGCGAGGGCAAAGCTTTCGGCTGCGCTCGTCGGCAAAGTCTTCTCCGCCGATCCTGGCGTCCAGGGATGGGGCGAGTCGTTCGCATTCCGGGCGGACGGGTTCGTGTACTCGCCCGCCGGGTCGACCGCGAAACCGCAGTGGCGATGGGAGGCGATCTCCCCCGACGCGGTGCTCGTGATCAGCAACTCCGGTGTGATCGACTATTTCGCCTTTTCCCCCGACCGCAAGCGGATCAGCGTCGCGTCCACCGGCGGGGTCGCGGACAGCAAGGCGAAGTGGGGGGCGTCACTCAAGGCCAAGTGACGGACGCCGACGCAGCACCATTTCGATCGCGGACTCGGCGATCCCGTCGTAAGTCTGATCCCGCCTCGCGCCGGGCAAGAAAGTCGACTCCAGTTTCTCGACGCGGATCGGCTCGGCGTCCCGCCCGACCGAGTGGATGAGGTCGAGCAGGTTGACCGACGCGGGGCTCCACGATTCCGCCTTCCACAGCGTGAAGGTCCGCTTGTGGTCGCCGTTCCACGTGCTCGGCCACACCCCCTGCTCGTACATGTCCTCGTCCGGCACCGTGACGATCAGGTGTCCGCCTGGTTTTACCACTCTCGCCCAATGCTTCAGAGCAAGAAGCGGGTCGTGGACGTGCTCCAGGCAGTGCGAGCTGTGCAGGAAGTCGAACGCCCCGTCTGGGATCGATGCGAGGTCTTGCGCGTCCCCGTGCTCGCGGTCGAACGGCACGACTTCCGTGACCAGCGGGAACAGAGGCGCGTACAGGGAGAGTGGGTCGTCCCCGCAACCCACGTCGATCCCGCGCCCCACGAAGTACCGGGTGGCGAACCCTGGGGTCCCCAGCCTCCTTGCAACAGCCTTGCCGCACTCTCTCACCTGGCGGCCTCTTCGAGATCGGGGATGTAGGTGTCGGATCGATAGCCGTACCACGTGCGACGGCGTTCCCAGTGGCAGTTGTCGTTACTCCGATCCGACTCTTGAAGGACCGGTCGCTTCAGCCCTTCGGCGACCGCACGCGGCGAACTCTGATTCCCGACGAACAGGTCCGCGCCGGCGATGACGGCGGCCAATTCGAGAAAGTCGGCCGTGGGGTGAAACGGGACCGGCCCGACCTCGCGGACGAACCGTTCGTGTTCGTGAGGCAAGCCCACGAATACGGCGTTGCCGTCGTACTTTTTGAGGACTTTCTTCCACGGGAACTCCGGGTTTCGCCACCGGTCGCACCTTGCGAACACGACCGGGGCGACCCGGTTCGCCTCGACGTACAGCCACGGGGCTTCTCGCGGGTGGTGCGGGATGCCCAGCCATTCGGCCACGATGTCGGCAATGTTGTAGCCGCCCCGCCAGTGGCGGCGGAACGTGTCCAGGTTGAGCGTGCCCGGCAGTGGGCCGGGGGCGAACTGAACGCTCTCGATGTACGACTGCCGGGAGAGCAGTGGCTCGATCGCGGCCACCGAGTCGGCGGTAAACGTCATCCCCGTGGCGGGGTTCGGGTACAGGGTTAGCTCGCCCCCTCCGAGGTGCTGGATCACCGGCAGCGAATAGATCAGGTCGCCGAACTTGCCGCCGTGCGCGAACCGCATGGTGTCCTCCGGTTGAAGCTGTATCGCACGATGGCCGTGCCGACTCTGCCCACCACGTCCGCCGCTGCCGAAGCCGCGAGCCGACAGGCCTCTCTCGTCCCCATTCCCGCCCCGAGCGCCACGGCGACCGCCGCCGCGACGGTGTCCCCGGCCCCGGTCACGTCGTAGACCTCGCGGGCCAGTGCGGGTACGTGGAACGGCTTCCGGCCCGGCTCGAACAGCGACATGCCGCCCGGCCCGCGGGTGACGAGTACCGCCGTGCCCGACCCGAGGAAGGCCCTCAAGTCCGCCCCGGCGCGCTCCACGTCGGCGTCGGTTCGCAGGTCGCGGCCCAGCGCCTTGCCCGCTTCCAGTTGGTTCGGCTTCACCAGCGTCGCGCCGCGGTACTTGGCGTAATCCGTGCCCTTCGGGTCGACGACGACCGGCACCCCGGCCCACGCCGCCCGCCGAATCACCGCGGCGGCCAGCGACGGGGTGACGACGCCCTTGCCGTAGTCGGAGACGACGCACGCCCGGACCCGCGCCAGGGCGACCGTCGCGGCGGCCAACAGGTCTGCTTCCACGGCGGCCGACACGGGGGCGGTCGATTCCGCGTCCAGCCGCACGACGTGCCTGCCCCCGGCGAACACGCGGGTCTTCACCGTGGTCGGGCGGCTCGGGTCGGCGATCAGTCCGGCGAACTCGCCGAGCCTCGCCCGGAGCCGGTCCCCGGCCCCGTCGTCGCCGACGACGCCGAGCAGGGTCGGGACGCCGCCGAGCGCCGCCACGTTCGCGGCGACGTTCCCGGCCCCGCCCGGCACCGAGCGGACTTCGCCCGCCTCGACGACCGGGACGGGCGCTTCCGGGGACAGCCGGCGGCTGACGCCGCGGACCTCCTCGTCGAGCATCACGTCGCCGACAACCAGGACGCCAAACCCCGGAACCACCATGCAACCCTCTGCACTACCTTCAACTTCGATACCCATCATCCCCCGCTCGGTTGCCTGACGCCCGTCTGAACGCCCGTCCCGCTTGACCGCGGGCACGGTGGGCCGTGCAATGCCGGGGTCCGGGGTCGAAGCTTCTGCGGCGAAGCTTCCCATTTGAACCGGCCGGGCCGCGACCGGCGGGTAAGCGGAAATGGCCATGCCGTTCACGATCGGTTGCCCGCACTGCCGACACCTCATCGGGGTTCACGAGTCGCAAGTCGGATGCGTCGTCATTTGTCCCACTTGCCGCGGGCCGCTCACGGTGACGGGGCCAGCCGTTCAAGCGGCGGAGCCCGAGCCGGAAGATCGCACCCCACGCCGACGCCGAGAAAGCCGGGCGAGCGGGATGGGCATTGCGACAAAGGTTGCGATCTGGATCGTTGCGGCGCTACTCTTTTTGATCGTCGGGTACGGGGCGATGGCGTACCGCGACAGCAGTCGCGTCAAGGCGGTGCGCAACCTTTGGGTCGACAAAAACCTCGAACTCACCGCTTACTACCGGACGCAACGGCCAAAAATGCCAAAGGACAAGCGAAACGACACGACTTACACTGTAAACTGGCTCGTCACGGACCCCGAAGCGTCCCGGTTGAATCAAGAGTCTCGCGCCTTGGAGTTAGAACACCAAGCGATACGAAACCGCTACCCGTGGAAGATTGACGAGCCGCTCGGCGAAGGGGCTGCGTCCGGGCTAATTCGCATCATCTCCGACGCTGAAATTGAAAAGGCGAAGCTTGAATTTCAGTTTCGTTAGTCAGAACTTGGACGAACCGACCGGATAATCTCCACCGCCTCCCCCACCGTCCCCACCTTCACCTCGACCACCGGGTGACTCGTCACCTTCCGCACCATGTCCGCGGTGAACGCCGGGTGCCAGACGGCAGCCGTCAGTCGCGGGTCGGACGCGACCTCCCACAGGATCATCGACACCCACCGGCCCAGCGACGCGAGCGGGGCGGCGTCGGCCGCGGCCGCGACGAGCCCCACGTCGAAGTCCGTGTCCGGCTCCCGACAGTAGCCCGTGTGGACGCCGTGCCGGTCGCGGAGATCCTTCACGACCGCGGCGGGGCAGTCGAGCACGAGGACGGGCAGGCTCGGGTCGGGCGGGGTCCAGAACTCCCGCGGCTTGTGCCCCCCGGTGATGTCGCTCTTCCCGCCCGACTGCCCGAACAGCCACGTCTCGGGGGCGTACACCTTGCGGTCCCGCTGCCACGGCCCCATGACGTGGTCGATGTGCGTGGTCGTATCCTGCCACAGCCGCAGCAGGTCGCGCATGGCCGGCCCGCGGACGGCGTAAGCGTGCGTCCGCTGAGCGTTCCGACACTTCACCACTCCGGGGCACACCTTCTCCGCTCCCTCGTGGTGCTGGCCGCCGAACATGATCTGGTCCCAGTCGTTCGGCACGCGGCCCATGAACTCTTCCACGGCGTTGACGATGCCCGATTCCCAACACACGTCGTCCTCGAAAACGAGCACGCTCGGCACGTCGTCCATAACTGCCTGTTCGAGGATCGCGCAATGAGACCGGAGGCAGCCCCACGCGCCACCTCCCTGGGTGAAGCGGCTCGGGACGCCGACCTTGTCCCCGTCGATCGCGGCGAACACCTCCGGCTCGGCGAACGGCCAGCCGGCGGACCGCTGGTTCCCGCGGAACCGGTCGAGGCGGTCCGGGCGGCGCTTCAGGTTGATGAGCACGACCTGGGCAAACGCGGTTTTCGGATCTGACATAGGATCATCCTCCGCCTTCCGGTGTTTGCAGCTGTCGCAGTGCGCCACCCCCTCGACCTGCTCGCCCGGCACGCACGCCCCAAACACCTCGCAACCGTAGACCCAGCACCGGGCGCAGCCGCGGCCCCGGCGGTCCTTGACGGTGTCCACGAAGTGGCGGCAGGGCTCGGGCCTGGCCCCGGTCGGGGGGCGCGACGCGGCGGGCGTGCCGGGCCTCGGGTCGGGGGGCGTGCGGTCCGGCGCGCTGACCGGCAGGCCCCAGTGCCGCTGGTAGCGGGCGTCGTTGACGGAGAGCCAGCAGACCCGGCACGCCCCGGGCCGCAGGTCGTGCTTGTCGCGGCAGGGCCGGGGCATCAGCAGAACCCTCCCGGTTCCAGGACGACGCTAACCGTGGCGGCCGACGCGGCGTCGAGGTTGTCGATCCGAATGAAGTACATCGACCCTGCCGTGAGGGAGAGCATCTGGAAGTCGCCGCAGTTGCAGTCGGACCCGACGACCGAGCCGGCGGTCCCGGCCGCCACCAGGTTGTCGGCGCACGTCGCCGCGTTCCCGTCGAAGACCTGCATCGAGGCCCCTAAGTCCCCCGACGCCACGCAGAGCGTCGCGTGGAACAGGCCGGTCGAGGTCGCGACGAACTTGTACCTGAGGGTTCCCGACGCCGGCAGCCCGGCGGGCGGAACCTCGACCGAGCCGGACGCCATCGCGACGGTGGCGTACTCGCCGCAGCACTCGCCCGTCACCGGCCCGTCCGGGGACACCGTCGCCGCGACCGGCATGGTGTCGTTGCAGGTGAACCCGAACGTGTCGGCGGCCAACGCGTTGCTTCCGGTGCAGTTCGTCACCGCCCCGACGTACAGGGTCGCGTCGCCGCCGCAGGCGTTGACGACGAGGCTCAGGCTGGTCCCGACGCAGGTCAGTTCCATGTTCAGGGTCGGCGAGGGTCCGACCCACCGCCAGAGCGACTCGGCGGGCACCCACTCCAGAACGTGCGTGCCGTTCAGCAGGCCGCAGTCCGAGCACGGGACGTCCCCGCCCGAGTCCAGCCCGGAAAACGTGATCGACCACCGGGTCGGCATCCCGGCACACCCGCACCCGACCCCGCAAATGATCGGGTTGGACGACGACGAACTCGACCCCGACGACCCGCCCGATGAGCCCGACGAAGAGGAAACCGACGCAGACCCCGACGAGGCGGACGACCCGGCCGAAGACGACCCCGACCCGCTGGCCGAAGACGGCGAACCCGATGAACCGGACCCCAGCGACCCCGACCCGGACGACGACGAAAACCCCGACCCACTCCCCGCACTCCCTGCGGACGCGGACGAGCCGCTGGCCGACGCCGACCCGGACGCGCTCGCCCCGCTGCCGCTGGACGAGCCGGGGCAGCACGGGCAGTTCGGGTACTCGCGGACCTCGGTCACGGGTCACCCCAGGCTGAGGGTGATCGGGTACCGGCGGCCGCCGATGGTGACGTAGCCGGAGAGGGTCTGCCGGGTGACGAGTAGCGTGCCGTCGCAGGTCGTGTCGCTGACGACGGTGACGGACCCGCTCGACCCGGAAGACGAGTTGGCCGGCGGCACCCCCGCCCCGACGTAGGAGAACTCCCACCCGCCCTCGACGACCTCCAACCAGACCACGGTCCCGGCCGGCACGTCGTCCCGGCCGTTCGCCTCCCACGCAGGCTGCACCGACGGCGTACCGAAAATTGAGAACTCGCTCGACCCGGCGCTCGTGAACCCGCCCGCCCCGTCGGGAACCGCCTGGGCGTGCGCGTAGGCGTTGCCCGCCCCGGCCCCCAGGATCGCCCAGTGTCCGGGGATTCGGAGGTCGCGGACCTGGACGCCGTCGCCCCCGCGCACGAAGGACAGGCCCCCGGCCGCGTTCGCCCGCACCTGGTCGGCGCGGTTGAACTGCTGCGAGAGCTGGGTGGCTTCCGCCGGGTCGGGCTGGGCGCCCGGCCGGACGCGGAACGGGCGGTCGTAGGGCACGCGGGGCCTCCCTCGGTCACGGCTCGGGCTGGAACAGGCCGGCGAAGTCCGCCGTGTACGCCCCGCCGCTGCCGGCGGACGGCGTGAAGTACAGCGGGTACCCGCCGGCGATCGTCGTGAGCACGTCCCACCCGCCCGCCTTGTTCGGGATCTTGTTCCACCCGTTCCCGGCCCCGTCCGCCGGCTGCCAGCCGAACAGGTAGGGCACGTCGTAGTACCACGCCTCGTCCGGGCCGCGGTACGGGACCAGGTCGCCGGCGGTGCCCTTGAACAGCAGGTCGCCGGCCAGGTAGCCGGCCGCCGGCGCGCCCACCCCGCCGGCGTCGAAGGCGTACTGGTTGACCCGCGCGGCGCACCGGGCGATCGCCGTCCACGGCACCTTCGCCTCGGGCACCTGGTGCCACGTGTAGATCAGCTCGAACTCGTAGAAGGGCGCGAACTGAGGCTCGTTCGGGATGGGCTGCCCGGCCGCCTGGTACCCGCTGCCGCTGATCCTCCGCTCCTTCGGGACGAACCGGCGGCGGCGGTGGACGTACCGCTTGAGCTCGTTGCCCGAGTAGGGCGACTGGAGGAAGGCGGCCTGGTCGACCACGTCGTAGGGGCGGTTGCCGAAGACCGCGGCGTACTCGACCCAGTCGGCCGAAGGCCAGTTGTCCGCGGCCGGGTCCGGCGCGAACGCCCCGTCCCCGTTCACGCCGATCTGCTGCGTCGACAGGGACATCAGGTAGAGGTTGTCGGTCAGCGGGCAGAGGAGCGGCGTGACGCGGTCGAAGTACGGCGGGCTGCTCCCCCCGCTGGCGGCCGTCGTGTAGCCCATCGCGTACTTGAGGAAGTCGGCGGCCTGCTCCCACGGGACCAGCAGCGTCGCGGCCAGCTGGTTGGCGTCCGTCTCCCAGTGCTCGGCGTACCCCTGGGGGAACCGCACCCAGTAGGAGATCGGGGCACCGGGCGTGACGAGGGTGCAGGCGGTCCCGAGGAAGGCCTCGCTCGCGACGACGTTCGACATGTCACCTCGGGGACGGGGGCGCGTTCGGCTTGGGCTCGGTGTTCTCCGCGATCCTCTTCAGGAACGCGACCTCGGGCCGGTCCCCCTTGTCGTCGAGCGCCCCGAACGCCGACGCGAGCCGGCCGTACCCGCTGCCGATGGCCTCGAACCCGCCGCCGGCGAGGTTGAGGTTGCGGTGGTCGTTCGCGGCCTTCTCCGCCCGCTTCTGGTTGGCGATCTCGAACGCCTGGACGGACATCGACCGGTGGTCGTTCCTCTTGATCCCCATCGCGTCCTGCGCCCAACCGAGCGTGTACTCCCCGATTTGGCCTTTCACTCGGCCGAGGAAGGTCTCGCCCTTCCTGAACTCGTGCCCCATTCTGTCGTAGTAATCCGCGTCGCGGTCTTGCCCGTAGTGGTCGATGGTCCGCTGCTGCAACCCGTAGCCGCCGCCCTGTCGCTGGGTCGCGTAGATCGAGCCGCCGACGATCGCCAGAGCGCCCGCGCCGCGGGCCAGCCCGCCGGGCCCGAGCCCCCGAGCGGCCGCCAGCCCCGACGCGCCAGCCTCCGCCAGCCCCGAGTACCCGAGCCGCCTCGCGGCCGAGCTCGCAGCCAGCCCGCCCGCCGCGGCCAGCCCGCCGTACATGAGTGTGTCCTGCTGCCGCCCCGACAGCCCCTGCATGTACCTCGCCAGCTTGCCCATGCCGGCCGCCGCGCCGTCGAGGGCCGGCTTGAACACGTTGCCCATCTCGCGGGCGACGAGGCTCAACTGGGCGTTGAAGCGGTTCAGTTCCGCCGTGTTCTGGAAGCCGCTCATCGCGAGCCCGGTGCCCGTCGCGACCGCCGACGCCGTCATCCCGTGGGCGAACCGCCCGGCCCCGCTCTGCCCCATCCGCTCCGCCGCCGCGACCGCGCCGCCGAGCCGCCGGCCGTACTGCGACTGGAGCGCCGCCCGACGCTCCAGCACCTCGATCTTGCGGATCTCGTTCTGGTACTCCCGCGCCGCCTTCACCTCGTTCGCGTACCGCCCGGAGTTCACCGCCTTGGTTCGGCTCGCGATCTCCCACTGCCGCTGCTGGGCCCTCGCCAGGTCGTTGTTCGCGCGGGTGAGGCGGTCGAGTTTGGCCGCGGCCTTCTCGTAGTCGACGTCCTCGAGGGCCTTCTTCTGCCCCTTTGCCGCGTCGATCGCCTCCTCAATGCTGTTCTTCAGGCGCAGCATCTCCTCCGACGCGCTGCCGACGCCCCGGCCGCCGCCGTACCCGCCCGACCGACCGCCGTATGGCGACTTGGCCACCGCTCACCCCCTCTTTTCGCGACGCGACTTCCAGAACCAGGACGGGATGGCGGGCGGGAGCCCCCGCCTGCCGCGCTCCTCGTTGTGCCTCCCCAGCAACCCGACGGGGTCGGCGGCCGCGGACTCGGTCGGGGTCACGCGGAAGAACAGGGCGAACAGGCGGTGCGGGGTGAGGCGGAAGAGTTCGTCCGGCGTCGTCCCGTGCTTGAAGAACGCCTTGCGGAGGGTCTCCTCCCAGTCCTGCCCGGCCAGCCACGCGGCGAGGCCGACCGGGTCTAAGCTTTTCCCCCGTCGGTCAGCACCGCCCGGATCTGCGCCACGACCCCCGAGACGTTCACCTCGTTGACCGCCGCGGCGAGCTCGTCACGCGTCACCGTCGGGTCCGTCGCCCGCGTCCGCTGGAACAGCTCCTCGACGACGCCGGCGGGGGAGACGCGGTACTCGTAGTTGGCCTGGTCGGAGAGCGGCTCCTGGGTCGCCTGCAACCGGGTCGTCTCCTTGACGGCGACCTCGAGCACGGCGAACATCTTCTCCCGCGCCAGGAACTCGAACGCCGACCTCATGTTGGCGAAGTGGCCGCCCGGCCCGCACGCCGCGAGCGCCTTCTTCGCGAGCAGATCGGTGAGGCCGACCTCCTCCTCGACCGAGAGCTTGGCGATGGTGACGACGCGGTCGCCGAACCTGACGACGCCGGCGGCGGAAACGGGTGACACGCGGACTCCTCGGGCGGGTTGCGTTAAGGGATGACCGAGTTCTGGGTCAGGTCGCCGCCCATGCCGCTCACGTCGACGCGGACGACGTCGCCCAGCGGGTTGCAGACCTTGTTCACGCTTTCGATGGTCGTGTTCTGAAGGCGGTCGCCCTTCGCGGACGCCCCGAGCTTGAAGTACATGTCCGCGATGACGAGCCCCTGGGTGAACCCCAGCACCTCCGGGAAGTTCGGGTCGTCCAGGGGGAACGACGCGGACCACTGGTTGTGTTGCACGACCTTCGCGAAGCGGGTGCCGGTGCTGCTGGACACCGTCACCTCGGCGAGGCGGGCGGTCCAGTTGCCGTTCCACTGTCCCACCCCCACCACGACGTTCGGGGTGGCGATCAGGACGACGTTTCCGCCGAGCGAGCTGGGGTACGACACGGGCCGCTCCTGCTAGGGTTCCGCCATCATCGCCCGCTGGGTTGCCTGACGGATCACGCGACCCCGGCGACGACCAGCGACCTGCTAGGGTTCCGCCATCATCGCCCGCTGGGTTGCCTGACGGATCACGCGACCCCGGCGACGACCAGCGAGGCGACGACCGCCGACCCGCCGGGGTTGTAGACGGCGAGCACCTTGCGGGTCGCGTCGACGACGGGCCAGTTGTTGTACCCGTCGGTCTGGTCGAAGACGTGAGGCACCGTGACGTAGGCGGTCGCTCCCACCCCGGACCACGGCCCCTGCCAGGCGTTCGTCTGGTTCTGCGGCCCGAACCGGAGCGACGCGGACGCCGCCGGCGTCGCGAGTTCGAGGTACAGCCAGCGGACCCTCGACAGGGACAGGGAGAGGTTGAGCATGTCCCTCTCGCCGCCCCCGCCCCTCAGGTCGACCAGAACGAAGGAGCTCGCGGGCACCGAGAGAGATACCGACTGGTAGACCGTGTCGACGCCGTTCACGCCGGTCCCGGACGGGTACGAGAACAGGCCGGCGGGCGTCTGGCCGGTCCCGAACCCCCTGGAGTTCCGGACGCCGTTCGCCCCCTGCATCCCCCAGCCGCCCGACCGCCGGACGTAGACGCTCGCCGACATCTCTACCCCCTTCGGGTCGACCGGTTACCGTTCGACCAGCTTGGCGGGTGCGTCGGTCGCCCGGATCGCGCCGACCCGGACCAGGTACGCCGCGTCGGTGAAGCCCAACTCGAAGTCCGCGACCACGTCGCCCTTCCTGTACGCCAGGTAGTCGATCAGGAACTCGTACCTCATTGCGTCCTCCCGCGGGTTCGCCACACGAGCGCCGTCACGACCAGGCCGTGGACCAGGTGCTGGTACGCCTGGGTCTGCGGGTCCCCGTGGCCGATCTCCTCGACCTCGGTCTTGACCGAGTTGAAAGACAGGCCCGGCAGCGGGAGCCCGTCCAACTCGTTCGCGATGGCGTCCCGCCACCCGTCGTACAGCGCCATCTGCGAGTGGTCGAACCGGTCGCGGCGGTCCATGATCAGGACGCGGCACCCGTACCCGATCAGGTCCATGAGCGAGGTAGACTGCCGCTTGCGGTCCGAGAGCCCACGGTTCGTCAGGGTGACGTTCGGGTACCGGACGTTCGTCTCGTCCGGCTCGAACTGCTTGTACACGGGGACCGCGCCGCCGCCAGGGCCGGTCAGCCCCAGGCCGAGGATCAGCGTCTCGATGGCGTTCCGGACTTCGATCGAGGGTGCGGCCATACCCGGCAGGCTATCGCGGCGGGTTGCCTGACGCGATACAATGGCACCGACCAGCGGACACAGCACGACCAGCGACACGGACGCCCGCGCCGAACCGGGGACACCCGCCGCCATGCTCGCGCAACGACCCCGCCGCGAACCGCCCAACCCCCTCCACCGGTTCTGCCGCCGCGTCAAGGGCGGCCTCTTCCAGGCCCGCGTCTGGTGCGGGTACGGACACGAGTTCGTCAACCTCGGCCTCTACCCCACCGCCCGGGCCGCCAGCCGCGTCGCCGTCGCCTGCCTCCGCGCCGCCCACCCCGTCACGCCACTCACCCTCTGGGCCGCCGCCCTCGCCCTGCCTCAGCAGTACGGCGTCTCCCCCGACCTCCTCCCCAAGTACGTCTACCCCCTCGACCGCGGCCTCGCCTTCGGGGCCCGCACCGGCCGGGGGGCCGACGCCCTCACCCTTCGCCCTTTCCCCGACCCCGAGTCCGCATATTGGGCTATGTACAGGCGTATCCTGGCCGGGGTCAAATTGAACTAAGTTTAACCTACGTTAGTATGTCTGTTCGCGGCGAAACGCCCGCCAGGGTGCCACGGAGTGCCAACCCCCGCGGCCAAACTACCCATCCTCCCAAAATCGCGGAAAAGTCTGCCACGGACTGCCACCGTCTGCCATTTCGAGGCTCGCGGTGAGATTGCCCATCTTGCCACGAAGGCCGTAGGGTCTGCCAAACTCTGCCAAAATCTGCCAAATCGAGGGGCGGGGGACGGAGTTTCACGTCGGCGGCAATTTGTTGCCACTCGCCGCGAATTTGGATCTGCTTCCCAGAAAACACCCCCTATAAGGGGGAGAGATATATCCCTCTTCTTCTCTCCTCCTTAGGGCGGAAATTCACCCCCGCCGCACTGCGCGAAATCGCGAAAACGAAAACGCCCCAGGTTTCCCCAGGGCGATTGCGAAACGACCTCAACTGTCAAACCGCTATTCTGTGGTCGCGTCTGGAAGTTCGACGGCCACCCAATCGACGCTCCGGTCGACGCCGGTCACGCGATCGCTGTTCCGGAGTGAATGCAACCGCCAGTAACAGATGCTCCTCGCGTGGTCGATCGTCGCCTTCACCTTGTGCAGTTGCGGGGCCTTGCGAATCTCCCGCTCGGTTGGCATTCGGTTGCCCTCCCCCATCCCAACCTCAATGAGCCCGGCAAAATCCGGAATTTCGTCGACCGTGACCAAACCGGGTGGGGTGACGAACCAGAAGCGGGATGGCCCGCGGATGTCTTGGGCTGCAAGCGACTGGTGCTTCACCTTCCCCGGCAGGTCGATCTTCTTTCCGCCCTCCCACTTCCACGAGTCCTGTCGCTTCTTCGCCATGTCGCGAAAGAAGTCGGATCGCGTGACCTTGACCTCGTACTCGCGGAAGTACCCGGCCTCGGTGACCTCGTATACGTCGCACTCGAACCACAACCGCGGCGTGTAGTGCGGCAGGACAAAGTTCCGCCGCCAGCGGTTGCCGACCAGCACGTCGACGATGTCGGATGCCGAAAGGATCACTTTCCGAGTCCCTCTTACACAATCGTCGCCGTTCAAACCAACTTCACACGTTCACCGCGACCCCCTGTTCCGGCTCGAAGTCGAGTCGCGTCCCGCACCGGCACTCGACGACCACGCCACCCGCCGACGGGATCGGCACGTCGATCCCGTTGACCCGCAGCCGCGCCCCGGTCATGCCCCACCGGGTCACGGACGAGACGGTGTACTTCTTGAGCGAGTCAGACTGCCCCGAGCGGTCTTTCAGCAGCAGGCAGTCGCCCACCGCGATCTCGCTGGCCAGCTTGCTCCGCGTCATCGAACAGCCTCCGCTTCGTGCCCACCGTATTTTTTAAGCAACAGTTCTGCCCAGACCGCCGCGTGGCACCCCGGAACAACGCCTTCCCCGTTCCAGTCGCAGCACCAACAGCCAAGTGGCTTCGCCCCGTGCTCGCACGCTTCCCAGAGTTCGGCGAGCAGATTGTCGAGATCGTCGGCGGGCAAACCGAGGAGCCGTTCGCGATACCCGTCCGGGCACGGGTCGAACTGGTGATTGCCCCAGGGAGTCGTCGGCCACCCGTTACGAGTGGCGCGACCGACGTAACACACATTGGGGCGGTCGCCGATTTTCATCCCCTTCACATTCACGACTCGGATCATCACACACCGCCTTTCACTTCGGGGAACTCGTTCCATTCCCGGCCATCGAGCAGGCGGCCAGCGTTCTTCTTCCCGACACGAGCCAGACACACACTGTCGGGAGGAAGCTGTTTGGTGGGGTTCACAATCGTGTCGCGGTCCGACGGATAAGCGATCCACTGGCCGTCGATCCCGAGCCGGCCCCAGTCCTGGAATTTCGCAATACCGGGCAGGTTCTCGACGTACTCCCCGTGTTGCTTGAAGAAGAACGGCACGCCAGCCGCCTGACACTGGTCGCGAATGGAGCGAGCCCAATCCGGGTGCATCGGCCGCGCCCCCGGCCCCGACTCGCCGCCGACGACGACCCAATCGATGCCGGGACGCCACTTGTCGCCGACGATGCCGAC